>Ga0208962_1000033_pt1 | contig 28665 bp, 25 predicted proteins | sample AOAMet2_C43A7_80_2_FD_188076 | JGI IMG/M metagenome (GOLD analysis project Ga0208962, IMG submission 188076) | Ammonia-oxidizing marine microbial communities from Monterey Bay, California, USA - C0912_C43A7_80 (SPAdes) | ecosystem: Environmental > Aquatic > Marine > Intertidal zone | place... | reverse complement strand
TAAACCAATAAAAGCGGATAATATTCTGTTTTTCCAAACTGTTTTTTTATACTGGTATTCAGTTGAAAGAGTTGAGCAAGGTATGACAACAATTCCGGATTATCTCCCTGAAGTTGATCCAGTAATTCCTCCAGCATAATGGTGTAATCCTGATTTTCAAACAAATTATAATATTCTATCCGATCCGCATAACAGCGAATAAAAATCGGTTTGACATATCCGGGTGCACCCACCCATTCAAACTTGATACGCTTTGGAGTTGAAAGAGAATCTGCGTCCTGCGGAACTACGAGTAAAAAACTGATAGAAAGGAAAGCCAAAACTCCCATCGTACTGAGCAGTACACTCAGGAATGGAAACAGTGTAACACGGGGAGAATGAGAGGCGTGCCTCATTGATTTGATGTTTGGCTGTTAGTTGGAGCTTTTTCGTCCTGCAAGGATTCTGTTTTCGGACTTGCGGGCTTTTCTTTATTATTATCAGCTTGATTAAGCTCATTCACTTCATCTTTTGCTGCAAACAAAGATTCACTGAATTTTTGAATCAAAGGCTGTAACCCACCAACTTGCGCGGCCAAACCTTTTGAATGCTGCTCTACTGATTCAAGCACCGGAGAAACCTGTTTACGCCAGTTTTCAGAAAATTCCGCCATTTGCTCCAAATGTCCACTTACTGCGTCATCCAGCAGTTCATCTCCCGGGCGTACATGTAAATTAGGCAGCAGATCTTCCAGACAGTATTCTTCCACACTGAGCAGCAAATCTTCTTCACGTTTACGCAGAGAAGAGGCGAGCATCATTATAGGCACAACTCCAACCAGGGCGATAAATGTTGTGCTGAAGGCGACTGACAAACCACTTGTAACTCCACCGAGCGCTGAACGCATTTGCGTGTTCAAGTCTGTACCGTTAGCACTGCGGATGAAATCTGAAAATTCTCCGATTGACTGTCCTATACCAAAAACAGTGCCGATAAATCCAAGAATTGGTATTGCCCAGATAAACACATTTAGCAGAGCATAACTGCTTTGCATGCGGTTGTGGTCTATTTCTGCCTGATAATTCAGAATCGAAGTTATTTCTTCCTTTTTCGGAATGGCTTTTAGATGTCTTAAGGTACGGCGTACCCTCCTGAAAATAACACTATCCTGAAATTTTTTGACTTTTTGTTCCTGCAAAAACTGACTTATTTCAAGGATACGCTCGTCCACATCTTTCACATAGACACCCTTTAACAATGAGTCATGCAGTAACTGATTACGGAAAGCCGCGTAGGCCCGATGTTGCTGACGAAACTGACGCCACTTGAAATAAAGTAAAAATAATGACCAGAGCACGAGCGCAAAAATAGTTTCTGAAATACGTCCGGAAAACAACTGTAGCCAGTATTCACTCCTGATTACAGGCATCGGAAAAACAAGATAGAAAATTCCGGTGATAAACAGTCCTAAGATTAGTGCCTTGAAGGTATTTAACGATTCCATTCCTGGTGGTTCTGCCAAATATGAATGGCAGTTTTGACAATAAGCAGCGGTGTCGGAATTAGACCATCCACATTTTAAACATTTCATTTGTTGACCAATCTGTGTAAAAAGATTTTTTGCTTGAAATTACTCGTACTTGACCAGACTCATGCATTTTCTTATCATGAAGAATAACATAATCAAAAAAATAGTTACATTTCGAAATTTTAAATGTCCAAACTGTACAATATAAAAAATTGGACACGCCAGAATCTGCGTGAGTGGATGGATGAAAAAGCCAGTTCACAAAGAAAAGTACAGGCTTTTCGTGCAGATCAGGTTTTTTATTGGCTTTATCAACAAAGGGTGGAAAGTTTTGCCGAAATGCTGAATTTAGGCAAGGAAACGCGAAAACTACTTGAAGAGAATTTTTGGATCAGTAAGCTCAAAAAGGCAGAGGAGCATCATTCGCAGGACGGTTCTATCAAGTACCGTTTATTGCTGGAAGACGGAAAGAGCATTGAATCGGTCTTCATGCCTCACACCAGTCACAATACAATCTGTGTCTCATCGCAGGTGGGATGCGGAATGGGTTGTGATTTCTGCATGACCGGCACGATGGGCCTGGTGCGTAATTTGAAAACTTCAGAAATTATTGATCAGGTTTTGACCGTCTCTGAGGATCTTCCGGAAGAAAATAAATTGCGGAATATAGTTTTTATGGGAATGGGTGAACCCTTTCATAATTATAAAAACCTTATGCAGGCACTTGAAATTTTGACTGATGAACACGGATTTAATTTTTCACAACGGCGTATTACTGTTTCCACTTCCGGACTTTTGCCGAAAATCCGGCAGTTTGGTAAAGAAAAAATTAAAACCAATCTAGCAATTTCCCTGAATGGCGTAACAGACAAAGTGCGTTCAAAACTGATGCCTGTCAACAATGCTTACAATCTGGCACAACTGATGAAGGCTTGTCGCGAATTCCCCCTGGAATCACGCAGACGTATCACCTTCGAATATATTCTGATTCGTGATCTGACCGATTCGATTGAAGACGCAAAGGGTTTGATTCGCTTACTGCACGGTCTTAAATTCAAAATAAACCTGATCCCGTATAACTCTGATCCGGGCAACAAATATCAGGTTCCTTCACAAAAACAGGCACGGAAGTTTCAAAAGTATCTGCTTGACCATGATGTGGTCGCACCACTGCGGATCTCCAAAGGGCAGGACATCCAGGGTGCATGCGGACAACTTGTTGTGACTAAAAAGCAACAACCGGAAGTAAATGTTGGAAAAAATCAACTTTTAGCAACTGAGATTGAAAGCTGATGGTTGACTTGAACAAAAGCGCTAATCCGGAAAGTCCACTTGAGGAATATCACATTGTTTAGAGGAACATGGCGATTTGCTCTACCGTTTTGCAAGCAGCATTGCCAGACTCGTTAAAGAGGATTATAAAATCATCACCCTGCAAAAATGTGCGCTTAATAATTATCCGAGGATTAAAAATGTTAAAAAATACTTTGCATTCGGACTTTTTCAAATTAGCGTTTGGAGATGGAACACCAAAAAGGGCCTTTATGACCGCGCTTGTAGTTGGGACAATCCTGACCTTAATTAATCACGGGGATGTCATTCTAGAAGGTGGTTCTTTAAATTATGTTAAAGTTTCCCTTACTTATTGTGTCCCTTTCTGTGTCACCACATGGGGTGCTTTACACGGTAAACGTGTCATATTATCTGAAGAGCCACATTTAAACTGAGACCCGACTGTTTTCTAAAAACTCTGAATTAAACGAAACTATAGCTATCACATTTATGGCAGGAAAGAAGAAACGAATAAAAATCATCTTGTTGACAGCAACATTCAGCATTGTCGTTGCTTTGTTCTACGTTTTCGATTTGCAACAATATCTGACTCTCCAATATCTAAAATCCTCCAAAGCATTATTCATTTCATATTACGAGCAAAATCCAATCCTTGTGCTGGGCAGTTATTTCCTGGGTTACGTAGTCATGACAGCGTTTTCACTTCCGGGTGCAGTGTGGATGACTTTAGGTGGAGGCGCGTTTTTCGGCATACTGACAGGCACAGTAACAGTTTCATTTGCCAGTACCATCGGCGCGACACTCGCCATGTTAATTTCACGTTTTATATTACGTGACTGGGCACAGGAACGTTTTGGGGAACAAATGCAAACCATAAATTCCGGCATTCAAAAGGATGGCGGTTTTTATTTATTTACATTACGTCTTTTACCGATTGTTCCTTTTTTTGTAATCAATCTGGGCATGGGCTTGACTCCTCTGCGAACTTTCACCTTTTACTGGGTGAGTCAACTGGGAATGCTGCCTGGAACCCTGGTTTATATCAACGCCGGTTCTGAACTCGCAAAAATTGAAGCTATAGGCGACATCCTTTCACCGACACTAATTGGATCATTCGTCCTACTGGGAATTTTCCCGTTACTGGTTAAAAAGTTAATAAATTTTCATAATTATTAATTCAGTACCGGTACAAAACTAATTTTCCCCTCAAGAACTTCATCCGGAAGCAGAATTTTAGCGCCGTGACCGGTGGACTCGTTTTCCAATAGATTGAAGGCATCTGTGACATGACTGACCGGCTCCACACAAAAGAAATCTTCTTCCGGAGGAGTGAAAATCACCAAATAATCCAAAGGTGATTTTGCAGATATTTTGAGAGCGGCATCCCATTCCGGCCATGAAATCAGCACCTCACGATTCCAACCGCAGAAAAGATTATCCAGCGATTTTTGTTTGACAGAAAAGCCGTGATTCAAGCGTTTTATTTCCTCCGACTTTTCCAGACTCAAAGGTATATTTTCGGAATCATTGACCCACATTTTTTCTGTTTTAGCTGTAATCGTGGAATTTGGAGTTCGGACAAAATATGGATGCAACCCCATTCCGGCCGGCATCGCTGATTTTCCGCTGTTGGTGATTTGCAAAGTCACCGTCAGTGTGGAACCATTCAGTTCAAAAACCAGGCGAGACAAATATGGAAACGGCCATTCATCCGCAAAATGCTGATATGCTAACATGGCTCTATTTTCCTGAACTTCGGATACAGTCCAAGGAACTTTCCAGCCGTGACCGTGAATTGTGTGAATTTCCGGTGGAAAATTTGGTGGCATTTTAATCTGTCTTCCCTGGAACGAAAACCGTCCGTTGCAGATACGATTTGAAAAAGGAATCAATGGGAAACAGCCCATTCCCGATGGATCCGCTGCGGCAAGTCCTGCTTGAGTTGCCGGACGCATGAGTTCCAATACCTGTTCTTCAGTTTTTAAACAATAACGGGTGATGCAAGCTCCAACTTCTGGTATGATTGCTAACTTAGCATTTCCGGAACGTAGAGTTATAATCTTTTCTTTTACTTCATTTTCATTCAGCATGCTTGCCATTTATTGTTGTAAGAAATTGCAAAACTATTCGATTACATAATCAGCGGAATTACAATTTTTATTCTGCTAATCTGCTGAAGATTTTTCCGAAAATGCAGCTAAACATATTTCTGAAAGAATATCATGCATGGACTGCTTAAAGCAATTATTTGGGTTTTAATAATCTTTAGCGCGGTTACATTGCCTGCATTTATCTGGAGAAGTCTTGACAGAGATTCTTATGAAAATTTTTTGCTTCACAGCGTTTCCCCTTTGTCTCAAAAGAGCCGGAACTCGCTCATGCAATAGTGTCAGCGGTTCATTTCCATTATTAACTCAATCTCAATTAAATTTACGATGAAAAATATTTTCAATTTTAACTCTACAAGCAAATCAGGTACAATGTCAAAAACACTTAATTTTTTCATTTTTACAATAAAACTCCTGAACTAATTAAATGTCATCTCGAACTTAGAGAGAGATCTTAATAATATCTGTATCTTCCAAGAACCCGTTCCTCAAAAGCTACTTTTCAGTTTTTAACTAATCCCGCAACTTCTTGCGAAAAGTCTCATACCGTTGTATAACAAAGGGCTGTCGCGTTGATTACTTTTCTCAAAATTATAGCTTTTCTGTGTTTATTTCAAATTCCCCTAATCGTTCTTTTCAGCACTCAATCTTTACTGTATTGATTACGTTGTTCATCTTTTCACTGACTTCTCCGGTTTGGGCACAGGGATACAAACCGAGTGCGGTGGTTATGGGATTAAACACGGGCTCCGCACCAGAATTTTCGGAACAAATCTTGCTTCACAAATTGAGGAATGAATTAGCCGGCAGCTTTGATTTAAGCAAGCAAAGCGCTTTTGAAATAGCCCTGCAAAAACTAGAGAGTTCCGCAGAGAAAAGTTACTGTCTTCAGCTAAAATGTATACAGGAGGTACACGCGGCATTTCCGCAGACAAGTTTATTTTTACTTAAAAGCCAACCGGAATATCAGCGACTGACTCTGGTCCTGATAGGCGAAAATCAGCGCTGGCGAGTGAAACATGAAGTGTGCACGCTCTGCGCTTTGACTCCTGAAGAGATGTTGACTAATGTAGTGCTCCGGATGCAGAGTTACGCAATGCCTCCAATGGTAGTGGAACGGACAAGACCGCAGACGCTTTCTCCTTCAACTTCTCGGGGAACAGTGAAAGAGAAAATCGATTCTGCAAAAACAATAAATAAAACAGCAAAGCTTTCGTCCGACACTAAATTGCGGAAAAGAACGGAAAGTTTTAAACCGAAAACCAGATCATCGTTGGACGAACTACAATTCAAAATTGCACAAAGACGTTACAATCAGTTGATCTGGAACAAAATCAAAAAAGATTTAATGTTCTTTCGACAAAAAAACCGTAATCAATCCATTAAAAACTTAAAAGCAAGACTGAGACTGCAGATTGATAAATACGGAAAGGTGATTGAAAGACGTTTGTTAAAAGGAAGCGGTTCTCAAAAATTCGACAAATCAATTCTTGAGTCGGTTGATTTACTGAAACTACCTCCGCCAATGAAGTTGTTGATCCGACATCCACCTTACGTGGTTACGATTCTGATTCAGCCTTGACGAAGATTGATGCGCTAGTAAATATAAAATTAACACACTTGTTTGTCATTCCGGTTTCGCGCGAGTGACAACTTTTACAAAAGTTTCAAAAGAATTAAATGGAAATTATTTCAGCAGAAGAGCAAATTTCTGAAATGCCGAATCCGGAAGCAGGGGAAGTTGCTGTAAACCAGCCATCTCTTGCACCGAATGAAGCCTTGAAGCTGGTTTTTGGTGAATATGCGGCCAATACTCAACGTGCATACGCGCGTGCCTTCAGGGATTTACAGGAATGGGCAGATATCCGGGAACTGCGGGAAATGGAGGATTTCGATCCTCTCCAGATGCTCGAATACAAAAATCAGCTGAAGTCTTCAGGCAAAAAAGCTTCGACCATCAATCAAACCATGAGTGCCTTGCGCAAAGTCTGCAAGGTGCTGACAGAGTTTGGCTACCTCAAACAAAATCCTTTCAAAGCCTCCGTTATTCGCGCGGAAAAAGTTGACACGGCGACCAGTAAGGGTGCTCTCCAAGTTTCGCAACTCAATGCCATGATAGAGGCAAATAAGGTAATGCAATACGATGGACGTATAGCACCCCTGCTTCGGTTCAGGAATGATTTGGTGTTGAAATTTCTGTATCTCACCGCAGCCCGACGTGGTGAAGCATCTGATTTACGCTGGGATGATATCGTGCAGGATGGGGATTTTTATGTAGCAGTACTGAGGCATACGAAAAGCGGAAAAGAACAGCGTATTAAATTGAGGCATGAACTTCATCAAGAATTATCCGAGTGGCACTCATTGCTGCACCAAAATAACATTGATTCCGTACATGTTTTTCCATCACTCGGCTTCCGGACACTCGGTCAAAAAATGTCTGGAAAAGGCATTAATGACATCGTCTCCAGACTTGGCAAAGCTATCGGCTTAAATATTTCTGCACATTATCTGCGGCACACTGCAATCACACTTGCGCTGGAACTGGGTGAACCGTTGCAGAAAGTTCAGTCTTACGCACGTCATGCTTCCGCCAATACCACTATCCGTTACTTTCACGACCGACAGCTTTTAGAAAAAAACCCTACCGACAGTCTGCCCTTGATTTAAAGAATCATGCTTAATGAATTAAATGGAAACATCCATTAATTTAAATCATCTTTAAGTTGATCAAGCTGATTCAGACGGGTATGCAGATCAGTAACAATACCTCACTCTACAAATCCGCCTTTGGTCATCTTGGCCGGATCAAGCGCACTGTCCAGTTCTGCTTCAGACAAATCACACATTTCCAATGCAACATCCTTGAGAGCACGATTCTCCGCAAAGGCTTTTTTAGCAATTTTTGCTGCCAGATCATAGCCGATCAGTGGATTGAGTGTAGTGACCAGAATCGGATTTTTACCGACAAGAGCCTTGATGTGATCTTCACGTACTACCAGGCGTGATACCGAGCGTTCCGCCAGATTACGTGAAGCATTAGCCAACAGGCGGATGGATTCCAGCAGACTATGCGCTACCATCGGCAGCATCACATTCAACTCAAAATTTCCAGATAAACCACCAACGCTGATCGACGCATCATAACCGATTACCTGCGCGCAGACCATCGCCATTGATTCTTCAATCACCGGATTCACTTTTCCGGGCATAATCGAAGATCCCGGTTGAAGTGCCGCCAGTTGAATTTCTCCGAGGCCTCCGTTTGGTCCGGAATTCATCCAGCGCAAATCATTGACAATTTTCAGCAGACTGACTGCCAGGGTTTTTAACTGGGCTCCCAAAGCAACCGGCGCGTCCACCGTTGACTGTGCTTCAAAATGATTCTCCGCTTCACGGAAAGACTCGCCGCTAAGTTTTGATATCTCTGCCGCAAATTTAGGCGGAAATTGCGGATCAGTATTAATTCCGGTACCAACCGCTGTTCCGCCCATCGGCAACTCCGCCATCTGTTCCAATGCTGATTCTATGCGCTGGATTCCAATCTCAATTTGCCGTGCATAACCACCGAATTCCTGTTCAAAAGTAACAGGCATAGCATCCATCAGATGTGTCCGGCCGGTCTTGACCACATGGGAATATTCGGCCCCTTTTTTCAGCAAAGTTTCACGTAAAAATTTAAGTGACGGGATCAAAGTGTTTTTTGCCTCAAGGTAACCAGCAATTCTGATCGCAGTCGGGAAAGTGTCATTTGAACTCTGACCAAAATTGATGTGATCATTCGGATGCACCTTTACCGACAAGTCCGGAACGAGTTCCATCGCCCGGTGCGCAATCACCTCGTTCGCGTTCATGTTACTCGAAGTTCCGGAACCAGTTTGATAAATGTCTATCGGGAAATGCTCATCCAGTTTGCCGTCAATTACTTCCTGCGCTGCCAGTTGAATTGCGTGTGCTACATCTTTTGGAATGTTCTCAAGTTCTGCATTAACTTTAGCCGCCCCCTGTTTGATCAAACCCAGTGCGTGTATCAACGGACGGCTGATGCAGATTCCGCTAACCGGGAAATTGTCAACAGCACGCTGAGTTTGCGCACCGTAAAGCGCTGCCTGCGGGACCTTGACTTCACCCATCGAATCTTTTTCAATACGATATTCATTACTCATTTTGTTCCTTATATAAGTATGTTAGTAGAATTTTATTATTAGTTTTTAAATCAATCCGTTTAGCAATATTTCATCTTTTTGTCAGGATATGATGCATATGTAGAAAGTCTAAAATACAAATTATGTCATTGCTTACAAAGCGAGAAATCTATTTTATTTTAAGCACTAATATTATTAAGATCTCTCTCTTCGATCGAGATGACAAATAATTAGTTTAGGAGTTTTTACTAAGTCATCAGGAAATAAATGTAATATTCTCTCATTGTAAGTACACCGCTGGATTCCCGTTTTCGCGGGAATGACAAATGCAAAATTCATAAATGACCGTCTCAATGCATTGATTTCAGGCCAGCATGCCACCGTCTACTGTGAAGGTGCTGCCTGTAATGTATGAGGCCGCAGCAGAAACCAGAAAAAGCACCATCCCTGACATCTCACTCGGCTGAGCAATCCGGCCCAGCGGAATTTGCTGAAGAACTTGCTGCATCAATTCATCATTTTGCGTCAGGGCAGAAGCGAATTTCGTATCAGTCAATCCCGGCAACAGCGCGTTGACCCGAATAGTGTCCGGCCCCAACTCTTTAGCAAAAGCTTGTGTCATCGAAATAAGCGCCGCTTTGGTGATGGAATAAATGCTTTGGTTTAACATCGGAATACGACCGTTGATCGAAGAGACATTCACGATGCTTCCACCACCGTTTTTTCTCATTAATCCTGCTGCGTGCTGGCTCATGAAAAATGGCCCCTTCAAATTCACAGCAAGTGTTTTATCCCAGGCCTTTTCATCCGCCTCTAGGACTGAACCGTAAAATGGATTTGTTGCCGCGTTATTCACCAGAATATCAAGTCGGCCGTGTTTCTCATGAATTTTTTCAAACAGTAATTCGATCTGTGCAAGATCACCATTATGACAAACCATCGAGGAGGCCTGATTGCCCGCATTTTTAATGTGTGCCTGAACTGCCTCTAAATTTTCTGCCTTGCGGCTGGTCAGGATTACATGCGCACCAAACTCAGCCAAGATTTCTGCAGTTTCGGCTCCAATCCCGCGGCTCGCACCGGAAACCAAAGCCACTTTAGAACTCAGATCAAACATTGCTGGTACATCCATAAAATCTCCTTCTTCAAATTTATTCCATAGTATCGTTTGTCTGCAGAAGACGCAATGCGGTTTTAAACTGAAAAGTTCTCCCGGAAATACGGTATCATTCATTAGTTCTCAGTTGCGAACCGCAACCATTTTTGTTGGATGATTGCACAGATTTTGCGTTGCCACTTGAGTTTATCTTCTATAAACTAACTAAACTGTAAGTAAAGACTGCAAATTCAATATTTTCTTAAAATAATTCTACAACAGTTATTAAAATATGGGTAACTGGCTTGTTTTAACAGTAGCAACTATCGTGGTGGTGATAGTGTTCCGCATGAAGAAACCGCCTGACGAAAAACTGGATCCCCCCTCAAATTTTGTAATGTTTTTTAATCCTCTTCAAGGGGAAGGTGATTTGTTTATCGGAGGAGTATTTGTCATATATTTTTCCTCCAGAGCATTTTTGGCATTATTTCAAACCTTAAGAGCTGTTTTTTAGCCGACATTGTTAGTACGTCTTCAGCAAATGACTCGAAATTTACTTGTTTTGATATTGACATTATTTCAGGACAATTATGTCCGATTAGGCACCTTGACAGGTGCGCTGGTTGGTTTTTGGAGTCCGGAAATTTTGCACGGTGAGGCAGGGACAAATGCTTTTATTTACGGATTTATCGGCTGGGGAATCGGTGCGTACCTCGCGAATTATAAAGCAGAAAATACACAATTCAAACAAAAAAAGAAATTCCGGGTTTTTCAGGGAGGCCGCTAACACTAGATTTCTCGTTTCTCGCAAATAGCACGGTTTCAGGACATTTCAGCTACGTTTCAAACATGTTAAAATCATGGCCAATAATAATTTCCTCGGGACACAGTTCCCAATTATTCAAGCACCTATGGCCGGAGTTCAAGACAGTGCTTTAGCAATTGCTGTTTCAAATGGCGGTGGCTTGGGATCCCTACCCTGCGCAATGCTCACTCCAGAAAAACTCAGGGCTGAGCTGACTTTAATTAAATCCCAAACCAGGAACCCCTTCAACGTAAATTTTTTCTGCCATCGCCAGCCTCAAGCGAATGCTGAACGCGAGCAAAAATGGCTGGATATTCTCGAACCGTATTTTGAGGAATTTGGCCTAAGTTCTGCTGACATAACAAAAGGTGTAGGTCGAGAACCTTTCGGCGAAGAAACAGCTGAAATATTAGCAGAATTTAAACCTTCAATAGTAAGTTTTCATTTCGGTTTACCATCAAGCAGTTTGCTATCGAGAGTCAGGGAATGGGACGCGACAATTCTAGCAAGTGCAACCACAATTGAAGAAGCTGAATGGTTGGAGGCCAACGGAGCTGACGCAGTCATCGCACAGGGAATTGAGGCCGGCGGTCACAGAGGCATGTTTTTGTCGGATGATCTCTCGACTCAAATGGAAAGATTTGCTCTAGTAACACGACTTATTAAGCAAGTTAAGTTGCCCGTAATTGCCGCAGGAGGAATTTCCTCTGCAAAAGAGGTTGAAGACGCAATCTCAATGGGCGCTTCAGCGGTACAGCTTGGAACCGCGTACCTGCTCTGTCCGGAAACAAAAACCAGTCAGATTCATCGGGCTACTCTGAAAAGCGAAGCCGCAAAAGAAACTGTGCTGACAAACATTTTCAGCGGTAGACCAGCTCGTGGAATCGTTAATCGTTTGATCCGCGAAATCGGTCCAGTCAATTCTGACACTCCTGAATTCCCACTCGCTGCTGCTGCAGTCACCAGTTTACGTAAAAAAGCTGAAGCTATGGGTTCCGGAGATTTTTCACCACTCTGGTGCGGACAGAATGCCGGCGGCTGCCGTGAAATTCCTGCCGCTGAATTAACTAAGCTGCTTGCGGCGGAACTTTAAATAATATTTCCCGAAGGAACGACAACTATTTACGAATTTATCAATATTCATAAACCAGCAAATAGTCCTGAGGACGTGTCATTGCTTACAAAGAGAGAACACTATTTTATGTTAAGCACTGATATAATTATGTTCTCTCTCCGATCGAGATGATAATTTATTAGTTTAAGATTATTTAAGAAGGTTGCAAAATTTAACAAATCCAATTTTTACGATACAAGGGGGTAACATGCGAAAATATTTCCTACTTCTTATTTCATTTTGTCTACTTTTTTGGCTGACTGCAATTAATTCTTCTGCAGAGGAAAAAGCCGAAAGCGCAATTTTTGCGGGCGGTTGTTTTTGGTGTATGGAAGCTGATTTCGAAAAAATTAGCGGTATAAAAGAAGTTGTTTCCGGGTATACCGGCGGAACATCAAAAAATCCGAACTATAATAATTATGGAAAAAGCGGCCATATTGAAGCAGTACAGATATTTTATGATCCGGCTGTTATTTCTTATGCGGAACTACTGGAAATATTTTGGGTAAATATTGATCCTCTTGACAATAATGGCCAATTTTGTGACCGAGGACATGAGTACTCAACTGCGGTTTTTTTCCTGTCAACTGAGCAAAAAGAGCTGGCGGAGAAATCCAAAACTCTGCTCGAAAATTCCGGAATCCTCGAGAAACCAATTGAAACTCCGCTTATAAAAGCAGGAGAATTTTTCCCTGCAGAGGATTATCACCAGAATTACTACAAAATAAATCCAATAAGATATAAGTACTATCGCTATCGCTGTGGACGTGATCAGCGGCTTAAAGAACTTTGGGGTAAAACTACTATCCGTGAAAAAAGTCTAAAAATAACTGCAAAATATCAAAAACCTGATTTGGGACAACTTGAAGAAAAGCTGACACCTTTACAGTTTGACGTTACCCAGAATGATGCGACTGAACCGCCTTTTAACAATAAATATTGGAACAACAAAAAAGAGGGTATTTATGTTGATATAGTTTCCGGAGAACCGCTCTTCAGCTCAGTTGATAAATATAAATCCGGTACAGGCTGGCCCAGTTTCACCAAACCTATTGCTGGAGCAAGTCTGATCAAAAAAGAAGACAACAGCTGGTTCTCGGTGAGAACTGAACTGAGGAGCAAATATGCTGACTCTCATCTGGGACACTTGTTTAATGATGGTCCAAAACCAGATGGATTACGTTACTGTATTAACTCGGCTGCACTGAGATTTGTCGCCAAAAATGATCTGGAAAAAGAGGGGTACCCGAACTTCCTTGATTTATTTAAAAATTGATTTTCGGGTTAAGGTTTTTCTTTGTAGCACCTCCCTGGATTCGAGTTTTAGAGCTGAAGCATGAAAAACTTCTTTGATGAATATTTGCGGAATTTCAGCTAAATTATTCGCGATTCAATTTATATCACTATAATATGGTTTGCATTTGATAAAAACGTCCGGGGTAGTAAAGCTGGACATAAGTCACCAGTTTTTTCTGACACCATGTACGTCGCTGAAGTAAAAATAGTGCATCTCTTTCTACCAGTGAAAGCAATTCTGCCTGCCGTTCATCGGCGTTCGTGGCTGAAAAAATATGTTCTGCAACAGAAGTAGACCATGGCACTTTTTCGAAAAGCCAGTCGTTCGGCCCAATTGTTACAAAACTTTCCTGCTTTGCTTCCGGTACTGTTTCAAGATTGATCCACCGATCCTCTAAAAGGAAAGGGGTTTCATTTGAATAATGGAGACATTGGAGTTGAAGTGCTCGTGTTTTCGGAACTACCTCTAACTTCCCACGAATGGATGCAGGTGGAATTTTTATTTGGCGGAGCAATAAAGCATATCGGTAACTAGCTCCTTTTTCTTCAATTTCCATGCGAATCCTGGGAATTTCCAAATATGCTTTTCGCAAAGATGTAACTACCACCCTTGTTCCCGCCTTTCGCCGACGCTCAAGGAGACCTTCCTCCGCGAGTTCCCGAAGTGACCTGTGTACGGTTACGCGTGAGCAATTGAAATTCTTGGCTAAAGTTTCTTCACCTGGTATAATATCTCCAGATTTCCATTTTTCGGACTGGATATTTTGACGTATTATTTCTTTAATTTGCCTATATTTTGTTAGCGGTTCCTTTATTTTAGCCATCATTATTTTTATTTTTGTATTTCCTGAATCACAGTGCGGTAGCGCTGTTCAATTTCTTTGTGATGGATATGCTGACCATGCACTACCATTTGCCGCCCCGCGGACCAAACTTCACATACGAGTGAATCATCTGCAGTGAAAATCCAGCGATCCAGAAATTCATCATCCGAGCAACCCCACAAGCTCAACGCTTCTGCATCAAGTGTCAGGAAATCGGCCCAGTTTCCAGGGCTTAAACCTCCTGATTTGCGCCCCAACGCTTGAGCGCCGCCGGCCAAAGCGTCGTTGTAGATTGCACTGCCTACGGAACCGCTCTTGCTTGTCATCACGTTACGTCCCTTCTGGGCAAGCCGCTGGCTGTATTCAAGCAAACGTAATTCTTCTGTCAATGCAATAAAAACGTTTGAATCAGAACCGATTCCGTATTTCCCACCTGACGAGAGCAATTCGCTGCCTTCAAATACACCGTCTCCGAGATTTGCTTCTGTGATTGGACAAAGTCCCACCACCGCTCCGGATTTTGCAACATTTCGCGTTTCTGCCTGAATCATGTGTGTGGCATGGATCAAACACCAGCGTGAGTCAACGCTTATATTTTGAAGTAACCATTCCACCGGACGAGCACCGTAATTTTCCAGGACATCATCAACTTCTTTAAGCTGTTCCGCAATGTGAATATGAACCGGGCCGGAAGTTCTTACTTCAATAATTTCCTTTAATGACTCTGGAGAAACTGCTCTGAGAGAATGCGGAGCCATACCAAGCAGATAATCTTCCGGAGCATTCCGGAGAGCTGACTCAGCGTGTTCAAGCAGTTCTAAAAATTCATCACTTTTATTGCCAAAACGGAGTTGTCCGTCCGCAAGTGCTTTGCCGTTCAAACCGCCCTGTGTGTATAATACAGGTAAATGCGTCAAGCCTATTCCCGCTTTTTGAGCTGCACTGATAACACGGCACGAAGTTTCCGCAATGTTTTCGTAATGCTGTCCTCCGCACTGATGGTGGACATAATGGAATTCTCCAACTGAAGCATAACCGCATTCCAGCATTTCCATAAAAACAAGGGCTGCAATTGCCTCCATTTGTTCCGGAGTCAGACGTTCCAGAAAACTGTACATCAACTCGCGCCAACTCCAAAAGCTGTCACGCTTTTGTAAACGCTTTTCCGTCAGTCCGGACATCGCCCTTTGGAAAGAGTGGCTGTGTAAATTAGCTAAGGCGGGAAGCAGGATACGGTTCCGTAAATATTGATCGTCTGGATTAGCTTCAACTCCTGATTCAACGGCTGAAATTCGACCAATTTGATCCACTGTCACTCTGACATTTTTGGCCCAACCTTCCGGAGTAAGGGCTACTTCCGCAAAAAGATTCATCTGCTTTCCATGATTTTGTATTGATATAAAAGTTTATATAAGCATAAATAAAAGCAAGAAAAAATTAAACTTATAAATAAGTATCTCTCCCTCATTTACTGTATGGGCATCGCCACAGATCTCATCCTGCTTGTTGTTAGCGCCTTCTTCAGTGGCCTGTTGATGCAGAGGTTGGGACAACCGTTGATTTTAGGATACATCCTGACCGGGATCGCGTTTGGCCCCTACACAGGTGGATTTGCACTGACCAGTGTTCATGAAATAGAACTGCTGGCGGAAATCGGGGTGGCCCTTTTACTGTTTGCGCTGGGGCTGGAATTTTCCCTCAAAGACCTCAAACCTGTCAAAAAAATCGCACTGATCGGTACTCCTATTCAAATTTTACTGACCATTGCAATGGGCTTTGGTATTGGACAGTGGATGGGTTGGGATGCAAAGACGTCACTTTGGCTTGGTGCGCTTGTTTCTCTTTCCAGCACAATGGTACTGCTCAAAACTCTGATGAATCAGGGTTGGCTCGGCACACTTTCCAGCAAGGTCATGGTGGGAATATTGATCGTGCAGGATTTAGCGGTTGTCCCTCTCATTGTGCTACTGCCCATATTAAATAATCCGGAGCTGGGTTGGGTTTCTCTAGAAATAGCAATTCTTAAAACAGTTCTTTTTCTGACAGGAATGATTTTGTTTGGCACACGTTTGCTGCCATGGATTATGCGGCACATTTCCCATTTAGGATCCCGTGAATTATTTTTACTGGCCATCACAGCAATCGGTTTAGGTGTTGGTTATCTGACATATTTAGTAGGTCTTTCTTTTGCCTTTGGAGCGTTCGTCGCCGGAATGGTTTTGAGTGAATCAGATTATGGACATCAGGCCTTGAGTGACATCATTCCGGTGCGTGACCTTTTTGGGCTGCTGTTTTTCGCCTCTGTAGGCATGTTGCTCAACCCAGCTTTTTTGCTGGATCACTGGCAGCAGGTTTTCATCCTTGTTTTGATAGTCAGTCTGGGTAAAGGTCTTATTCTCGCGTTACTGGCCAGAATTTTCAAATATGGAAATGTGGTACCGCTCGCAGTTGGATTGGGACTCTTTCAGGTGGGTGAATTTTCATTTGTACTCGCACAAGTCGGGGTTTCGACAAACTCAATCAGCCATGAAGTGTATTCACTAGTTTTGACAACTGCGATTATAACGATGTTTCTAACTCCACTTATTTCCGGCCAAACTGCTCGCCTGTATGCTCTCCGTAAACGCTGGTTCAAACATGAATCACTTGATTCTATCAATTTCCCGAAATCTGGATTCCGAAATCATGTAATCATTATGGGAGGTGGACGGGTTGGTTTTAGAATTGCTCAAGTTCTGAAACGTCTCAATGTTCCAATGTTGATAATTGAACTGGATCAACTCAGGGTTGACCGAGCAAAACATGCTGATATTCCTGTTATTTATGGAGATGCCAGTCATGAAGTAGTCTTGGAAGCTGCCACAGCATCTTTGGCGCGTTTGTTAATTATAACATCTCCGGAAGTAGTAATTGCCCAGACGATTGTTCAACGTGTACGGAAAGTGAATGCCGAAATTCAAGTGGTGGCCCGCGCACCGGGAGTTGAGTTTTTGGAAGAATTCAAAAAACTGAATATTTCTGAAGTGGTTATTCCGGAATTTGAAGCAGGACTTGAGATGGCACGTAAAGCCTTGGTCCATTTGCATATTCCGGCCGCCAAAATTCAGCATTACACCGAATCATTAAGGCAGGATCTGTTCGCCTCTTTCTTCAATGAAAATGAGGAAACTAAAATTATGGAACAACTCCAGACTGCAGAACATCAATATGACCTGCAGTGGATGTTGATAAAACCTGGAAGCAAACTGGTTGGTATTACAATCGGCGAAGCTGAAATTAGGACAAAAACAGATACTTCAATAGTTGGAGTGATTCGGAAAGAGAAGTTGGAACCGAACCCGGATGCTAGTTTTCGCTTTGAAGCAAATGACCGTGTAGCAATTATTGGTATAGACAGCGCACGTGAATCTTTTTTCCAATTGACCTGTCCGTCCAAAAGCAGTTCGACTTAAACAAAAGGAAATAGCCGTTGACAGCAGGTTAAGTTTGCAGTTTAGCTTGAGACTTGTATATTCTGGTTGTCATTAAACTTTCTCACTTACCACTAAAACTAGAAACATCCATGAGCATCCCCGCAAACGCACCTCCGCACATCGGTACTGGTCAACTGGTTTCTGATGATGTGCCGAACGACAATATGCTGAACCAAACTACACCGCTGCTTCCAGCAGATTTAAAACATTTGCATGAATCGCAGTTGAAAATGGACGATCTCAGCCGGAATGACTGGGAAAATCTATCTAAATACAGGAGACTATACCAACAGGAGGAACAGGCAAAGCAGGCACTCTCTCTCCTTGAAGTGCAGAAAGACGCACCAAGTTACGGTTTCCGGATCAACAACTACAGGCATTGCCTGCAAAGTGCTACGATGGTGATGAGGGACGGTGGGAGTGAAGAGGAGATTGTAGTTGCCCTTTTTCACGACCTCGGCTTTGTTGTTTGTCCGGACAACCATGGAGAGTTTTCAGCGACTTTGCTTGCAAATTACATTTCAGAGAAGCATTACTGGATGCTCCGGCACCACGCGGCATTCCTTGATCATCATGCACAGACGCATCCCAACGTGAAGAATAACGCCCGTGAAGAATATAGAGGGCACCCACATTTTGAGTATACGGCAGATTGGGTAGAGCGCTACGACCAAACCTCAATTCAATCACAATATGATACTGCACCACTGGTTTTTTTCGAGCCAATGGTTTATCGAATCTTCAACCGCCCTTCCAAGGGCACACAACTCCATCTTGCACCATGAGTTCCTGGATTGAAATGCTGCCGTTGAAAAATGCCGTCGGACCACTGAAAGACGCCTATGAGATGGCGAAAACACCGGCTGGAACCGTTGATAATGTTATGCGAGTCCACAGTCAACGCCCGCACACAATGGTCGGACACCTCACGCTTTATCGTAGTGTACTGCACCATCCGGATAACACACTGCCGCTCTGGTTTCTGGAGGCGGTTGGTGTGTATACAAGCTTGTTAAATGAGTGCGAGTACAGTTTCACTCACCACTGTGCGAATATGCGTCGATTGCTTAAAGACAACAAACGTGCAGATAACATCGAATCCGCCTTGCGAGATAAGTCGCCAGAAAAATCTTTTTCAGGCAAGGAACTGGCGTTAATACGTTATACAGGGAAACTGACATCTACCCCCGGTGAGTTGGAAGCCGCCGATGTGGAAGCTGCCAAATCATTCGGAGCTACTGACGGAGAAATTCTTGAAGTCAATCAGGTCTGCGCATATTTCTGCTACTCTAACCGCACCCTCAATGGTCTTGGAGTCTCGCTATCAGGCGATGCTGTGGGGTACTATGCGAAGTAAGTTCCTGAACATGTTTCATCAACAATTCCCGCCTTCGGCAACAACTAAACTTTAATTATTTTTTATGCCCTACGCAGTATCCAAGACAATCAAAATTGACAAAATCCCAGTAATCGATGTTAGCAAACTGCACTCGGGGACTCCAGAAACTGCACTCGCAGTGGCCTTGAAAATTCGTCAGGCTGCTGAAGATGTTGGGTTTTTCTATATCAGCAACCATGGAATACCGGAAGCCGTGATCAAGCAGGCTTATTCTGCAGCCAAGAGCTTTTTCAACCTACCCAAAAAACTGAAGGATTCCGTAAAAATAAATGATAACCATCACGGTTACCTCTCAGTCGGAGAAGCAAAGATGGAGCAGGCTGAAAAGATAGACCTCAAAGAGAGCTTCGTCTGGGGTTTAGATCTTCCGGACGAACACCCCTCCGTAACTAAGGAGAATCCATTCTTAGGACGAAACCAATGGCCGGATGAAATGCCGGAGCTTAAGGGAGCGGTTTATCCTTTTTTTGATGCGGGTTTGCAGTGTGGACGAGACATGATGCGGGCATTTGCCTTGGGGATGGAGTTAGCTGAAGATTCGTTTCTGAAATCTACTGATGAACCTATCGCACGCAGTTCAATCATCCACTATCCTCCGCAACCAGCAAATTTAGGAGTGGAGCAGTTTGGTGTAGCCCCGCACACGGACTATGGTTGCCTCACACTGTTGTGGCAGGATCAGGTAGGTGGACTTGAAGTACAAACCCGTGAGGGAGAATGGGTAACTGCACATCCAATTGAGAATACACTAGTGGTCAACGTTGGCGATTTGCTGATGCGCTGGACGAATGAAGGATTTAAATCCACCCCGCACCGTGTAATCAACAGTAAAGGACAGGAACGCTATTCGATGGTAATCGCATGGGATCCAAATTTCGATACGATTGTGGACCCTTCTGTGGTTTGTCAAAATGGAGCGCAGCCATTGTATCCTCCTGTGAATTGTGGTGATTATGTATTATCGCGCTTTGATTCATCTTTCAGTTACCGCCTGTAATGTCAATGATGTTACACTCCGGCATCAAGCCTTTAAGCGATTAACCCCCCTGAAAATGTTCTAATCCAGATTCTCAAAGTGGGCTATTGGCAGTGAGAGAAAATCTTTGAGTGCAGATAAGCTATAAAGTAACTTTGAAGAATTTTCAGATATATTGAGATTTGAGAAATGCACCTACATTTAAGTACTTGGCAGGAAATTGAGTCATATTTGTTACGTTCAAAGGGTATCATGATTCCTACCGGATCAACTGAACAACACGGTCCTAACGGCCTGATTGGTACTGATGCGATCTGCCCGACCGCTATTGCCAGTCACGCTGCCTTGGGGGCAGACGTCCTCGTAGGTCCTACCCTGGCACTGGGAACGGCGCAGTTTAATTTGAAATTCCCGGGCACCATTTCATTGCGTCCTTCAACACTGATGAGTGTGGTCGAGGATTATGTCCTGTCTCTGTCCAGTCAGGGGTTTCAGAAGTTTTATTTTATCAATGGACATGGAGGCAACCTTGCTCCAGTGCGTTCCGCATTTCAGGAAATCTACACTCGTTACAGCTTGAGCGTCAATGAGTCCGCAGTACCTCACTGCCGTTTGCGGAGTTGGTGGCAATATCCGCAAACAAACGCACTGCGACAGTCGTTGTATGCAGAAAAAGAAGGTGCACACGCCACTCCCAGTGAAGTGGCAATGGCACAATACGCTTTTCCGGAACACACCAAGGATGTGAGTCTGGGAACTTGGCATCCCGTCTCGCTTGAATATCTGCGAAATCATGCAGAAGATGATCACTACGAAGCATCAGATCATCGCAGACGTCATCCTGACGGTCGGATAGGATCCGACCCCAGTCTTGCAAAGCCTGAAGACGGTCAACGCTTGTTGGAAACCGCTGCCAAAGAACTTTTGGTAGACTATCAGGCGTTCCTCGAAGAGGAGTGAGCGCTTCAAGAAATATTACTGTTTAAGCCACTTTGCTTTGAGCTGATCGAAGAATCCACGCTCTGACTTCAAGATAATCCAGTGGTTGACGTAGTTGATCCATACCTGATCGGCTTGCGGAAGCAAAACAGCGAGCGGAGTGGGATTCTTACCACCCTTTACCGGGACTACCATCATTTTATCATACTTTTCTACCAACTTGGCAGCTTCCAGATTGCTGGTCATAGAGATGTCGGCACGTCCTGCCAGTACCTCCTGATAATCCCGCGCAGGAGCAGAGACCTTAATAATTTTAGCCTTGTTGAAAATCACTTCTGCCCGTTTCTCCTGCACAGTACCCAGTGTTACTGCCACAGTAACATTTGGATTATTAAGGTCATTCCAACTATCGTACTTACCCTTGTTTTTCTTCAACATGAGTGGCACATCCTCAACCGCGAAATAGGACAATGAGTACCCCGCCACCAATGCACGTTTAGGACTCAGCGAAGCGCTGGAAGTCATGTCGTATTTGTTAGCTATCACACCATTGACAAGAGTTTTCCAAGTAGTAGGGACGAAAACCACTTTGACTCCCATATCAGCCGCAAGGGCGGTCGCTATATCAATATCAAAACCCTTGCGTTCCTTGCTTGTAGAGTCAATAATCGTCATTGGGTTCCAGTCACCAGTTGTCCCTACACGTAATTCACCGTTGGCCAGGATGCTCTGAAGACGGGATTCAGCAAAAGCTGAGCTTGACAAGAGCGCTGTGAGCGCAAGGGCTATTCCGCATTTCAAAATAGTTCTAAACATTTCTCTCTCCTTATGAGTTTCGAGGTATCATCCATCCTCAAAAAGAACGACTTATGACGCTGACAATCCAACAGGCATACAAAACAGGCGAGATCGTTATTTTAGCGACAACTGAGCATTCATAGCTTGAAGAACGAGACGAATTAGTTACAATACCGTATCCAAAAGCGATGCTATTACCGCTTTTAATCACGAGCAACAAAGCTACCTTCACAGTTTGAAAAGGTCAAATGTTAAATAAAGTATTAGTCAAAGAATTTTCTGAAAAATTGCACACAATTTTAAAATCCCCTAAAAGGGGGTTCCTCTTCTACCTGGTTGTACTGGTGATTTTAGTTGTTTTGGGAGGCTGTGGAAACAGCGATTACACTTGGGGATGGTATGTTATTTCGCCGTGGCACCCGGCAGGAATCAGTAACATTGAATTTCTGCTCAGTGGTCTAGGCTACACGATCCTGCTTTCACTATCCGCGATTGTTCTTTCGATCCTGCTGGGTTTGATTGTCACTCTTCCGGCCTTGATGAACAACAATCTCGCACGCCGCATCAATAGGGTTTATGTTGAAACTTTCCGCTCAATTCCAGTGCTGGTGATGCTACTCTGGGTGTATTACGGATTGCCTCCAGCCCTTGGTATCCGGTTAGAAGTTTTTTCTGCCGGAATTCTGGGACTGGCCCTTTGCGACAGTGCATTTGAGGCTGAAATTTTCCGGGCCGGGATTCAATCAATTGGACGCGGCCAACATGATGCAGCTGATTCGCTGGGATTGAACTACTGGAAAAAAATGCGGCTGATTATTTTACCGCAGGCTATTAGAATCGTCCTCCCTGCCATTGGGAACCAGTTTGTCTACATGCTAAAAATGTCATCGCTGGTGTCAGTGATCGGCTTGACCGAACTAACCCGTAGGGCTGATGAACTGGTTGTGAGTCAGTACCGCCCCCTGGAAATATATTCTTTCCTTGTTCTAGAGTATTTCGTGCTGATCCTCTGTATCTCCTCCGCAATACGCTGGATGGAGAATCGTCTTCGATCTGTTGAGTTCTAATATGCTTTGCCTAACAATCCTGCTTCTCCAGAAATCTGACAAGATTTTTAGGCTTGTCAACAGAAGAAAGTTTAATAACAGAGGTTATTTTGTATTGAAATATTATTAATATGTATGTACAAATACTAACAAAACATTGTGTACAATATTCTATATTTAACATTATTTTAATTATTGCTTCATAGAAATGACTAAAACACTCTACTTTTATCTCCTTTAATCAATGGAGGCGCCCGACTACCCATGAAAAAGCCAGACAGGATTCAATCATTATCGAAGCCTATATTGGTTTGAGACGTGAACCCAAAACTGACTGATGAAAATATAAGATCCCCGTAATGAGCTTTTCAACCCTATACAATAACGCACAAATCGCCACCATGACCTCGGACAAACCCTATGGTTTGATCGAAAATGGAGCGGTAGTGATTTCAAATGGAATGATCAAGTGGGTTGGCATAGAAAAAGATTTACCGGTTGAATTTAATGGTCTTCCGGAAAATGATTTAGGAGGTCGTTTATTGACACCGGCACTGATCGATTGCCACACTCATTTGGTTTATGGAGGAAGCCGCGCGACAGAATTTGAATTACGGCTGAAAGGCGCGAGTTATGAAGAAATCTCCCGAAGAGGCGGTGGGATCTTAAGCACGGTTACAGCAACACGAACTGCCACAGAAGAAGAATTATTCTCGCAGTCACTGCCGCGTTTCGACGCACTGCTTGCGGAAGGCGTGGGAACGGTTGAGATAAAGTCAGGTTACGGTTTAGACCTCGAAACCGAAATCAAAATGCTGCGTGTAGCCAGGAAATTAGGCATGGAACGAAATGTACGTGTGAAAACAAGCTTCCTTGGTGCTCATGCGATTCCTCAGGAATTTAAGGGGAAGGCGGATGCTTACATTGATTTCGTTTGTGAAGAAATTTTGCCAGTAGTTTATGATGAAAATTTAGCAGATGCTGTGGATGGTTTTTGCGAAAATATCGCATTTTCGACTAAGCAAATTTCCAGGGTTTTCGACAAAGCAACGGCTTTAGGGCTGCCCGTAAAACTTCATGCGGAACAGCTTTCCAATCTCGGAGGAGCAGCCCTTGCCGCAAATTATGGTGCTTTGTCCGCAGACCATTTGGAATATCTAGACGAGTCAGGAGTTCAGGCAATGGCAAAATCCGGAATAGTCGCGGTCGTTCTTCCGGGAGCATTTTACACTCTGCGTGAAACACAGTTGCCGCCGCTTAATTCTTTGCGGAAAGCCGGAGTTCCTCTCGCCATTGCGACTGACTGTAATCCCGGATCGTCACCGTTGACCTCGATTCTGCTCTGCATGAACATGGCTTGCACCATATTCCGTATGACACCTGAAGAAGCTTTGGCAGGAGTAACCCGTGTTGCAGCTCATGCCTTGGGATTCGGCAGTGAAGTCGGTACAATTGAAGTGGGTAAAAAAGCTGAGTTTGCTGTTTGGAACGTTGATCAACCTGCAGAACTTGCTTATCGACTGGGTTATAACCCACTTTCGAAAATGCTAGTCTGTCACTGATTTTAACGGATAAACAACTAAAATAAAATGTCCCTGCACCAAAGATCGAACGGATAAACGGGCTAACAAATAATGGATCGACTCCACGGATAGGAAGGTTGAATCATATCCGTGTATATACTTGTAAATCCGAGGTTGATAAAACGTGATTATTGGAGAAGCATGATGAGTTTAAATATCACTCCGGGAAAAGTCAGTTTGACTGATTTGTCTCAAATTTATTGGGAAAGTCCTGAGGTGGCCTTAAATCCGGAAGCAAAACACGCAGTCGAAAAGGCTGCCGATTTTGTGGGGAAAGCAGCTAATACCAATGTTCCGATTTATGGTATCAACACCGGATTCGGCAACCTTTCCGGTATTCGTATTCCTGCGGAACAAACCGAACTGCTGCAAAGAAACCTAATCCTCTCGCATTGTTGCGGAGTCGGTGAGCCGCTTCCGGGAAAAATTGTCCGTTTGGTGATGACTCTTAAACTCCTTTCGCTGGGAAGAGGAGCTTCAGGAGTTCGCTGGAAAGTGATTGAACAAATTGAGGCTTTCCTGAAACAAGGAGTAACCCCGGTTATTCCAGCACAAGGTTCGGTTGGAGCATCCGGAGATCTTGCTCCGCTGGCGCACATGACAGCAGTTTTAATCGGAGAAGGGCAAGCTATTTATCAAGGCCAGACATTTTCCGGAGCAGAAGTCTTGCAGAAAATTGAGCGTGAACCTTTGGTTTTGAGAGCAAAGGAAGGCTTGGCCATGATCAACGGGACACAAGTTTCAACAGCATTAGCTTTGGCAGGAGTGTTTGAAGGATGGCGCTGCGCCTTAGCAGCATTAATAACAGGAGCACTTTCCACAGATTCAGCCATGGCTTCAACCGCACCGTTTCATCCGGAAATTCAAAATATGCGTGGACACCTTGGACAAATCGACGCAGCGCAAACACTACGGAGTTTGATGCAGGATTCGGAAATCCGGGAATCTCACCTTGATGGAGATGTACGCGTTCAAGATCCGTATTGTATCCGCTGCCAACCTCAAGTAACCGGTGCATGTATAGATTTGTTGCGACAGGCAGCAAACACACTGACCATCGAAGCAAATGCTGTCACGGATAATCCACTGATTCTCTCCACAGGTGAAGCGGAAGTTCCGCTGCAGATTGTTTCAGGAGGTAATTTTCACGCAGAACCAGTCGCTTTTGCTGCAGACCAAACTGCTTTAGCGCTGGCCGAAATAGGAGCAATTGCTCAACGACGTATTGCACTGTTGGTTGATCCTAAACTCAATTTTGGCTTGCCTCCTTTTTTGTCTCCGGACGCAGGAGTTAATTCCGGACTTATGGTGGCAGAAATAACTTCCGCAGCATTGATGTCGGAAAATAAACACCTGGCCAATCCATGTTCAACTGACTCCACTCCGACAAGTGCAGACCAGGAAGACCATGTTTCGATGGCTACACACGCGGCACGGCGCCTGCTGACAATGAATGATAATCTTGGCCGAATTCTCGGCATTGAACTTATTACCGCAGCGCAGGGATTGGAGTTTCGCAAAGCGAGCCTTAAACCACTTAGCACGAGTTCAAGCCTGAATCGAGTTTTGGCGGAAGTGCGTGAAAACGTTGCATTTCTAGAGGAAGACCGCTTTCTGGCTCCGGATCTGGAAAATGCCGCAACCCTCATTCGGAATGGAAAACTGATTAAAGCGGCAGGCGAAGCAAATTTCCCGAACTTGCGTGAAAGTCAGGATTGGTAAACCGTATGAACCCCGTTGAAATTTTTAAAGGCGATGGTCCTGTAATTCTTAGTCAACCACATGGCGGAACATTTTTAACGCCTGAAATGACTGAAATACTAAATAAACGTGGGGGTGAAATGGCTGATACAGATTGGCACATTCACCGGCTTTATGACGGTTTGCTTCCCGAGGTAACGGTCGTGGAAGCTACGTTTTCACGCTATTTGATTGACGCAAACCGTGATCCTTCCGGCAATTCACTTTATCCGGGACGGAACACAACTGAACTTTGCCCATCCGTAGATTTCGAAGGCCTGCCGATTTATCAAACGGAAGCGCAACTGGATGTGGAAGAAATTGAAACACGACGTAAAAATTATCATGCTGTTTATCACACTGCACTTTCGGAACAAATTGAACGTGTCCGTAAAATACATGGTAGAGTCTTGCTCTTCGATTGTCATTCGATCCGCTCCCGTCTTCCTTTTTTGTTTGAAGGTGAGTTGCCGGATTTCAATTTAGGTAACTACAACACAAGCACCTGTGCTCCAGAAATTGAAGACGCAGCTCTTGAAATCTGCGCTGGAGCGGAGGGTTACAGTTGTGTCTTAAACGGCCGATTCAAAGGCGGATGGACGACACGCCATTACGGAAAGCCCGAAAAAGGAATTCACGTGATTCAACTGGAATTAGCGCAGCAAACATACATGGATGAGTCTGCTCCCTGGCTTTATCATGAGGAAAAAGCGGCAAAATTGCGGGTTCATTTAAAAAAGCTGCTCAGCTGTCTGGAACAAACTATTACAAGCTTAACCTGAATTTAAGAAAATCATGTCTAACACAAACACTTCCAGAACCATCCGTGCACCACGGGGTACAGAACTTACATGCCGTTCATGGATGACAGAAGCACCGTACAGGATGATCCAAAATAATCTTGATCCGGAAGTTGCGGAAAATCCTGACGAATTGATTGTCTACGGTGGGATCGGAAAAGCAGCAAGAACATGGAAAGATTTTGACTTGATCTTGGAAACGCTAAAAACGCTCGGTGATGACGAAACCATGCTGGTGCAGTCAGGAAAACCGGTTGGCGTTTTTCGAACTCATGCTGACGCACCTCGTGTTTTGATTGCCAACTCAAACTTGGTTCCGAACTGGGCAACGATGGATCATTTCAATGAACTGGACCGTAAAGGTTTGATGATGTTCGGTCAAATGACTGCAGGAAGCTGGATTTATATCGCTTCGCAGGGCATTGTACAGGGGACATATGAAACCTTCGTTGAAGCAGGAAGACAGCATTTTGATGGTAATTTGAGCGGACGCTGGATTCTAACTTCCGGATTGGGTGGAATGGGCGGTGCGCAGCCTTTGGCGGCCACGATGGCCGGTGCGTCATGTTTGGCTGTTGAGTGTGATTCAAGCAGAATAGATTTCCGTCTCCGTACAAAATATCTGGATGAAAGGGCAGAAACTCTAGACGAAGCTCTTGAAATAATAGAACGTGCAAAAACTGAAAACCGTGCCGTTTCAGTCGGACTGCTTGGTAATGCCGCGGAAGTGGTTCCGAAAATGGTTAAACTCGGAATCCGTCCGGACATAGTCACAGACCAAACTTCAGCACACGATCTTGTGCATGGTTATTTGCCTCTCGGCTGGACAGTCGAGGAATGGCGTTCCCAACAAAAAAGCAATCCGAAAAAGATTGAAAAAGCCGCTCGTGCTTCGATAAAAATTCATGTGGAAGCAATGCTGGAGTTTTGGAATCAGGGCATTCCGACTGTGGATTACGGCAACAATATCCGCCAGTTTGCCTTAGAGGAAGGTGTTAAAAACGCTTTTGATTTCCCAGGATTTGTGCCGGCATATATCCGACCTTTATTTTGCCGTGGCGTGGGTCCATTCCGCTGGGTAGCGCTTTCAGGAGATCCGGAAGACATTTACCGAACCGACGCAAAAGTCAAAGAGCTTATTCCGGATGATCCGCACCTTCACAACTGGATAGACATGGCGCAGGAACGAATCGCCTTTCAAGGACTTCCAGCCAGGATTTGCTGGGTTGGCCTCGGTGAGCGTCACAGACTTGGACTCGCCTTCAACGAAATGGTTGCAAATGGAGAACTCAAAGCACCGGTTGTCATTGGACGTGATCATCTGGATTCCGGTTCAGTTGCTTCTCCTAATCGTGAAACGGAATCCATGCAGGATGGATCAGACGCAGTTTCAGACTGGCCTTTGCTGAACGCCCTGCTCAACTGCGCGTCCGGCGCAACCTGGGTCAGTTTTCATCACGGCGGTGGAGTAGGAATCGGTTTCAGTCAGCATGCAGGATTGGTTATTTGCTGTGACGGCACACCGGCTGCGGCGAAGCGAATTGAGCGTGTTTTATGGAATGATCCCGCAACCGGTGTGATGCGCCACGCTGACGCAGGTTATGAGATCGCGAAAGACGTCGCAAAGGAAAAAGGACTGAAGCTGCCAGGAATTTTAGCGAGATAAAACAAAGAAAGCGGACTTTTCTGTCCGTTTTTTTATCTCAATATTTTTTCGTCAGTT
>Ga0208962_1000031_pt1 | contig 28718 bp, 24 predicted proteins | sample AOAMet2_C43A7_80_2_FD_188076 | JGI IMG/M metagenome (GOLD analysis project Ga0208962, IMG submission 188076) | Ammonia-oxidizing marine microbial communities from Monterey Bay, California, USA - C0912_C43A7_80 (SPAdes) | ecosystem: Environmental > Aquatic > Marine > Intertidal zone | place... | reverse complement strand
AAGTCATTAAGGCAACGCAGATGATGGGCTTGGTCATTGAATAAATCCGAAAAACAGCATCTTCAGTTATGGGCTTATTCGATTCTTTATCCAACTGGCCGACTTGCTCAAAATGCACCACTTTACCCTTACGGGCTATCATTGTGCTCAGACCGGCTATCTTTTTTTGATCCACATAACCCTGCATAATCGGCCGGATACGCTCCAAGCGTTTCAAGCTCATACCAACTTCTTCAGGTGCGGTTATTTCTTGCTTCACAATATCATCTCATTTTCTCTATTCTTGAGTGTACCGGTTAAATAATTCAGCTAAATTTATTATCAACCATTATTCATGAAAAATTCAGAATTGCTTTCTGTTCAGCTGCATTTACAACAGAATTTTGTCAGCCACCAACAACACAAAGAAAAACGAAAAATAATTATGCATTCTTGTTGAGATTGGCATCTAAAACAAAATAATCTCCGTTTTATCCGTGCAAATCCACAGCAATATTTAGCTTGAACGTAGTTTAAAACGTTGGATTTTACCGGTAGCAGTCTTCGGTAACTCTTCCGGAAACTGAAACCAGCGTGGATATTTGTAAGGCGCGAGTCCACTTTTGCAAAGCAGGAGTAACTCTCCGCTTGTATCTTCAGACGCTTCTGTGCCATCTACAAGCACTACATGCGCCTCAGGTTTGATCAATCCGGACTCGTCTTTACGTCCAACAACAGCTGCCTCCAAAACTTTAGGATGTTCCACCAGTTTGGCTTCTATTTCAAAAGGCGAACACCAGATTCCACCGACTTTCATCATGTCGTCACTGCGTCCGCCGTAGACGAAATACCCATCCACATCCTGATGATAGGTGTCACCGGTATTTAGCCATCCGTCGGCAATTGTTTCAGTAGTTTTTTTCGGATTGTTCCAATAATATTTACATGTAGAATCGCCCTGTATCAACAAACTTCCTTCTTCACCCTGTGGAACTTGTTTTCCATTTTCATCAATGATTTTTGCAGAATACCCTGAAACCATCCGTCCACTGCTACCGGCTTTGATATCATCCTCACGGTTTGAAATAAAAATATGCAGCGCTTCTGTGGAACCAATTCCATCCAAAATCACGGTTCCGGTCTGCTCTTTCCAACGCCGGAAAATATCGGCCGGCAAAGCCTCTCCCGCCGAGACAGAAACTCGCAGAGAAGAAAAATCCGGAGCAGTAGAATCTCCGCTGCCTGAATTTTCGAGTGACTGTAACTGCGCTGCATAAAGCGTGGGCACACCAAAATATATCGTCGGCTTAAAACGTTCAATCACTTCAAAAGTGCTGTCCGGAGTGGGGCGTGCAGGAAACAAAACACAACTTGCTCCAGACCACAACGGAAAGGTCATACCGTTCCCTAATCCGTAAGCAAAAAAAAGTTTTGCCGCAGAGAAACAAATATCGTCTTCACGGACACCTAGAGTGTCTTTACCGTAATACTGACTGCTAATAACCATGTCACGGTGGCTGTGAACAGCGCCTTTCGGCCTTCCGGTTGTTCCGGAAGAATAGAGCCAGAAACAATCATCAGTTGCGGACGCAGCAGCAGCTTCAAGTTCAGAATCTGCAGAATACATTTTTTCCAGAAAACATCCGGATGGACCTTCAGTCAACAAAACTATTTCCGGTTTTACTGAAAGGTGTTCCAGAGCAGGTTCTACTTCAGCCCGGAATTCTGCAGAATAGACTACAGCTGCGCATCCTGAGTCCTCAATCATGAATGAGTAATCTTTTGCACGCAGCAGTGTATTGAGCGGAACCGGAACGATGCCGGCCTTGATTGCCCCCCAAAATAAATAGAAAAATTCCGCGGAGTCCTTGACCATCATCAACAATCGGTCTCCGGAATTCAGTCCGAGATTTTTGAGAGCATTTCCGGACTGATTGACACGTTCGGACAATTGACCGTACGTTACTTCTGCACCACCGGTTTCACGGATGATGACTTTGTCTTTGCGACCTTCCAACAAATGGCGGTCTATGAACGGAACTGCTACATTGAATTCCGGTGAAAATTCAATTTTTGCCGGACTTTGCGAAGTATCGATGGATACAGTATTTTTTTGCATGTTGCCTCCTTAAATTCAAGCCTCTGATTTTCGTGAATTTGAACGTAATTTTAGCCCTGATGAACGAAAAAAACGAAGAACATTAGCTTCCTTCGTTTTCTTAGTCTCTCAAATAGAATAACAAAACCGTTTTTCCGTTTTAATTATTGAAAAATTTTACGACAACATAAAATCAGTTAAATCGTACAAACTCAAATTCAAACGGATGTCGATTTAATTTGCTTTTAGGTGAATCTATCCAACCTGCTATTTTACCCGGTTCCGTCACCGGCTGCATCAGAGATTGAATATATTCCTTGTCTTCCTGGGTAGGCAGCCACTCGTGATGAAGACGATCCCATTCGGCTTGTGTGATGATATTGCCTTGGAGATCAGCCTGAATTTCCGAAAATTGTCCAATGCCCCGGTGGAAAGCACGGTGCGGTAATTTCAACTTAAAATCTATCCCAGAATCCACAATAATTTTATTCCAGCGACGGACCCCTAAATCGCAATCGAGAATGTAGTCATCACGTAACCTTTCATTAACAGAGTTAAGTGCCGTAGCATCCACATTGACAATCTGGCCGCCTTTCAACTCCAGAACTGAATAACTTGAATCATGCAGCAAATGATCATCGTTAATTTTACTTTCACCGAAACGACCCTTAATTCCGGTATTGTAATAGGTGGCGGCGTTTGTAGAGAGTTCCTGTCCGAACAGATCAACAGAAACACTGAAATGAAAATTTAAATATTTTTGAATAGTCGGCAAATCTATTCCACCATATTTTCGCACTTCAACTTCTGCAGCGGAACTTCTTATTTTGTACTCATTCATCAAATCACAGGTTCTTTGCACAACACGCCCTACACCAGTTTCTCCGACAAACATATGATGCGCTTCTTCTGTGAGCATAAAACGGCACGAACGCGCAAGCGGATCAAATCCCGATTCTGCTAATGATGCCAACTGGAATTTCCCGTCACGGTCAGTAAAATATGTGAACATGAAATAGGAGAGCCAGTCCGGAGTTTCTTCATTAAATGCTTCCAGAATCCGCGGTTTATCAGGATCACCAGAATGCCGCTCCAGCATGGCTTCCGCTTCTTCACGACCGTCACGGCCAAAGTAAGCCTGCAGCAAATAAACCATGGCCCATAAATGTCGGCCTTCTTCAACATTGATTTGGAAAAGATTACGCAGATCGTAAAGCGACGGACAAGTTTTTCCCAACTGCCGCTGTTGCTCAACTGAAGCAGGTTCTGTATCACCCTGCGTCACGATCAACCGGCGTAATTCTGAACGGTATTCGCCCGGAACTTCCTGCCATGCAGGCTGTCCTTTATGAATCCCGAAATCAATTCTACGATCGGAATCTGAAGGAGTCAGAAAAATTCCCCAGCGATAATCCGGCATTTTAACATAATCAAAATGCGCCCAGCCGTCTTTTTCAACACTGATCGCAGTGCGTAAATAAACTTCTAAATCTGTGCTTTTTTCAGGACCAAGTTCCCCCCACCAGTTTAGGTACTCAGGCTGCCAGCGTTCCAAAGCGCGCTGGAGCCGACGGTCACTGCTTAAATCGACATTGTTCGGGATTTTCTCGTTGTAGTTAATACTCATAAAAAAACCTGTGCGAATATGTTTAACTTTTAATTAGAGTGGGTTAAACCCTTTTTTTATCGTAATTAGACTGTTTACCGGATCCGTACAGTTTGAGTGCTCCTTCTTCACCAACCGCGTTTGGTCGTTGAAAAATCCAGTTCTGCCATGCGGTCAACCGACCGAAAATTTTAGTTTCCAGTGTTTCCGGACCGGCAAAGCGTAATGATGCTTCCATCCCTGTGAGCGCGTCTGGTGAAAAACTCGCACGCTCCTCCACTGCAATCCGGACTTCGTCTTCCCAGTCAATATCGTCCGGAATAAAGGTCACCAAACCTAGTTCATCAGCAGTGGCCGCATCCAAGTTATTAGAGATTTCATTACGTACGTTTTCCACATTTTCAGCATCATCGATAAAACGGGTTTGTAAGCGAGTCAAATCGTTGCACATGGGTAAGGCTCCGAAATTCATTTCTGTGGGGCGCAGTATCGCCGGAACTTCATCCGTATCCTCAAACGTACCGTCCAGCATATAACTGCGGTCTGCGGCTAAAACAAGTTCGAGTAAAGTTCCTGTGAAGCAGCTTCCGGGTTCTATCAAAGCCACTAAGCTGCGGGCCACGAGATCAAGACGTTTGAAAACACGTTTCAAATTGAGTATGATTTCACGAACCAGCCAATGCTCCTGATGTTGAATTAAGGTCTGATCGACCTTAAGTAACTGATCCGAATCGCCCTTGGTTCTAAGAACCCATGTTCCAAGTTCGAGTTCATTAAAGGACAAATGCATGATTGCGTCGTCCAACTCACGTGCCATCGCTAACGGCCAATAATTCGCGCCTGCCGCCTGAATGCTTTCCGGAGTAGACGGCAAATCGCCTTCAGGTGCATGGACAGTAAGGTTAACGATGCCGGACTGGCGTTCAAATTCAATGCTGAGGTGATCGTAAATAATTCGATCTTCTTCAATTTTACGATTGAGCGGGGTAAGAATAATGCCTTTTTCGTTTTCCGGACGTGAGGATTTTTGCGCAAATTCAAGGGCGCGTTCCTTTACTTTTTCAATAAATTTTGAACGTGGAATAAGTTCATCTATCAGTTTCCACTTAACTGCCCGTTTTCCTCGCATACCTTCAGTGACTGTACAAAAATAATCTGCGTGATCGCGACGTACTTTACGTTTATCTACAACTCTAGTGAGTCCGCCCGTTCCGGGAAGTACGGCTAACAGTGGAACTTCCGGAAGCGAAACTGCACTCGAACTATCATCAACGAGTATGATATAATCGCTCGCAAGTGCCAGTTCGTACCCTCCTCCGGCTGCAGTACCGTTAATGGCGCTGATGTAGGTTTGCCCGGAAAAACTCGTAGCATCTTCAATCGAGTTACGTGTTTCGTTGGTGAATTTGCAAAAATTCACTTTGTGAGCATGGGTTGATAGTCCGAGCATTGTTATATTTGCTCCAGCACAAAATACTTTCTCCATTGCTGAGGTAAGAACAACTGTTCTGACTTCCGGATGTTCGAAACGTAACCGCTGAACTGCGTCGTGCAATTCTATATCAACTCCTAAATCGTAGGAATTAAGTTTTAATTTGTATCCCGGCTGAAGACCACCGTCTTCGTTCACTCCCATCTTGAGCGTGGCGACAGGTCCGTCCAATTCGAGTAACCAGTGTTGATATTGCTCCGGTTGTGTGTTAAATTCTATCATTTTTTAGTTTGCCTCCCTAAGTGATGGAACGTTTGCGACTGACTAAAAAAAGCTTTGACTGTGCGTCACATCGATATTATGCTTAGATACAAGTACTGAATTACTTGTTTAGGAATACAAGTTACATATCGACTAATAGAGTGTCAAGTTTGAATTCTTATGATATGAAAAAATATAAATTACCTAAAACTGCTGATTCTAAATTATTTAAAGCAGAAGAGAGTACTCTTATTCGTGATGCTGTACAGGATGATCTCACTGAGATAATTAAGCTGGACGCTCAAAACACAGGTATCGAAAAAAATGATTATTGGCAAGCCGCCTTTGATCGTTTTGGAAACGGGGAGTCCGGTTTTTTCCTCGTTGCAGAAACTGAGCATAATTTTTGCGGATATATACTTGGGGAAGTCCGTGCCTGGGAATTTGGTTCTCCTCCCTGCGGTTGGGTTTTTGCGTTAGGTGTGCATAACGATGCGAGAGAAATGGGAGTCGGCAGCAAACTTTTTGACAGCATCTGTCAGCATTTTAAAAATACTGGTATTGAAAAAATCCGTACCATGCTCGCACGAAGTGATCATCTGAACATGTCTTTTTTCCGCAGTCAGGGAATGCGTGGAGGCCCTTTCATACAACTTGAAAAAAATGTCGCTGATTGAACCCTGCACCGCAAAATAACAACGACAAACCTTTTATTCGCCATCTATAATGAAACTAAATAAAGCAACACGTTTTGCCTTATTCTCAATTTTGGAATTAGCAAGTAAACCGGAGAGACACCTTTCCGCCACAGAAATTGCGAACAAATACGATATCTCCTCGCATCATTTGGTGAAAGTTCTTCATTCTTTAGTCCGGGCACGCTTAGTTGGCTCTGTACGTGGTGCAGGTGGAGGTTACCGTTTTATCGGCAACACAAAACGTATTACCCTCTTAGATATTGCTGAAATATTTGAAGATATACGACAACCTCCTGCTGAACACGAGTCCGCTGATGAAACTGAAATTGGACAAGCTCTTTCACAAATCATGCTTGAAATTGATGAAATAACAATTGCGACTTTGAACTCAATAAGTATTGAAACATTTCTCAATACCATGCATTATTACCAGGAGGAACTTCCACAGTCCACCAGTTAATCCACAATATGTCTATTTTGACAGAACCTGATATTTCCGCTGATACCGCTTTTTTGGCTTCGGAAGAGCAAATTACAGGTTTAGCTCCTACCTTAAATCGTGTATCTTTTCAAACACTTGGCTGCCGACTCAATCAATCTGAAACCGATGTGCTAGCCCGCCGTTTTGAACAGCAGGGATACAGAGTTGTTCCGGACACGGAATCCGCTGACATCTGCATAATCAACACCTGTACAGTCACAGAACACAGCGACGCAAAAAACCGTCAGGCAATTCGGGCTCTTCACAACTTGAATCCTAAGGCAATGATCGCAGTCGTTGGTTGTTATGCCCAGATCAATCCACAGGCAATTGCAAGTATCGATGGTGTCAAACTGGTAATCGGCAGCGAAGAAAAAATGCGGCTTGCTGATTATCTGCAACAAGTCGACCCTGCAGGTCCACCTTTAATTGTACGTCCTAAAATAAACAAAAATATTTTTAGCGCACCTGTAGTTCCGCGTTCATTTTCTCAACCAACGAATAATCCGGAGGAGTCAAGACACGCTCAGTACCGGCTGACCGGAGAAGGGCATTCCTATTCATCAATTGAGGTAGATACACAATTAAAATTGAAAGCAAAAGAGGATGTCCATTCCTTGAAGACAAATACAACTTCATATGAGAACAACCCTGCAGAAGTCACATTATGTCATGAAGACAATGCAGCAGAGTTGCAAAATACTCGTGCCTCGTTGAAGATACAGGACGGTTGCGATTTCATGTGCTCATTCTGTATCATTCCTTTTGCGCGGGGACGTTCACGTTACCGGGAATTCCAGAATTTACAGGAAGAAGCCTTAATGCTGGTTAAAGAAGGTGCCCGGGAAATTGTGATAACCGGTGTGAACGTTGGTACTTATCAAATAGGTAAATTAACTATTGTGGATGTGGTTGATTATCTCAACAGTCTTCACGGACTGGTACGTATCCGGATAAGCTCAATTGAACCCACAACTGTTCCGGAAATTCTTTTGCAGTATATGAATGATCCTCAGCACAAATTGGTCCCGTTTTTCCACTTACCTGTACAGTCCGGTGCTGATACTATTTTAAAAAAAATGAAGCGACGTTATTCTACTGCTCAGTACGCAGATGAAATATGGCGCGCTTTTGAAACTGTTCAGGATCTGTGTATTGGCACTGACGTAATGGTTGGTTTTCCGGAAGAAAGTGAGTTGGAATTTGAAAAAACTTTGAATTTATTGGATAAACTTCCGCTAACATATTTTCACGTTTTTCCGTTTTCTGCACGTGAGGGGACTCCTGCTTTTCAACTGAAGGAACAAATACTGCCCCAGATCAAACAAAATCGTAGTAAAATTTTACGTGAATTAAGCTCAAAAAAACGCCTTTCATTTCATAAGCGATTTATCGGGCAAACCCGGAATGTTCTCTGTGAATCCAGAAAACCGGAGACTAATGTCAGTGGTTACACAGATAATTTTATCAGGGTTGTACTTGAAGAAACGCATGAAACTGATTTGCGGAACCAACTTCTTGCTGTCAAGCTGACTGGAATTAAAGGGCAAACTATGCTGGGTAAATTTGAATCAAATTAAAATCAAATGTTGACTATCGTAAGTTGGAACATTCAGTATGGGAAAGGTGTGGACGGTCGTATTGATTTGCACAAAATTGCGGATGTTGTTCAGCAGGACGGATTGCCCGATGTTTTGTGTCTACAGGAAGTTTCACGCAATGATCCTGACACAGCCAACGGCAGTGATCAATTTAGTGAACTGCAAGAGTTATTTTCAAACTATGAGAGTTTTTACGGTGCGTCACAAGACCGTTCCGGAGGAAAAAACGGTGGACGCAGGCAATTCGGTAATTTGATCTTGACCCGCCGTTCACCTCTTCAGGTGCTGCATCATTTACTGCCTTCACCTGCTGATCCAAAAGCGAGATTTATGTCAAGGCAAACGACTGAAATGTTACTCAGTACAGGTTCCGGTAATTTACGGTTGATGAACACTCACCTGGAATTTTTCTCAGAAAAACAACAGTTGGCACAAGTTCAGCGCATCCGTGAACTACATGAAGAAGCCTGCGCACAGTCACGAGAAGCTGGACTCGATTTTCCAAACAGCCCGTTTGCACGCATAAAACGTTCGGAAAAAATGGTGATCTGCGGCGATTTTAATTTCGTTCCGGAAAGCGCTTCATATCGGCTGATAACGTCAGCATTTCCTGAAGATGTCCCGAATCTGGTTGATGCCTGGAATATAGTAAATCCGGAAAATAAGAGGAGCCCAACCTGCGGAATTTTTGATCACAAACAATGGAAAAAAGGTCCGCATTGCCGTGATTATTTTTTCCTCAGTCAAAACCTCTCTCCGCAAATTAATCAAGTTTCTGTCAACACAGAAACCGCGGCTTCTGATCATCAACCGATCCGCATCGCTATAGAGGAATGAAATGTCTCGTTGTTTGTTCATGCTTTTCGCCACCATAATTACAGGCTGCACAGATACAGTTGTAATGCAGGAAATGCCTCGTACAGACAGTCAGTATCATGTATCTTGCCCGCCCCATGTTTTCTATTGTTACCGCAAATCCGAGATGATCTGCCACACAGGATATCGCGTGTTAACAGTTGCCACTTGGGAAGAAAATCCCGAGATGATCATTGAATGCAACTAATTGCGCACAACAACCCAACTTTAAATCAACTATTGATTATGCAATCAAAATGAGCTGGTGGTAATGGTGTGCGCTTTGCACAGTTCACGGTAAGATAATAATAATGTATTTTTTTCCCAATCTGCTTGCATAAAACTGACAGGCTTTATAAAATTGTGGGATGGCTTTTTTAGCATTGCTCATGTTTTGACAATGCATCTTTTTAAACTTTTTCTTAGTTAAACCAAGCAAAGAGAATCTTTTTTCAGGTTATCTGCTGGTCTTCAGTAATAATGTCAAATATCAGTCCCTATACACTGGTTATAGCTGATTGTCTTAAGTCGCTTGACGTGGCCGATTCGGATGAATCGAACTTTGATAAAAAGCAGGCAATGGAACTGCTGATCAACATGCTTCAAGGTAGGATGCTGGAACACATAAAGCAACGCGTCAGCAACTACTACAATATAGAACCAGAGACACTTAATGAAGAATTCTCTGTTTCCCTGATAGAGGTTTTTGCTGAAATTTTTGACTTGTTCCGGCATAAGTTTGAAGAAATGCCATGGCTGGTCAACAAGATCGCAAGCCGAATCGTAGAAGTCGAAACAAGGAATGGTTCAAAAGCAGAAAAGCGCATCAACCAACTTTACCTATCCATTTTCTGCAAATATTTCGAATATAAAAACATCGAAAAAATAATCTCCACCTTGCAGACTGACCCTCGCATCCAACATGCAATTATAAACGCAATCCCCGCTTCAGTACTTCAGCAGCCTAAATTAAATCAAGTAGGTTTAAGAAACTGATTAGTTGATTAAAGATCAGAAACTGCTGTAAATATTTCCCCAACTATTTGTCCGCTAAATTGTTTGTAGACTAAAGTTACAGAGCAGTGATCTTCAGTGGCAAAAATATAGGAAAAATAATCCGAACTTAACCGATAATTTCCAGCATTTTTTCACCGATTTCTGCCGGAGTTTTAACCACATGAATTCCTGCTTCTTGCAGGGCACTCATTTTTTCGGCAGCGGTTCCTTTACCCCCGGAAATAATTGCGCCAGCATGTCCCATACGTCTTCCAGGAGGTGCTGTTTGTCCGGCAATGAAACTTACAATAGGCTTGGAAACATTTTCCTTTGCAAAAGCAGCGGCTTGTTCTTCGGCGTCCCCACCAATTTCACCTATCATAACTATGGATTCAGTTTGTGCATCCGCTTCAAATAGTTTCAGACAATCAATGAAATTTGTTCCGTTCACCGGGTCTCCGCCGATGCCAATACAGGTTGACTGCCCCAAGCCGACTCTGCTTATCTGTCCAACTGCTTCATAAGTCAAGGTTCCGGAACGTGAAACGATACCAACAGAACCGGATTTATGAATCGGTCCCGGCATAATTCCAATTTTACATAGACCCGGAGTAATAATACCCGGACAGTTCGGTCCAATCAACCGTGAGCCTTTTTGTCGTACAAAATTAACCGCGCGTACCATATCAACAACTGGTACCCCCTCAGTGATGGCAACAATCAACGGTATTCCGGCACCGGCAGCTTCCATGATCGCATCGGCCGCAAAAGGTGGTGGAACTAGAATCATTGACGCATTTGCACCCGATGCCTTAACGGCCTCCAGAACAGTATTATAGATCGGTACTCCTTCAAAGTCCTGTCCACCTTTGCCCGGAGTCACACCGGCAACTACATTGGTTCCGTAATCTCTACAACCGCGGGTGTGGAGCATTCCCTGGGATCCGGTGATTCCCTGAACCAGTAATTTTGTATTATTGTTGATAAGCACTGACATGATTTCCTGAAACAATATGTAGAATAATATTTATTGGAATCATAGTATAAAAGACCTCTCTCAATCAATCAAGGCTACAGACATGTTGGTAATTTACACAACATGTCCTCTATCCAAATTAATTAATATATACTATTGATATAAGGTGATAATATCTATATATGTAAGTGAAGATATTTGTTGCAGATAATTAGGGCGACAATTACGTATAACGGGAGGGCTGACAATGAAATCAGATCCGATCAATGCCGAATTTTCATTTTACTCAAATCATCAGTATTATTTATTTTGCATATTTCTTAGAAACAAAAAGTAGAACCGGTCCAATCAGGAGCACAAATCCTGTTGAGGAAAATGCCCAAAACCAAGCTTCTGAGCTGTTATGACCTCCAAAAGCACTGAGTACTACTCCAAAACCAATCGGACCAAGGAAGGAACCAATAAAGCCTACACTGGAGTGAACCGCCATTGTAACTCCACGATTTCCCTCCGAAGCACTTTCAATTGCACCAGTGGTGATTGAAGCGGAATCTCCTGTAACAAAACATCCATAAACAAGGACAAGTGCAATCAACAAAGGTGCTGAAAGACCTACACTGTTTCCAACCACAATGGCTAAAACAGCTGAAATACACATGATACTTACTACAACAGGTATTCTTGCGTAACGCATTGCCAGTTCATTCCCGATGACGCTAGACGGCATACCGAGCAATATGCCAAAGAAAACAACTATAGAAGGCTGAACTTGGATCCCAGAGGAAATCCCTGACATCGTAAAAGCAAGGTAGGCAACGATCCAAGAACGGAATGCAAACAGTTCATAATTATGAGTTGAATAGCAGGCGATCCAACCCATTGCATTCCTGTTTCTTAATACTGGTCTAAAATCCAGCGAACGAAGTCCAGAGCGCTCTCCAACATGGTTGGGACGGTTTTCAAGGGTTACAGTCACAATCAGAAGTGCCAGCAAAGCACATAAGCCCGCTATCCAGAAAGCCATTTCCCACGGGAGCCATTCCATAATTGACCCTCCAATTAGGAAAGAAAGTGCACTACCGATACCAAATGAGGAGGTATAAAAAGATGTAGCACGAACCCGAGAGATACCCGAGAGACGGTCTGTCAGAGCTTTCAGACCTGGCATATAAGTTCCTGCCAGGCCTATTCCTCCCAGAGTTCTGAAAAACATTGCGCTCCAGTAACCCTCAACAAACAATGCGAATCCTATGCAACTAGTAAGAGTAATTAAAACACCGACGATGTATATTCTTTTCGCATCAATCCAATCGGTAAGGCTGACAAGAATCATGACAAATATCATGTAGGATCCATAGTATATCCCGCTGATCCAGCCCGCATCAATACTGTCCAACTTCCATTCCGCTAAAAAAAAAGGAAGCATGGATGAAAACGTAAAGACTCCCTGCATTGTCAGAATTTCTGCAATGCAAATCCAGAAAATAACGCGTATTGAAGATTTTTCTTGAAGAATTGGCTTGGATGTCATGTTTTTGACAACAAATTCATGACTTAAACGAAAATGACAAGGCTTTGTAAATGCCAGCGAGTAAAGTTAATGAACCCGCAACTATCAATAATAGGCAAATTGGACGCGATAGATATTCCAGCAGATCATAATGAACCATCTGCATACCCTGAGCAAAATTTTGTTCACCGATTTTCCCTAGAATAATACCTAGCACAATTCCAGGGATAGAATAACCGGACCTTCTAAGCAAAAAACCCATGATTCCAGATATAAACATTACCATCACATCAAGTACCAGACCACGTCCAATATAAGAGCCAATACTTGCCAGCAGCAAAATCATTGGAGCTAAAAACTGGAAAGGTATTTTTAATAGATACAAAATCGTCTTAGTTTCAATTAAACCTATGAAGAGAATTGATACATTTGCATAAAACATTGCAGCAAAAACAATCCATATCAAATCAGGAGAATTATAAAATACCAATGGACCTGGTTCCAGATCGTGCATCTGGAAGACCGCAACCATCATTGCAGTCAAAGCTCCACCAGGTAGTCCAAGTGCAAGCAAAGGGATCATGGCAGCTCCGGTTGCAGCATTATTAGCAGTCTCGGATGATATCACACCTTCCAAATTACCTTTGCCAAATGATTCTTTGTTCTTGGACCAGCGTACTGCTTCACCATAGCCCATAAATGCCGCAAGGGTTGCACCGATTCCGGGAAGAATTCCGCAAAAAAAACCAACCAGAATGGATCTTACCACAGCAATTTTATGAGTCCAGAGTTCTAATATTGATGGAAAATTTACACTCATTTTAGGAGCTTCATACATTCCAATTGCTTTTTTTTCTGCTTGTACGAAAATTTCAGACACTGCAAAAAAACCCAAAATAGCAGGAACAAATGCTATGCCTGCTGCCAGATCAGAAAAACCGAAATTATAACGATTGATTCCGCCCACCGGGTCCTGTCCGATTGTAGCTATTAACAGGCCGAGTAACACAGACATCCATCCTTTCCAGAGGGTCCTCCCTCCAACTGAGGAAGCTACGGCCAGGCCAAAAAAAACCAGTGCAAAAATTTCTGGTGGCCCAATATTTGAGATAGCCCAATTTGCTAGTGGTTCAGTTGCGGCCATCATAACTAAGGCCGAAGATATACCACCAATTGCTGAACACAAAACTGCAGCGCCAACTGCTTTTCCAGATTGCCCCTTGCGAGTCATGGGATAGCCATCAAATGCTGTAGGAGCGTTTTCGGGAGCACCTGGAATATTAAATAGGATCGCAGTAATAGCACCTCCGTATGTCCCCGTACAGTAAATCACCGCAAAAAGCATTACCCCTTGTGCCGGATCAAGACTGGCAGTGAAAGGCAAGAGAATCGCAGCTAGAGTCAGCATGCTGACGCCGGGAATAGCACCAAATAACATACCCCCTATAACACCAAAAACAAAGATCCCAATCGTAAAAGGATCACCAAAAAGTGCTAAACTCCCAGCAATAAAGTTGTCAATCATAAGTTTGGATTAAAAATTAAGTGATTGGTGCAGCTTGGTGTTTAGTGTCAGCATGAGAGCACTGAAGTCATAGAAAGGTGAAACATTGCCCTGCGGTAGAGGTGCGTTTAGCAGTACCATGAATAATAATATAATCAGGAAATAAATGATCAATGTATTAGCTAATATCCATTTTATACGTTTTTCTCCTAACAATAATATTAACAAAGCTATAAAAATAGGTGTAGCCGCATAAAATCCTACGGGTTTTAGCGACCATGAAAAAATAAATGGGAGGATCAATATGGCTACCAGCTTCTGTACTGAACCAATACTGTCATAGGAAATACCTTCCTCCTGATCGGAAATACCAACCCGACCATGTTGGGCCTCTGAGCCTTTTTTGTACAGGTGGAGAAAATTACCAAGTGTCACCAGAAAAAGAAGGCCTAATATAACTCTGGGCCAACCTGTGGCACCGAATTTATATATTTCAATTTCCTGATTAAACTCAAAGGAGTACACAAAAAATACAACAACGGTCAATAACCAGACCAATGTTTCAACAATATGTCGTGTCTTTAACTTGGTCATGGCCAAGCTCTCAATATTTTTGGTAAAGTGTCCGGTTGGCAATCACCGGACACTATTGCGAAATGAAGCTATTGAAGTTTAAGAAAAAGGAGATAAATTATTTAACATCCAGACCCATCGCTTTATATACATCTCTGTATTGAACAATGGAGCCGTTAATTAGTTCCCTGGCACCAGCCGTATCCCGGTAACTATCTATCACAGTCATGAATTTGGATTCATTGAATTTCTGATAGCTATCCTGGCAATATGCCCGCTGAAATGCCCATTGAAGCCATTGGACTCGATTATAAGGCGCATCTGCGTGTACGTAAAATCCTCGGAAGCGTAAAAGGGGCTCAAAGTTCATGCCCATTTCCTTGTGAGTGGGAACATCAGCAAAGACTGATGGTCGTTCGTTAAAAATAGTCAGGATCGGCTTGAATTTGCCTGCGTCAAGGAACTTTCTGACATCACCGGGTTGCTCGAACAGGGCATCAACCTGACCTCCTAGAAGTGCACCGTAACGAGGTGCACCCTTATCGAAGGAAATCTGTTGAATTTTCATACCCGCACTTTCTGTGATGAATTTCATCGTTACCCGCTCCATAGAACCTTCCTTGGAAACATTGGCGATGGTTGACTTACCATTTTTACCTTTGACAAATTTTACAAATGAGGACCAGTCATTGAATCGTGTCTCATTGGTACGGATATAAATCTGTGAGAAAGTCACTTGGGAAATAACTAGTGGTACCAGGTCCACTCCCGGATGTGGCCTGCTAGAATCCAACGCATGGGCAGATGATGCATCATCAATATGCTCAAGGACTGTATACCCGTTTGCTGGAGCAGACATATATGCCGTCATTCCAACTGTGCCTGAACCACCTGGCTTGTGGTCACGGTTAATGCTGACACCAGAATGACCAGTTACTGCTCCAGCCATAGCTGCTGCTATCTGACCTGAACCACCTCCAGGACCATATGGGACAACCATGGTCAATGCTCGACTAGGGAAACCTGATGGTTTAGCCATGCTGGTTCTCTTTTCCTTGCATTCAAATGAACTGGCGGCACTTGCCATAAATAATCCTATCATTGTTGCAATACCAAATTTTATTATTTTCGAAACTTTGATATTTTTCATTCCAACCTCCAATAACTATTACAGTTTTTTCCATCATCACACCACGTGATGATTGCTGTAACTCTAATACAAGTATTAAATTTATGTCAAGAAAAAACTTTCGAACAATTTTTTTAGCATAAAGATTTTATCTAAATCATTATTTGTCGTCATGTTCAATTTGTCCGGAAACTTGTATTGGCTAATTATCCTTGACACACACAAATAATTTAAATAATATTTCATCACTATTTACCAGTGTGCGAATTCATCTTTCTGTAATGCTATTTGTGCACAATGCTCAGGCGGATGAAACTAACTCAAAAAACTCCGAAGACTCCACTGCAATGGGATTTGCCCGGAGTAATTAAGAAAGCTAAAATGTCCCAAACCACAGTTAAAACAGTCGTTGCTCAAGCACGGACGGCACAAGTACAATTTGAAACGGCCAGTCAGGCAGTTGTAGACGAATTAATCGTCGGTTTAGCCTGGGCAATTATTGCACCAGAAACAAACCGATCTCTTGCAAAGCAGGCAGTCCTTGAGACAGGCTTAGGTAATGTTGAAGACAAAATTATCAAGAATCACCGGAAGACACTTGGACTCTTGCGAGATTTAAAAAATGTATTTACCTGCGGAATTATCCGGGAACTTCCGGAAAAAGGTTTAGTGGAAATTGCAAGGCCAGTCGGGGTAGTAGGTGGAGTTACACCCTCAACAAATCCAATAGCCACTCCGCTAAATAAAACTATAAACGCGATTAAAGGCCGGAACGCAATTATTCTCGCACCTTCACCTAAGGGTGAAGCTGTTTGCCAGCGAGTTGTGGATTTGCTGCAGAAAGTTCTAAGGAATATGGGACATCCGGAAAACCTCATCCAGAAACTACCGACTCCTGTCAGCAAAGAAGCAACTCATGAGTTAATGCAGTTGGTTGATCTCATCGTAGTCACTGGCTCACAAAACAATGTGCGTGCCTCGTACCGCAGCGGGACTCCGGCTATTGGAGTGGGCGCAGGCAATGTTTCAACAATCATCGATGAAACAGCTGATCTTGTTTCAGCAGCAAAAAAAATTACTGTCTCAAAAGCATTTGACAACGCAACCAGTTGTTCTTCTGAAAATAGCGTCGTGATAGTGGATGAGGTTTATGAAAAAGCGGTTACCGCTCTTGAAAAGGAGGGAGGCACAATGCTGAGTCAGGAAGAAACACAAGATTTACAAAATGCATTATGGATACAAGGACGGCTTAATCCAGATTTAATCGCAAAGTCGGCTCCGGAAATTGCGGAAGCTATTGGACTTAAACGTGTAGAAATAAATAATGTCAAAATGCTAATGGTCGAAGAGACTGGAACGGGGTTTGAGTTCCCATTTTCTGGCGAAAAACTGTGCCCAGTGTTAACCGTGTATCATGCCTCAAATTTTGAAACGGCATGTGAGCAAGTCCGTGAAATTTATGATTTTCAGGGCAAGGGACATTCAGTAGGACTACATTCAACAGACGAATCTCGGCCTTTGCAAATAGGGTTGAGTCTTCCTGCTTGCCGTGTGATTGTGAACCAAGCACATTGTTTTGCCACCGGAGGCAGTTTTGATAATGGACTGCCTTTTTCACTCTCGATGGGTTGCGGAACATGGGGCGGCAACAGTATCAGCGAAAATCTTAACTATCGGCATTATCTGAACATTGTTCGCATTGTACGTCCAATTCCTCCTCTTGAAACTAGTGATGAAGATATATTTGGAGAGTATTGGACCAAACACGGACGTTGAAATCACAAAAAAAAACATCTAAACGTAAAAACCTAAAATACTGATAATATGGATCTCACAGGCCACACGATTCGCAGTTTGGTTGATCAGCATGCAGAAAATACTCCGGATCAGACCTACGTGATTTATCCAGACACAGGAATCAGCCATACTTGGAGGGAATTTCAAATACGAGTTCAATCAATGGCCCTATATCTGGAAAGCATGGAATTCCCGCCGAACCTTCCAGTGGCTGGTTTGCTCGGTAACGGACAAGCTGCAATGGAATTGTTTTTGGGCGGAATGTACGGTGGTTTTCATGTTCTGTTGGCAAATCCTCTAGCTGGAGCTGATATTCTGGCGTATGTTCTGGAACATTCTGAATCTACAAAACTTTTTGTGGATCAACAGCATCATAAATTAGCGCTGCAGGCGCTTTCTCAACTTACAGATAAGCCTCAACTGATTCCACTTCAACCGGACAATGTTTCGGATTGGCAAAACAAAGTTGAAGACGGAAAATTTGACGCCCATACTGTGCCCAAAGGGGAAGATCCTGCACTCTTAATTTACACTTCCGGAACTACAGGAAAACCGAAAGGCGTAATTCACTCTCATGAGAGTCTGCTTCACGGAGGTTGGAATACGATGATAGCGCACGAATTGACTCCGGCAGACAACAGTTTATGTGTGTTACCGCTTTGTCACATCAATGCTCAAGCAGTATCGGTGATGGGAACTTTAGTCAGCGGTTCCGGACTAGTCCTACCTGACCGTTTTCAGGTTTCAAAATTTTGGTCCTGGATAGTTGAAGAAAAATGCACATGGTTCAGCGTTGTGCCGACTATCCTTTCCTATTTGTTGAATGCAGAGGAAGACAAGCGGCTAAAATCTCAGCTGAACAAAGTACGCTTCGGACGCTCTGCTTCTGCAGCTCTGCCGCCTGCTCTCCACAAAGCATTTGAAGCCAGGTTTGGACTCAGCATAGTTGAAACGATGGGAATTACGGAGACCGCCGCACCAATGCTTTCAAATCCGCTTAATAAGGAATTGCACAAACTTGGTTCACCTGGAATTGCCTTCGGGAACGAAGTAAGAGTTGCGGACGCAGAAGGAAAGGTAGCTTCCTCCGGAGAAGAAAGTGAGGTGCAGGTAAGCGGTCAAAATGTGATGCAGGGCTATCTTAAAAATCCGGAAGCTACTCGAGAAGCATTCACTCCGGATGGATGGTATCGTACCGGTGATCTTGGAAAAATGGATGAAGATGGTTTTGTTTTTATTACCGGACGCCTCAAGGAACTCATCATCAAAGGCGGTGAAAATATTGCACCACGGGAAATTGACGATGTGCTTTATCGGCATGCAGGAGTTCTGGAAGCCGCAGCATTTCCGCTTCCGGATGAACATTATGGACAAACGGTAGCTGCCGCCATTGCTCCACGTCCCGGAGAGATAGTTGCTGAGTCCACATTACGTGAATTGTGTTCCGCCGCAATGGGTGACTACCGCGCGCCTTCACGCTACTTTTTCCTTATAGAACTACCAAAAGGTCCCTCAGGAAAAATTCAACGACTTAAGCTCACAGAACGTTTCGCAGAATCCTGCTAAAGCCATTTCAAGAGTTTACACTTATAATCCTGAACAACATACCAGGGCCGAAAAGATTGAATCTGAGTTTTTTAAAACACATGTTTAAGCTTAAACTGTGTTGTTGGAAAGCACTTATTTATTTGAAGAAGATGCCAGCGCAGGTTTGAATTCTTCTTTGCGAATTCCGTATTTACTGAGAAGTTTATGTAGTTGCCTAGTTGTGATACCTGCAGTCTCTGCTGCTCGGTTAACGCGCCCAAGATGCTTAGCCATCAATTCCTTGAGGTACTGCCTTTCTATGTTCTCCAGACTTTGACGGCGAACTTCTGCAAGAGGCTGAGTTATGTCCATGGCAATCTCTGCTGGATAATTCAGATCACTGAACAATTCCTGCGGAAAACTTTCAGCCCTGAGAGTTGAGGATGTTTCCAGAATGTAGGCACGTTCAATAACGTTTTCCAGTTCTCTGATATTACCCGGCCATGAGTATTCCTGAAGAGCCTTAACTACTAAAGGATCCGCATTCTGAATTTCTTTGAAATACAGTTTATTAAACCATTCAATCAGATAATTCACCCAATCCGGAATGTCTTCGGAACGTTGCTGAAGGGAAGGTATTTCAAGGGGAAAGACACTTAGACGATAATAAAGATCTTTGCGGAAAAGACCTTCATCACAAAGTTTCTGCAAGTCTGAATTAGAAGCGGCAATCACGCGAACATCTGCTTCAATCGGATGTTCACCGCCCACACGTTGAAAAATGCGGTCCTGTAGAACCTGCAGCAGTTTGATTTGCATGGTTCCGGAAATTGTATTTATCTCATCCAGAAATATAGTTCCTTTCTGAGCAGTATCGAAACGTCCGAGTTTACGTTTGGCCGCTCCTGTAAAGGCACCTTTTTCATACCCAAACAACTCACTCTCGGCCAGTGTATCCGGCAGCGCTCCGCAATGTACATGCACAAATGCTTCATCTTTGCGGCTGCTGTGCTGATGAATAAGTTTTGCAACTGTACCCTTGCCGACGCCGGTATCACCCAAAAGTAACACCGTTGTCTTTGTAGGAGCCACTGACTTGACCTTTTCAAAGGTCTGAAGCATTTTTAGGCTTCTTGTATGAACTTCTTTAATTACTTCCGGACTCCAGAAATCATCCTCTTCAGGATTCAATTCTGTCCGCGGAATCCTATTTAGAATCGGCACAAACTCACACCCGCATTAGCTGATTTTTTTCGGTTTACTATCGCTGTTAGTGTTTCAAGAAACAACTTGTGAAAGAGCTTGATTTTCAGCAACTACCCAGCCCAGCCCCAGTGATTCCAACTTATTCAGGGACGGATGTCCTGTCTCCACGTTCCAGTCGCATAAGCGGTAGTAATCCTCCAACGCTGCTTCCCACTCTTTTTCGTCGAGGACATAACCGTCTGATCTTCCACCTTCAAGAGGGCGTTTGAACATCTTTTTGGGCAATGTGTCTGATTCCCTGCCAATACCTTCACGGGAATTAAATGCACGCAGCATGTTAAGACGACGTTCACCGACTGCTAAGATTTCTGTCATATCTGTATCCCAGCCTGTAACTGCATTGACTACCTCAACCAGGTTATCTGCGTCATAAAGTTGAAAAGAGGCTCCAAATATAAAAGCACAAACAGAAAGACTGTCAACCGCACTGCTTAAATGCTGGGTTACCATCGCAAATCGCATAATTTCTTCATTCAGGGCTAATCTCTCCTGAGGATTTGTAAGTCCTATCTGTTCCATACGTTCCGGATATGCCTTATAGGCAGGGTCATGCTCACTTGACTCATGATCAGCACCAAATGGATTAGCAGCATAAATTACACTCAGACTTCGTTTCACCTGTGGCATATGCGCAGGGGCTTCCTGCCCTTTGCTAGTAATTAAATAATCTTCAGTACCACGTCCAATAATCTCAGATGCTTTCTGCGAACCCTCTGCCAGGATTTTTCCAAAGCCTTCCTGTATGGCAATCATTTCTGTCATTTTAACCATGGCTTCTGCACTTCCATACTCCAGCTCAATTCCTCCTGTATCTTCGGCAGTTATTTTCCCTTCCGCCCAGCATTCCATAGCCCATGAGATTGTAGCTCCGCAAGAAATAGTATCCATTCCATACATGTTGCACAGTGCATTTGCATGAATTATTGCATCCATGTTACTTATTCCACAATAACTACCAAACGTAGCAAGGGTTTCGTATTCAGGACCACCGTATTTTGCGTCAGTTTTGAATGGCCCTTCGTCAATCTGGGAGACTCGTTTACATTTTATTGAGCAGCTGAAACATGTATCTCTTCCAAAACGATTCTGCTCATCTTTTTCATGACCACGAAGGTGTTCATTGTAAAGTGTAATCCCATTAATTTCTTCATGTTTATCGAAAGTTCCACTATTGAAATTATAAGTAGGTAAACCACCACTCTTGTTTTGTGGAGAGGTTACTTCTGGAGTACCGTACTTCCCAAAACTATCCATACCAGTTGGCTCAAGATTAGTTTTAGCCAATTTTTGTAATTCCTTAAATTTTTCTGGATCAGCAATTGATGGTTTCTGTTTACCACGGACTACAACTGCTTTGAGATTTTTTGAACCCATAACAGCACCCATACCAGTACGCCCGTTTGCTCTGTTACTCATACTGATAAGTGCAGCAAAACGAACTAAATTTTCACCTGCCGGTCCAATTTGAAGAACTTCAATGCGCTTATCCTCCAATTCTTCTTTAAGTTTGTCTTCAGCATCACCCGTAGTCATTCCCCATAGATGCGCGGCATCCTTCAATTCTGCTTCACCATGATGCATCCACAAATAAACTGGTTTGGGAGATTTTCCTTTGAGAATTACTGCATCAAACCCAGAAAATTTCATCTCCGCCGGGAAATAACCACCTCCTTGTGCATCTCCGATACAGCCCGTAAGAGGAGATTTTGCCACAGAAGTTAAACGACTCTGCCCAGAAATCGGCGTACCTGTTACAACTCCGGTACACAAAGCGAGTACGTTTTCAGGACTTAAAGCTTCTGCTCCTGCAGGAGTTTCCTTGAGGACGTAATACATTCCCATGGCACTTCCCCCCATGTAAGTCCTATAAAACTGTTCATCGGGTTCTTCAACCTTAATTTCGCTAGTTGTTAAATTGACATGCAGAATTTTTCCTGTGTAACCGTAAGACATAAATTTCTCCTTTAAGTTATATAATTATAAATTAAACTTTATCCTCCACTGATTACAGTAAAGATAAGTACATCGTCTCCATCAGATAGGACATGTTCCAATCCCTTTTCCTCATCTCCATTTACTGCAACACTGACCCTTCGTTTTATTTTAAGATGGTTCAACAAATCAGCAATTGTAGATTCATCATTAAGAGTCAAAACTGATTGCCCCTTTTCTGAGGCTGGTAGATAATCCACCAATGCCCCCATTAACTCAATATTAATTTTCATAATATGGTCCAACTAGATTAGATTTTTTGCACTCCCCCTATTTAAGCTTCAGTCATTAATTCCGCCCATGCAAAGGTACTTTAATTCCAAGTAGTCTTCAATACCGTACTTTGAACCTTCACGTCCTGTTCCAGACTCCTTCACTCCTCCAAAAGGTGCTACTTCAGTGGAGATAATACCTTCGTTGATACCAACGATTCCATATTCGAGTCCTTCTGCAACCCTCCAAATTCTACCAATATCACGGCTGTAAAAATAGGCGGCTAAACCAAATTCAGTATCATTGGCCATCTCTATGGCCTCTTCTTCTGTCTCAAACTTAAAAACAGGTGCCATTGGCCCAAATGTTTCCTCTTTGGCAACCAACATATCTGTGGTAACTCCGGAGAGAACAGTTGGTTCGTAAAATGTACCCCCAAGTTTGTGGCGGTGTCCTCCTGTCAGCAATTTAGCCCCTTTGGAAACAGCATCCTCAACATGACTTTCAATTTTTTTAACAGCCGCCTCGTTGATCAGCGGTCCTTGAGCAGCTCCTTCTTCAAAACCATCCGCCACTTTTATATGTTTTGCGGCATCAGCGAGCATTTTCGTGAATTTATCATAGACCTTACTCTGAACCATAATCCTGTTTGCACATACACAGGTTTGCCCAGCATTACGGAATTTACTTGCCATTGCACCTGGTATCGCCTTTTCAAGATCAGCATCATCAAATACAATAAATGGAGCGTTACCGCCAAGTTCCAGTGCAAGTTTTTTCACTGTCCCAGAACACTGTTTCATCAGTAGCTTACCAACTCCCGTTGAACCAGTAAAACTCAATTTACGGACGATTGGATTCCCAGTAAATTCACTGCCTATTCCTACTGCGTCTCCAGTGACTGTACTCAGTATTCCCGCAGGAACACCTGCCCTCTCCGCCAATTCACAAAGAGCAAATGCCGAAAAAGGGGTGTCCGGTGCAGGTTTGATCACCATCGGACACCCTGCAGCCAATGCTGGGGCAGCTTTCCTTGTAATCATAGCGGCGGGAAAATTCCAGGGTGTAATAGCTACTGTAACTCCAATCGGCTGTTTGATCACAACAATCCGTTTATCTTTAGCATGTCCCGGAATTGTGTCACCATATAAACGCTTACCCTCTTCGCCAAACCATTCTATAAAACTAGCAGCATAGGCTATTTCTCCGCGTGACTCAGACAATGGTTTCCCCTGCTCAGCAGTCATCAAACGAGCGAGGTCTTCCTGATTTTCCATCATCAGTTCATACCAACGCCGCATTATCCCAGCCCGCTCTTTTGCGGTTTTAGATCGCCACATTGGCCAAGCCGCATTTGCCGCCTCAATCGCACGTTTTGCTTCCGTAGCTCCGCAGTTAGGCACAGTACCTAAAACTTCACCGGTAGAAGGATTGGTGATATCGGTAGTTTCACCGCTGTCAGCATCCGACCATTTACCGTTGATATAAACCTGTTGACGAAATAAACTGGCATCTTTCATTCCGATTGACTTTACACCTTTTTTCGCATCAGCTGCCATGAAATCCTCCTGTCGTTGAGTTTTTAAGATATTGTCCTAAATTGATTAAAGACTAAATTTTCGATTAAGTTATGAAATTGTCATCCGCATTTTTCTTACATATGTAGATGAAACGCAAGATAATTTATTCTTTGTGTTATCTTTTCAATGTTTATAATTTAAACAGAACAACTTAAAATTAACTAAATTTCTTTTAAGCTTAAAATAATGTTTGACATTTCCTCAGCTCGAGAGTAGACTGCGGTTAATTGAGCAATCAAAATTTTAGCTTTTAATTGGCAACCAAAAAATTAGTCACAGCAAATCATTCCAAGTATGTAAATGCGCCGTTTGAGCTGTACCAGTTTTAAAGAAAACCAGATATAAGCCATGAAAATAGTTTGTATAGGCGGTGGTCCGGGTGGACTCTATTTTGCCATTTCAATGAAACTGCGTAATCCGGAACATGAGATTACAGTTGTAGAACAAAATAAACCACATGACACATTCGGCTGGGGCATTGTTTTTTCTGATCAGACTCTGGAAAACCTCCAGCTCAATGATCCAGAAAGCGCGGAAACTATCCGTAAGAGTTTTGCCTATTGGGATGATATAGATGTTCACATTCATGGAAAAGTTATTCGTTCCGGGGGGCATGGATTTATCGGCATCGGTCGCCTACGTTTAATTACTATTCTTCAGGAGCGCGCAGAAGAGCTAGGCATCCAACAGGTTTTTGAAACTCAGGTTGAAAATTCTGGTAATTATGAAAATTACGAACTCGTCGTTGCGTCAGACGGTATCAATAGTAAAATCAGGGCACAGCACAAAGCACATTTCCAACCGGATATAGACCTGCGCCGAAACAAGTTCATCTGGCTTGGAACTCACAAGCTATTTGAGGCATTCACTTTCATTTTCATCAAAACTGAGCACGGCTGGATCTGGGCCCATGCTTATCGCTTCGCGGAGGATTTAAGTACATTCATTGTAGAATGTGAACCTGAAACATGGAGTGCTCTTGGTTTCGAAGAGATGAGCAAAGAAGAAGCGATTGGCTTTTTGGAATCCTTATTTGTGGATTATCTTGATGCCAACCCTCTCATGGAAAATGCCAAACATCTGCGGGGTTCTTCAGTCTGGATGAATTTTCCCAGAGTTACCTGTAAACACTGGTATCATCAAAATATTGTACTTTTAGGTGACGCGGTACACACTGCTCATTTTTCTATTGGTTCTGGTACTAAACTGGCTTTTGAAGACGGCATCAGTCTGGCCGAAAGTATTCACCAAAACAGCAATTTAGCAGACGCTTTTAAGAGTTATCAGGATGAACGTGAAATTGAAGTCCTACGTCTGCAGAATGCGGCGAGAAACAGTACAGCCTGGTTTGAAAATATACCCCGTTACACCAATTTTTCCACTACTCAGTTCACTTACAGTCTACTCACCAGAAGTCAGCGTGTCAGTCATGAAAATCTTCGTTTGCGTGACAAAATTTGGCTGGAAAGCATGGAATGTGAATTTGCGGAAAATGCAAGTGGAACTGCCGTTCAAACACCAATCTCACCTATGTTTACGCCTTTTTCATTGAGAAAAATGGAACTTGTGAACCGCGTTGCTGTTTCACCAATGGCCATGTACAGTGCGGAAGACGGAACAGTTTCGGATTTTCATCTGGTTCATTATGGTTCCCGTGCATTGGGTGGTGCGGGTTTAATATTTACTGAAATGACACATGTTTCGAAGGAAGCCCGTATCACGCCAGGGTGTACAGGTATGTACAAAGAAGAACACAGGCAAGGATGGAAAAGGATCGTAGATTTTGTACATAAGCAAAGTCAGGCAAAACTTGCATTGCAACTAGGACACGCCGGACCCAAGGGTTCTACCAAAATCTTATGGGAAGGACAGGACACGGCACTTGAGGAAGGCTGGCCAATTGTCGGACCTTCTGCGGTTGCCTATAAAGACCAGATCCCGCATGTACTTACAAAACTGGAAATGAAGGAAATTCAAAACCAGTTTGTCAAGGCAGTTCAACTGGCTGACGAATGTGATTTTGATATGCTAGAATTCCACTGCGGACATGGTTATCTCTTTTCCTCTTTCATCACACCTCTTTCAAATAAGCGTACAGACGAATATGGCGGAAGTCTTTATAACAGAATGCGATATCCGCTGGAAGTTTTTCAGGCAATTCGTTCAGTCTGGCCGGAGCAAAAACCAGTTTCAGTTAGAATTTCTGCTCACGACTGGATTGAAGGCGGAGTTGATGACGAAGAAGCGGTCTTAATCGCCAAAATGTTCTACGGAGCTGGAGCAGACATTATTAACGTTTCTTCCGGACAAACTAACATCCATGAAAAACCTGTTTTTGGACGAATGTTTCAAACACCTTTTTCAGATAGAATCCGTAACGAAGCTAAAGTGCCGACTATTGCGGTAGGTGCCATTTTCGAAACTGATCATGTAAATTCCATCATTGCCGCAGGTAGGGCTGATTTATGCTGTCTGGCACGTCCGCATTTAAGCAATCCTTATTGGACTTTACACGCGGCTGCACGGCAGAATCATCTTGAACAGGCCTGGCCGGTTCAGTATCTAGCCGGAAAAAGACAACTTGAGGTCAACACCCAGCGTGCTTTACAAATGGACACTATAATTTAATGGAAATGCTGAAAGACAAACACGTAGTAATTACCGGTGGTGGGAGTGGAATTGGAGCTTCAATCGCAGAAACACTGGCCAAATCCGGAGCAAAAACTACCATCATGGGTCGGAATTATCAACGTCTGCAGGAAAAAGCTGAACAATTAGCACAAGGATTTGCAGCAGAAGTTGATGTAACAGACGAGGAAAAAGTCAACACCGCTTTTCAAAAGGCAGTTCAACAGCATGGAGTAATTGATATCCTCATCAATAATGCTGGAAATGCCATCTCAGTTCCATTTGAAAAAATGAAAGCTGAACAATGGAATGAAATGATTTCTCTTAATTTGACCGGTGTTTTTCATTGTACACAAGCCTGCTTGCCTGACATGATATCACAAAAATGGGGAAGGATCATAAATATGGCCAGTACAGCAGGTTTAAAAGCATATGCTTATGTCTCAGCATATTGTACTGCTAAACACGGCGTTATTGGACTGACACGTTCACTGGCTCTCGAAACCGCGAATGCCGGCATAACCGTCAATGCTATTTGTCCCGGTTACACTGAAACAGCTATTACTGATAGAGCAATCGAAAATATTAGTCTCAAAACAGGTCGCACAAAGACTGAAGCACGAGAAGAACTACTAAAACATAACCCTCAAAAACGCTTTATTCAGCCTGAGGAAATCGCAAATACAGTCCTCTGGCTCTGCCAGCAAGAAGCAGCTTCGGTCACAGGACAGGCCATTTCGATTTCAGGAGGGGAGGTAATGTCATGAAAAATAGCAGCAACTTCACATCAAGCAGTAGTCAGTTAGACAAAAAGCAGTTAATTCGGCTATGGTTGGGATTATTGAAAAACACGGGTGAAATAGAACGTTATTTGCGTACCCAACTGCAGAAGAACTTTGCTTCAACTTTACCTCAGTTTGACCTCTTATCAGCCTTGAATCATGCGGAAAAACCGCTTAGTAAAACTGAGCTATCTCAACAAATGATGGTGAGCAACGGAAATGTTACATGGCTGGTCAACCGCATGGTTAGTGAAGGCTTGATAACACACGTGCTATCAATTAAAGATCGCCGGGTAAAACTTGTTGAATTGACCCAAAAAGGGTCTGCTGATTTTCAAAAAATGGTTATTGAGCATGAAAAATGGCTAATCAATATTTTTAAAGGTTTAAAAACTGATGATTTGAATCTGCTGGTTAGTTCATTAAACCAGCTTAGAAAAGTTACAAAAAATAATACCCGCTCCAGATGATAAACTTTTATATTTGTTCATTTCATATAAGTGTTCCCTGAACAGAGTCGAAGGGTTTTTCTGACTTGAATTAAACTTAGACTTCTCTTAATCGGCCTCATAACTATAGATTTAGTTTTTGTGAAATTATTTGAAATAAAGGTGTTTAGTGCTTCCCTTAAATAATTACAAGATCAAGAATTGATCACCAGTTTGAAATGAATGAGTGATTTTTAAACTTTTTCATAACTATCAAGAAAAAACAAGCAAATGAAATTATTACTTCCAGAAGGATGGACACAACCTAAAGGCTACTCCCAAGCAGTAATGGCAGAGGGCAAGCAAGTTTATATTTCCGGTCAAATTGGTTGGGATGAAGCTGCAACTTTTCACTCTGATGACTTTGCGGAACAAGCAGGTCAGGCCTTGCGTAATATTGTGAGCATACTCGCTACTGCCAATGCGGGCGCGGAACATATCACCAGAATGACCTGGTTTATAACTGATAAACAGGAATATTTGGACTCTTTGAAATCCTTGGGGAAAAAATATAGAGAAGAAGTTGGGCGCCATTTCCCGGCAATGTCAGTCGTTGAGGTTAAGAGCTTAATGGAAGACAGGGCAAAAGTAGAAATAGAAGCGACTGCAGTCATTCCATAAAGTGATCTGTTAGGTTATATCAACAGAAATTATTTGATTTGATTCGTGCTAAATGCAACGGTTTCAAATGTAGTTTCCTATCATATATTAATAATGTTTGTAGAAATATAATACACACTGCAGAT
>Ga0208962_1000015_pt1 | contig 33182 bp, 27 predicted proteins | sample AOAMet2_C43A7_80_2_FD_188076 | JGI IMG/M metagenome (GOLD analysis project Ga0208962, IMG submission 188076) | Ammonia-oxidizing marine microbial communities from Monterey Bay, California, USA - C0912_C43A7_80 (SPAdes) | ecosystem: Environmental > Aquatic > Marine > Intertidal zone | place... | reverse complement strand
GCTAAATTTTCTGGATAATAAAAACAAAATGTAGGATCATAAAAAATTCCAATTTTTACTGAAGCATGTTCGGGAATGAGAGGCTTTCTGTCCAGTGAGCCTGTATGGAGCGGGGTGGCTTTAAACATTGATTTGATCGCATCCATATCACAATGCTGGGCAACTAACTCTCCCGCACGGCTGATAATTCCTCTGGCTGATCCCATTTCATCAACTGTAGTCAAACCTAGATGTCTCTCCGGAATTGTTACAGCTTCATCTATCGGTATAGAGCCCACAACCGGAATTCCGCAAAATTTTTCAATTGCGGATTTTTGTTTTTCTTGCTGACGGGCACTCCTGACTTGATTCAGCACGACTCCTACGATGTTTGGCTCAGGTTGCATTTTTTGCATTCCAGTCACCACTGCTGCCGCTCCGCGTCCCATCCCCCTGCTGTTTATCACTAGCAGTACCGGTGACTGCAGCATATTTGCCAACCCTGCACTGCTGTCAAAACCATCAAGGCTCATGCCGTCGTGTAATCCATGATTGCCTTCAATCAAGGCCATATCGGTCTTAGTACTATAACGCCCAAATGAATCCAGACAACCTTCTTCTCCCAACAGGTAAGGATCTAAATTGTGACATTCAGTCCCGCTGGCCAGCTTAAGCCACATTGGGTCGATGTAATCCGGACCCTTTTTAAAACTCTGGACCTTCACTCCCTCCTGTTGCAGGTTGTGAAGAATACCCAGGCTGACTGTCGTTTTCCCCGCACTTTTTTGAGGAGCTGAAATCAGTAAACGAGATGTATTTGTTTCTTCCAAAACAGATCCTTTGCGTTCAAATAAAAGCGTATGACTTTCAGCAATTCCTGCTGTATTGTCTTAACAACTAAAATTAACTAGCTTGTATATTCAAATATTAGCATATATTGAACCAAAAAAAACATTTTTATAACAAGAATATAAAAAAATTACTTCTTCTTAATAAAAAATGTATGTACGCCGCCATCTTCAGCATGAGAAACCAAATTATTCCCGGTACGTTTTGACCAGGAATCCATGTCATTTACGGAACCAGGGTCTGTTGCAGTCATTTTCAGAAGTTGCCCACTGCTCATGCCGTCAATAGTTTTTTTGGTCTTTAAAATAGGTAGGGGGCAATTAAGTCCTTCGCAATTTAATTCAGTATCAAACTCACTCATTACACTTTCCTCTAGAAATTATTTGATTGGGGTATTCTCCATGTTCAACATACAATGTCAAGTTTTTTCCATGAAAATTAGTTCTTACACAGAAAATATTTGTGCTCTATTTTGGGAATTAGTATAATTTTATGAACTTTAAAAAACCACTTTGTTTTCCAGAATTAAGTTAGAATAAAGTTCATTCAGTAACAAAAACATGTAACCTGCATTATGATTAGTTATTAAAATAGTCTTGATTTAAATAATAATTATCCTCCAATTATCCTCATTATTTTACTTTTGGACGAATACTTCCCTCACCAAAAAGAGCATACTGCAACCACTCCATTCCAAATTTCAACAGTTCTGTTTCAGTTGATTTGATGTTTTCAACAGTTTTTTCTTCTACAACAAAGCGCTGAAGGAAAGAACTTTCAAAGACAAAGTTCCAAAAAGTATCAAGATCATAGCTGGCCATGATAAACAAATTTATTTCATGATTTTGTTTGTCAGTTATTTTCATTGCTTTTAATTTAGCAACAATCTCCATCCAAGGTTTATTTAACTCTTCCATAGTAAATGCCCCTTGGTCTTCCATCCACTTTTTTAGAGTCCATGTTTTTGGTTCTTGATGCCCCATGCACATGTCTTCTTGGATCATAAAACGTGCATCTGGTGATTGACCTTCAGTCTGTAATTTGGCATGTCTAGGGTCGAGGGCACCTAAACCGAGTGGATAGCTTCGACAAACCTGTGGACGGTTTTGATAAATTGAACAACCTTTAGATTCATTCAAAAAGATACAGGCTCCTTTTGAATTTTCTCGCATTAATAATTTAACCAAGGGAATTCCAGTATCCTTTATAGTTTGTAAAGTAGTATATTTTTTGAGGAACTCATCTGAACGAATATTTAACGCTGTTTTCATTTTTAAAATATCAACGGGAGTCAGAATAACATCGATTTCGTGGCAACATTTGTTAAAACAAGATACTCTCGGATGACAAGCAAAAGAGAATATCCCTTCAGGAGTAATCGGCTTTAGTTTGAAATTTTCCTCATTTACTTCAGAATGATTATCAGTATTCATTGCATCTGTTGATGTGTTCATAAATTTTCATTTTTTAAAAGGTAAATTATAGTGGAAAAAACCGAAGATCTTTTACTTTCTGCTAAGGAGGCATTGGTACAAAAAAAAATAGATAAAAGCATTAAATTATTTTCGAAAGTTATAGAACGTGAGCCAGAAAACTCAGTAGCTTTGTTTAGTAGGGGGACTGCTTATTTTACCAAAAATAATTATCAGCAGGCCCTTCATGATTTTACAAAATGTATTAAACTGAAGCCAAACAATGCTAAGTTGTATTGTAGTAGAGGCAATGCTTGGCTGGGACTTAAACAAAATGAATCGGCTTTGTTAGACCTAAATAAGGCTGTCGAATTGGATCCATACTATCCTACTGCATATTTTAGTAGAAGCGAAGTTTTTGATCGTATGAAAGAAAAAATTCAGTCCGAAGCAGATAGAGAAACAGGAGAAAGACTCCAAAAGCATATTTCCAGGACTTACTTAGAAACTCAAGGAATTGAGTTGCCATACAATTTATAATTTATAAAATAATTTCCAAGAGGTTCCGTAGTAAAAAACACCCAGAAACTAATAATATTCTTACTATATTATGCTCCTTATACTTGTGCCACAGGATGACTCTTTGTAATGATCTCAATATTTTTTATCCAATCATCCAATATATTTAAGTTTTAAATTTATCTGAAATTTAACATAGATCATTCATTCTATCAACTATCGTATCTTCAAGACGAAAATTGATTGCTCCTACAAACTGTGGAATTATCTCCTCACTAATTCAATAAAATATCTCTGTAATAACTAAAACTTATTATATACTCATTGCGGCGAAAAGATAGTTAGGATTGTTAGACTTTTCTTACCCGCGTTTTTTGGCAAATTAAAGCTATTAATGCTTGAATTATTCATAATGTATTTTTATAAAGTCTGATAATATTCAGACAGAATATTTGCAACTTCCGGACGTGAAAACTCTGGCGGTAGTTCTTCTCCATTCGACAGTATTTCACGCACCCTTGTTCCGGAAAGCAGGAGATAATCCTCCTTGCCGTGCGGGCAATCTCGCATCATCATTACTTTTTCACATTTGTTACACCAGACTGTGTGATCACCACGGAATATTTCAATCTGCAGCGCCCCTTCTGGTATAGTATCAAAAATGGTCTGAGCATCAAATGCACCATAATAATCTCCAACACCTGCGTGATCACGTCCAACAATAAGGTGGGAACAACCTGAATTTTGCCGGAAAATCGCGTGCAAAACTGCTTCTCTAGGTCCTGCGTAAAGCATATCAAATCCGTATCCAGTAACCATCACAGTGTTTTTTGGAAAGTACAGCTCAACCATTTTTCTGATTGAGGCATTCCGGACTTCCGCAGGGATATCTCCTTTTTTCAATTTTCCGAGCAGCATGTGCACCAGGATACCGTCTGCATTCAACTCCTTTTGTGCCATCCTGCAAAGTTCTTCGTGAGCACGGTGCATCGGGTTACGCGTTTGAAAAGCTATGACTGTCTCCCAGCCTCTTTCCTTTATTTCATCCCGGATTTCAACTGCGGTTCTGAAGGTATCAGGAAAATCAATTGAGAAATATGAAAAGCTCAGAACTTCAACTGCACCCGAAATCAACGTGTCACCTGCAGCAACAAACGCAGCTACACCTGGATGTTCAGTTGATGATGTCCCGTAAATTTGTGTGCAAACTGTGTTGATCTGTTCTGCACTCATTTGTTCAATTTTTTCAATTGATTGAATTGCAATAACAGGATTCCCCTCAACATTAGGGTCACGAAGTGCTATTTTTGTCGCGGATTTAAGCTCTTCGGTCAAAGAATTTCCTTTCAGCAAATTTATGACCGGAGTAGGCCACATCAATCCTGAAGACATTTGCATACCTTCCGCTACTGCCAAAACATCCGAGAGATTCATATATGCGTTTAAGGGGTTGAAATAACCACCGCCGAGCATCACTGCATTTGCCACGGCGGCAGAAGAAACAACAATTGACGGAATATTTTCTGCTTCCTCCAGCAGCATTTTCCTACGTGATTCATCCTTTACAAAAAGAGGGGTCAAAATTTCTGAACCGTATGGTTTTATCATTATGACTTTATAATAAAATTTGCATTTTTATTTTAGATAGAATTTTTCCAGGACTGGCTTAAGTGGTCTCTTAAACCACAACGGACGCCGCAAACCGTCTGGTCCAGGCGCAGGACGAGAATTCTCCAGCCAATCTTTATAAACCTGAAATGACTGTTCGGTATCTACAAAAAGATCCCCGTAGCGGTCTCCGGGATGCGCTTTTTCAAGCCTTACTTTTTGATGCCAGCAGTGCATTCCGCTGATAGGATCAGGATGGACTGCATGGGTAATATTTTGGTGTACACCGCCGTCACGCCAGAAAATCCGTGACATGTCCGGGTCCTTTCCATCAAAGGCCTTGATGCCGTCCAGCACATTCATTTTCCACTTGCCAGATTCAACCTCCAGTATTTCCACAGAATTAGTAGCCCAGCGGTTGGCTTCCGGATCCTGCGGACGCCTCCATCTGCCTATGTGATGTGAGCAGGCTACCACACCTGGACGCATACTTTCTGTCACCCAGACTTTTGCGACAAAGAAACCGATCTCGGTATTGACACGCAGCAGGTCATCGTTTTTAAAAGCAAATCGATCTGCGTCTGAAGTGTGCATCCACAGCGGATTTCGGTTTGAAATTTCCGCCAGCCATTTTGCATTTCCGGAGCGTGAATGAATCAAAGTAGGCAGCCGGAATGTAGGTACCAGCGGGAATTCTCCATTTTCGCTTTCCATTTTCTCTGCATGAATATGACTTTTGATGTAACCCGGTAAACGGTGTTCCGCCCATTTCCAGTCTACCATTGTCTGAGAAAAGAATTCCTGTTTACGTGAAGGTGAATCAAAACCGGTTCGTGCTTCTCCATCAATCATGATGCCAATCGCAGTTCCGTCTTTAGTAATGAGACCGGACTTTTCATCCACCGAACTTCCGGAAAGTTGTTGTTCTGTCAGGACTTCGTTGTAAAGTTCCAGCACCTCTTTTTCCATTTCAAAGGCTCCAAAACGCCGCATATAATCCAGTGGAGTCAATCCCTCTTTTTCAGCAGTCTCCGGAAGTCCCGGAACACGTTCAAAAATATATTGATAATATTCATCAACAGTCATTTTCTCACCCGGACGATACGGCGAAATGAAATAATCACGGATGCCGAGAGAACCATCCGGATCAATACGCCAGGAAAGTTCAATCCAAAATTCATCTTCTTCCCAGACTTCTCCTGGATTAGACTCATAAGTGTATTCTACTCGTTCTCCTCGCCGCCGTGCTACTTCACGTAAAACAGGTTGACGGAAAGCAATCCATTTCCCGGCATGTGTTTCATAACTGATTATGTCATGACGTTCCGAAGCATGCCCCATAGGCAGTATGTAATCTGCAAAATACGCAGTTTCATTCCAGGTAGGTGTGAGTGCGGCATGTAGACCTATTTTATCAGGATCACGCAACACTTCAATCCAGCTGAATCCATCCGGATAAGTCCAAACAGGATTAAAAACACGCGTAAAATAGACATCCAATTTCCCGCGACCCTCTTTCAGGAAGTGAGGTAGCAGAAAACTCATTTCAAAATGCGCTAGTGGATATTCATTCGGAAAATGAAGTTCATTCCAATACTTTTGCGGTGGTGGTGGATTAGGCATCTTAGGAGAATATTTGTTCCATGAACTGGGCAGGCTCCCACCTTTTGTGCCGATGCTTCCTGTGAGTACATTCAAAAACTGCAGACATCGTGCGATTTGCCAACCACCCAAGTTGCCGCTGCTCGCACTACGCCAATTAATTGTGGAAAAACGGCTGCCGGCACGTCCGATCTGCCGGGCAACATCCACGACCGCTTGTGCCTCAACTCCGGACTCCTGCTCTGCAAACTCAGGTGTATATTCAGCATATTCTTCTTTGAGTTTGAGAACAAAATTTTCAAAACTGCTTGCTGTTTGCGGATGATCAGCTTCCAGCCAGGCAGCCCAATTAATCCAATTACGCAGGTATGCTTCATTGTAGAGGCCTTCGTCCAAAATAACTTTTGCCATAGCCAGCAAAACAGCAGCTTCAGTACCTGGATAAGTGGCCATCCAATGATCAGCACGGCTTGCAGTATTTGAGAGACGGATGTCCATCACCGCTATTTTGGTACCGCTGTTTTTACTTTCTATGATGCGCTGGGCATGTGGATTAAAATAGTGGCCGGATTCCAAATGCGCGCTGATCATCAAGATAAATTCTGCATTTGCAAAATCCGGCAGCTTGCGGTCAAAACCATCCCAGAGTGCGAATCCTGTACGGGCACTGGCAGAGCAGACATTGGTGTGGCTGTTGTGACCGTCTACACCCCACGCCTGCAGCACTCTGTCCATGAAACCTTCATGTCCGGGACGTCCGACGTGATAAGCAATTTCGTTATTGCGTTCTTCCTGAATGGCTTTACGTATTTTAGCCGAAATTTCATCGAGCACAACATCCCAGGAAACACGCTCCCATTGTCCATCACCTCGTTTTCCAACTCTTCGCATTGGATACAAAATACGGTCAGGATCATTTATCTGGTTGATGGTCGCAGGACCTTTAGCGCAGTTTCTCCCACGACTCGCTGGATGATAAGGGTTTCCTTCAAACTTGCGTACTTCACCGGTTTCCTTGTCAACATAACTCAAAAGTCCGCATCCTGATTCGCAGTTGAAACATGATGTGGGAACAATTGTATAATGCCTGGCTTTTTTGCGTGACCATTTTGTTGCTTCGTATTCCACCCAATCATCCCACTTTTCAGGAGGTGGATAGTTGCTGAGATCGCCTGGATCTCTCATTGGTTCTATTTTACCATCTTCAAGATCTAATTTAGGAATAATACCTAAACCTTCTGCAAATTTTTCTATAAAACCTGGTTTGGGCTGTACACTCATTTTTGTTCTTTTCTCACGTGTATAAATATTTTGTTGATTAACTCAGGGCTACCATTTGAGGCGCCATCACCCAGATTCGTACTGAAAGCCAGACACCAATTAAAACCAAAATAGAGGCCGTGGCAACAGCGAGCAATCCGGAATTTATACTGAGCAGCAACAGAGGAGCAGCATTTCCGCACAGCACAACACCAACCCAAAATGTCTTACAGAATATCCCGTGGGTAATCATGTGTGCGGTTTTAACTGCATCTTCGGTGGGGTGTGATGATAAGAATTCTGCTGCGAATGAAAAAAGCTGAACAACTAAACTCCAAAATAATATACCCTTCAGCAAAGCCACTAGTGGGAGTATGTCTGTCCAAAATGAAGACATAATCAATAATGCAGCAGATCCACCAACCACAGAATGTAGAAGCATATGTACTGAAAGCAACGGGCTTTGCCAAAAATCCCTGCCCTTTGCCTGGCCAAAAAGGAAAGCTGTATAAACTGCTAACAGTACACTTAGGCATAGAATCGGCCAAATAAGCAGTTCAGTTAGAGTTGCTAATTCGAAGTACTTCAACACTCCCCAGAGAGTCACCAGTCCGCCATAAGCAGTGATGGTGTAGCCGCCTTTCACCAACCACGAAGTCCAGTGCGGACGCAGAAGTACATAAAGAAAACGTTTCGGCTGATCCAAATCTTTAATCAGCAGTACTCCCGTCAAACCCAGAAACACGAGTGACATAATAGCGGTTATCCACAGCACTGAATCTGATACATTTACCCAGCCTGTTAGTTGGAACAACATCGGAAATGCCAGAATTCCAGCAGCAATTGCTTTAGTGAAAATATAACCAGCGACTTCCCAACCCCAGAGAACTCCTTTGCTTGGAGCGTCATAAACTCTAGTTAATATTTGTTTGCTTACCCGATCATTTTTGGAAATTTTTGAATGATTCGAACTTTTTCTGATGTCAAGAACCGTACTGTACACACCACTATTCCCTGAGTGATGACCAACTCCTGAAGCCTGACTGTTCCATAGATATCTTCTGGAATGTTGTGTTTCAAGAGGGAGTAGAGAAGCATGATCACCCTCTACATAAAATAAATTTGGGATAGTACCTTTTTCAGGTTTGCGGACTGTTACTTGCTCTCCTGCTACTAGTTTAGAGATTTTAGAAATTGGATCGTCCAAATCTCCTGAAACTATGGCTTCAGTGGGGCAAACATTAACACACGCAGGCTTCAGTCCAACATCTACACGATGCGCGCAGTAATTACACTTTGCCGCTGTGTGAGTTTCTGGATCTATATAGATTGCATCATATGGACAAGCCTGAGTGCATGATTTACATGCTATACATCGCTCATTATTAAAATCGATGATGCCGTCCGGACGTTTATAAAGTGCATTGGTAGGGCATATTGTTGTGCACGGCGCATCCTCACAATGATTACAACGCATCACTGAAAACACTCGCCGAGTGTAGGGAAATTGTCCTTTTTCGACGTATTTCACCCATGTACGATTGACTCCGATGGGCACATCATTTTCTGCCTTACACGCAACCGTACAAGCATGGCAACCGATACAATTACGGTTGTCGATTACAAAACCAAAATTCAAAAACCCTCTTTTTCAGAAACAAATATAATCAGGATTTACATTGAAATACTGATCTCATAAATTGTGAAATAATGACAGAGATTATTTCCTCAAAAAACGATCCTTATCACAATTTAAAAATTTCTGAAAATATTTTTATTCCTTCCAGAATATCTCGAGTAGATCATTGCTGCTGGTCGAAATAAAATATGACCAAATTTAGTTTGGGGGGCATAAGCAATCAAATAAAATACCATTACTAAATGGATATAATATGTAAGAAAGGCAAGATTTGCATAATCTCCTACACGAAAAACTTGGCACAGGATTCCAGTTACAATCGTAAAAAACATGTTACCTATGAACATCCAGTCAAACAATGACAAAATGGTCGTAGCAGAATTTTTTACACGATCCCGGACAATAAAGTAAATTCCAATGAAGGCTGAAACTGCACTCACATTCCCTAGAATTTTCACAGGATGGAAAAAAGGCAGGGGTGTATCCTGAACATCAAAACCAAACTCTTTCAAGTAGTGTAAGACCAACACGGCATTTGTTGTAGCGAATAGCCCAAGGAATCCATACATCATAAGCATGTGCCAAATATTCCTGCTTTTATTAGAAGTACACTTCTTAAATTCAATATGCGAAAGAACATCCTGAATTGTACCTTTGACTGAGGCAATAAAAGTTTCTCCTTCTTCAGTAGGAGGGTATTGCTCTCTCAAACCACCTACAAAATTTTTGATTGTTTTGTAGGAATTAAATAAAGCAAAAAATCCAGCCGGCACAAAAATCATATCAATCCAAGTAACAGATAACATATTTGCATAAACAACTGGTTTTGCCGTTAAAAAAGAAAAATCATTACTCATGTTTTTTAAAACAATTGCAAGCGCAATTAGGAGCATTGGAATCAGAAACAAAACAACATTCCCTGACACAGTTTTAGCTGCTTTGGAAATAATTTGAGGATAGGAATAGTGTTCAATGGTTTGATTTCGGAGAGCGGACATCACTTCTCCAGGTTTTGCTCCTCGGGGGCACTGGTCAGTACAGTCGTTACAATTGTGACACAGCCACAAATCCATATCTCTTACTAGCTTTTCATGCATTCCCCATTGCGCCCACAACATCTCTTTGCGAGGAAAAGGCTGATCATCTGGAGTTAAAGGGCACGCAACCGTACATGTAGAGCATTGATAACATTTTTTCAGATCTGCTGCTCCGTGCAGCATAAGCCCTTCTACAAAGTTTAAATCAGCGCTAACGGTCACTCGTCCTGTCATCTAATACTCCTTATATTTTGAGTTTTGACTTCCAAAAAATATTTGAAATCACATCCCTTTAAAAGGATTTGGTCCAAAATCTTCAAGTTCTTCAACAAAATCGTCAATGATTTTTGGTAGCTTTTCATAATCATTCATAGTGATTGCAAATTGTCGCACACGTTCAGGTTCCAAATTCAAGCGGTTGATAGTTTCTTGTACTTTGCCCAGGCGGGTATTTGCTAGCTCGCTTCCTTTTACAAAGTGGCACTGATAATCATCCCCATAAGAACATCCCATCAACATAATACCGTCATACCCAGATGAAAGTGCATCATTGATGTAAATTAAATTCAGACCACCTAAACAGCGCATTGGCAAAATTCTTACACTTGTATTAATTTTTAAACGATTAATTGCAGCCATATCAAAAACGGGTAGGGCATCATTTTCACAGGCAAATACCAGTACTCTTGGTTTTTCCTCGAATTCATCCGGCATTTCATAGCTTGTCATCATTTCTTTAAAAATATTTGGGCTGGAATCTTTGAATGAAATTATCTGTACCGGACATGATCCCATGCAAATCCCACAGCTTCTACACCTTGCTGGACTAGGCAATGGCATTCCTTTGTCGTCCACCTCCAGCACTCCAAACGGACATTCTTCAGTACAGCGCTTACATGAAGTACAGCGACTGAGATTGAATTCTGGAAAAGTTAAATCACCTGCCCGCGGATGTACGGTTTTCCCTTTATCTGTGAGTTCCATTGCCTGAATGGCTTTCAGGGCTGCTCCAGTGGCGTCAAGTTTTGCGTCATTTATATCCATTGGCTGACGTACTGATCCTACCGCATAAATCCCAGTCCTCCTTGTTTCATAAGGGAAACAGATAAAGTGAGAGTCAGGATACCCATATTTGAGTTCTGGTAAATCTGGTCCCTGGTGATATTCAAGGTTCAATGCAGATTCACCATTTAATACACTAGGTACTTGACCAACTGCCAAAACGACTAAATCCATTTCCATCGTCACAGGCTCACCAAATATTGTGTTATCTACTTCAACAGCAATACTTTTGTCGTCATTTTCAACTACCCCTACGACATCTCCCTGTGTCATAAAAACGCCGGGGTCGTCTTGCATGTTACGATAAAATTCCTCATAAAGACCAGGTGTACGTATGTCTCTATAAATTATATGTGCCTTTGCATCTGAATTTTGCTCTCTGACATATGCAGCTTGTTTTAGAGAATCCATACAGCAAGTTCCCGAACAGTAAGATAAATGATCAGGGGTCCTGGATCCTGCACACTGGATGAACCCGATATTTAAAGCAGGAGACCCATCTTTGCGAACGATATTTCCAGATTTAGCCATTTGTTCGAACTCTGCACTGCTCACTACATTTTCGTGGTTTATTCCCAAATGAACAAGTTTGCCTGCATCATACGGATTAGAACCAGTAGCCATGATTACAGAACCGCTAAATAGTTCTTTTAATTTGCCTTCCTGGTTCATCTTCACTTTAAATTCACCTGGTTGTCCAGAAATGGATACTACAAATGATGAAGCATGAACAGTGACCAGTTCATTTTTGGCAACTTCTGAAACTATTTGTGAAACAGAATTAATTTCAGGTTCTTTGAATGGAGCTTTGCTTGGAATAAGCTTGTATTCATCTAGACAAAAACCTCCTAAATGATCTTCTCGTTCTATCAAGTCCACAGAATAACCGGCGTTTGCAGCTTCTAGTGCCGAAGTCATTCCGCTCACTCCTCCACCGATCACCAAAATATTTTTTGATGTATCTTGTTCATATGGTTCTGGGACTCCTTGTTTTTTGATCTTAGAAGTGTACATTTGAATGTATTCTTCGCCAGCCAACTGGGTATCTTCATCAAACTTGCCGTCTTCGTCTTTATTTTTCTGAGTCCATGCCACATATTCGCGGATAGGCGCACGTACCACTATATTTTCCTCGCCCATATCGAAAGTCGCTTCATGGTAACGTTGAGAACAAGCGCCAATGACAAAACGGTTCACTCCTTCATTTTTTTGATCTTCCTTTAAAAGCTGAACGCCTTCTTCACTGCAGAGGAATGGATGTGATTTACTAACGGGCACCTTACATTCTTTGGTGGCAACTTTAGTTAGTTCTTCTACATCTAGAGCCTGATCGATGTCACAGCCAGAACAAATATAAACTCCAATTTTATTTTCCATAACTCAATTTTTCAATGCAGTTTGGATTGCTTTCAATGCCATTCCGGTAGAATCTTGGATGGAGCTGTTAACATCGACGGGTCGCTTAGCAACTCCGGCTGAAAATATACCTATTTTTTGTAACTCTGCTGGTACAAAACCATATTCATCCAGTTCAATCCCAGCAATTTTCTCTTGTCCTCTAAGGCTTGATTCCATTCCAGTTGCTAGGACGATCATGTCAACCTCGAGATGGACTTTGGTCAAATTGTGAATATCTTCTGCTTCAACCAAAACATTATCATTTTTCCCTGCAGATATTTTTGCGACTTTCCCTTTAATCATCCTCACATTTTTTTCTGCCTGCACTTTAGCAACAAAATCTTCATACTTCCCTGGGGTACGAATATCAATATAAAAAATATATATCTTTGCATCCGGATTTTGTTCCAATACATATTTGGTATGTTTAAGTGAACCAAGACAGCAAATTGAAGAACAATAAGGTAAGTGATTTTCGTCTCTTGAACCTGCACATTGGACAAAGGCTATTGTTTCAACCGGCTTTTGGTCGGAAGGGCGGAGGATCTGACCTTTCGTAGGACCACTGACTGATGAAATGCGTTCCATCATAATATTATTGATAACATTAGGAACACTTGAAAAACCTAAATTTGTCAGATTTTTAGCATCATAAGGTTTCCACCCTGTTGCCACAACAACAGAAGACACTTCTATTTCAAATTCATGAACTTGCATCTCAAGATCAATCGCCCCGTATTTACAGGCATCAATGCATTTAGAACATCCTTTTTCACACGCAGGACGATCAATTACGTATCTTGGTGGATATGCCATTTTGTTGGGGAGAAAAATGGCCTTTGTTTTGTCCATTCCGGAATTAAAATCATTACTACGCTCAGAAGGGCATACTTCTGTGCAGTGATCACATGCCACACATTTTTCATTTACAAAAGTGGGGTTTTTACGGACTTTGACTTTGAATTTCCCCGCATCTCCTGTTACAGAAAGTACTTCTGAATTTGTGTGTACTTGAACATGCGGATTAGCACGCAAGCGTTTGTAATTGATTTCTAATCCACATGTTGGTGGACATAACTTTGGAAAATACTGATGAAATCCTGAAACACGACCTCCTAGTGTTGGAGTCTTTTCAACTAGAATCACATCTCTACCCACTTCTGAGGCTTCAATTGCAGTTGTAACTCCACTAATTCCACCTCCGATTACCAGTATTTTACCTTGATTGTTCATATACTTTTACCGGGTTAAATTTCAATGTTTAATAAATTCACAAGTATTTTATTTTCACAAACTAGAAATTAAAAAATATAGGGAGGGTAATGTTTTTAGAAAATTATTTTTAAAAATCTTTCCAAATAGATTGAATAAGGGGATCTCTCATCTGGAAAGATTTTAATTAAGGAACTAACTGGTGATATTCCCTTTTGAAAATATCCCATTCGCCAGATTCCTTATCATAAGTTGAATTTACAAAACATTTCCAGTTTTCATCATCAATAGCTAGGTGGTCACCTCTGTAATAATATCCTGGATAACGAGTTTCTTCACGAAAATGAATGTGACGTGCGTGAGCCTCTCCTGCAAGGATTCTGTGAAAGTTTTCCCAGGCCCGAAGTAACTCATGAAGATTTTCTGCACACATGTGGTAAGAGTCTTCCTTGAGAAGATCCAAATAGTAAAAACCTTCTTCTAGCATATATTTACTTGTCATATACCATGTCCCGACACCACCTACGTATTCATCCATTATTTTTTGGAGTCTTTGCTGTAACATGGCAGGACGAATGTAATGAGGATTAATGTTCGGGTCAGTCGTATATCCGCTGAATTTTCCCCAAGTTTCCATGGGCATGAAAATTTCTTTTGCTAGATCTTCAGGATCCTCAATGAATTCTACAGTATCATCCTTATGATCCATGCAATACGACGCCATCATCTTGCCAACAATTCTGCCTTCCGTATGGGAGCCTGAAGAGAATTTGTGCCCAGAAGCTCCCACACCATCACCCGCGGTAAACAAACCATTAATTGTGGTCATACGATTATATCCCCAGTGCCACTCTTCCGGTCCAAAATCACCTGGGCCACTTGTCCATAAACCTGCACAACCAGCATGGGAACCAAGTAGATAAGGTTCTGAAGGCATAAGCTCAGAAGGGACTTTTTCCGGTTCCATGTTGTTAGCTGCCCAGACACCAGCCTGAGTAATTGTCATGTCAAGAAAATCTTCCCATGCCTCTGCTTCCAAATGTTTAATTTCCTTTTTAGACATTGTCTCAGCTGCAGACTGCAAGGCCTTGTCAGTGTGAATCTTAATTGGCCCTTTTCCAGCCTTCATGTCAATCATCATTAAATGATTACGCATGCAAGTGCCCATTGAATCAACATACTTGCCGTACAATTTCCTGCTTTCTTCTTTATTAGTCTCTTGATAGTCTTCACCAAGTGCATTAGTAGCTTTAGCCTTAAACAGAAGGAACCAAGCACCCACAGGGCCATATCCATCCTTAAAACGTGCAGGAACGAATCTGTTTTCCATCATTGTCAATTCAGCACCTATTTCAGCAGCCATTGCATATGTAGACCCACTGTTCCATACTGGAAACCATGCTCTGCCCTGTCCCTCTCCTGTAGCACGTGTTTTGAAAACATTCACGCATCCACCTGCAGCAAGGAGTCCGGTTTTGCATTTGAACACGTGAAGCTTCTTCTCCCTGACACTAAAACCGACCGCTCCAGCTATCCTCTTTGGATCATTTTTATCTGAGAGAAGTTTAACAATGAAAACACGTTCGTAAAGATTTTTATCTACTCCAGTTTTTTCCCTGTTGTTAGCAAGTGCTAATTTGCCAGCCTCTGCTACAACAACTTTGTATGATTCACCATTGATCATAACCTGCCATCTACCTGATCGAACTGGATTCCCACCATCTCTCAAAGAAAGCATTTCGTTTTTTTGAGAAGTAACCCCGTCGATTCGATTGCCTTCTTCATCCTTTTTCCATATAGGTAGACCCCAATCCTCAAACAAATGGACTGAGTCATCAACTAGACGCCCTACATCATAAACAAGATCTTCTCTTATAATCCCCATTAAATCATTACGAACATAGCGAACGTAATCCTCCGCTGTATTTTCTTGACCTACATATGTGTTAATAGCTGAAAGTCCCATTGCTACTGCGCCACTTCGATCGGTTGCCGCTTTGTCCACCATAGTGATTCTCAATCCCTGCGGGGTTGCCCAGCGATCACATTCAAAAGCGCAACCGCATGCGGCCATTCCTCCGCCGATAATAAGGATGTCAGTTTCATGGACTTCTATTTCAGGTTTTTCTGAATGTTCAAAATTGTTTACTTTGGATTCAAGCATTTTTTCTCTTTTGAAAGTTTAGATTTAAACAAGAAATTAGGCTGGAACGGGAAGTTGACTCCCCTTTGCCTGGTGAGTGAAAAATCCCTGATCTTTGATCTTTGATAAATCTGCCACAGCGGCCCCCTCCCCTGCAAAAATATCAACCTCTCCAGGGTTTACAGTTCTGGTAGGAAATTTAAAACGTTTTATTGTTCCGTTTCTGAATTTTACCGTCCACATAATGCTGTCTGACCCAGGTAACGGTATGACAGATCCTCCTAGTGGCGCGAAATCCGCGTAACAGCGAATCTCAATCGCCTGTTGAGGGCATATTTTGACACAGCTATAGCATTCCCAACACTGAACAGGTTCTTGGTTTACTGCTTTTTTTGTATCTTTATTCAATGTCATCAGATCATGAGGACAAATATACATACACGCAGTTTTATCCTGTCCTTGACAACCGTCACATTTTTCCGTGATTACAAAGCTTGGCATCACCCCTCCAAAATATATTGTTTATAAAGATCACCATTTCAAAATTTTTATGGCATGCGGCACTCTCGTGCATCTTCTTTAACTAGTAAAAATTAGTTAAATTGGATAAATCTAATCTTGTTTTAATTGAAAGCAATAAATACGTAAGATTATACAGTTAATAATCTATAATTACCCCCAAACTTAAGTTGAAATAACTCTGAAGATTGCAGATTCTAATCCTTTTGAAAAATAGATCAAGCCTTAAATTCAATTTTTTGAATATAAAGGCAAGATTGAGGTCTGTTTGCGAAGTTAAATTAATTACAATTCATTTTGAAAAGCTGAACAATAGCATAATTTAGACGCGAGCCTTAAAACGGATTTAATAGTTGAAATTTTAATTGCTCATAATTTCCCTGATTTCGTGGTTAGGGCTTATGGCTAACCCGGCCTACATGTTTTTAAGGTAATAAATTTATGTTAGAAGTTCGTTCTTTTAAACAAGTGGAACAAAAGAAAAAAGGCCGTGAGAGCTAATTTTAAATTGATCCGGTGACGTTTTGCTTAGTTTAAGCATTTCGCAACCGTGAGTGGGGCCAATCGGGGCAACGATGAAGCCCCCTACGGCGAGTTGATCCTTCAAATTATGGGGGACTTGGTCTGCTGCGGCGGTAATTATGATTCGATCAAAGGTCGCGAGTTTTTCATAACCCTGTTTGCCGTCACCTTCAATAACAACGACCTCTTCAAGGGCAGCACTGCGCAGGTTCTTCCGAGCCAATTCCACAAGTTCTTTGTGCCGCTCCACTGTCACAACCATGCCAGTCGGCTTAACCAGTTTGCCCAAGAGTGCCGCGTTGTACCCACTGCCGGAACCGATTTCGAGAACGCGCTGACCGGGAAGAACTTCCAGCAACTGGAGCATCATGATGACTGTTGACGGTTGGGAGATTGTTTGTCCGGAACCGATCGGGAGAGGATGATCGGCATAGGATTGGTCACGATAGGAAGGCTCAACGAAAAGTTCCCGCCTTACCTCAAGAAACGCTTTCAGTACAGAATCATCTGCAATGATTCCGCTGTTTTTCCAGTCTGTGTAAAGCCGCTGTTTCTGTTGTAGGAGAAAGGTGAATTCCTTTTTAGCAAGCTTTTGAATGGGTAATTCCATTTCCAAAACGAATCACAATTGTTTCCGGAAAGCTAAATCCTCTGTCGGTCTTTTAGCAGCAATTTCGCAAAGAGAGAATACGCCGAGGATTTAGGCTCCAGATTGCTTCTGCTATACCACAGGGTTTCCTACAAAGGTGTTACGCAGAAATTTACGGGTGAGGTCAAGAGGAATTATGGTGGCGGCAAAGAGCAGTACGTAACCCCATTCTTCCAAGGTTAAACCAACCGTGCGTAAAACTTCTCCGCCTACATATGTAAAGGTTGTCTGCAGGAAGAAAATTAAGATGACGACTATAATGAAACTTCTGTTTTCAGTGATGTGTTCAAATAAATTTAGTCCTTCTGTACGGGCATTAAATTTATTGAAGTTATTCATGAAAACAAAGAAGCCGAAGAAAGCAGTCAGTAAGACAAGATTTACCTCAGAATCCGGACAGCGTTCCTCTCCGCAGACAAATAATTCGGAAACAAAATCGGAGGTGAGAAAAAACAAACTGAGGAATGCCATGTAAAATCCGTCAATCAAAATTGCGGACCACATGTCACCAGTGATGAGTGACTCACCTTTGGGAATCGGTTTTTCGTGCATGTAACGCATAAGCGCCGCTTCTCCGGAGAAGGCAAAAGCTGCCAGAGTGTCCATCACAATGTTGACCCATAAAAGCTGAGTCATGGTCAGCGGTAAATCCGTGCCAAAAAACGGTCCCAGGAATGCTACCAAAATGGCCGCAACATTGACCGTCAATTGGAAAATCAAAAATTTCCTGATTGATTTTAAGAGGGTCCGCCCGTAGCGTACCGCATTTGTCAGCGAGATAAAATTATTGTCAAGAATAACAATATCGCTGGATTCCTTGGTCATGTCTGTACCATTTCCCATCGAGAAACCAACATCCGCGTTTTTCACAGCCGGCGCGTCATTTACTCCGTCTCCGGTCATACCAACCACCCAGCCCATGGATTTTGCCAGTTTTACCAAACGGCTTTTATCAGTAGGCAAGGCACGCGCGACAACCCGCAATTCAGGAAGAATTTTTATGATCTCTTCATCCGACATTTCGGCAAGTTCGGTGGAAGTCAGTAAGAGCGAATTATTATTTTCAAGGATGCCAACCTCTTTGGCAATAGCTTCAGCAGTATCTTTTGCATCACCGGTTATCATCACCACCTGAATTCCCGCTTGCCGTGCGGTTTTCACCGCCGGCTGCGACTCCTCCCGCATTTCATCACGCAATCCAAAAACTCCAACCAAAGTCATTTGTTTAGGAAGCTCATTCTCTTGCCCTAAAGCCTGCTCTGAAACAGCCAGCCCGATAAGGCGCATCGCACGTGCGGAAAGCCCCTGCATCTCTTCGATTACTTTTGCGGAATCCAGTTCTGCTTTGTTTCCGTCCGCATCTAAATAATGTGTACAGCCGGCAAGTATTATTTCCCCCGCACCTTTTACGAGGGTCAAATTTTGTGAACCTACAACCTGGCTCGCAGAAAATTTATTTGCACTGTTAAAAGGTATATTTACTTTTAATTTAACATCATCCTGTTTGACTAAATCTGCGCCGAGGAAACGCAATAAAGCGTGTCCTGTTGGATTAGCACCAACAATTTTCAGGTTTTCAGGATCTCCAGCATCAATCGAAGCCGGAGTGTTGTTTCGCAGGGCAAATGATAGGGTCTCACGCAATTTTTCAGGAATTTCTTTGTAAGAAGTGAAATGCTCACCATTGCCTCCAAGCAGTTCTGAAACCGTTAATTTGCCTTGAGTAAGCGTTCCCGTTTTATCGGTAAAAAGAACGGTCAAGCTTCCCGAAGTCTCAATTCCGAGCAGTTTGCGCACCAGCACTTTTGCATTTAACAGTTTGCGCATATTCATTGAGAGTACGACCGCAATCATCATGGGCAGACCTTCCGGAACAGCAACTACAATAATGATGATGGATAATATAATGGCAGTCACCAGGTGATAAATAATTTCACCAGAGGGTTTACTGAAATAAATTTCCCAACCGCCTGCTTCAAGAAAAATATGATTAAACATAAAAGAAAATGCAATCATTAATGCGCCAATGTAGCCAAAACGGCTGATTTGCTGGCCAAGATACGCCAGTTTTTCCTGCAGAGGAGAGGGGCGTGTTTCCGCGGAAGTTAACTCTTTGAGTGTCGCACCGTAATTGGTTTTGTCTCCAATCTGCAAAACCTTCATAACAGCTTCACCATCTTCCACCAGGGCGGCACGCGACATTGCTGATTTTTCATCATCATCAGCTGTTTTCTTTACAGTTTCTGACTCACCTGTGAGTGCTGATTCATTCAACTCGAGGTCCCCCTCGAGCAAGAATCCATCCGCCGGTACAGTATCTCCGGGCTGCAAAAGTACCAAGTCATTGACAACCAAATCATCGATAAATATTTCAGAGATAGTTTTGTTACGAAAAACTTTCACTTTCACTTTTGAGGCTTCCTCAAGTAAACGTTGAAATTCATTCTCGTTACTATATTCAGACCAGGTCGCTATCAGAGTTGCAGCTACAACAGCAATCGCGATTCCGAGACCTTCATACCACGGTGCAAATCCCAAGGCTGCCAAAAAAACTGTAACAGCCAGTGCAACTAATAAAATGACGATAATCGGATCTTTTAAATTAGCCAGTAACTTTGCATAAAAACCCTCGGATTTCTGCGTTGTCACTACATTTGCACCGTTAGTTTTACGTGATTCAGAAACCTCTTGATCGCTCAGACCTGGGAAACTAAATTTCATTGATTGACTCTCTTGGAAAAGATTGGGAAGATAACATACTGTTTTTTAAATGCTTCATGAGGGAATGTTACTGTGGCAAGACAATTCTGTTTCAAGAAAAATATGTAAATCACGATCTCTGTTGGTGTGAGGTTCTTGAACGGAGATGAAACCAGTATTACAGGTCTCTTGTATGCTTAAGTTTGACACATCTGTTTGATAAATGCAAAAAACGTTCAGTAGAGAGGTAGCTTCAGTATGAAAAGCGGATTTACCATGGTTGAGGTGATGCTTGCAAACACAATATTAGTCATTCTTGTAGCAGGATTTGCCAATGTTACAGAGAAGACTCTTGAACAAATTCGGCTCAGAGAACAAAAAACTGAACTTGCTGCACAACTGGATAACTGGACTCTGTCAAAACTAAACGCTACATTAATCCCTGGCAGTTACCAGGAAAGTGTGACTTTGACTGGAGAGAATGCTGAACTGCATTGGCAGGTAACCCTGGTTGAACCAAAGCTTAACGCTATTTTTTTCCAGCTAAAAAGCAGTGACGCAGTTCCAAAAGTATTCGCAGAATGGCGGACTGCGCAGAGAAAACCATGATCAAAAAACGTCCGGTGTGCTACTTACGGAATTCCGGATATACCCTGATTGAGCTGATGCTCGTGTTGGCAATCGCCTCTGTTGTGTTGCTTGCGGCACAACGCCCCCTGCTGGAAATTAACCGAATTGCTTTGCAAGAGCTGCAAAAAATTGCATTGCAGGGAGATTTTCAACGTTTCCTGCTTCTGCTGAAGTCAGAATTGATTCAAGCCGGTTATGCACTTGGTTCCGGAAATGAAAACGCAGTCGTAATCTCACCATACTCAGTGGTCTTAAAAGCTGACCGTAACCGTGACGGAGACCTTGCTGATACTCTGGAAACAATTACTTATCGTTATGACCCGGAATCAAAAGTGCTCTACCGGAAATCAGGCAATGCTGCTTATCAAACACTGATTGAATCCATTGCCGCACTTAAATTTGAACAGACTCAACCCCCACCTCAAACTTGCATAAAGGTGACTGTTCAAGTAATAATTGAAGCTGCTGAGCAGCAAACAGTTTTATGCCAGTTAGGCTGGTGAACTTTAAAATATAAAAAAGGCTAATATGAAATATTTACATACTATGATACGTGTACAAAACCTTGAAAGCGCACTTGATTTTTTCATCAATAAGCTTGGAATGATGGAAGTTAGACGCAAGGAAGTTCCGGAAGGAAAATTCACCCTGGTTTTTCTGGCAGCATCTGAAGATGAGCCTCCGCTCGAATTGACTTATAACTGGGAGCAGAGTGAACCTTACAGCAGCGGTGAAAATTTTGGGCATGTGGCTTATGGAGTTGAGAATATTTATAATTTTTGCGAGAAATTACAAAATGCTGGTGTAACTATATTGCGTCCGCCTAAGGATGGTAAAATGGCCTTTATCCGCAGTCCGGATCAAATTTCAGTTGAACTGCTTCAGATCGGAGATTCTCTGCCAATACAGGAACCCTGGGCTTCCATGAAAAATCAGGGTACATGGTAGAGCATGAAGAAGGTAATTGAAAAACTTATTACAGAGAAATTAATTAATCCAGTTTTACATTCAACGGCTCCTGTTTCAGAGGTTAGTCTGGGAGTTGCGGTGGGTGTATTTTTAGGATTAACGCCAACAGTTGGTGTACAGATGTATCTGGTAGCTCTGGTTTGGAGTATTTATCGTTACATTTTCAACAGGCATTTTAATTTGCCGGTAGGTGTGGCCATGGTCTGGATTTCAAATCCGCTGACGATGGTGCCTCTTTACTATTTATTTTTGTTGACCGGCTATTGGCTGCTTGAAACGCAAAACGGCCTTTCTTATGAACTGTTTAGAGAATATCTCATCCACATTTCATCAATAGATGGAACATGGGAGATGATTGTAGCTGGTGCGCGTTTCCTCTTGATCGACCTTGGCTGGCCGATGATAATCGGCAGTATTGTTTATGCAGTACCAGGTTTCATCATCAGTTATTTCATGACGGAGCGAATTGTGACTTCGCACCGTAAAAGCAAAGCTAGTCTGGCAGGCATGAGTTACGATGACTGGCGTACACAAAAAGAGACACAACACTAAGCACAGTATGTCATCGACTGCTTTCAAATTTACTGAAATCCCAATTCCGCAGGAAATTGTAAATTCCGGAGATTATATTTCTGCAGAAAATATCTTAGCAAATGAGAAAGTTCCTGAGAGAATCCTCGCTGAGCGTTTTTACCGACTCGGAAACAGCTTCTACTCTGCGGCACAGAACCAGGCCGCGGAAATGGCCTGGCAAAAATCAGTTTTGCTTGCTGATCAATCTCCTAAAGTGAGCGCTCCTGGGGAGTGTTTTTCAGCTAATCCACTTAAAATTCGTTGGCAGACGATTGGCTCAGCCGTACTTGTTATTATTTCTTTGTATGTGCTGGTCTTCACTTCTTTTCAGCGTGAACCGGAACTTTTCCAATTTTCTACCAGCAATTCAGCTTCCGGAGAAAATTCTTTTTGGGATGAGTGGTGGGATACCGGTAGACCGATTTCGCGGTCAGTAAGCCGGCGTTTTGGACCAGAAGAATTATGGCCCATGCTGCAGAGAAGTTTGCAAAAGCTGTTCGGTAGCAAAAGTGAAGAACTGAGTGATGACGTTCGTGAAAAATTAAGACGCTGGCTGCAGCTTTCTGAGAGTCCAACCTTCGGAGAAGGCCCCACCGATTACTATGCTTTGACCGCCAGAGGTTTGTTTGAGGCACGTGAATTTGAATCAGCACTTTCAACCTTGAACGACGGATTGCACTATGCGGAAACACCGGCACAACTGGAAAAAATTTATCAGGATTTAGGCACAGTTTATTATTACAAAGGTTACAAACTCCAGCCTAACGGTTTGGCACACTATGATCTTAACGCTGTCCGCAACTCAGTTGAGTCTTACGAAATTGCGTTACGTTATGGAGAAGATCCTTATTTATATGGCAATTTAGGCTGGGGATATTACCTGCTTGGTGATTACTCTTCATCGATATCAAACAGCCGTCGAGCATTAGCTCTCAAACCGGGGTTAAACTATGCGCGCATGAATTTGGCAATTGTTCACCTGAGAAAAGGTGATTATGAATTGGCCTTTGCCGCCTATGCCTCACTTTTGCAAAACAATCCCCAACTTGACGAATATGAAGGGGGTATCCGTGATTTGCAGGAGTTGCAACTGGAATTCCCGGATGTCTATCCATTTACAAATTTTGTGATTGGACAATTATTCTGGCAGCAAGGACGTTACAAAGAGGCTCAGGTTGCATGGCAAAAATTTCTTAAGCAGAACTTTCCACAAAGTTTATGGAAAGACAGAGCGCGTTCATTGTTAAATAAAATGGAAATTCAATAAAGCCTTACACTTGAGCATTTCGTAAACAGTCTGAAAAGCTCAAAGTCATTTAGATTGTATTTCTTGTAATTTCGAACGTAGTAAGAGGTCTTAATGATTAGTGCAACAGTTTGTGCAAAATTTTTCGCTTCGCTCGAAATGACACAGTTTTTAGAATTATACAGGTTCATCAAATAGATGACCTTAGCTTTAAACCATATTAAAAATTACGAACAAAAAACGTGCAAAATAATATTGTAGCCGCACCTCAACTGGCAGAACAGGGAAAACAGAAAATTGAATGGGTCAAACGGAACATGCCCATACTGCAGCAAATTGAAGATGATTTTCGTGAACAGCAGTATTTCAAAGGTTTGCGGGTTTTAGTCTGCATTCACCTTGAAGCCAAAACAGCGTACTTGGCGCAGATTTTTGCAGCAGGTGGAGCGGAAGTAGCGGTTACCGGAAGCAATCCTCATTCAACCAAAGATGATGTCGTGGCTGCGTTGGCGGATGACGGGCTGCACGTTTATGCGCGTTACGGAGCGACACCGGAAGAGATGCAACAATACATGAACTATGCACTCGATTTGTTTCCAAATATTGTGATTGACGACGGCGGGGATTTAGTCGAATTGCTGCATAATGAGCGTCAGCAATTACTCCCGGAAGTCTGGGGTGCCTGCGAAGAAACGACCACTGGTGTTCTACGTGCCAAAGCCAGAGCAAAAGCAGGAGTCCTGGAGTTTCCAGTAATTTTAATCAATGACGCCCGCTGCAAATATCTTTTCGATAATTTTCACGGTACAGGGCAATCGGTTTGGGACGGTGTTATGCGTACCACAAATTTGGTGATCAGCGGAAAAACAGTAGTAATCATTGGTTACGGCTGGTGCGGAAAAGGCTGCGCTGAGCGTGCCAAAGGTTTAGGCGCAAATGTGATTGTTTGTGAAGTTGATCCAATCAAAGCAGCCGATGCACTGATGCATGGAATGCGTGTCATGCCTTTGCAAACTGCGGTCACGCAAGCTGACATCTTGCTGACAGTGACAGGTGGGAAACACGTTATCCGCCGCGAACATTATTCCCGGATGAAGGACGGTGTGATCCTGGCCAATGCCGGACATTTCAAAGTCGAATTCGATTTGGAGGCCTTGCAAAATCTTGCGGTGGAGCAAAAAGAAATGCGTCACAACATTAGCGGTTTTCGTATGGCTGACGGCCGCTGGCTGAATTTGCTGGGTGGCGGAGACTTGGTGAATATCGCCTGCGCCGATGGTCATCCCGCGGAAATCATGGACACCAGTTTTGCACTGCAGGCGCTCTCAGGAAAATACGTTGTGCAAAATCGTGCTGAGTTACGTAAAGACGTGTATCGCGTTCCGGATGAAATTGATGAGGAAGTCGCACGACTCAAACTGAAAGGTTCTGGAGTTTCCATCGATGAACTACTTCCGCAACAAAAAGCATATCTAGAAAACTGGGAGGAATAAACCAGCTTTCAAACCAGTTGACCCAAGAGCGAAACTGCTGAGACCTTCACAGGCCGACGCACACTGAAACAATCCACATTCTATCCTTCACCCTCAAGAAAAAGTTGAATCCAACTGAGTTGTATACGTTCTACACCAATACTTATCTGGAACGGGATATTCAGACTATTTTCCAGGTTAAGAAATTGGTGCTGTTCGAGTATTTTTTGAAACTCTGTGCTGGAAGAAATAGTCAGGTGCTCAATTATACCGAGTTTGCAAGTGATTGCGGAATTGACCAGAAAACCGCCAAACAGTCGCCATCAATTCTGGAAGTATCTTATCTCATCAAGTGTTTACCCCCATACTACAAAAACCCCAATAAAAGAGTGATCAAAGCTCACAAGCTTTATTCCTAATATAGCGGGCTGGTCTGCTATTTGCTCGTAATTCGTTCGGCAGAACAATTAAAACAGCATCCACTCGCAGGAGCAATTTTTGAATCGTACGTTCTTAGTGAGCCATGGAAACACAGATACAATAAGATTCAGCAAGGCGAACTGTTCTATTTTCGAGATAGCCGAGGACGGGAGGTTGATTTGGTTTTTGAAGAGGATGGTGAACTTTCACAGCTTGAAATAAAGATGGGTAAAACTATTATGTCAAAAACTTTTTCTGCCCTTAATTACCTACAGACTTTGATTGGAATCAGCCAAAGTTCGCTAGTTTATGGTGGCGATGATAGTTATCAAAGAAGTGGATATCCTGTGTTCTCATGGAAAGAAGTTGCAAACAATTAAGGAGACAGAATACACATAACACCTTTTAAAGCATGATGAAATTACTAATCAAAAATGCGCTTATCCTGACAGTTAATCAAAATAATGAAGTGCTGGAAAACGCAACTATTGCTGTTGAAGATGGACGCCTGCTTGCGGTAGGAAAGGTTCCGGAAAATTTTCTGCCCGACAAAGTGATTGACGCCACCGGTCAAATTGTGTTGCCCGGGCTGATTAACGCGCACACCCATATTCCAATGTCCCTTTTCCGGAATTATGCTGACGATTTACCGTTCTGGCAGTGGCTGTTGGAAAAGATGAAACCCGCGGAAGATCATCTCAGTGCTGAACATGTCTATTGGGGAGCAAAACTTGGTGTTATGGAGCTGATACAATCCGGCGTCACTTGTTTTTCGGATATGTATTTTTACATGAACGAAGTTGCGACTGTGGTAAAAGAGTCCGGAATTCGCGCCTGTTTGAGTGGAGTATTGTTGGAGGTTGGAGATTTAGGACCAACTTACATGAAAGCTGCTATTGACTTTCATGACTCATGGCAGGGTAAAGCAGATGGACGGATCAAGGCTTTTTTTGGTCCGCATTCAATGTACTTGTGTGGTCCGGAATATCTTCGAGAAACCACCGAAGAGGCCCTGAAACGTAAAACTGGAATCCACATTCACCTTTCCGAAAGCCGGCAGGAGGTTGCCGATTGTATAGAAAAATATGGGAAATCGCCGGTTCAGCATTTGGCGGATTTGGGAATGTTTGCATGCGAAACCGCAGCCGCACATTGCGTTCACGTTTCGGCAAATGATATTGAACTTTTGCGGAAGCACAATGTGAGTGTGCTCAATAATCCGACAAGTAATATGAAACTGGCCAACGGCTTTGCTCCGATTGACGCGCTATTGAAAAAAGGAGTGAATGTGGCACTCGGCACAGACGGTTCGGCCAGCAACAACAATGTTAATATGTTTGAAGAAATGCACCTCGCCGCGCTCGTCAATAAAGCCGTTACCAAAGACGCAGAATCAGTTCCGGCACAGCAAGTTTTAAGGATGGCGACGATCAATGGCGCAAAAGCGCTGGGACTGGAAAATGAAATCGGTTCACTTGAGGTCGGAAAGCGGGCAGATTTGATTTTGCTGGACGCAAACAAACCTCATTATTATCCACGTCATAACCCTGTATCTTCAATTGCCTATTCAGCACAGGCTGCGGATGTGAGTACCGTTCTGGTTAATGGCAAAGTCCTGATGGAGAATTATGAAGTAAAAACAATTGACGTGGCCGAATCCATGCGAGAAGGAGAACGTATGGCTTTTGATTTGGTCCGCAGAGCATCTCAATAAAAGACGCGCTCAGAAGTACATCTTAACTCATAAGAAAAACTGTCCTTGACTCGGGTGGGGGCCCTTCATACAATCTAAATTAAGGGTAGATGCGGCTATATTGAGTATGCTACTATCAAGTATTTGTGAATATAGGGAATTAGGGGGCAAATAAAAAACACCTATTTTGTGTCATAGGCTTACAAAAACTGGCGATAATTTAGGAAAATTAGCAAAATGAATATTCGATTATCTTATTTATTATATTACCTTTATTTGTTGCAACTTCCCCCTTTTTACCTGCTCCGAAAGACTTCGAGTCTGAATTTTTCAGAGTTCGAGTCTCTCCACCCGCAATGCAAGATCAACGATTTGCAATTATTTACATTTAGGAAAACTACAAAATTGTACCACCTATGAGACATCTACTCGTCATTATATGCCTCCTTATTCTGACTTTCCCTTTACTTGCAAAGGAGACAGGTGTTTTATATTTGAAAAAAGTTAACGGCAAATTGGGATGGTTTGAGAATGGTGATGATAAAAAGCATTGGAAATATGAAGGAGAAATTCGAAATGGATTAGCACATGGTCTAGGAACACTCACTTGGACAGATGGAAACAAGTATGAAGGGGAATTCAAGCATGGGAAACTAAGTGGTCAAGGAACACTCATTTTAACTAGTGGGAACAAGTATGAAGGGGAATTCAAGCATGGAAAACTAAGTGGTCAAGGAACATACACTTGGTCTGATGGTGATAAGTATGAAGGAGAATTCAAGGAAGGGAAAAAACATGGTCAAGGGAAATACATTAAACCTGAGGTAAGGAAGTTTGTGGGAGAGTACAAGAAGGGATTAAAATATGGCCTAGGAACAGTCACTTATGGAAAAGGGAAATGGGAAGGAGACAAATATGTGGGGGAATTCAAGGAAGGGAAAAAACATGGCCGGGGGAAATATACTTATTCTAATGGAGACAAGTATGAAGGAGAATACAAGAATGGTTTAAAAAATGGTCAAGGAACAATCACTTATGGAAAAGGTGAATTCGAAGGGGATAAGTATGAGGGGGAATTCAAGAGTAATAAATTTCATGGTCAGGGGAAATATACTTATTCTAATGGAGATAAATATGAGGGGGAATTCAAGGGTAATAAATTTCATGATCAGGGGAAATATACTTATTCTAACGGAGACAAGTATGAAGGAGAATACGAGAATGGTTTAAAAAATGGTCAAGGAACTTATACTTGGAATATTGGGAATAAATATGTGGGTAACTATACAAATGGAGAAATAGATGGTCAAGGAATTTACACATTAAAAAGTGGAAGAAAGGGAGTAGGTGAGTTTAGAAAAGGTAAACCTTGGAATGTTAAAAGTTATGACAAAAACGGAAAAATAGAAGACGAGTGGGTCGAAGGTATAAAACTTAAAAAAGTAGTGCAGGAGACAGGTGTTTTATATTTGAAGAAAGTTAACGGCAAATTGGGATGGTTTGTGAGCGGTAACGAAAATAAGCATTGGAAATATGTAGGAGAAATCAAAAAAGGGGAACCAAATGGAACTGGGGTATTAAGTCATCCTTTTGGAAAGTATTCTGGAGAAGTAAAAAATGGGATACCTCATGGTCAAGGGACTTATACATACAAAAGCGGAAGAAAGAGAGTAGGTGAGTTTAGAAAAGCTAAACCTTGGAACGTTATAAGTTATGACAAAAACGGAAAAATAGAAGATGAGTGGGTTGAAGGCATAAAACTTAAAAAAGAAGAGATTGCGCCTATAGAGGAAAAAGAACAGACAGAAAACATATCTTATAAAATTGGAGTTCGCGTTCTTTTAGGAAGTACATCTGATGAATCCAGCAGTACGTCTAACACTTCTCTCTCACTAATCTGGGAGAACTATGGCCTGGGAATTAATCAGATGTCATTCAAACGCACATCCTCAAATAACAACGTTTATGAGATGAATAATTCTTCTCTGGACTTGTCATACACATTAGGTTTGTCATACATAATTGATTGGTCTGCAACGGCAGGACTTGGATATGTATATGAAGGTAAGGGTTCTATTACGAGTAGTTCAACTGCCATACAATATGAAACTGAAACTGTTTCAGGCTATGGATTATTCGGATTATTAGGGATCGAATGGGAAGGTCTAGAAGGTTTAATTGGATTAAGATATTACAGCGTAGATTATACAGACTTTATCAGTACAAATACATCTGAGCAATTAGGAATATCATATCCTATAAGTACTGCTGAACTTATCTTTGGCTTAGGATACAAATTTTGATGTAAATTAACGGCCTGAAAAATCGACTTTATATTTTTTCACTGTGGGGTAGGTTGGACTAATTATAATAATATATATTTTTGATTAATTATATAATTAATCTTAATTATTGGTCATTCCTTTTCTTCACCATTTAAGTTGCATCATTTCAATGGCTGTACTAGCAAGTTTTTCGGACCATAATTTATAGGCTAACTCGGAAGGGTGAATACCGTCATCCATAAAAAACTCTTTACCATCCGGGAAACGCTCCTCAAGAAGGTAGGCATCCTCCATTGAATTCATAACGATACTGAGGCTATTCTGCAACAGTAATTCCCAGTAACCAAATACCAGACGCAGTGGATTGGGAATGGCTGGAAAGCGCCCAACACAGGGTACAGGCGAAAATAGGATCAGTGGTTTCCTGCCATCCCTAACCAAGATTTTTATGCACCTAATTAGATTCCTTTCCCAAACCCATGGTGCTGTTAGATTAAAAACATCATTTCCCCCGATGGATACAAGGATCAAATCTGCGTCTAAAAAAGTCTCTTCCCCTAGCAATAAATTCAAATTATTTATAGTCAGCCCATTTTGGGCCAGAACCTTCCAATTCACTTGAAAGTCCATAGACTGGTTTAAACGGAGAGCAGTCAAACCTGTCAACGTTTCTGAATGTTTTGATATTCCTACTCCTGCCATAGGGGATTCCCCGATTCCCAATATTTGGAGTTCCCTTTTATTCCCTTTCAAGACCCCGAAAGGTGAGTCCGTTGGTGTCGGCAACCTCTGAACAACTTTTTTCAGGTAAATTCCCTGCATCCAAAGTAAAGGGAAAAAGAGTACAATCAAAAAATATCCGAGGATTGCCCTAATGTAAATCGAAAATGATTTATATTGCATTGGTTTGTAAATCTTTGGATTATACCAGCTAGAGTGGTATGGATTTATTAATTAGCTTATTATTGGTTGGTTTAGGAGAACCCAATATATACCAAAATTAGAGTGATTTACAAGAACTGGGATTTTACTTGGAGGTTGCCTGACTGTGAAGAATTTGTGGGAGTTACTTACAGGAGATTATTCCATTATATTATTGACTATGGATTGTCATTTCGAGCTAATGAGAAATCGTATAAAATGCTACTATTGTGCAAGACCCCTCACAGAAGTTTGAGAGAACACGACAATATTTCTGACTTTCTAGTTGGGTATAGTAGTGAGTTTTTTAAAATGAAAGTGTTTTAGTCAGAAAACGTAGTTTGCCAGGGTTTGTCATCTCTGAACTCCCCTTCCATTTTACTTCCATCTTTAAACAAGATAGTACCTTCTCCATGCTTTTTTCCATCCTTCCACTCACCTTCATACTTTTTCCCATTAGGCCAGGTGTAAGTTCCCGGACCTTCCATTTTGTCATTCTTCCATTCACCTTCATATTTACCTCCATCAGGTGAAGTGAGAGTTCCTTTACCTTCTTTCAGCCCCTCCTTCCATTCTCCGTCATATATATCGCCGTTTTCATAGGTAATGCTTCCTTTACCATGGGGTTTCCCGTCTTCCAGATCTCCAACATATTCGGCCTCGCTTGTACATCCAGCCAAAAATACCAAAAATAAGAACTGAAATGCAATTAGTAATTTGTTCATAGCATCACTCTGATTTCAATGATATCAGCATAAGTGTTCGACGCTCTCCGCCACAATCCTATACCATCCTGCATCTAATTATCGAACAAGAGAATAATGGTTAGGTGTTTCATAACTAATAAGGGTTTGGGCAATTTTCTATTGGTACAATACAATAGCCATCTTTTTCAACTTTCTCAGAAACATTACTCTTTGCTTCTTCAGTGTGACAAAATTTACAACTTTCTAATTTAATAGAATCTGTTGATTCAGCAATTTTATTTATAAAATCTTCAGCATAACTTGTTGCTTTGCCCTCATTTCCTCCGATAGGGAGCATCACATCAAAATGAATTTTATTCCCTTTTTCTGAAGTACCATAGGTATCATATACTTCTATTTCCATTGTTGCCCTTTTTATAGTAATTAAGTTTCAAAAATTACGAACAATCAAAACATAACATCTTTTTTTTGATTTAACAAGGTAGGGCTCGTGGGGTAGGATTCTTAATTATGATTAACTATATATATAATCATATTTATTGACAAGAAAGTGGGGATTTTACTTGGATGGTGTCTGACTGTGAAAAATTAGTGGGGGGATGATGGGTTTGGTTTTAGGGGGAGGTTATTTCATTGGTTTCTGATTGTGTGGATAGTGTCGGAAGAATATGTATGATGGTTTACGATAGTATTGATATTATAAAATTCCACCTTTAAGTTGTATGAGTCATCGTTATTAACTTAAAAACTTCAAATGACTTTTACAATTTTCTTTGCAATCAGAGTTTCCAAAACCTTCAACAATTATTTTACCTTTTACATCTGTATTCAAATCGCATTCTCTAAGTTCTGATTTTGTGACTTTAATTATTTTGGTTTGCTCATTTGCCAATAAATAATCTATATGCCAATGAAGGTTCTTATCCTTTGATAGATGTCTTGCTATTCTTTTATCTATATTTATTTTTGCAGAACCAGTGTATACGTATGTTCCTTTCGGGAAGGTGAATAAACCTAGTTTCCCAATTTGGATTTCTATGTTTTGAGATAAATTTATAAAAAGTTGATAAGATCGCATAGGTCAAACCATTAAACTCATACGGTTTGTTTTACAAGAATGTGGGATTTTACTCAGAGGGTGTCTGACTGTGAAGAATTAAGTGGGAGTTACTCACAGTTACAGATTGGGTTGGTTTTGATTAATTGATTAGGAAAAAACTCGCCCTCTCGATGTAATACAATATATCTAGTTTTTAAGTGGTATAATATGTCAACTTAATATAAACAGTAGTAACAACTCCAGGCACATACTTCACACCAAAACACACTTTCTCTTAGCAAATTTCAAAAAACCATTTTTTCTTATCATTGTACTGTGAAAGACCATGTTTCAGATTCTGAGCTGGCTCCTTTACTATCTGTTGCTACCACCTTCCAGTAGTATGTTGTGCCGGATGTCAAACTTGAATCGGAAACAGTTATTTTAGCGGTGGATATATTATCAGTTGTAAACCCACTTGATGTTTCATACTGACTACTCATAGCATTGCCTGCAGTATCTTTTACTCCAGTAGTGACTCTTGTTTTGTAAGTTGTTAAACGTGTGAGATTGTCATATGGATCCAGTGTAAATGTCCTGTTTGAATTAGAACTTACTGGTTCTGAAGACATTTTAACACAACTACTGAAGTTGTCAGAAGACACCTGTGTAGTTGCTCCACAACTCGTACTTTCGTCAGCAGTGACAAAAGTTGGCTCCATTGCCTCAGAGAATGTCACTGTGATGTTATCAGTAATTGATACTGAACTTTGATTATCTGCTGTGGTAGTAACTGAGGATACTGTTGGTGCCGTTGTATCTGAACTGCTACTAGAATCATCTGTAGTAGTGGAATTATCTGTAGTAGTGGAATTATCTGTAGTAGTGGAATTATCTGTAGAAGTGGATTCTTCTAGATCAACTTCATCTTTTTTACTGCAAGAGTAGATACCCAAACAAAAACATAATATTAGAATTGTAGATATAAGTTTTTTCATTTTGACCTAAAAATTATTTATAGAGACTCTTAGTATGTAATTTAGAGTTACTGAATTAGCAATAGAGCCTGTTATTTCAATCCAAGCAAACATATTCATGATTATCTAAAATGTCAACA
>Ga0208962_1000010_pt1 | contig 38407 bp, 38 predicted proteins | sample AOAMet2_C43A7_80_2_FD_188076 | JGI IMG/M metagenome (GOLD analysis project Ga0208962, IMG submission 188076) | Ammonia-oxidizing marine microbial communities from Monterey Bay, California, USA - C0912_C43A7_80 (SPAdes) | ecosystem: Environmental > Aquatic > Marine > Intertidal zone | place... | reverse complement strand
ATTTGCTGCCGCCACGTCAATTATACAGCATTGATAAAGCGGCAATACTGTCAACTTCTTTCGACCAGTTCATTGACGAAGATCCTTCACCTTTGACTGATCCGCAACCGGGAGTTGATGACGGCTGGCTGATAATTCCAACTGCAGCTGTAGACGGAATTCCAAAAGGCGCACTGCTGAGTCAGAGAAATGTAATGGCCTCTGCTGCTGTTCATCTCCAGCATTTTGGGCGTGAAGCGATCAAGGGTCACCTTGTGGCATTACCAATTTTTCATGTGATGGGACTGACTTCTGCGTGGGCGACTTTTATCAACGGCGGAAAGAATGTTTTGCTCAAGCAGTTTGAAGATAAACTAGCTGTGCAGTTGATTGATGCTGAAAAATTAACTTATTTCGGCTCGTTTCCTCCTGTTCTGGAACGTGTACTTGATACCGCAAAAGAAGCCGGTACAGAATTGGAAAGTCTGCGGGTGGTTTACGGATTAGAAGGTCCTCAGAATATTCAACGTCTACATGAAGAAACATCCGCTACTTTCTGGACGGGTTTTGGACAAGCCGAAACCACAGCATTTGTAACTGCTTCTCCTGCTGCAGAAAGATCGGGATCTTCCGGACAAGCGACTATGCTTAATTCAGTTGCTGTTGTTGATGAAGTTGATCGACAGTTACCCTGTGGTGAAGAAGGTGAAATTGTGGTACGTGGGGAAAATATTTTTCTCGAATACTGGGAGATGCCTGAAGCAACAGCCTATGCACAGCGTAATAACTGGCATCACACAGGTGACATAGGACGTTTTGATGAAGACGGCTATCTGTGGTACGTCAAACGTAAAGCAGAAAAAGAATTGATAAAAACAGGTGGTGAAAATGTATATCCTGGCGAAGTGGAAAATGTATTGCTCAAGCATCCTGAAATCAAAGAATGCTGCGTGATTGGAGTTCCGGATAAAACCTGGGGTGAAGCGGTAAAAGCGATTTGTGTCTGCAGCGACGGTGTTAAACTATCTCTGGACGCAGTACGTGATTTTGTAGGAGAAAAGATTGCCGGTTTTAAAAAACCGCGGCAGGTGTTTTTTGTGGATGAACTGCCTCAGACCAATAATGAAATTGATCGGGAGGCAGTAAAAGCTAAGTGGGGAGCATAAATCGAAACAATCACTCCGGAGTTACATAAGCTGAGGTAATTCCGCCATCCACCACAAATTCAGTTCCGGTTGTGTAGGATGATTCATCGGAAGCCAGAAACAATGCTGACTGTGCCATTTCCTTGGCTTCACCGAATCGTCCCATTGGAATATGTACGAGTCTTTTTTGTTTTTTGGCTTCAGTGTCGAGAAATTTCATCAACAATTCAGTCCTCAAAGGTCCTGGACACAGCGCATTTACTCGAATGTTTTCACGGGCATGAATTACCGACAATTCACGGGTCAAAGCTATTACTCCGCCTTTACTGGCAGTATATGCCACTTGAGGAGTAGCTGCGCCCATCAGACCAACGAATGACGCGGTATTGATGATCGAACCACCACCTGCACGCTGCATGGCCGCGATACCATATTTACAGCCGAGAAAAACGCCTTTCAGATTAATTGACATGGTTAAATCCCAGACATCTTCTTCTGTAACCAACGCATTATCGTCACGGCTGTCCATGATTCCAGCGTTATTGAACATTACGTCCAGCTTTCCGAACTGATTCTCTGCGGTTTTTACCATTGCTTCACAGTCAGCCGCTTTCGAAATATCGGCATGTGTGTAAACAGCTTCTCCGCCTGCACTTTTGATTTCCGCAACTGTTTTTTCACCTTCTGTGTCATTTAGGTCAACTGCCACAATTTTAGCACCTTCTTTTGCAAACAATAGAGCAGATTCTTTTCCAATTCCACTTGATGCACCCGTAATAAGCGCGACTTTATTTTCTAATCTCATTTTTATATTCCTGATTATTATTTATATTCGTTCAAAATATCGTTTTAATTCCCAATCCGTCACAGCAGCTTCATAGGCTTCCGCTTCAGTGAGGAAAAAATGAATGTAGTGCTTATGCACAGCATCTCCAAAAGTTGTTTTTGCAAAATCACTTTGCTCAAACAAAGTTAACGCCTCCCGTAAAGTCATAGGCACTTCAGGAAGTTCATCTGCCGAATAAACATCACCTTCAAACATCGGTGGTGGCTCGGTTTTGTTTCGAATACCGTCAAGCCCCGACGCCATGGCCGCAGTGTATGCCAAATAAGGATTACAGTCTGCTCCCGGGATACGGCATTCTATTCTTAAACTAGGCCCTTTCCCAACCACACGGAATCCGGCGGTGCGGTTATCATGGCACCATGCCATGCGAGTTGGCGCCCAGGATTTTGTCTCATAGCGTTTGTATGAATTTATTGTTGGTGCATAAAACACCATCATCTCCGGCATGTGCTTAATCCATCCTCCAAGAAACCAGCGGAATGTTTCAGAACATTCAATCGGCCCTTCTTTCAAGCCTCCAGGAAATGCGTTTTCGTCACCTTTCCACAAACTAAGATGAATATGGCAACTGGAACCAGGTTGACCATCTTTATATTTTGACATGAAAGTGACACTGATGTCTTTCTGTTCCGCGACTTCTTTGAGACATTGTTTGTAAAGTGCATGACGGTCTGCCATTGTTAATACTTCGGCATATCTTACATTCAGTTCGTGTTGACCAAGCGCCGCTTCACCTTTAGAATTTTCCACTGGTATTCCAGAATCCCGCAAATGTCTCCGGACGTCGCCGTTAAAATGCTCGAGACGTGTACCCTGTAGAGAATGATAGTCTTCAATATACCATCCTGCCGGTTTCAGGTCTTTGTAACCCTTTTCCGCAGCTTCCTGAAAAGAATTTTGAAAGATAAAATATTCCAGTTCAGAACCGGCTTTTGCGGTGAAACCAAGTTCGTTTGCTAAATCAACCTGTTTGCGGAGCATTGAACGTGGAGCTACTTCTGTCAGTTCATGCGTTTTATTCTCTTTAACATCACAAAGCACCATCGCACTGCGGTCTAGCCAACTGACTTTACGCAAAGTACTAAAGTCCGGAACAATGTGAAAATCACCGTAACCACGTTCCCAATTTGTGTATTCATATCCGGAAACGGGATCCATTTCCATATCCACTGTCACCAGGTAATCACAACAGTGAGTTCCGTTTTCTACAGCATCTTCCAGAAAAAACTCTGCGTCAAAACGCTTTCCCATAAAACGTCCGTAGAGGTCGGTAAAAACTACCAGAACAGTATCAATTTCTCTACTATCAACTTGCTGCTGAAGTTCTTCAACCGTCAGCATACCGTATACTTTCATTTCTTTGTTCCTTTTGATGTATTGTTTTGTTAAATAAAAACGCCGGTGATTCTAAAAAGAATAACCGGCGGATCTTGTTTTGGAAAGTCAAACGTTGATCAGAAATTAATAAAATTCGTACTTACTAATATAATTGCACAGATTAGTTTGTATAATAAAGCAAAAAGTCATCTGTATTTATACTCAGGATCAATTGATCCTGAGTATAAAACTTTTGTTCAACTGTAACGATAAGGAACACCAGCTTTTTCCATTACTTTAGTGTAATCCTTAAATATTTGACAAACCTTTGCGGCACGAGGACTGATACTGGCCATTTCATCCCAGAATTCAGCTGAGTCTGCTACGACCTGATCCCATTCATTAGCCGGAATAGTAGTCAATTCCATTTTCTTGCCTTCTACACGCAACTTTGCTTCTCCGCCCCAATACCAAATTTGGCGGTAATAGTGAGAGCTGTCCATGGAAATTTTAAACAATTCTTGAAGATGTGGAGGGACTTTTTTCCAGCTGTTACTATTAGCAAAATAAGATCCACACCATGCACCAGTTACGTTGTTTAGTAAGGCATAGTCACAAGCATCTGCCCAACCGACTTCATAGGCTTCAGTGAATCCACACCAGGCAACACCGTCAAGTTCTCCGGTTTGCAGAGCAACCTCAATGTCATCCCAAGGCAGTGTTACAGGGATTAAACCATATCGAGCTAAGAATTTTCCAGCAGTTGGTACACCAAATACTCGTTTGCCTTTCATATCAGCGATGCTGCGAATAGGCTTTTTTGAGAAAATATGACATGGATCCCAAGCACCTGCACCAAGCCATTCAACGCCCTTAACTTCATCGTAAGCCTCTTGCCAGATTTCATTCATTCCATAGTATTTGAATAAAACAGGCAGGTCCAAGCTGTAGCGAGTTGAGAACGGGAAATAGCCACCGAACACACTGATGTCTACCGGAGAAGCCATAGTCGCGTCATCACTTTGCACTGCATCAATAACTCCTTTTTGCATAGCTCTAAAAAGCTCATCGGTAGGCACTAATTGATCTGCATAATACAGCTCAATTTCCATCTCGCCATTTGCTGCTCTATTAAAAGCTTCGATTTGAGGCTTGATGACGTGTGCACCTAACGGAGCACCGGAATAAGTTTGTAAACGCCATTTGATGGGATTGCTTTTGGCGTAAGCCATTGGAGCTGTTCCTGCCGCCAATATACCTGCCGTTCCTACACCAGCTTTTTTAATAAACTCTCTGCGTCCTTTTGGTTCAACAGAAGGAAGTATTATCTCTTTTTTTTCTTTCATTGACTTTCTCCTAATTGTGGTTTTTAAGATTAAACCCAAGAGTCACAACCACGTTTCAACTGATTGGGTTAGAGCCGATAGGCTCGTTAAAGTATTTTATTTCGAATAAACATACTCTGGTAGCCAAAGGGCAATTTGTGGAAATACCATTACCAAGGTCAGTGCGAGAGTCATAATCAGGACAAAAGGGACGATTGAGCGGTATATATCCATAAGAGTGATTTCCTTCGGAGCCATCGCTCTCATCAAGAATAAATTGTAACCAAACGGCGGCGTCATATAAGCGATTTGGCAAGTGATGGTATATAAAACTCCGTACCAAACTGGGTCAAAACCCAAGACCTTGACCAAAGGTACATACAAAGGTGCAACTATGACTAACATTGCTGTATCGTCCAGAAAAGTTCCCATTAACAAATAGGATAATTGCATCATGATCAGTACTTCCCAAGGCGTTAAGTTCCAGCTGGTAATAAACAATGATTCGATAGACTTAACTGCTCCTATACCATCAAATACAGCTCCAAAACTAAGTGCGGCCAGAATAATCCACATAAACATACATGAAATACCAAGCGTTTTACGCATTGTTGCTTCTATTACTTTCCAGTTCAACCTTCTTTTTGCAATAGCAGCAATTGTTGCGGCTGTCGCACCAACAGCAGAGCTTTCTACCAAACTGGTAATCCCCATAATGAATAAGCCGGTCATAAAAAAGAAGATCAAAAATGGAGTAATGCCAGCTTTTAATACCTTGAGTTTATCACTAAAAGGCATTGTTCGTTCTTCTTCGCTTAAAGCAGGTGCAAGATCGGGCTGAAGTTTGCAGCGAACAGCGATATAAATAATGAAAAGACCTGCCATCATAAGACCCGGAATTGCTCCGGCAAGCCATAATTTACCAACTGGTTGCCGAGCAATCATTCCATAGAGTACCAACACCACACTTGGCGGAATCAAAATACCCAAAGAACTACCGGCCTGTACCACGCCGGTAATCATGATTTTGTCATAATTCCTCCGCAGCATTTCCGGTAACGCAATCGTGGCGCCTATAGCCATGCCTGCTACACTTAATCCATTCATGGCTGAAATTACTATCATGAGTGCAATTGTTCCAATAGCCAATCCTCCTCTTACTCCACCGAACCAGACGTGAAACATGTGGTATAAGTCATCAGCGATTCCTGACTCAGACAGGATGTAGCCCATATAAATAAATAAAGGCAAAGTCAGTAATGGATACCAGTTAAATAGTTTGAAGGCTGCACTAAAAGGCATCTCTACCCCACCGGTTCCCCAAAGCAAGAGTGCAGCAGTAGCTGAGACAAAGCCAATGGCTGCAAAAATTCTTTGGCCTGTCAGCATCATTAAGAGCATGCCGCCAAACATGGTCATGCCTATCAGTTCATAACTCATGTAATACTATCTCCCCTTGATTTTGCGAGGTCTTTAAAAAAGGTTGAGATAGTTTGTAAAATCATTAAGAAAATACCAAAAGTCATAATTAATTTGATGGGAATCATTGATGGGTTCCATTGAGAAAATTTGCGCTGACCATATTCTATTGCATATTGAGTACTGGAAATCGCTCCAATCAGTAATACGATGAGATACACTAGAAGAAAAATGTTTGTAAACACATCTATTTTTGCTTTGGTTTTTTCTGAATAAAGTCCATAAATCAAATCCATGCGCACATGGTCATCCGTCTGCATTGAGTATGGACCTCCTAAAATATAATAGGCTGTGATTGTGAATTGAGCCATTTCTACAGTCCAGGAAAGAGGTATATCCAATATATTACGGGTTATTGCACCCAATAATAAGGTGCCAATCATTAAAAAGATCAGATACATCGAAAATCTACCGAACTTTGTCGAGGCATAATCGACATACTTAACATATGATACTATGAAATTTGGCATTTACTCCAATCAGATCCTGCCGAAAATAGCAGTTCAGTTTTTTAATTTATAGATGGAAAAAATTAGACTTTCGCATAAATTCAGCAATAATGACAAAGCTAGAGTCTATGAATATTTTCTAAAGCAAATGTTTATGGTGAGATTTCAACATTTACAACAAAAAACGTTTTGCGAACAAAAATTAAATCACTCCAAGTCACAATTTGCAAGATTTGAATATTTCGTAATTTTATTATTTTAATTTGTTCCAGCACTATCCGGCTTTGCTTGTCCCCATTGGCAGCGTGATTCGAGGGCCTGTTTTGAAGGAATGTCGCTGGATACTGGTCCTTTGGATTTGGTTCAGGCTGTTTTGGAAGGTGTGGCTTTGCGCATTGCTGAAGTTATATTTGCCATGGACAAAAGAGTATCCATTGGAGAAGAAATTACCATTGATGGAGGTTTATCTAATAATTCCTACATTTGTCAGTTTATGTCTGAAGTTTTGGGACGCACCATCCGAGTTACGAACCAACCAGAATTAACAGCTATCGGTTGTGCACAACTTGCTGGGGCAGGATTGGATGAAGTTTTAGTTACTGAAAAAAAAGGTAGGGCTTACTCACCAAAAGGGAATTTGCGTCCGGACTGGATGGAAAAATTTTCTTCTTTAGTCAAACGTATATCTCGTCCAAGTTGATATCAAACATATTCTACTCGAAGAAAAGGGACTCACGCGAAACACTGAATTTGCTTGCAGGGCTGGTTTAAATTCTGCTAAAGTGAGCAAGCAATTCTACTCAACATTCTTCATTAAGATTATTCTTCATGCGCCCTTCTACTTTTCTTGATCACAGTTCATATCGTGATTCTTACATCCTTGATATACTCAATAATGTAAACAGTATCGCAATGGTTGGTGCGAGTGCGACGTGGAACCGTCCCAGCAATTTTGCGATGAAATATTTGCTGCAGAAAGGATTCAAGGTGATTCCGGTTAATCCTGGCGCAGTTGGTAAAGAAATATGTGGAGAAAAAGTTTTCCCGGATCTGGCTTCAATACCAGGATCTGTTGATATGGTGGATATGTTTCGTCCTGCACATGAAGCCCCTCAACTGGTTGAAGAGGCAATCAGGATTGGAGCGAAAGTATTTTGGATGCAATTGGAAATAGTTAACAATGATGCAGCGCAACTTGCCGAAAAATCCGGTTTGCAGGTTGTGATGGACCGTTGTCCGAAAATAGAATATGCCCGCCTTTTTGGAGAACTTGGTTGGAGTGGAATTAACACGGGTGTTATAAGCAATCGCAGGCGGAGGCTTAAATGAAAAAACAGCAATCACAATATGGATTTAATACTCTCGCTGTTCATGCCGGAACTGCCCCTGATCCGACAACAGGTGCGAGATCATTTCCAATTTTTCAGACATCCTCATATGTATTTGATGATGCGGACCATGCGGCTTCTCTCTTCAACCTGCAGGCACCAGGATTTATTTATTCACGTTTAACCAATCCCACTGTATCAGCTTTGGAAGAAAAACTGGCCACGCTTGAAGGAGGACGCGGCGGGACTGTGACTTCTTCTGGACACGCTGCGGAAACGCTGGCACTTTTTCCGTTGATGGCTCCGGGAATGGAGGTGATTGTGGCTGACAAGCTTTACGGTGGTACGATCAATTTGATGGGAAAAAGTTACCGTAAATTTGGCTGGAACGCGGTCTTTGTGGATACAGATAATCCGGAAGGTTTCCGCAGGGCAGTCACTGAAAAAACACGGGCAATATTTATAGAAAATCTTGCCAATCCTGGCGGTGTTGTTGCTGATCTGGAAGCAATAGCTAAAGTGGCAAACGAAGCTGGTGTCCCGATGGTTGTTGACAACACGATGGCAACACCGTTTTTGAGTCAACCATTTGAATGGGGTGCTGATATAGTGGTGCATTCAACGACGAAATTTCTGTCCGGACAGGGAAATGCTCTTGGGGGAGTTGTGATAGATTCAGGTAAATTCCCGTGGCTCGGAAATTCCAAATATCCAAGTTTGAGCGAACCATCTCCGGAATATAATGGGCTCACTTTTGCGGAAACTTTTGGTGACCTTGCTTATACTATGTACAGTCATGCCATCAGTCTGCGTGATTTGGGATGTTCACAATCTCCCATGAATGCCTGGATAACTCTCAATGGTATCGAAACTCTACCTTTGCGAATTGAACGGCACTGCTCAAATGCTTTGGCAGTTGCACAATTTCTTGAAAAGCATCCAAGCGTAGAATGGGTTTCTCACGCAGGACTTGAGTCCAGTCCTTATTATGAACTTGGAAAAAAGTATTTACCGGACGGCACGGGTTCAGTTTTTACTTTTGGTGTAAAAGGTGGCTATGAAAGCGGTTTAAAAATGCTGGAGACGGTCGAACTATTCAGTCATGTCGCCAATATTGGTGATACACACTCCCTGATTCTGCATCCTGCTTCGACTACTCACCGTCAACTCTCTGAGGAACAACTGAACACAGCCGGTGCAGGTCCTGAAGTGATCCGTCTTTCGATTGGAATTGAATGTGCGGAGGATCTCATTGCTGATCTGGATCAGGCTTTAAAGAGGCTTTAACATCAATTCAGAGAAACAGAGGTACAGTGATTCAGTTTTGGCTTAGCTTACAAAAGACTTTACGACTCAGGCAGGCCACAAGTAATATAGGTAGCCGAAATAAATAGCGAGAAACAGAAAGCCCTCCTTCCTGTCAAGAATACGGCCAGTCCAAACTGTAGGAAGCAGCAGAATAGTAACAGCAAGCATCACATAAAGGTCAGAGGAATTAATTCCTATAGCATCCAGTGGCGCAACTAGTCCGGCAAGTCCAAGTACAAACATGATGTTGAACAGATTTGAACCTACCGCATTGCCTATCGCAAGGTCGGCACTCTTCCGGTAAGCGGCCATCAGTGCTGTTGCCAATTCAGGAGTACCTGTGCCAATTGAGACAATGGTAAGGCCGATTAAGGCTTCGCTCAATCCCCAGAGTCTGGCAAGGTCTACCGCTCCTGTTACCAGAAAATTTGAGCCAAAACCTAAGGTTATAATTCCCACGATGAGTAAAGCAATGTCACGCCAAAAATTATTTCCTGGATCTTCCGGTACCTCCATACCTTTTATTTTGTTCTCTTCCGGAGTTGTTTTTTTTACAGTCAAAATATTGCCGACTATATAACCCACAATACACAACAGTAAAAATGCTCCTTCCATACGGGATATGTGAAAATCCTCCAGAAGAACAACCAGCATAAAAGTTGCTCCTGACAAAAGCGGAACGTCGGCTTTTACCAGGTGTGAGTCAACTTTCAATGGGGTGATCAAGGCTGAGAGGCCGAGAATCAGAGCTATGTTAAGAATATTAGAACCAACTACGTTTCCAATCGCAATTCCTCCCTGATGTCCGATTGCCGCCTGTACACTGACGAGTGCTTCCGGAACACTTGTACCAAGTGCCACAACAGTCAGTCCGACGATCAACGGACTCAAACCCAAGTTAAATGCCAGAGTCATTGCACCCTTTACCAACCAGTCCGCTCCAAAATAAAGCAGAACCAGTCCTCCAATTATATAAAGAGTAATTAACAACAATTCAGGCATAACTTATTTGTATAATGAGTTTGATTATGAATTCACGGATTTAATTTAATGAATGATCTTCTTCAAGTCGTTTTCCCATGCTGAGTGCTTGGTCATCCGTAAATCCCAGCTTCTGGTAGAAAGCCATTACTCTAGCGTTCCCTGAGCGAATCTGCAAATTGATTTTGGGGCATCCTCTTTTTCTTAATTCGGATTCGACGTTTTCCATCACTTGCTGTGCGTAACCCTGACCCTGAAAATCAGGATGTACCGCTAAATAATTTATCCAACCTCTATGACCGTCATATCCACCCATCACAGTGGCGATTAAAAGGCTGTCCAGCATACCGACCAAAAAAAGTTCGGGTTGAACTTTCAACTTTCGGGCAATATCTTTATAAGGGTTGTTCCACGGAACAGTTAGTTCGCAGAGTTGCCAGAGTGAAACTACGGAAGCCTCGTCCTCTGTTTGAAAAGGTCGGATGAAGAGAGGGGTTTCAGACATCAGTCATTACGGATGAAAGTAGCGTTTCTGGACGAAAGCAGGTAAACAGGATATTTGATGCTTTCTAAAACATAAGCGGAAATTCCCTGATCTGAAGTCCACCAATTTGATTCATTGAAAATATCATTTTGTGCTGCAGACATTTCCAGTTGTATCTCTGATCCGGAAAATACTGTCTGAAAAGCATGATATGCTCTCCGTGTATGAAATGCGTCCGTAACTAAAATCAGCCTCTTAAAACCTTCCATTTCACTAAATTTTCTGAGATCGTAAGCTTCGTCAAATGTAGATGTTGCTCCACCTTTGATTGAAGGAACTGTGATGATCGGTACACTCAGTTTTAGTTCATCAACCATTGCTTGTGCAATTTCCTCATTTGTTGAAAAAAGATGTGCAAAGTGTACGTTCATCTTTTTTTCGTCTGTCAACAGCATCTGTGGTGCATAATTTTCAGTGAAAAGTTTTAAAGCATGCGGAATTCTAGTAGCTTTCCCACCAGAAAGTACAACAATCGCATCTGCACCGGAACTGGCATTATTGACAGTATAAAATTCCGCATAGCTGGACAGGATGGGCTGATACTGAAAAATTGCGGTTGCCACAAGTCCTATTACGAAGATTAAAACAATTAGCCATTTTTTCATTTTGGATTTCTTTCAGCAAGAAGGGATATTGATCTGTTCGGCAATGATTTTTCGTGAGAGGCAACTTCTCAATTATTTACTTCAATAATTCCGGATTCTGTTAAAATCCCATTCATCGGCACATCGTGTTTATCAGTCGGAACTTTTACAAGAACTTGAAAATCGAAGGCTAATGCTAAACGGAAAGCACCGGTCTGCTCTAGGAATCTGTCGTAATATCCTTTACCGTAACCGAGTCTTCCTCCCAGATGGTCAAAAGCAACTCCTGGAATTATGACAAGATCAAAACTTTCCGGATTCATTGCAATTCTTACTTCAGGAGAAGGTTCTAAAACACCTAAAGCTCCGGGAGATAAATCCTTAAAAGTATTAAGTTGTGAATGAAATAGTTCAAACGTGTCCGGAACTACACAAGGCACAGCTACAGTTTTTCCTGATTCCCAAGCGGACTCAATAATTGGACTGGTGTTAGGCTCGTCTGTTTTGGAGATGAAAATATGGATTGTTTCTGCCTGCCTGAAAACATCCCAACTTTGCAGGAACTTCAACATCCGTTGCTCTGCCAGAGTTTTCTTTGTCGCAGAAAATGCTTGTCGTTGCAACAGGGCTGTTTGGCGGGTTTCCTTTTTGTCTAAAAGCAACTGCTTAGACATACTCAATAACAGCGGACTGCATCACCATTCAGAATGGCGTTTCTAAAATTTGAAGGGACTACTCCCCACGAAAAATCTTCCTGTACACGAAATAATGTTACCTTGCCGATTCTATCAAATTCAATGCTGGTGATCGGTTTTCCGTTTGTACCTTTTTGTTCTTTTTTAACTCTGCGGAAAATTTTGCAAACCTGATCTTCTGCGATTCGGTTACGCCTTCCCAAATTTACTCTGACATAGAGACGATTTGCACGTGATTCGACAATAAAACCTCCGAGCGGGAAACGTCCCCGAACTAGACTTCCTATCTCTTCCCAGAGATCACTGGATTCAGAAAAAACATAAGTGAATTCATGATTCATTTCATTCTTTACCGGATTCTCAACACGGTAAATCCTGTAGCTGATATAGGTACTCCATTCTGTTGATGAAACTTTTTTAGGACTGACCTGCACACTCATCAAAACAATGTATCGTACACGCAGCCATTTTCCTAATTCGATGGTCTGTTGGATTAACTCGTCATCAATTCTACGTAATTTGTTTTTCTCAAGTGATGTCCTCAGCGGCGTAAACTGACTGCTGTTCAATGCCCTCACAACCCTGACGTCGTCAATGATTTTAAGATCCCCGTGTTCCTCCAGTACAGACTGTACAAAACTTACACTGAGCGCTTTATGATAGCGTGAAAGGTTTTCAGAAAATTGTACAGGGACAAATGCGACGGATGACTTTGAAGTCCGGAGTTCTAGAGGAGTCGGTTTGATTGGAGCCTCCAGGCCTGAATCCAGAGGGGCATTCATGAGAGGGATGGGCTTTGGTCCGCATCCGTTGACAAAAAGCAGGAAGACAAAGCCAAGCCCAAAAAACAAAAATTTACTGCGGTTAAAGTTGAACAGCCGTAACGACAAAAAACCTCTCAGTAGCGGTAATGATTGGGCTTATAAGGCCCTTCAATTTGAATATCCAAATATTTTGCCTGTTTTTCACTCAGTTGGGTTAACTTCACCCCTAATTTTCCTAAGTGGAAGCGGGCAACTTTTTCATCAAGAATTTTAGGAAGGACATAGACCTTGTTTTCATAAGTATCACCTTTTTCCCAGAGGTCGATTTGTGCCATCACCTGGTTGGTGAAACTGTTTGACATCACAAAAGCAGGATGTCCTGTAGCACAACCAAGATTAACCAAACGTCCTTCTGCAAGCAAAATCATTCGTTTACCATCAGGCCAGACATACTGATCAACCTGCGGTTTGACTACAATCTTTTTTAGTGAAGAATCATTGTTCAAGGAAGCAACCTGAATTTCTGTATCAAAATGTCCTATGTTACACACAATAGCCTGATCTTTCATGGCATCCATATGCTCACGGCAAATGATGTCGGAACAGCCTGTTGTAGTAACAAAGATGTCTCCAATTGAGGCAGCATCTTCCATAGTAACAATTTCATAACCTTCCATTGCAGCTTGTAATGCACAAATCGGGTCAATTTCGGTCACGAGTACTCGAGCACCTTGCCCCCGCAGTGATTGTGCGCTGCCTTTACCAACATCACCATAGCCTGCTACAACCGCAATTTTACCCGCAATCATCACATCTGTTGCGCGTTTGATGCCGTCAATAAGTGATTCACGGCAACCGTACAAATTGTCAAATTTACTTTTAGTAACAGAGTCATTTACATTGAATGCTGGTAACTTTAGTAATCCTTGACGTTCCATTTGCTCAAGTCGATGAACTCCGGTTGTTGTTTCTTCCGAAACACCTTTAAGTCCTGAGAGTAAATCCGGGCGTGTTTCATGAACGTAGCCGGTTAAATCACCGCCGTCATCGAGGAGGATATTAGGACCATTCCCTTCAGGCCATTCTAAGGTCTGCTTCAGACACCACCAGTATTCTTCTTCTGATTCACCCTTCCAGGCAAATACCGGTATTCCTGCTTCAGCCATGGCCGCGGCCGCTTCATCCTGTGTTGAAAAAATATTACACGAGGACCAGCGAACTTCTGCTCCAAGCTCAACCAGAGTTTCAATCAAAACAGCGGTTTCCACTGTCATGTGCAATGAGCCGGTTATTCGGGCACCAACCAGTGGTTTATTATTCTTGTATTCTTCTCTGAGCATCATCAGTCCAGGCATCTCATGTTCGGCCATGGTGATTCGTTTGCGACCCAATTCCGCCATTGTTACGTCTGCTACTTTGTAATCTTGTTTAGCTGTTGCCATCTGTTTGACTCCTTCTTGCATGTCGTGATATTCCCTTTTCATATTACCTTGTTTGTTTGGGGCATGGTTGAAATAAATTCGGCTGTCTTCAAAAGTACATTCTTTTTGACAGTCGAAAAATTATATTTGATCTGCAGGATAAAAGCAAGATATATCATTATATGATCATGTGATGATGTAAGCCATAATAAAAAAATATAATTGCAGCATGTTTTAGGTTAAAAGAGTAATTATTGAACTTATAATTCATTTGAGTAAATATTATAAAAAAACTCAAATTCCTGAAATATATACTTTTATATGATAAAATATATAATTTATCAATATGATTGTAAGTTCCTGTAATAAATATATTTATTTTAATTTAGTATATATAAATTCAAAAAAAAGCATATAAAATCAATTATTTTTTAAATAAGTACTTGCAATGCCTTGTGATTTAACATATAACAAATCAGACAATTTCTAGAATAGTTTATTTTCTAGTACTACTGATCATTAAATAGCTAATATTTTTCACATGGATGTGTAAAAAATTTAGTGATCCTCTAATGGAAACACTTCAGCGTTTTTTTATGCAGAATGGATAATATGATTCATACTCTTAATAAAGTCACGCGTAGAAACCAGAACAAATTTCCCAGAAAAATTAAAATACGGAGAGCCGCACTTGCTTCAAAAAGAGTTTTAAAGCAAGATAGACCAGAAAAAAAACTGGATGAATCAAGGCTTAAAAGGTCTCATTTTGGATTACTTGCAATTTTTATTTTTGCTGTAAGCTTTTACCTGAGTTCCTTTCTACCGCTCTCTTCTTTAAGTACCCCTTCTCTTCCTCTAAAAACTCTGCATGACCTCAATTTATTAGCAGCAAATGTCAGTGAGTTGATGGTCGAAGGCAATGACAGTTCAGCAAGAATTGAGAAGCTGTTGACTCAAAAATATAAGGGAGTAACGCAGCTTGATTTTCGCACTCAGGAAATAATTAGCGCAAATGAAATTATAGACCAGAAAGACAAGACGGAATTTCTCAGTCAAATAGGCAATAAGGTCTCATTCCAGATACCAGTAGGTAGAGCTGGAACTCAAGGGATTTTGATTGTAACCCAGGATATTTCACCTTTTGCCAAAAAACCATTTTGGATACGTTTGTTAATCAGTGGAAGTGTAGCCCTGTTGATTGTTGCTTTGTTGGTTTACAAACAAACCCGCCTCATTACGGATCAGGTTGATGTCCTGTGTCAACACTTCGTTAAATATAGACGTGAAAATGAAACAGGTGAATTGTATAGTCCGCAAACTTCTGATGCAAGTACATTAATCGGGCAGCGAATCGGAGTTTTGGAAGAACTTTGGACACGTTTCCAGTCAATGCAGGATGAGTTATCACAAAATGTGGAAGAACTGGAAGACTCAAAACAGCAACTGGAACAAACTGTGACTGACCTGCAGTTGGCAAAAAAGAAGGAACATCGTCTGGTTGAGTTAGGAAACACAGTTGCAGAATTTGGACACGACATCCGCAACGCAAATGGCTCCATTTCAAGTTTTGCGACTTTGCTCATAAAAATACTGGACAAGGATAGAATACAGGCGATGGAGGTGGTTCAGGCTTTAACATACATCCGAAGGATAAAAAATTCTTCAAACAACGTTACAGGACTCACTACAGATATTTTGGATTTTGCTTCAGGCAGGGTGGAGATCCGTCCGGAAATATATCAACTGGATGAGTTTCAAGAGCAAATAGAATCTCAACTTGGCTTTATCGAGGATTTTCCTTTGCATTACCGTGTACCTGCGGGGCAGCCGGCCTTTTTGTTGCGGTTTGACGGACGAAAGATAATTCGTGTGATAGTCAATCTTATTAAGAATTCCTGGGAAAAATTCCAGGATTCTCCTGAAACGAAGGATGGAAAACCAGCTCAGATAGAAGTTCGTTTTATACCACAAAGTATGCGTGAATTAAAAATACAGATTGTTGATAATGGAAGTCCAATTCCGGATTCGATGATTAATAATCTGTTTGAGTCTTTTCAAACAGAAGGCAAGGAAATGGGTACCGGTCTGGGACTGTCGATAGGCAAGCAACTAGTAGAAGCGCATGGAGGAAATATTCGTGGATGCAATCTGCTGGATAACCGCGGAGTTGTTTTTGAAATAATTCTTCCGGACTGTGTCATTCCTGCTCCGTCACGTACTGTTCAGAAACAGAATGATTCTTTCTCATTGAGTGCGTGAATTCTGCAGAACCGGCAATGATTCGTATCGAATCGGCAAGATCATCCCGCCTTTTACTTAAACAGGATTTACCCACTTTACAACTGTATCATCCTGAATGCAGGTATAGTTGAGGTTTGAGCAAGCATGCTGTTCTTCCAAAAGCATAAAATCCAAATCGTACATGAATGAACGTACTGCCTGATCAACGGATTCATCAAATTCTTTGGACTGAATTCGTTTCTGTAATTTTGTGTCAATGTTTTGATGGTACATTTTGCAATCCTTCCAAAAATGGTCTGTGAAAATTAGCGTGCACTTTTTGTGATCTCCATGATTGATGTGCAGGCTAAACTTGTACTTCTGGATTCGTTATCGGCAGACACATAAAAATCTTGAGTTAAAAACAGTTTAATTGTTAAAAGCCCGACATTAATCAACCTTCTCATTTTTGCCAATCTTGATAAAACATCCTCGATGGAATCAACTGTGAGGCAGGAGGAAATTTAGTATAGAATCCACTGCACCAGAAACTTGAGTTTCAGGCCTAAGATTGTCATAATTAATTGCGGATTTATACTGAAATTTATAAAGTAATGTAGATATACATGATGAAAATATTATGCCTCGGAGCAGCAATTCTAACGTGGCCGTTGATTCCTTTTGGGGCTTATGTGCGTCTGAAAAATGCAGGATTGTCCTGTCCTGACTGGCCGCTTTGCTACGGTCAGTTTATCCCTCCTGAAGGTTTTGAAATCGCACTGGAAACCGGTCACCGATTCGCTGCGGCTTTTTTAGGTGTTTTAATTATTGCCATCACTTTTGTGACGTTTTCGCAACCTGTATATTTCAAACAGCGAAAACTTGCGGTCACCAGCCTGCTTATAGTTTGTGTTCAGGGTATTTTAGGAGCACTGACTGTAACCATGTTCCTCTGGCCTCCGATTGTGACATTTCACCTGTTGGGCGGAAACATCCTGTTTGGCATTCTGGTTTATTTGACAACGCTCACTTTTAGTCAGAGCGATGTAAAATCAAAGTCTGTGGCAGGTCTTGCCGGAAATTCACTGAAAAATAAAGAACCTGTACAAAGGCAACTGGTTTGGATGCTGGTTGTGCTGTTAATAATGATTACTTCAGGAGGTTATAACAGCACGACTTCTTCAGGGACTCATTGTGAGGCTTTTCCGGGATGTCACGAGGGGAGTGCTGTCTCATTTGGTATGAGTGGAACTGAGATTTCGGCCTGGTCAGGAATTGAGGAACACGTTTTAGCAGTGGCCCCTGCAGAATTTCAGGGACGATTCCTGCCAGTCTTTGCAAATGAGTGGATTCACATGTTGCATCGTCTGATTGCCCTGAGCGGTGGATTGGCGCTGATACTGATGTCGTGGATCTGGCTAAGGAACAGGCAGGGTTATAAAGTGCTTGGAACTAGTATAGTTATGCTGATTCTCTTTGAAATATTTGTTGGGATTCTAAATGCTGTTTTCCGTGTACCTGCGCCAGTCTCAGCATTGCATACTGCAATTGCCGCTACATTGACAGGTTTCTTGTTTTACATCCTCGCAGATGTTCACCTTAAAAAGGAAAAATTATGACGATTCAATTTTCCAACAGGACTGTTATCAGTTCTATAGCAATACTCTCTGCTGGAATTTTACTATTTTTGTTTTGGTTAATTTACTTTCGACATCCTGTTCCAGGAGAAAGCCCTTTTGACCTGAGTTTTCTGCCTGCTGTTAACGCTTTGCTTAACTCTATGAGCGCCAGTTGTCTTATTTTGGGTTATCTGGCAATCAGGAAGGGTAACCGAACTCGTCACATAAAAATGATGCTGAGTGCCTTAACTTTTTCTTTGTTATTTTTAATCAGTTATCTCACTTATCATGCATTTCACGGAGACACGTCATTTCAGGTAGAAGGATGGATACGATCTTTGTATTTTTTTATTTTAATTTCACACATTTTACTTTCTGCAGTTGTCTTACCACTGGTGTTGATCACTGTTTATTTTGCAGCAACGGGTAATTTTAACCGGCATCCTAAAATTGCCAGAGTGACATTACCTCTCTGGTTGTATGTTTCTGTTACAGGAGTATTGGTATACCTGATGCTCTATCACTTATGAAATGCCACCGCTGATGAGAGAAAGCATAGCGAGAGACAGGAGATATAGTAGGGAATAGAATGAGGAGTTAAATAAACAATGACTCAGTTATCACATTGAGTTTTGAGCAGCCTCCTTATATGCATACTGAAATGCAGGGCTGGCTGAGAATTGTTTTAAAGGAGTCCAGTTTTCGCTGACGATTTTCAGACCGTCTTGTTCTTTGACAAGAAAGAGGTGCTTGAAGCCGACATCGTTGAGAGTAGAAGAAGTATAGGTTTGTACAAAACGAATATGGTAAATATTTTTGCTTTTCAGAACTGACAGATCATTGATAAGAATTCTTCGTCGTTCGTTTTGAGAATTTACATTAAGTTTGTGTTCACGCCACGTACTGGCATTCCACTTTTCTGTGAGGAAATTATCTGAATAATATGAAAGGTAATTTACAGCAACATCCTCTTCCCAGGCCCGCCGCCATGACTCAATAGTTCCTAATAAAATTTGTTGTTCTCGGTCAATTTCTTCACTAGGAGAAAAGGTCACTTTCTCTTCAATAATCACCGGAGTGTCTCCCAATTCAACTGAACGTGTCAGTTCAAGAAAGTTATTGTTGCTGACCGAAACACAACCGCGTGTAGGGATGGGGTTCCCCTTTATAGTTCCGTGAATCCAGATACCGTTACCATCTTTACGTTCAACAACTTGGTCATAATAATTTGGGTAACTTACTTCAAAAGCGCCTGTTCCGTAAACGTTGGCCTCATTACCGTAATACTGAGCGAGTTCCCATCCTGCCCATGCTTGATTCAGCCAGTATATTCCGATAGGTGTCTTAAAATCTCCTTCACGGAATTTATCACCTTCTACTTTTCCGGTTGTACAAGGGAAAACCTGGTCCATTTTCCATGATTCCTGAAATTTGTACACCATCAGACGGCAGGCTGACTTGTCAACAACTACAACTGTGGAACCGTGATAATCATTAAAAATAAGTCCGGACGGACGCAGTTCTCCGGCGTGAAGAGTAAAAATACTTAAAAATAGAACAGCTAGAAAAATGAGTAATTTCCCGGAACTGCTGAGAACATTCATGTAAATATAAGTTTAGAAAAATTATGCTGCTTTTTGGTGTTGTCGATAAAGCCAGATGCCGATTGAAGCAAGCATTATAAGCGGAAGCAGAGTAAGGAAAATTGTGGTTAGATAAAATGCTTCGAGGCTTTCCTCTTTTCCCGAAAAGCAAACCGCACATGCTTTCACAATTCCTGGGGCAAGACTAAAACATAATACAAGCAGGATTTGCAGAAATTGAGCCATATAATTTTTATAGATATTATTTTGAAGAGTCCGGTTTATGTTTGGGTCGCAGATTATCATTCCAAGTAAACAAGTACATAAAGCACCGGCCATACACAGACGACAAAATACCACAACAGTTGAGCCGGCAAAAGTTCTCTAGGAGTGAGCGGGTTAACCGGTGCTCCCAAACGCTTCCAGGCATATATCAAAAACGCCAGCGTTCCTACCACGTGTAATCCGTGTGCTCCAATAATTAAATAGAATAAACCGCCGTAAACGCTGGATGAGACAGTCAATCCGTATTTTATTAACTGCATCCACTCGTAGCCTTGAGATATTAAAAAGAAAGTGCCCAGCAGGATAGAATACCCAAGCAATTTACGTCCCTCTTTAAATTTATTTTTCTGCAGTAAGTTTCGCGAGTATACCATCAGCAAGCCGCTGATTATGAGTGACAAAGTGTTAAATGCAGTAGTTTCGACAGGTAATCTCGGTTGTCCCCATGGAGGCCACTCATCCAGCCCGGCACGGATCACCAGATATGCACTGATTAGTGCTCCAAAAAACATCACTTCCGTGACAATAAAAAGAAGCATTCCAACAACACCGCTTGACACAGGAGGATTTACTCTCCTTGACGGACTCGACAGAGAAACCTCTGAAGTAGCGAGCAGGACTGACTGACCGGAAGTGTTTTTCACAAGCGTTGCTCAACACATGATTTATCTGCAATACAATCTATCCATTGATCTCCGTCTGTCATCATCAAATCTGGTGCAGTACCAAAAAAGAAAACACCAAGCAGGCAAATAGAAAGAATGAGTAAAAACCAGATGAGTTTCTTCTCAAATTTGAGGTGCATAAAATAAGCTGCAACCAGATAGGATTTAACTATTGCAATTCCAAAGGCAGTGATAATGGTTAGGGTTGGGATTTCGAGCATTGGTCCCACGACACTAAGCGCCAATAAACCAAGTAGCCAATACCAAATTTTTACATAATTGGGATGTGCGTATGCATCACTCATAATTTGACCTGTAACAAAAAGGTTATTAATTTAGAAATTTGCGATATACAAAAGAGGAAATAAGAATATCCATACCAGATCAACAAAGTGCCAGTAAATACCAATCAGCTCAACTCGTTGATAGTTGTGCCCCTTACGGATATCAAATGAAATAAGTGCCATGATGACCATCCCGCCGATCACATGTAAAGCATGTAATCCAGTCATAGTGTAATAGAAGGACCAGAATAAATTTTCTGTGATGACATGGCCATGTATAATTTTTCCTGTATATTCATAAGTTTTTATACCTAAAAATATTACTCCCCCTCCAATCGTGTACCAAATATAGCGAAAAGATTTTACACGATCTCCTTTTTCAATTGCTGCATGTGCAAGTACAATGCTTAAACTAGATGTAAGAAGTACAAACGTGTTGATTGCACCTGCAGCAACGCTCGTTAGAGAAGCATCCTCAAACCCTGGTGTACCGTTCAGTTTAAAGAGCACAAAGCAGGTTACTAAACCGCCAAAAATAAAAATTTCAGAAGCAAGCAGCCACCAAACGGCTAATCGTCCTGTGGGAACTCCTGTGGCGCTGCGATGTGTTGCAATAGGACCATGCATCGACATTTTTAATCCTTTTTTTGAGTTAACAAATTAACAGGAGCAGCATAGGCTCCTGTAATATTTAGGAGGTATTAGTTTTCTTCTGACGGTTCATTTTGAGGCCAGTAATCCAATTCACGTCCAGGTACGCTGTATTCATAGGCCCCGCGGTAGACTGTAGGAAGAGTCTTGAAATTACCGTGAGGCGGAGGAGAAGGAACACTCCATTCCAAAGTATTTGCATTCCAGGGATTATTTGGAGCCTTTTCTCCTTTAAACATACTTACAAAAAAATTATAGATAAAAACCAGTTGGAAGATTAACATTACGACCAGACTGACTGTAGCAAAAATCCGGATGTTCTGTAATTCCTGGGTTGCCAGGTCAGGAAAATGATTGTAGTTGTAAATACGCCTGTGCTGTCCAGCTAACCCCAAGAAGAAAAGTGGCAGGAAAATACAGTTAAATGGAATGAAAGTACCCCAAAAATGAATTTTACCAAGAGTTTCGTTCATCATTCGCCCAAACATTTTTGGAAACCAGAAAGTGAGCGCGGCAAACATACCGATTATCGTTATGGGGAAAAAAGTGTAATGGAAATGTGCTATGACGAAATATGAGTCATGAAAATATACATCTACAGCACTTGCACCCAAATAAATACCTGTAACCCCTCCAATCAAAAAAGCAGCCAAAAAGCTCAAAGCCCAAAGCATTGGGGTCTTTAACTCAATCGAACCTCCATAGAGTGTGGCAATGTAACTAAACATCATCTCTGCAAGGGGAATTGAAATCAAGACTGTAGTCACTACGAACACATTGGCCATTCTTGGATCTATGCCAGCAATAAATTGATGGTGGGCCCAAACCACGAAGGACAATCCTCCTGTCGCAAAAGCAGTGTAAAGGACTGTTCTGTATCCGAACAATTTTTTCCTAGAAAATACTGTGATAATATCTGCTACGATTCCCATGGTTGGAAGCAGTACTACATACACCTCAGGGTGACCAAAAAACCAGAACAGGTGTTGCCATAGCAGTGGATCACCACCACCAGACGGAAGGAAAAATGAAGTGCCGAGTCTCTGGTCCATGAAAAGCATCACGGCCCCAGCTATAAGTGGTCCGACAGAAGCCATAAATAAAATCACTGCAATCACGATAAACCAGACTGCAATGGGAATGTCCATCATTTTCATTCCTGGCGCTCGAGCGTTCATTGTTGTTGTAATAAAATTTATTCCACCTAGCAAAAATGAAACAAACTCCAGAGCTACAGCCAGAACCCACAAAGACGCTCCCCAATCAGTAAGACTGTATTCTGCTACTGAAGAAAGTGGTGGATATGCTGTCCAGGCTCCACCAAAACCACCCCCTCTTACGAAGAAAGAGGCGATCAACACTAATGCACTTACTAAAAAAATCTGATAAGACAAACGGTTCAATCTTGGAAAAACCATATCATCACACCCAATCATTAAAGGAATCAGATAGTTTCCGAAACCGGCGATCAGTACTGGCATTGCGACCCAGAAGATCATAATCGTTCCGTGATTGGTTACCAGCATGTTGTATTCTCCGGGGCCAACAAGGCCATAGAGAGGTACCAGTTCCCCCGGAAATGCGAGTTGCATCCGGAATGCATAGGCAAAATATCCACCGATAATCGCCATAATCATTCCGGTGAATATGTACTGCATCGCAATGATTTTATGATCAACAGGGAGTATATATTTGTGTAAGAAACTTAATTCTTCATGATGTTCCGCGTGTGTATCCGACTGGACCGCGGCAGCAGCTTGGCTCATTTTTTTCTCTTTACTAAAAATAGACTAAAATATACTGGCTAAAAGCACAGCAAAAGAAACCTCATCGTCAACTTGAGAGGTATTAGATGGTAAATCGGTTTTAGTTCCCATACGTTTCTGGTAATGACTCTCATAGGTTCCGTTTTGTATCTGAGCCATGGTGGTGTCATAGCTTTCTGCGGAATGGACTGTTACAGCCGCCCCCATGATTCCATGGCCATATCCACACATTTCTGCGCACTGCAGGTCAAAGGTGCCTGTTTTGGTAGGCTTAAACCAGCCACTGATTGTCCTGCCCGGCACAGCATCCTGTCTCAAGCGAAAAGCCGGTACAGCAAAGTTATGAAGCACGTCCCGGGACTGAAGTTCAAAGTGGTAGGTTTCCCCAAGCTTCAAATGAAGGTCATTGGTTGTTGACACATCATCCTTCGTATCAAGTTCTCCATCCGGACCTGCATGAATGAATGACCAGCTCCATTGCTGTCCTATTACGCGCACAAGATTATCTCTTGGAGGGAGAGTTTGTTTTATGTTCACCCAAACAAGTATGTTTACAGCTATTATGACCACGTCCATCGCAATCACCGCATAGTGAGGATAGTGAGTCCATTTCGTTTCGCTGTGTTTCTCTCCTGCAATGTATTTGGCCTTAACTCCATCTTTCCTGCGGAAGCGAATAATTAAATATACTAAAATACCGAATGTCAAAATAAACCAGAATCCTATGATCAAAGTGATCAGAAGGAAAAGGTTGTCGATATCCCCTGCATATGAGGATGCGCTTTGTACAAAATATTCAATCATCTTATTTTTTCACTGCAAAATCGTTGCTCGCTTTTCAGCGATAAAGTAGAAAAGCTTTTATAAGGAAACAAATCAGGCATTAAAAGCAAAAATGTATGCTGCAGCCATAAACAGGCTGCATGCACCTAGGATTACGTAAAAAACTTTTGACGCCATTACATCAGAATCATTTTCTTCCATAGACCTCCAAAAAAACTGGACTGATCAAATTAATAAAAAAATCGTTCAAGAATTAAAATGGTACTCAGAACGGGTAAATAAATAATAGAAGCAAGAAAAACCTTACGTGCATTTTCTACACTTTTTTCACGAAAAAATAAAGTGATTACTGCAAAAAATCCTAAACCAAGAAGAATAGCGCCTGTGAGATAAAGGAGTCTCCCCTGACCAATTAGATAAACTGAGAGGCTGGCCACAAATAGCAAAGCTGTGTTTAACAGCATATGTGCTGCCGTTCTTTGACCTGTTTTGTCAGCTAATGAGAGCATCTTGAAGCCACCTCTCTGGTAGTCTTCACGATACATCCAGGCAATCGCAAAAAAATGTGGAAGTTGCCAAAAATAAAGCAAAGCAAAAATAGGCAGTACTTCCCAGTCCAATTGACCACGTGCAGCAGTCCAACCCATAACGGGAGGTAATGCACCTGTTATTCCTCCAAACCATGTGTTAGCGATTGTTTTTTGTTTCAGCGGAGTATAAATCAGGATATAAGAAATTACGGTCAGTAAACCTAGTGCGGCAGTAAGTGCATTGAGTGTCAGCCATAAAATCGTGATACCGGTGATGGAAATAATTACACCGAAAATTAAGGCTTCATTTCTGGAGAGTCTCCCCATTGGTAGGGGGCGACTTTTTGTCCGGCTCATCTTTGAATCAGGGACTTGCTCCATCCATTGATTAAGCACGTGCGCACCTCCACCAGTCAGTGCTGTACCTGACAATAAATACAGCAAAGGCAGAACAGTAATTACACTATTCTGAGGCAGTACATAACCTAGAACGGTACTGAAAAGCACACTTGACAGCAACCGCGGTTTTGTTAAAGTTATAAAATCTTTAATTTTACTTAATGTGATAGACGGAAAAACACCTGCTCCAAGAGTTTTTTCACTCATTATTTGCTGGTTATATTTATGTTTTTGGTTGATATATTCTATGTGATTTTTAAAAAAAATAACACATAAAAATTTTGATGACAAGTTATTATTAATAATTCAGGGCGGCTTGTAAGACTGATTTTGTAGTCAATTTTTTTTTAAAAGTCTTGACCAAATCGAATTCTACTTTTACAATTCACAGACTTAAATTAAAGAATAATTTATTTGCACATGTCAGGCAAAAGAGTTTTAGCATGACAAATTTTCTTCCTATTTAAAAAATTGTTTATAAGGAGATTAAATGAAAGTACGCAGCGGTTTAATTCAAATGGCCCTTAAGGGAGACACATCAATGTCTCCGGAAGAAATTACCAGTAAAATGATAGAAGCTCATATTCCCTATATTGAGGAGGCAGGCGAAAAAGGAGTGCAAGTACTCTGTATGCAGGAGGTCTTTACCCAGCCTTATTTTTGCCCTAGTCAGGACTCAAAGTGGTATGCGGCTGTAGAAAAAATACCAGAGGGGCCAACCACGAAACTAATGCAGGAATACGCGAAAAAATATAACATGGTAATTGTTGTTCCTGTATATGAAGAAGAAATGACAGGTGTGTATTATAACACAGCAGCAGTGATAGATGCAGATGGTAAATACATGGGGAAATACCGTAAAACTCATATTCCTCAGGTTGCAGGTTTTTATGAAAAATTCTTCTTCAAACCAGGGAATTTAGGTTTCCCTGTTTTTGAAACTGCATACTGCAAACTTGGTGTGTACATTTGTTATGACAGACATTTCCCGGAAGGATGGCGTGCATTGGCATTGAACGGTGCAGAATATATTGTCAATCCCTCCGCTACTGTCGCGGGCCTTTCCCAATATTTGTGGGAACTGGAACAGCCGGCCTCAGCTGCAGCTAATGGTTGTTACATTGGTGCTATTAACAGAGTTGGTTCAGAAGAACCTTGGAATATTGGCACGTTTTACGGATCAAGCTATATCGTTAATCCGCGTGGAAAAATTGAAGCACAGCTTGATGATCACAGTGACGGCTTACTGGTGCATGACATGGATATGGATGCAGTTCGGGAAATTCGTAACCTCTGGCAGTTCTTCCGAGATCGCCGTCCAGAGACTTATGGAGATCTAACCGCACTGCAATAAATTTTTTGAAAAACGGTGATTTGCTAAAAAATTACCGCCGTAAATGCTGAGAATAATAATATGACTACTATCGATGTTCGTGCCGGACGCTTGCCCCAGGAAGAACTTAATTTAAATTTTACCGATGTGCATCCACCTCTGCAGCCGGGAAATGCTTTAGTTGAGGCAAACAGGTGCTATTTTTGTTATGACGCGCCCTGTGTCGATGCGTGTCCTACCTCTATTGATATTCCAAGTTTTATACGTAAAATATCTACAGGCAACCTGAAAGGTTCCGCCAGCGACATTCTTTCACAAAACATAATGGGCGGCATGTGTGCCCGCGTTTGCCCAACAGAAACTCTTTGTGAGGGAGCATGTGTAAGGGAAACTCAGGATCATCAGCCAGTACGTATCGGTGAACTGCAGCGTTATGCGACAGACAGTTTTTTGGAAAGTGGGGAGACAATTTTTACAAGAGCTGAGTCAAGCGGTAAAAAAATTGCGGTTATCGGCGGTGGCCCTGCAGGACTTTCGTGTGCACACCGTCTTGCAGTACTAGGTCATCAAGTTGTAATATTTGAAGCTCGTGAAAAATTGAGCGGTCTAAATGAATACGGAATTGCGGCTTATAAAACTGTTGATGATTTTGCGCAGCGTGAAGTTGATTTCATATTAAAAATCGGCGGGATAGAAGTCCGTACAAATCACAGATTGGGGCAGGAGGTGAAACTGGATAATCTCCGTCAGGAGTTTGACGCTGTCTTTTTGAGTGTCGGTTTAGGAGATGTCAATTCACTCGGTTTAGAAAGTGAAGAGATAGCTGGTGTTTATGATGCAGTAGAAACTATTTCAGAGCTGCGTCAATGCAGAAATCTTGCAGAATTATCTGTCGGCCGGCGTGTAATAGTTATTGGCGGTGGAAGTACTGCGATTGACATTGCAGTGCAGTCTAAAAAACTAGGTGCTGAAGATGTCACGCTAGCCTATAGGCGCGGTCCGGAACAAATGAATGCAACCTGGAAGGAGCAGGAGTTCGCGCAAACCAACGGTGTCCAAGTTAAACACTGGCTTGCTCCAAAAAGTTTGCAGTCAGAAAATGGACACGTTAGTGGAATTGAGTTTGAATGTACCACATTGAATCAGGATGGCAAACTCAGTGCTACCGGAGAATTACGAAACATGGAGGCGGATGTTGTTTTTAAAGCCATCGGCCAGACATTGGTCAATACACTTGATGCGACGGCTGAAATGCTGGAAACAGAGGCTGGAAAAATTGTTGTAAATGCGGAATATGAAACCTCTCTTGCTGGTGTCTGGGCCGGAGGTGACTGTATAGGTTCCGGAGAGGATTTGACAGTTCAGGCTGTCGAAGACGGCAAGCAGGCGGCAATCGCGATTAATCGAAAATTATCATACAGCAATTGCTAACCGTTAAAAGTGCTGAGAAACGCTAAGGAATGTGCTTTGCGTGCAGAGCGGCTGAAACAAAATAAAGCTGTTTTCAGTAGCGCAAATCTGTGGCAAAATATTTCAAATAAAAAAATTATAACTCTAAAATATCATGGCTGATTTAAGTTGTAATGTGGGAGGTATCAAGGCACCAAATCCGTTTTGGCTGGCTTCTGCTCCGCCTACAGATAAATTGTATAATGTCGAACGCGCGTTCAACGCAGGTTGGGGCGGTGTAGTTTGGAAAACTCTGGGTATGGATCCTCCCATCGTAAATGTAAGTTCACGTTATGGTGCGGTACATTACTATGGCCAACGTATGATGGGATTAAATAATTTGGAACTCATTACAGATCGTCCGCTGGAGGACAATCTGAAGGAAATAAAGCAAGTAAAAAAAGATTGGCCGGATCGTGCGGTGGTTGTTTCGCTAATGGTTCCCTGTAACGAAAAAGACTGGAAGTATATTATACATAAAATTGAGGACACAGGTTGTGACGGAGTAGAATTAAATTTTGGCTGCCCGCACGGTATGTCTGAAAGAGGTATGGGGGCAGCTGTCGGGCAGGTTCCGGAATATGTTGAAATGGTTACCCGATGGGTGAAGGAAAGTTCCGATCTGCCTTGTCTGGTAAAACTTACTCCAAATGTGACCGATATCCGCAAAGTGGCGCACGCGGCAAAAGCAGGTGGTGGTGATGGAGTGGCTCTGATTAATACTGTAACCTCGATTGTCTCAGTTGACCTTGATCAAATGGCACCGGAACCGACGATTGACGGAAAAGGCTCTCACGGTGGTTATTGTGGACCGGCTGTTAAACCGATTGCTCTGCATATGGTGGCTGAAATCTCAAAAGATCCGGAAACTCAACATTTACCGATTTCTGGAATTGGAGGCATTTCGAATTGGCGTGATGCAGCGGAATTTATCGCACTGGGGTCCAGCAGTGTTCAGGTATGTACTGCTGCTATGCACTATGGTTTTAAAATTGTGGATGACATGATAGACGGTCTCAACAATTGGATGGACGAAAAGGGTTACGCTACTTTGGAGGACTTCAGGGGAATGGCAGTACCTAATGTGACTGAATGGCAATATCTAAACCTGAAATATGATATCAAAGCCAGAATTGACGAATCGACTTGCATCCATTGTGGATTGTGTCATATTTCATGTGAGGACGCGTCACATCAAGCCATTCGTGAAATTAAAGCCAATGGTGAAAGAAGATTTGAGGTTATTGATGAAGAATGCGTTGGCTGCAATCTGTGCATGTTTGCCTGCCCTGTACCGGACTGCATCACCATGGAACGAGTTGATTCAGGAACAGAATATCAGAACTGGACAACCCATCCAAATAATCCGATGAGGGTTGAAGGTAATCAAAACTAGCGAACTTTAAAACTATCAAGAAGGGGACAAGATGTCAGTAATTATAAAAGGTGGAACAGTCGTCAACGCGGATCAGACATTCCGTGCGGATGTTTATTGTGAGGATGGAATTATTCAGGCTGTAGGTCCTGACATGGATGCCCCTTCAGGAGTGGATATTGTTGATGCAGGTGGTTGTTATGTGATGCCCGGTGGAATTGATCCGCATACTCACATGGAACTTCCTTTTATGGGAACAGTTGCCTCGGAAGATTTCTTTTCCGGAACAACAGCAGGTGCGGTTGGTGGAACAACCATGATAATCGATTTTGTGATTCCGGGCCCGCAGGAAGATGTTCTGGAAACATATCACACCTGGCGCGGTTGGGCTGAAAAAGCTGCAACCGATTACAGCTTCCACGTGGCAATCACCTGGTGGAATGATTCTGTTCATGAAGCAATGGGCACGCTCTGTAGAGACTATGGAGTTAACAGTTTCAAACACTTCATGGCCTATAAAGGCGCAATTATGGCTGATGACGAAATACTGGTAAACAGTTTCACCCGCGCCCGTGAACTGGGTGCTCTTTGCACAGTCCATGCGGAAAGTGGTGAGTTGGTGGATCATTTACAGAAGAAAATATTTGACAGCGGTATTACCGGTCCGGAAGGGCATCCTCAGTCAAGACCGCCTCAGGTTGAAGGAGAAGCGGCAAACCGCGCAATTCGTTTTGCTCAGATGCTTGATGTACCTTTGTATGTGGTTCATAATTCATGCTCACATTCTCTTAATGAAATCGCACGAGCAAGGCGTGAAGGTCAACGCGTTTTTGGCGAAGTGCTGGCTGGGCATCTGCTGGTTGATGACAGCGTATATCGGAATCCTGATTTTGAGTTTGCGGCGGCACATGTGATGAGCCCCCCCTTCCGCCCAAAAGGTAACAAAGAAGCACTCTGGCGTGGTTTGCAGTCCGGAGATTTACAGACAACAGCAACCGATCACTGTTGTTTTTGTGCAGACCAGAAAGCGATGGGTAAGGATGATTTTCGCAAAATTCCAAATGGAACAGCCGGTATTGAAGACCGAATGCATGTTCTCTGGACCCATGGCGTCAACACCGGTCGTTTAACTATGAGCGAATTTGTCGCAGTTACATCAGCCAATACGGCAAAGATTTTCAACATTTATCCGCGAAAAGGCATGATTGCGGAAGGTAGTGATGCGGATTTGGCGATTTTTGATCCATCTGCAACTCATACAATTTCTGCGAAAACTCATCATCAAAATATTGATTTCAATATTTTTGAAGGAATGGAATTGACTGGAATCAACGTTGCGACTATCAGCCAGGGGCTGGTGGTTTATAAAAACGGTGATGTTCGAACTGAGCGTGGTGTTGGTCGGCATGTTGAGCGTCCTTGTTTTGCACCATATTACAGTGCGGTTGAAAAAAGAAGTTCCGCTACTTCTCCTACCTCTGTGGAGCGGTCATCGTAATGGAAGATGGTTCTCGGGTTGTTGAAGCCCGTAAAGTAGATTTAGTTTTCGAAACAGCAGACGGTCCTGTTCACGCGCTTTCGGAGATTGATCTGGAAATCAATAAAGGTGATTTTATTTCACTGATAGGTCCTTCCGGATGTGGAAAAACCACGCTGATGAGGGTGATTGCGGATCTTGAAAAACCCACCGGTGGTGAAATAAAAATAAACGGTATGTCTCCGGAAGAAGCCCGTTTGCAGCGTGCATACGGTTATGTTTTTCAGTCACCCGCACTTTACCCCTGGCGTACGGTTGAAGGCAACCTCAAACTGCCTTTGGAAATTATGGGTGTTGAAAAGGCGGAACAGAGAAAACGTGCCGCAGAAGCACTGGAAATGGTGGACCTCAACGGTTTTGAAAAAAAATTCCCCTGGCAGCTTTCCGGAGGAATGCAACAACGCGTTTCAATTGCACGTGCTCTTACTTTTTATCCTGATTTATTGCTGATGGATGAACCGTTTGGGGCGCTGGATGAAATAGTGCGTGACCAACTCAATGAACACTTCCACAAACTTTGGGAACAAACGCAAAAGACGGTAGTCTTTGTGACTCACTCCATTCCGGAAGCTGCATATCTTTCCACAAAAATTGTGGTTATGTCTCCCCGTCCCGGAAAGATAATTGATGTTATTGAAAGTCCCCTGCCGGAAAAACGTACCCTTGATATGCGGGAAACGCAGGAATTCCTTGAACTGTCTCATCGTATCCGTGAAGGTTTGCGGGCAGGACACAGCTATGATTGAGCTAAATAATTGAAATGAACTGGTTCCGAACCTCATCATTTGTTTCGATTACGACCGTACTCGCCTTTATCGCGGTTATCTGGTATGCAGCTGCTGTCTACCTCAATTCTGCGGTTTTAATCGACAAATACGAACGGCATAAAGTTGAGTGGGATTTTTCCAAGCTCGTTGATGATTCATGGTCAATGGATCGTCCAATCATGCCGGCTCCGCATCAGATTATCTTCGATCTCAATAAATCAATCTTTCAGCAAAAGATATCATCCAAACGCAGCTTGGTCTATCACGGTTGGGTCACAATTTCCTCAACCATGGTAGGCTTTGCCATGGGTGCTATTTTAGGAATTTTACTTGCGGTGGGTATTGTTCACGTTACCACATTAAATAAAAGCGTTTTACCGTGGATTATTGCCTCACAGACAATTCCGATTCTGGCAATTGCACCGATGATAATTTTAGTTCTAGGGGCAATTGGAGTTACCGGTCTTTTACCAAAAGCAATTATTTCGGCCTATCTTTGTTTTTTCCCGATTGCGATCGGTATGGTCAAGGGCTTACGTTCACCTGATCCGATGCACATCGATTTGCTGAAAACCTACAACGCAACAAAAACTCAGTTATTTTTGAAATTACGCTGGCCGGCCTCTACTCCGTTCTTGTTTGCCAGCTTCAAGGTTTCCATCGCGATTAGTCTTGTCGGTGCGATTGTGGGTGAATTACCTGCGGGTGCAAGAGCCGGTTTAGGCGCCCGTTTGTTGACCGGCTCTTACTACGGACAGACGGTGCAGATCTGGAGTGCCCTGTTTGTTGCTTCGCTTGTAGCCGGCACACTCGTTTTCCTGATGACTGTTTTGGAACGCAGAGTTCAAAAAAGGATGGGGTTTCAGACATGAAAAACTCCAGAATCCTCAATTGGATTTTCAGTATTTGTTTTGTAATTCAACTTGTGTTTTCAAGGGACTGGATGTTCCATGGAGCGGGCACCATTTTGTTTGCCCAGCTGCCTTTGTTTGCTTCGATTTTATTCCTTTTCCGTCCAACTGCGATTAAGGCTATGTCAGGTAAAATCATGATCAGTATACTGATTGCTTCCGGATGCCTGGCAACCTTAAACAGTGTACATTCAGCGGAACCCGGAACATTAAGCTGGGGTATCTGGCTTTATGTAGTGATTCTGGTTGGGCAGATATGGCAAGTAATGGGTCTCTGGTCCAGCATTGATACAAGTCTCAACAAAAAAATTGCTGTTGCCATCAATTTGCTGGTACCGGTTTTATTTGGAGGGATGCTGCTTTTTTTATGGGAAATGTTTACTGTCGGTCTGGAGGTACCGTTAGTTTTGCTGCCTCCTCCGTCCATGATTGGAACAGCTTTCGCGAATTCTCTTGAAATGCTCTGGGCTGATTTTCAGCAAACATTTATGAAAGCAGTGTTGGCAGGTTTTTTTCTTGGTTGTGGATCTGGATTTGTAGTTGCGGTTCTAGTGGATAAAATTCCATTTTTACAGAGGGGACTGCTGCCGCTTGGAAATCTGGCGAGTGCCCTGCCTATAGTGGGTGTGGCGCCAATCATGGTCATGTGGTTTGGCTTTGACTGGCAGTCAAAGGCTGCGGTTGTGATAATGATGACTTTTTTCCCGATGCTGGTCAATACGCTGACAGGATTAAACTCCACAGGTAGAATGGAACTTGACTTGATGCACTCATATGCTGCAGATTATTGGCAGATGCTGATCAAGGTACGGCTTCCAAATGCGCTGCCTTTTATTTTTAACGCATTAAAGATCAATTCTACTCTTGCGCTGATCGGCGCGATTGTAGCGGAGTTCTTTGGTACTCCGATTGTCGGAATGGGATTTCGTATTTCAACCGAAATCGGTCGAATGAATGTTGACGTCGTATGGGCATCCATAGCGGTGGCAGCATTGTCAGGGTCGTTGTTTTATGCTCTGCTGGCCTTTATGGAACGGCAGTTCACGGGATGGCACCCGTCTTTCCGTGTCGGCTGACTTGACTGAGTTAAACAAGTAAGTCTGACCTTAATTCCTTATGGAGAAGAAAATGAGTATATTGAAAAAAATGGTGATGGTGTTGCTGGCAACCGGGTTGGTATTTTCCGCACAAGCAGCAGATAAAGTGACCATTCAGTTGAAATGGGTTACACAGGCTCAGTTCGCAGGTTATTATGTAGCACAGGATAAAGGCTACTATCAGGCTGCGGGATTGGACGTAACAATAAAACCAGGTGGGCCGGACATTGCGCCGCCTCAGGTTATAGCAGGAGGAGGAGCCGATGTAATCATCGACTGGATGCCTTCCGCTCTGGCATCACGTGAAAAAGGTGTGGCTCTGGTGAACATTGCTCAAATTTTCAAAAAGTCAGGGATGATGCTCACTTGTCGTAAAGATAGTGGGATCAAATCACCTGCTGATTTTCGAGGCAAAACTTTGGGCGTTTGGTTCTACGGAAATGAATATCCTTTTCTGAGTTGGATGAGCCAACTGGGTATTCCAACCACAGGTGGTTCAAACGGTGTGTCTGTTTTGAGGCAGGGTTTCAACGTGGATCCAATTCTGCAGAAGCAGGCTGAATGCGTTTCAACCATGACTTATAATGAATACTGGCAGATCGTTGATGGAGGCCTTAGTCCTTCTGAATTAGTTGTATACAAGTATGAAGATCAAGGTGTTTCTACCATGGAAGACGGTTTGTATGTGATGGAAAAAAATCTGAGAAAAAAAGCTTTCGTGAACAAGATGGCCCGCTTCCTCAGAGCATCCATCAAAGGTTGGAAGTATGCGGGAAATCATCCGGATGAGGCAGCAGATATCGTCTTGGAAAATGACGATACTGGTGCACAGACAGAAAAACATCAACGTAGAATGATGCGTGAAATAAACAAGTTGGTTGGCAATCCCCCCCAGGGCATTGGTTACCTGATTCCAGCGGATTATAGGCGCACGGTCGATGTCCTAATGTCATCAGATTCCGATCCTGTGATCTCTAAAAAGCCTAAAGGCGCATGGAGTCACACTATCTGGAATGCAATGTAATCTTTGTTGTTCCTGCTTTCGGAAGCACTGCCCACTCGTGGTGCTTCCGAATTTTCTCCCAGCATTTGCCTCACTTGTGAATTCCTCCCCTCATCTATTCTTTAAATGTTTAGAAAAGTTTTAAGTCTTTAATTTATCATTCTCGCAAAAGCGGTAATCCTGAGTAACTTGTTAAAATCGAGTCCCCGTCCAGAATTTCTATCCCCTTGATATTCATTCTCGCTTTGGCTGGAATGAATAATATTTATTTCAACTGCGAAACATGCATTTAAAAGTGATAGTTTGAGAAAGTTTAATAATTATGGCAGACTATGCTGAGATTCATTTTATAAGAAGCTGAACATTTTATGAAAACAAAAGTAGAGATTACGCGTGATTGGCTCCCGCGTTATACAGGAACAGAGATTGCGGAATTTGGTGATTATATTTTACTGACAAATTTCAGTAATTATATCGCTAAGTTTGCTAAACGTTTCGACTGTGTAATAAGGGGGCAGGGAGGTCCGATGCAGACTGCTACTAACAAAAATGGACTGAGCATCATAAATTTCGGCATAGGTTCCGCTAACGCGGCCACCATCATGGATCTGCTCACAGCCTGTAATCCCAAGGGTGTCTTGTTTTTAGGCAAGTGCGGTGGTCTGAAACAATCTGCAGAAATTGGACGTTATATCATTCCTATCGCGGCAATCCGCGGAGAAGGAACGAGCAATGATTATCTGCCTCCGGAAGTTCCTGCGTTACCTTCTTTTAAATTACATAAATTTGTCTCAGACACTTTACTCGACTATGGTCAGGAATACCGTACCGGTGTTATCTACACGACGAATCGCCGTGTCTGGGAATGGGACAATAAATTCCGTAAACGGTTGATCGAACTTTCTGCAATTGGAATTGACATGGAAACCGCAACTCTCTTTATAGTAGGACATGCCAATAAAATTGCCCGTGGTGCAATTCTACTTGTATCAGATATGCCTCTGATTCCAGAAGGTGTTAAAACACAGGAAATGGATAAAAATGTTACTGCGAAGTTTGTGGATATGCACCTCGAAATGGGTATTCAGGCGATGACTGATATTGAAGAAAAAGGTGAGGAAATTAAACACTTCGGTTATTGAGTGTTGAACCTTGCTTTAGTAAGGTAGACCATGATTAAAGGAACTCTGCCCAAAAAAATACGTCTCCCTGCCGTGGCTTCCATGTTTTATCCGGGAAATGCCGAGGAACTCCGGAATACAGTTAGAAGTTATTTGCACGACGCCGAGGACGAACAAAACTCTTATCAACTTCATAATGAAGAAAATATAACTCTTCGAGTGCTCATCGTGCCGCACGCCGGTTATAGCTATTCCGGAAAAATAGCTGCTTTCGCATTTCGGCTTCTCCAAAATAATCAACCTCAATTTAAGCGTGTTTTACTTATGGGCCCGGCACATCGTGTCTGGTTACAGGGTGCGGCTTTTCCTGCGGCAGATGTTTTTGAAACTCCACTTGGCGGAATAAAACTGGACAAAGTACGGATGCAAAGATTGACCGAAAATTATCCGTGGATTTCTGTAAACGACACAGCACATGCCGAGGAACATTCTCTCGAAGTGCAACTGCCTTTTTTACAGGAAACTCTCGCTGATTTTGAATTGCTTCCGCTGGTTGTAGGAGAAACCAAAACGGAACAGCTTGCGGAAATGATTCAGCATTTTAGTGAAGATTCAGAAACTTTGATTGTGGTCAGTACTGATCTGAGTCATTTTCATGATTATCGAACCGCACAGCAAAAAGATGCTCTCACCGCAAACGCAATCGAACTTCTGGCCGCACAGAATCTTTTTCCGGAAGATGCCTGTGGAGCCTTTCCGCTGAGGGGAGCTTTAGCAGCGGCTTCCAAAAATCAATGGCAGGTTCACCGTCTCGGGCTCTGTAATTCGGGTGACACCTCTGGTGATTACGGACGTGTTGTTGGTTATGGCGCCTGGGCACTGACCACCTGAATCGTGTTTTACAAACTCACCGGAAGCCTTTTTGCTCCCCAGGTTCCTGGACTTTTTTCCAAAAATCCTGTGCACACCGTTCCGCACGAAACGCAACAGCCGGAAGTATCCAGATGCCATTCGCTCAATTCATACCAATCCCTTCCTATGAGTAATTCACCACACTTATGACAGTATGTACTTGATCCGGATTTGTCGTGAACATTCCCAAGATATACATTACGTATTCCGTTACCCAAAGCAATTTCCCTAGAGCGGTTTAAAGTAGAATGTGGCGTGTATTCAATATCACGCATTTTCCAGTCAGGATGAAATGCGGAAAAATGCAGTGGAACATCCGGACCTAAATTTTCTACAATCCATTCTGTCATCTTATGCAGTTCTTCAGGAGAGTCATTTTCTCCAGGAATCAAAAGTGTGGTCAGTTCAAACCAAACCTCGGTTTCGTTTTTTAAATATAACAAAGTTTCCAGAACAGGCGCGAGTTTTCCACCGCAAATCTTTTTGTAAAAATCTTCGTTGAATGCTTTCAAGTCAACATTTGCTGCGTCCATGTTACGGAAAAATTCGGTTCGTGCATCCGGAAGGATATAACCCGCAGTGACCGCAACCGAATGAACACCCGCTTCACGGCAGGCTTGAGAGATGTCCACTGCGTATTCCAAAAAAATCACCGGATCATTGTAAGTGAAAGCGACGCTGCGGCAGCCGTGTGCATTTGCGGCTTTGGCAATCATTTCCGGAGAAGCGCTTTCGGTGAGAAGGTCAAATTCTCGGGATTTGCTGATGTCCCAGTTTTGACAAAATTTACAGGTGAGATTACATCCAGCGGTACCGAAGGACAAAACCGGTGTACCCGGCAGGAAATGATTTAGAGGTTTTTTTTCAATCGGATCAATGCAAAAACCGCTGGATCGACCGTAAGTCGTCAGCAGAATTTGTTCATCTTTTGCCTGACGCACAAAACAAAGTCCACGCTGGCCTTCACGCAACTTACACAAGCGTGGGCAGATGTCACACTGAATCCGTCCATCATTCAGTTTCGTCCAGTAACGCCCGGAATGATCCATACCTTCCTATTTCGTAGCTATCTAGTCAGGACATTAGATAAACAAAGTATATGATGGATAAGTTAGCTTAATTATAAAAATTAAGCCTGTACAATTAGATTAAATTAGACTGTTCAGACGGACTACATATCAGTAAAAATTGATGTGAACGAAAAGATCTTTCATGAATATTTTCAAGAGAAAAAATGAATTTTGAATTGGAAGATTCCAAAGCCAACAATCATGATTCCGGCAAAGGTTCTAATCCATTTTTTTTGAAGATGAGCAATTAACGAATCAGAAAAGTATCCAATTGTTAGGAGAGCAGGTAACGTTCCAATTCCAAAGCTTGTCATGACCATGACTCCTTGAGCAACACCCTTCCCTGACATTGCTAAAAACAATGTAGAATATACAAGCCCACATGGCAGCCAGCCCCAGAGTAGACCTGCAATTAAAGCATGCCCCTTAGAACGAATGGGAATGTATCTTTTGGCATAAGGCTCGATTCTTTGCCACAAAAATGTTCCAATTTTTTCAATTTTTAGAATAACAGTAATCCACCAACCTGTAAGATAAAGACCCAGAAAAATCATTACAGTTGCAGCAAGGAGAGTGAGTATTTTACGAACTTCGATACCGAAACCATAATTATCTGAAATAGTACCTAAACTAGTTACCATGGCACCTGCGACGGAGTAACTAATAATTCTACCGAAATTGTAAAGGAGTGAGAATGGGAGTAAATTTTTACGACGATTCTCTTCTGAAACTCCGAGTGTCAATCCAGAAATGATGCCACCACACATGCCAGCACAATGTGTTCCACCAAAAAGTCCTATTAAAAAAGCTGAAAAATAGAGAGACTCTTCAAACATCGGTTATTTTTGGATTTAGATTCCACATGTAATCATGATTTTGAG
>Ga0208962_1000004_pt1 | contig 46078 bp, 36 predicted proteins | sample AOAMet2_C43A7_80_2_FD_188076 | JGI IMG/M metagenome (GOLD analysis project Ga0208962, IMG submission 188076) | Ammonia-oxidizing marine microbial communities from Monterey Bay, California, USA - C0912_C43A7_80 (SPAdes) | ecosystem: Environmental > Aquatic > Marine > Intertidal zone | place... | reverse complement strand
AAAACCGTATTCCGGAACTATTTCAGTGCCCCGTGATTTGAAAGTAGGTGTGCTACAGCAGGATCATTTCAAGTTTGAAAACAATCGCGTAATTGATGTGGTTTTGCTTGGACGGCCGGTCTTGTGTGAAGCGCTTTTTGAGAAGGAGAAACTGCTTGAGTCAGAAAATTTTGACACAAAAACCGGACAAAGACTGGGGCAGCTGGAAGAAATAATAGCAGAAGAAGAAGGTTATGTGGCTGAACCTTTTGCCGCGGAATTATTGTCCGGGCTTGGTATCGGCGAGCGTTATCACACCGGTCCGATGAATGAGCTTTCAGGCGGATTTAAATTGCGTGTGCTGTTGGCGCAGCTTCTTTTTCAACAACCTGATGTGCTGCTGCTTGATGAACCGACAAACCACCTGGATATTGTTTCAATCCTCTGGCTGGAAAAATATTTATGTTCACAGTTTGCAGGCACATTAATCTTTATTTCGCATGACCGAAATTTTTTAAACGCGGTTGCAGGGTATATCGTTGACATAGATTACGAAGAATTACGACTTTACACCGGAAACTATGAACAATTTCTTGAAGCAAAGGTGCTGGCTGAAACACAAAAACTGAAAGAAATAAAAAGTTATGAACGTAAAACCGCAGAGCTACAGTCTTTTGTCGATCGTTTTCGCGCAAAAGCAACTAAAGCCAGACAAGCTCAGTCACGTGTAAAACAACTCGATAAAATGGATGTGCCTGAGGTAAAACGTTCCTCGCGGATCTCTCCAGATTTAAGCTTCGTGCAGTCACGGCCCTCCGGAAGAACTGTACTTACCGTAAATAATGTAAGCAAAAAATTTGATGATACAGAGGTTCTGAAAAATATTTCTTTCGAGATTCAGCGTGGAGAAAAAGTCGCTATCATTGGTCCAAACGGTATTGGGAAATCGACTTTGCTGAAAATAATTTTGGATCAGTTGACTGCAGACGAAGGTACTTTCGAGTGGGGTTATGAGGCACATACTTCTTATTTTGCGCAGGATCACCACGAGCAGTTGCATGGAAAAATCAGTGCTTATGACTGGCTTTATGCAACTGCTCCCCAGGAACCGATCGGCGCGATCCGGGGATTACTCGGACGTGTTTTGTTTTCCGGTGATGAGGCACTTAAACAGGTTTCCGCCTTGAGTGGCGGTGAATCAGCACGTTTGCTTTTTGCACGTATAATGCTGGAAAAACGGAATATTCTGATCCTCGACGAACCTACAAATCACATGGATCTTGAAGGTGTCGCTGCGTTGGGGGATGCCTTGAAAGCCTTTGAAGGTACAGTGCTGGTCGTCAGTCACTATCGGCATTTTGTCTCGAAGGTAGCAACACACATTCTTGAGTTAACTCCTGACGGTGTCAGAGATTTTGCAGGGAGCTATCAGGAATATCTGGAAAAATTTGGCGATGATTATCTCAACCGCGAGCAACCACTTTCGACGACAATAGCACAAACCGCCACGCCGGAATCAGTACCGCAGGAATTGAGTTATGATAAACGTAAAAAAATGCAGCGTGAAATTTCTAAATTAAAAAAACAGGCGACACGTTTTGAAAGTTTGGTTGAAGAGACTGAACTAAAGATTTCTGCAATTGAAGCGAAATTTAGTATTGAAGATTTTTTCCAGCAAACTTCTGCAGATGAAGTCCAGAAATTACAAATCGAAAAGAGTGAATTGAATGAACAACTTTCAAAAAATCTCCGGCAGTGGGAGACTTCTTCGCAAAATTTGGAAAGTTTAGAGGAACGTTTCGGGGCTTAATTTTCCTGCAAAGTGCGGCGCCTGTTTTTAATCATGTTTTCCTTTTTTAAAGAATGAATTGAGAGTGCTTTACTCTGGACATTAAGTGTGTTTTAAGATGCAGTAGCATATTTTCAAGCATTTGTTTTTATGATAATTGGCAGAAATGCCGCAAAATGATGTACAATAGACCATTATTAATTACTAAAGAGGTCCATATGCGTAATATAAAGTCGTTCTTAAAGCCCGTAATCACGGGACTATTGGTTGTTGTTTTGTTAATGCTGACTTTTACCGACACTACCTTTGCTCAAACAGTAGCAGAAAAAGCGGAAGAGTCATGGAATTTACGTCAGACGGAAATTGAGCAGCTTTATCAGGAAGGCAACCTCAATGGTGCTTTGGATTCTGCACAGCAGGCAGTAAGTCTCGCCGAAACCGCTTTTGGTTCCGGCTCCTTAAAAGCAATTTCAAGTTTAATGCTGCTGGCGCAAATACATACAGAATTAGATCAGCTAGAAGAGGCGAACCAGATTTACCAGCTGACACTTGAAACAAGCGTTGCCTCTTTTGGAGAAGCAGCAACGGAGACACTGTTGGTACTTGACAATTACGGGGAGTTTCTTAATTCTATTGATGCTGAAATGGCAGAACCGGTGCTACAGGAAGCCCTCCGGCTTTCTCCGGAAGACGATCCGCAACGTGCTTTCAGGATGAAATCAGTGGCCCTTAATTTACAGGAGTTGGGACGTATCGCGGAAGCAGAGGATATGCTCAGCCAGGCACTGAAAGCATTTAAGTCTGTTTTTGGTGAAAAAGATTCAGACACACTTGAAGCAATGGCGAAGTTAGCACAGTTGTATTATTCTCAGGGGAAATTAAAAGAAGCTCAGGTATTATTCGAAACAGCTCTGCCTTTGATGCAGGAAGTTCTGGAAGAAGGCAATTTTATAATTTTAGAAAGCAAGGAAAACCTTGCAGAGATTTATCGTCATCAGGGCAAGTATACACAGTCAGAAACGTTATTTATACAAAGTCTACAGGGTGCGGTCGCAACATACGGAGAAGAAGATCCGCTTGTTATGCAGATCAAAAGTCATTTGGCTCAGCTTTATGAAGATACAGGCAAGCTTAAAAAAGCCTTGTTGTTCCATCAGCAGGTTTACGAAATTGATCTGGTATTACTTGGAGAAGAGCATCCAAATACTGCAGGTGACCTGAATAATCTGGCAAGTGTTCGCCGCCGCCTAGGTGATTACCAAAAAGCGGAAAAACTTTTCCGTAAGTCTCTAAATTTAATGACAAAAGCGCTAGGCGAAGAATCCCCACAGTCAGTTTCTGTAATGAATAACCTGGCCTTATTACTTGAAAATCAAGGTCTTTATGATGAAGCAGAACCACTTTTCAAAAAAGCATTTGCCATCTCAGGAAAAATTCAAGGGGAACGTCATCCTACCACACTTGCTCTGCTCAACAACCTGGCTTTCCTTTATGAATCGCAGGGAGATTTTGACCGTTCAGAATTGAATTATAAAAATGTAATTCAATTAAATACAGAGATTTTTGGAGAAACACATACCAACACACTATCCAATCAAAACAACTTAGCCTACCTTTTCCTGCGTGACAATCGTTTTGAAGAGGCAAGACCAATTTTTACAAAAGTTCACCGGTTATGGAGTGACCAATTGGGAGTTGATCATCAGAATACTCTGAAAGCTTTGAACAATCTTGGACGTGTACAAAAGTCACTTGGAAATTTAGTTGAAGCAGAAAAGAATATATCAGCTGCATTGACAGGAAGAACAAGAGTTTTTGGCAAACGTCATGCGGACACTCTGCGCAGTATGAATGACATCGGGGAACTATATGTGGTACAGGATAAAAAAGAGGAAGCACTTAAAATATTCCGCGAAACTCTTAAACTTGAAGAAGAAGTTCTTGGGGAGAATCATCCTTATACCTTTGAAACACTGAATAACCTAGCAGATTTGCTCAAAACAATGGGCAAATCTGAAGATGCTTATGATGTCTTTAAAACAGGATTTACTCGGCGTAACGCCTTTTTGGATCGTGTACTCTGGGTTGCAGGAGACAATACGCGGCAGTCTTATATAAGTCTCCACAGACCTGAGCAGCATGCTCTGATACGTATGCTCTTGAGTATGAATGATGAGCGCACCGCAAGGGATCTTTTTGAAGTAAGTTTGAGGCGAAAGGGTTTGTTGCTCAAAATTACCAGTGAAACTCAACAGGTAGTGATGATGTCAGGTGCTCCTGAGCTTAAGTCAATAACCAAAGAATTGACTCAGACTAGGAAAAAACTAGCGGGACTCACACTGGCAGGTCCAACTGAGGAAAACAGAGCGCAGTTTCCGAAAATAGTTTTTGATTTGGAGGAAAAGGTCAACATGCTCCAACTCAAACTGGGTGAACAAAGCCAGCGTTTTCGCCAATCCACCAAGCAGGTAACAGTAGATGAAGTAGTGGAAGGTTTGGGTGAAAATGCGTTTGTAGATTTTATAAGTTTCCGTGGAGAGGACGATACATATCGTATGTTGGCAGTTGTTATTAATCAGGGGGAGTTCAGTTTTTTCGAATATGAAGATTTAGAAATAATCAGCAGCATGGTAATGGAACTGCGCGAGATTGTTCAGGATGAAGGTGCAGAAGATGAAGACGTCAAAAGCGTTGCAGTAGAACTTTGGGAGGAACTATGGCAACCACTCACAGAAGGATTGGGTGAAACAGCCACAATTTTTATTTCTCCAGACGGCCTGCTGAACGTCCTTCCGTTTGATGTCTTGACCGATGATGACGACAGTTACCTGCTCGAAAATTTTGATTTACGTATTATAAGTTCTGCACGTGATTTAGCTTTGGAACCTTTGCTAGCCGCCAAAGGAGAATTACTTATAATTGCAGGGCCTGACTATGATTCAGATAAAATACTCAAAACACCCGCTGCAAGGAAAGTAACCAACAAACGTTCCGCCAGTGTTGCACAGGGCGCTCGAATGGGATCGGGATTACGCGGACTTAATTTTGATCCTTTACCGGGTGCAGAAAAAGAAGGTGAAGTCATCAAAAACGTTGCTGATACAAAAGATCCAAATTCAGATGTTGGTCGTGCTAGCACAATTTATTCTCAACGTGTTGCTGAAGAGAATTTACTCCGTAATATGTCGGGTGCACCAGAAGTTCTGCATATTGCAACCCATGGTTTTTTTCTAAAGGAAGACGAAAAGCTGAAAAAACGTCTCCAGGGTCTCAGCCGCGGTTCGAGTAGCGTCCCCCCTCCAGCCGACAATCCTTTGCTACGTGCAGGACTTGCTTTCGCGGGTTTGAACGCAAACGCTCCAATGCTGGGTGAAATTGACACAGATAATGACGGAGTTCTAACAGCAATGGAAGTATTAAGTCTGGAATTAGCCGGAACACAATTGGTTGTTCTTTCTGCCTGTGAAACCGGTCTCGGTGAAATACACGAAGGGGAAGGAGTTTACGGACTCCGCCGCTCGTTTCAGGAAGCAGGTGTGAAGAATGTTATCAATTCATTCTGGGAAGTCAGTGATGCGGGGACGCAACTTTTGATGACCAAATTTTACGATAAATTTCTTACTGGAATGTCCGCGCGTCAGGCAATGCGTGAAGCACGTCTAGAAATGCTAGACGATGTTCAATGGAGTGCCCCTTTTTACTGGTCTGCTTTTGTAATGGTTGGACGCAACACATAAAAAAACTTGGAGCAGTTAATCATCCACGGCGGCGCCGGAAGTCTGGAAGGCAAACTTGCTGAAGCGCAAGTAATGCACGATTCCCTTTGTAATATCTGGGAGGAATCATTTGTTTTGCTGAAAAAAGGCTCTGCTGAAGAAACTGTTCGCCACGCAATCCGGATGCTGGAAGATGATCCTGTTTTTAACGCAGGAACCGGATCCAAGTTGCAGGCTGACGGACAGGTGAGGATGAGTTCCGCTTTGATGGACGGGACTAAAAATCGCTTTTCGGGCGTTATTAATGTGCAAAATATCCGCAATCCAATTGAAGTTGCAGCCTTGCTGTCCAAAGAAGAAAATACAGTTTTGAGTGCTGATCAAGCTACAGAATTTTGCCGCAGAAACGGAATGGAAGATTATGATCCGATAACTCCGGAACGGTTGGAGGAATACGAAAGACGTTGTTCCGGAAAACACGGAACAGTCGGAGCAGTGGCACTTGACAAAGAAGGCCACATTTTTGCCGGTACTTCAACCGGTGGAATTGGCTGTGAAATTCCCGGACGAGTCAGTGACTGCCCTACCGTAGCCGGAACATATGCTTCAACAAAAGCCGGGGTTTCCTGTACAGGCATTGGGGAACAAATCACTCAGCAGGCAGCTGCGGCCAGAATCGTAACACGTGTTGACGATGGTATGCCTCTGCACGACGCGGTGGCTGTCACCATGCGTGAGAGCAATAAATTCAATTACTTGTATGGATTGATCAGTCTAAATGCGGAGGGTCACGTTGAGGTCGGAAAAACAGCAGCTTTGAATGAAGTCTTTTACGCATTTCACGATGAGAGTAGAATCCGAACCTTTTTTGTGTAAGTAGTTTTTAATTCTCTTTTCCCTCAGCAAATCTCCTGCGTTCCTCTGCCAACCAATTCCCAAGAAACAACTGTTGTGAATCTGGCATTTTATAACGTTGTTCAAGGATGAAATTTTCCAAAAATGGTGCTGTCTGCAGAATAAATTCATGCTGCCACACCTCACTGCGTGACAACTTTGCGTCATAATGTAACTCGCCAATTCCGAATTGCCTTCGAAAGCGGAAACGCTGCATGCTGTATGCTGAGGCTACAAAAGTCAAATCTATGGCGGTTGCCTTAAGGTCAAAGCTAATGCGGAAATTACCGTTCTTGTCCGGAAATACAACTCGTGCCTTTGGAGCATAAAGTGGTGATTCGTTTTCAAATTTAATAAAGTTTGAATAGTATTCAAGAACGATGATGAAGGGCTGTGATTCCAGCATTTTAGCGTTTTCTCCCCGTACAGTACCGTCAATCGTGCTTGTTGCCCAACCGGAGCTGTAATTAAGTGATTTCGGATAACAGCCACCCAACAGACCAGTCAATAGGAGCAAAAACAGTAAATAAGCGCGCATAAGTCAATCATCTCAAAAAAAAAATTTGAACTGAATTGAAGATAAGCTAACCCCCCGTAATTGCAAGTTATTGTTCACCCTATTAGTTGTTGTTTGGACTTCGTAGTTCTTGACCCGGAAAGCCGGTTTTGCTACAATTACACTACTGGATTTTAGTTGGACTGATGATCTCAACGGGTAAAGCACACAGCAAAAAACGCTGCCCTCAAACAAATTACACTCTCGCCTTCAGCCAACCGTCCTCACCCTACCGAAATCGGTACAAGGAAATTATGTGGAAAAATGTTAAAAAAATATTTGGTGACGAAAATACAAAAACACTAAAGTCTTACCAAAAAGTAGTAGACAAAATAAATGCGAATGAAGGTGAAGTGAAGGCTTTGGCGGATGAAGATTTTCCTGTAAAAACAACGGAATTTCAAGCAAGGCTGAAAGCAGACGAAGCACTGGATGACTTGATCCCTGAAGCTTTTGCTCTCGTGAGGGAGGCCTCACTGCGTGTAATAGGTGAGCGTCACTACGACGTGCAGTTACTGGGAGGCCTGGCTCTGCATCATGGAAACATTGCTGAAATGGCGACCGGTGAAGGAAAAACTTTGTCCTCAACCTGTCCGGTTTACCTTAATGCTCTTGGTGGTAAAGGTGTTCACATTATCACACCGAATGACTATCTGGCGAAACGTGACAGTCAGTGGATGGGACAGATCTTTGAATTTCTCGGTTTAAAGGTTGGCTTGATTCAGCACGGGATTTATGATGAAGGTCGCCGTGATGCTTATGCTGCGGACATTACATATGGTACAAACAACGAATTCGGTTTTGATTATTTACGCGACAACATGAAGTTTTCTCTTGAGGACTATGTTCAGCGTGATTTTAATTTTGCAGTGGTCGATGAGGTAGACAGTATCCTTGTTGACGAAGCACGTACACCCTTGATCATCAGTGGACCTACTGAAGATAACATTGAGAAATATCATCAAATAAATAAATTTGTATATGGCCTCAGTCGTGAAATCCGCAAGGAGGAGGTAGGGAAACTGCCTCAGGATCAAGTGCATAATATCGCAGACAATCTGGAAGAAATGGAAGACCATGATATTGTGCGTGACGGTGACTTTGCTCTTGATGAAAGAGCACGCAGCATTAACCTAACCGATCAGGGTTCAGTCAAAATCGAGGCGCGTCTACTGGATTTGCTGGTTAAGGATACGAGCCTGTTTGATTATGAAAACATGGAAATTCTGCACCATGTTAATCAAGCTTTGAAAGCCCACTACATGTTCAATAAGGATGTCGATTATGTAGTACAGGAAGGCCAGGTAATTATCGTTGATGAGTTTACCGGTCGTTTGATGCCGGGACGCCGTTTCAGTGACGGGTTGCATCAGGCCTTGGAAGCAAAAGAAGGCGTAACGGTTGAACGTGAAAACCAGACACTTGCAACAATTACTTTCCAAAATTATTTCCGGCTTTACAGCAAACTTTCCGGAATGACAGGAACAGCGGAAACGGAAAAAAATGAATTTAAGAAAATTTATAATCTAGGCGTTGTTGTAGTTCCAACTAACAAACCTCTTGCACGTAAAGATCTTTCGGATGTTGTTTTCAAAACTGTGGAAGCGAAATATCGGGCAACGGTAGAGCGTATCAGTGAACTGAATCAGAAAGGTCAACCGGTTTTGGTTGGCACAGTTTCAATTGAAGTTTCTGAATCAATCAGTAAACTGCTAAAGCAAAAAAACATCCCTCACGAAGTTCTTAACGCAAAACACCATGAACGTGAAGCAGAAATTATTTCAAATGCAGGTCAATTTGGTGCAGTAACGATTGCCACAAACATGGCGGGACGCGGCACGGATATTAAACCATCTCCGGAAACACTTGAAGTCGGAGGATTATTTGTGCTCGGTACAGGCAGGCATGACAGCCGCCGGATTGACAATCAGTTTCGTGGACGTTCCGGACGGCAGGGTGATCCAGGAGCATCCCAGTTTCTGCTTTCGCTGGAAGACGATTTGCTGCGGATTTTTGGTGGTGAGCGGATTTCAAATCTGATGGATAAACTGAACATTGAAGAAGACGAACCGATTGAACATGTCTTCATCACCAAAGCCATTGGCAACGCGCAGAAAAAGGTAGAGGGATATCACTTTGACATCCGCAAGCATGTGCTGGAATACGATGATGTGATGGAAAAGCAGCGCTCCATTATCTACGGAAGGCGCCGTGAAATCCTTGGTGAGGGTGTGCAGAATCTTATTTTAGAAATGTGCGATGGTATAGTTGATCGGACAATGGATCAACATTGTGCAGATAAGTATGCTGATCAGTGGGATGTGCAGGGTTTTAACCGGGCATTTGAAAGCGTCTTTGCCAGAGTGCCGAACGAAAAATGGTATGAAGAAGAACTCAAAGCAGATGAACATGCAGAAATATTTTACAGCTGGATTGAGGATCTCTACAAAGAAAAAATTGATTTTTTCCGTAAAGTGGCAGAATTTAATTTTGAACCGGAAGTTTCCGCGGAAGAGCGCAAAGAGCTTTTCACCCAAATGATTCTTGATCTGGAAAGGCAGGTTTTGTTAAAGGTCAACGATAACCTCTGGAAGGATCATCTGCTGTCAATGGATCATCTACGTGAAGGTATCGGTCTGGTTGGTTATGCACAGAAAAAACCACTGGACGAATATCGAAAACAGGCATTTGAAATGTTTTCAGATTTAATGAACAGGATTGATCTGGAAGCAATCAGCACATTTTACAAATTAACAATTGCCCGTCCCATGGCGGAACCTGAACCGGCACCGCTACTGCAGGATGTGGAATTCATCCATGGAGAAGTTGCAAAACCTTCCGAGGAAAAAGGAGAAAAGAAAAAACCACAACCTGTACGTGCCCAGCCCACGACAGGGCGTAACGAACCATGCCCTTGCGGAAGTGGTAAAAAATATAAAAAGTGCTGTGGAATGGCTAAGAAAATAGCCTGAACTACCTGCGGGTGTGGTAATGGAATTGGCCCATCTGGGCCTGATTTTCAAAACTTCACCTGTACGAATACTCAACTTTATTTAGAGTTGCAGTTTCTCAATTGTCCATCCTAAATTTCACTTTGAACAAATTAAAAATGAGCTCATTAGCAAAAGCCTACTATCCTCAAGCCTTTGAGAAACAAATTGCAGAGCAGTGGGAGTCTAGTGGTGCTTTCCGTGCGGACGCAAATTCCGAAAAACCTGCTTTCACAATTTCAATGCCTCCGCCGAATGCTACCGGACAACTGCATGTCGGACATGCGGTGATGCTGGTTCTGGAAGATATTTTTATTCGCTGGCAGCGTATGGATGGACACGAAGTGCTTTGGTTACCGGGGACTGATCATGCGGCGATTGCGACTGAAAATGTGGTGCTGCAACAAATCAAAACTCAGGAAGGAATTGCTGATCCACGTGCGGAATTGGGACGTGATGAGGTTTTGCGGAGGATTGCGGAATATGTCAAAAATTCGCAGGGCACAATCCGTAACCAGGTCAAGGCGCTTGGTTCAAGTTGTGACTGGAGCCGTGAGCGCTACACGATGGATCCGCAACTTAACCGTTGTGTGAATGAGACTTTCAAACGGATGTACGAAGATGGTTTGATTTTTCGCGGACCGCGTATTGTTAATTGGGATCCTCTGTTGAAAACTAATGTTTCGGACGATGAGGTGGAACGCAAAGATACTAACTCACCATTTTTCACTTTTCAATATGGGCCATTCCAGATCGGCACGGTACGTCCGGAAACTAAATTTGGTGATAAATATGTCGTCATCCATCCGGATGATCAGCGTTACATGCAGTACAAACACGGTGAGACTTTTGAATGTGAATGGATTAATGGCAAGATCACCGCCACGATTATTAAGGATGATGTGGTTGATCCGGAATTCGGCACAGGAGTGATGACGATTACGCCATGGCACGATCATGTGGATTTTGGCATTGCTGAAAGGCATGGTCTGGAAAAAGAACCAATTATTGATTTTGAAGGAAATTTGCTGTCGATTGCCAATGAATTTGAAGGTATGTCGATCGATGAGGGACGTCCGCAAATTGTGGAAAAACTGAAGTCCAAAGGCTTGCTCGTAAAAATAGATGCGGACTACACACACAGCAAAGCTTTTAACAGCCGAGGCGGTGGTGCGATTGAACCGCAAATCCGCGAGCAGTGGTTTATTGACGTGAACAAAGCTGCAGTGGAATGGAAAGGGAAAAAGCATAGTCTCAAAGAAGTTATGATCGACGTGGTAAGTTCCGGAGATATTAGCCTGGTTCCGGAACGTTTCGATTCTACTTATTTTTACTGGATTGATAATTTGCAGGACTGGTGTATTTCACGTCAAATTTGGTGGGGGCACCGCATTCCGGTTTATTACCGTGATGCTGAAACAAAGGTGAGTCTGCAGCAGCTTGACTCTGCGGAGGGTTGGGAGCAGGATCCGGACACACTCGATACCTGGTTTTCATCGGCACTCTGGACATGGAGTACGCTGGTGGATCCTGAACTGGCAGAGGATTTTTCTCTGACGCTCGAAGAAATATTGGAATGCAGTCCGGATTTTCAAAAATTTCATCCTACGAATATTATGGAAACAGGTTATGATATTCTGTTTTTCTGGGTGGCACGGATGATTTTGATGACGACTTATATGCTGCAGGATGTGCCTTTTAAAACAGTGTATCTACACGGACTTATCCGGACACGTGACGGCAAAAAGATGTCAAAATCTGAACCAAAAACAGTCATTGATCCTTTGGTCAGTATTGAGGAATACGGCGCGGATGCTTTAAGAATTGCCCTCATTTTAGGAACAGGTCCTGGACAGGACTTACGGCTTTTTCCGGAAAAGATGGAAAGCAGCCGTCGTTTTGCCAATAAAATATGGAATGCCGGAAGATACATTTTGATTACAATTCCAGAGAATACTCCGCTTGTTGCGCCCCAAAATGTTAACTCGGAACTTGCACAATGGCTGCTACACGGACTGAATGACTTGATTAGTAGTACGCAGACCGGTCTTGAAGCACATCGTTTGTCGGATGTCGCGGATAATTTAAAAAGTTTCTTCAGGGGCGACTTTTGTGACTGGTATCTCGAAATGGATAAAAATCCACAACGCTCAACAGAAGATAATCAGGTGCTGGCTTATGCTTTTTCATCTCTGATAAAGCTGCTCCACCCTTATGTGCCCTTTGTTACAGAAGCGCTCTGGGGGCAATTTAAGCAACCCGAAATGCTGGTTGTCAGCGAGTGGCCCCAAGTACAGCCTTATCAATTTAAGGAAGCACACGGCCGTATTGAAATCATCAAGGAAAGTATTTCGCAAATCAGGGCCCTGCGTGAAAAAGCCAAGATCGGTCTTGATAAAAAAGTTTCCGCGACGCTTGATTCCGCCAAACATGCTGAACTTTTTCGCGAGCATCATCAATTGATAATCCGGCTCGCCCGCTTGAGTGAATTGAAAATCAGCGAAAAAACACCTGAAGCAGTCAGTGATATGCTCAGCGCATATTTTCAGGATACGCTGGCCAGCATCGAGGCTTCTGCGCTGGACTGGAAAAAAGAAATCGAGACTCTGCAGAAGAAACTCAAAACGGAATCCGGTTTTGTCCAAAAAAGCCGTAGCAAACTCGACAATCCAGGTTTCCTCAAGCAGGCTCCCGAAAAAGTAGTGACAGAATTGCGCGATAAAGTAGACGCTACCGAAAAAACTCTGTCTGCACTCAAACAGCAGATTCTTGAATTGGAAAAACTCGAGAGTTGAATTTTTAAAAAACTCGCAGTATTTTATGAAACATTACAAACTGGTGAAAAAATGTTAAAAACTGCTGTAATAGGTGTGGGCTATCTTGGTCGCTTTCATGCTCAAAAATATGCCGGGCTTCCTGAGTCAGAATTGATTGGTGTGGTTGATGTTGACCCGCAACAGGCTCAAAAAGTAGCGGATGAACTTGAGGTCCCGTCTTATACTGATTATCACGAGGTACTGGATCAGGTAGACGCAGTGAGCATTGTTGTACCGACGGTGCATCATTATGAAACGGCAAAAGCATTTATGGAAAAGGGCGTTCACGTTTTACTCGAAAAACCATTTGCCGCTACAATTGAAGAAGCAGAAGAACTGGAACAGTTGTCAGGGGACAAAAATCTACGCCTGCAGATCGGACATCTTGAACGTTTCAATTCTGTTTTTACAGAATTTCAGCAGTTAATTGATCGACCAAAATTTATTGAGAATATCCGTATTGCTCCTTTTCCAAAACGTGGTACTGATGTTGATGTTATTTTAGATTTAATGATTCATGACATTGACCTGGTGTTGGCGGTGGTTGGTGAATATCCGGAATCTGTCGATGGTACAGGTGTTAATATCGTCACCTCAACCGCAGATTTGGCAAACGCGAGACTACGCTTTCCTTCAGGCTGTATTGCAGATTTAACGGCCAGCCGTGTTTCAGATAAAGCGGAACGTAAAATGCGGATTTTCCAATCCGGGTTATATCTCTCACTAGATTACGGAACAGGACAGGCACGCAAACTACAGGTTGATTCAAATGCGGTTCCTGATCCGGAAACTTTGAAGCCTGAAGCATTTCAACTGGAAAAAGGGGATGCTTTGTTAGCAGAAATTGAAAGTTTTTTGTCTGCGGTACGTGAAGGGAAAAAACCAAAAGTCACCGGTCAGGATGGACTCAACGCCATGCGAGTGGCATGGCAAATCAAGGACCAGCTCTAACATATCTTTATGTTGCTCTCTCGTTCAATATTTTTACAGCTGATTTTTCCGTTTATACTGGCTTCCGGGATACTCACTTTCATCCTTTCGATGGAAACGGTTTATCGGCTGATATATTTAATTGTGGAACGTGGAGTTAGCGTTTTTAGTGTTGGTCTGCTGTTGCTTTACCGCCTGCCACAGTTTTTGTCTGTGACCTTGCCTTTAGCAATTGTGATTGCGAGTGTAGTCCTGATGGTACGTCTTTCCACGGACAATGAAATTTATGCGATGAATGCAATAGGCATAAGTTACTGGCAGATTGGACGTCCATTTTTTCTATTCGGCATTGTTACAACATTACTTGCGTTGAGTATCACGCTTTGGCTGCAGCCTGCAGGATACGCTGCTTTCGAGGAAGAAAAAATGAGGGTGCTAAAAACTCAGACTACGAAAACAATTCAACCTTTAGTACTGAATTATGATTTTCCGGACAAGGTTTTACACGTTCAGGACAAAGGTGAAAATGAAGATTTGAGTGGTGTCTTTATTACCGACAGGGAACTGACGGCGGATTCGATGGTTATACTTGCGGATCATGGGCGTATCAATGTTCGTGAAGGCGAGCGCGATTTGGTTTTATCGCTTGAAGACGGGCGGATTCATTTGCAGGGTTCTGCGGAAAATTACCGTACGATCGCGTTTGAGAAATTCCACTATATCTTCCGACCACTGCAAATAGTGCCTGAAAAAAAAGATGGACATATTTGGGGAGTTTCTACCAGTGCTCTCTGGAGAAATTCCAGTCAACCTTCGCAAATAGAACTTTTTTTAAGGCTGACCACACCCTGGGCTTGCGTGGCTTTTGCTGTAGCGATGGTTCCCTTAGGTCTGGTTAATCCAAGGCGTGGACGTTCCGGCGCCTTTTTGCGCGGGCTGATTCTAGTGGTCTTCTATTATCTCCTCTGGATGGGAGCAAAAGAAATGACCCAGAACCTGAATTATCAACCTCACGTATTGTGGCTGCCTCCACTGTTGATCTGGTTTTTTGGCTTATACAGCTTATACAAAAATAACCTAAACCGGAGCAATATAATCGACTTGCTGAACTCTTCTGCTAAAATAAAGCCAAGAACAAAGCAACAGGTTTCTGCCTGTTAAAAAATTAGCTCAATAATTAAATGAAAAAATATTTACTTATACTAAGTTGCTTTTTTTTAGGAGGAATTTCAGCTCAGACTTTTGCGGGCGAAGCCAATCTGCTAAAACTTATTCAGACGCAATACCAGAGCATTCTGAGTTTTTCAGGGCATTTTACGCAAACCAGCTTTCGGGCAAATTCTGAAGTCGCTCCCAGGACAGCAGAGGGAGAGGTTTCTTATAAACGTCCGGGAAAGATGCGTTGGCTGTACGATGCTCCGGAAGAGCAGTTGCTGGTCACGAACGGTGAAACCTTGTGGCTCTATGATACTTTGCTCGAAAATGTGACTATTCAAAAACTGGAAAAACTAACTGACGGAACTGCGCTTTCTTTTCTGCTCGGATTAGGTGATTTGAATGAGGATTTTAAACGGCGCAAAATCAGCAATTCTTTGCTGAAAAGTCCGCAGGGTTTGATCGTTGAACTTGAACCTCATAAAGAGACTGCAAATTTAGCTTTTATCCAATTAGAGGTTGATCCTGGGAGCTACAATTTACGTACTATAGTACTGATGGATCAACATGGTAATTACCGGACAATCGCTCTGGAATCAATGAGCTATAACATTGCACTGGAAGATAAATATTTCGAGTTTGAAGTTAGTGCTGAAATGGAAGTAATTGAAGCCGGGAATTTATAGTATCCGGACGACTTAAGGCATGTGTGTTTTTGAGGTAAAGAGCAAAAAATAAACTCCTGGAAAAAGATGCTCAAAAAAGAACTGACATTACTCAATGTGTACGCCATTGCGACCGGGACAACCCTGAGCGCAGGTTTTTTCCTGCTGCCCGGAATTGCCTTTAACGAAGCAGGTCCGGCAGTTGTTTTGAGTTATTTGATTGCGGCAATTCCTCTTATTCCCGCAATGTTCAGCATGGTTGAACTCTCAACTGCAATGCCGAGAGCCGGTGGAGCATATTATTTTCTTGACCGTAGTATGGGGCCGTTTGTCGGTACAATTGGTGGACTGGGAACGTGGTTGGCGCTGGTTTTAAAAACCGCTTTTGCCTTGATCGGCATGGGAGCTTATATCCGTATTTTTTGGCCGGATGTACCGGTTGTGACGTTGGCAGTATGTTTGGCATTCTTTTTTGGTGTAGTTAATCTTTTTGGAGCAAGGAAAACAGGAACGTTTCAGGTCTTCATGGTTTTTGCTCTGTTGCTGATTTTGTTTGTTTTCATCGGCGAGGGTTTACCGCAAATAAATTCACAGAATTTTGATGGATTTTTTGATAAGGGTGGTGTTTCAATTATTTCAACAGCAGGGTTGGTTTATATCAGCTACGTAGGAATCACCAACATTGCAAGCGTTGCAGAAGAGATTGAAAATCCTGAACGGAATCTTCCTCTTGGAGTTTTTCTTGCGATTGTAACTGCGATAGCGGTTTATGCTGTAGGGACTACGATCATGGTTGGTGTACTGCCTGCAGAAAAACTGGCACATGATTTAACACCGGTTGCATCCGCAGCAGAAGTATTGTTTGGAAACTGGGGAAAGATAGGAGTGACAGTCGCAGCTGTAATTGCTTTTGCTTCAGTTGCAAACGCTGGAATTTTGAGTGCGTCACGTTACCCTCTGGCGATGAGCAGGGATCATCTTATTCCAGGGAAATTTTCAAAACTAACCCCGCGAAATATTCCACATTATGGAATTGCCGTGACGGTCGGATTGATTATCTTTTTGGTGATGAGCTTTGATATTGCAAGTATCGCCAAGCTGGCGAGTGCCTTTCAATTGATGATGTTTGCGCTAATTTGTTTTGCTGTAATCGTGATGCGTGAAAGCAGAATAGAGGCTTATGATCCGGGATATCGTTCTCCGTTTTATCCATGGATGCAGCTTTTTGGAGTTTTTTCGCCTGTGTGGCTGATTGCGGAAATGGGGATGGTACCTATTTTATTTTCACTGGCACTCGTCACTCTTGGAACAGTTTGGTATATTTCTTATGCACGTGAACGGGTTGTGCGTTCAGGGGCTATTTATCATTTATTTGCCCGTCTTGGTGAACAAAGATTTGAAGGTCTTGATCGAGAATTGCGCGGCATTATGAAAGAAAAAGGGGTACGTGAAGAAGATCCCTTTGATGAAGTTGTCACACGTGCGGAGGTAATGGAGTTTTCTCAGAAATACCTTTTTGAGGATATTACACATGATGTTGCCAAAGAACTAGCTCGTAGTCTCAGGATTCCTGCAGATGAACTGGAACAGGGTTTTATGGAGGGTAGCAGAATTGGGGCAACTCCGATTTCACACGGTGCTGCTTTACCGCACATACGTCTTGCGGATATTAAGCGTGCCGAAATGGTGATCGTCAAAGCGAAAGAAACCTGTTTTGTTGAAGCACCAGATTTTTCAGGAAAAATATCACTTCAAGGGCCGATACACGCGTTTTTCTTTTTGGTTAGCCCAAGCGAAAATCCAGGCCAGCATCTGCGTATTCTGGCTCAAATTGCAGGAAGAGTTGATGATGAAGATTTTCTCAAGGACTGGCTGGCAGCAAATGATGAACAGGAATTGAAGGAAATTTTATTGCGTGATGAAAGATTTTTATCACTCCGAATTCGCAGTAATACCCCGTCGTCTGTGCTAATTGGGCGTTCACTGGGAGAAATTCGTATGCCAGAAGGAAGTCTTGTGGCGTTGATCAGACGAAAAGGAGAAACAATAATCCCTCGGGGGCAAACAGTTTTAGAGGAAGGTGACCGCCTTACTGTAATTGGTGACGCACACGGAATTGAAAAATTAAACAATGAATATAGCTAATAAAATGTCAAACACAAGAACCGACGGACGTGTAAATAACGAAGCACGACCTCTGGAAATAACTACTGATTATACAATGTACGCAGAAGGGTCAGTTCTTATCTCTTCCGGGAATACCAAAATTATCTGTACTGCATCTGTTGAAAATAAAGTTCCGGATTGGCTTTTGGATAAAGATAAAAAAGCAAGACACGGATGGCTCACTGCAGAATACGGAATGCTGCCGCGCTCAACCGGAAGTCGACGCAAAAGGGAAACTGCCAAAATAGATGGTCGTACTCAGGAAATTCAACGTTTAATAGGCCGTTCGCTGCGTTCTGTTGTGGATCTTGACGCACTTGGAAATCACACGATTTGGATTGACTGTGATGTGATTCAAGCCGACGGTGGCACACGCACCGCATCCATAACGGGTGGGTTTGTTGCGCTGATTTTAGCTTTACGGAAAATATCTCAGGAAGGACGGATTAAAGAATTTCCGGTAAAAGAATACCTTGCCGCAATTAGTGTTGGTATTGTAAATCAACAGTCCATGCTCGATTTGAAATATGATGAAGATAAAAATGCAGAAGTCGATATGAATGTCGTTATGCTGGATTGCGGAGAATTTGTGGAAGTTCAGGGAACTGCTGAAGGAAAAACTTATTCCCGTAAACAATTGAATTCAATGCTGGATTTGGCCGAACAGGGAATCCACTCACACATTGCTGCTCAAAAGGAAATTCTTGGGAATACACTTTCCGGATAACACAGTTTCATAAATAAACATGTATCCATATATTTTTTCAGTTGAAATACCCTGGTTCAACATCACGTTGGAGCCTCGTTTTTACGGTTTATTTTACGCAATGTCGCTGTTGATCGCTACGCGAATTGTGATTGCGGAAGTTACAAGGAGACGTATAAATCTCAGCGAAGACGAAGCAATGAACATGACGATGCTGCTCTTTTTTGCAGGCTTGGCAGGAGGACGTGCATACGAAGTGATTTTCGAATGGCCGAATTATTATGCATTCCAACCATTTTGGAAAGTATTTGCAGTTTGGGAAGGCGGTTTGGCGATTCACGGAGCAATTCTGGGCGGTATCATTGCGTATCCGCTATACTGCAGAGTCAAAAAACTATCTTTGGCAGCTATGTTTGACATCAGTGCGATGTGCATGATTTTAGGACAGGCGATAGGCCGCTGGGGGAATTTCACCAATGGTGAAACCGCTGGGCCGGTTACTGAATTCTGGACAGGCATTGTTTTTCCAGCAGGTACTGCAGTCGATCGTTATGCTCATGGAGCGCCTGTTCATCCCACGATGATTTATGAATCGCTGGGTAATTTTCTGATTTTCTTTCTGCTTTGGAAACTGCGTCTGCGAAATTTCCGTCCTGGTTTGCTCGGTGCGGTTTATTTGCTCTCTTACGCAGTTTTGCGTTCATTGTTAACTCCGCTGCGTATGGACAATCAATATTTTGTGATTGCTGATACGAAGTTCTTAGCTGCTTATGCCATCAGTCTTCTGCTCTTTTGCGCAGGTTTATTGTGGATTTATAAGCAGATGTTATGGCTTCCGGATAAAGATTTAATCGAAAAAATAGCGCTAGAAAGCGCTGTGCCCACTAAAAGCAAAAAAGGCGCTAAAGGTGTAAAAAGCGTTAAAAACAAAAAAGGATGAAGATAGAGTTTGCTGAAATACTCATGCATCCAGCCATGATATTAGCCTTGATTTTCGGGCTGGATTTGCTTTTTGGCGATCCTGTTTATCGTCTTCATCCTGTGCGTTTGATTGGCAAGTTATTAACGTGGTATGAAAACAGACTGCGCAAAATCGGACTGGATGGTAAATTCGGCGGAATCTTGCTGGTGCTGCTTTTGTTAGCCAGTTCGCTGGCGATCGGTTGGAGTTTTTTTTACTTGCTGGCGTCTCTGCATTGGAGTTTAGGCTGGCTCTGGTCCGTGTACCTTGGCTGGAGTTTCCTAGCATTAAGTGATTTGCTGCAGCATGCAAAACATGTAGCAACAGCGATTAAAGAGGCTGATCTTGCTGAAGCAAAACGACAGGTTGGGATGCTTGTTGGACGTGACACAAAGCAGATGGATTTAGCAGCATGCGGACGTGCTGCGGTTGAAAGTGTCAGCGAAAATTTGAATGATGGAGTGATTGCACCGTTGTGTTACTTTTGTTTTTTCGGTATTCCGGGCATGCTGTTTTATAAAGTTGTGAGCACCCTCGATTCAATGGTCGGTTACCGCAATGAGCGCTATCAGGATTTTGGCTGGTGCGGTGCGAGATTTGATGATTTGCTGAGTTGGATTCCTGCAAGGCTTAGTTGGCTTTTACTTTCCGGAAGCGCCACTTTATTTCCCGGATTGTCCGGCATAAACGCATTCAGAGTCGGCTGGCAGGATTACTCAAAACTACCCAGTCCAAATGCAGGTTGGTGCGAAGCTACTGCAGCGGGCGCGTTGAAAATAAAACTTTGCGGACCGGTTTGGCGGGAGGAAAAACTGGCTCACGATTATTGGCTCGGCAGTCCTGACGACAGGGAAGGAGCGACTTACAAGGACATTCAACTTATGAATAAATTTGCTTTAGCAACAGCATTGCTTGGAGCATTCATTTCCGGAAGCTGTTTGTGGCTTTCCGGATTCACCCCATTTTTCAGCACATGAAAATTCTGATCACAGGTGGAGTCAAAAGCGGAAAGTCACGTCAGGCGGAAATGCGTATGCTGAAAATGGCCCTGGATCAGAAACCTGTTTATCTGGCGACTACAGAATTACTTGATCCGGAAATGAAAAAGCGCATTACGGAACACCGTCAGCATCGTGGTGAAAAATTTTGGACTGTTGAGGAACCACTGAATTTAACAGAGGCGCTTGCTGAAACAGAGGCGCCTGTGCTGATTGAATGTATGACCATGTGGCTCAACAATGCTTTGCATCATCAACTTCCGGAAAGTAAAATATTTGCAGAAATTGAGAGTTTGCTTTTGCTTGAGAACGACATTGTCTTTGTACTGAATGAGGTGGGACTTGGTATCATTCCGGACAATCCTTTGTCCCGCAAATTTGCAGATTTGTCCGGACGTATCGCACAAATGCTCGCAGAAGCCTGTGATGAAGTAAACTGGTGTGTGGCAGGAATATTAGTAAAGATTAAATAACTATAAACTCCTATGAAAACTCTTAAAGTTAATTTGCCCGGTCGAGAATACCAGATTGATATTGGTCTGAATATTCTCGACAAACAACTTCTGGAAGTAGTTAAACTCAACGCTGCTGAGCATGTGGTTGTAGTGACAAATACAACTTTGCATGATCTGTATCCGGACTTTATTTTCAATGTTTTAGCAGTTTCCGGAGTTAAGGTTTCAACCTGTGTACTGCCTGATGGTGAGCAGTATAAAAACCTGGAAACGCTTTCGCTGATATTTGACTTTTTAATGAATGTCAGTGCGAACCGGAAAACCCTGTTGATAGCTTTCGGAGGAGGTGTAATCGGAGATATGGCTGGGTTTGCCGCTTCGACTTTTGTACGCGGGATTCCGTTTATTCAGGTACCGACAACTTTACTTGCTGACGTTGACAGCAGTGTCGGTGGCAAAACCGCAGTTAATCATCCTGCAGGAAAAAATACGATTGGCTCCTTCAAACAGCCGGAATACGTTTGCATAGAGCTCGCATTCCTGAAAACTTTGCCTTCACGTGAGTTGAAAGCAGGCTACGTGGAATTGCTCAAACACGGATTGATTCAGGATGCGGAATTTTTCAACTTTACTCAACAGCACACCCTTGAACCGCTTAATTTTGACTATCTGGAAGAGGCAATTTTTCGTTCCTGTGAAATTAAAGGTCGGGTTGTTGAACAGGATGAGACAGAAAAGGGTTTACGTGCAAACCTTAATTTTGGTCACACACTGGGACATTTAATCGAAACTCACGCCGGTTACGGTAAGTATCTGCATGGAGAAGCGGTTGGTACAGGAATGTTATTTGCTGCATTTGTCTCATGGCGCTGGAATGAACTTGCGCAAAATGAGTGGGAGCTTATCAGCAGCTCACTGACACAGAATTTGCTGCCGGTTAAACTGCTGAAACTGGATTATGAAACTTTTCGGAATTTGATTCTGCACGATAAAAAGGCACAAAAACAGGCAGTGAATTTTATCCTCTTAAAAAAATTAGGGGAAAGTTTTATCCTGCCGGAAACCTCAGTGGAAAAATTGTGGGATGAGTTCAAGCTGTTTGCACAGAAGTTTCCTGGAATGATAAGCCTGGAATAAATTTTTAGACCATGCCTGTTTGAGAAAAAGTAGTGGTCAGCAGGTCAAAACCAAGATTTTCCATGGTTGTATCCCAGCGTAGTTTGTAGTCCAGTTCCAGCAGCAGTGTTTCGTCAAGCGGACCGAGCCACCAGGACTCCTCCTGAATTTCACGGTCAAGCTGCCCTGCGCCCCAACCCGCATAGCCGCTGCCGAATTGATAAGACTCCACCGCCTGCCCTGTAGCAAGCGGAGACAGAATATCCTGAGCGGAACTTAAATTTATTTTTGGTGAGAGAATGGTAGTTTCTTCTACTGAAAAATCAGCACTGTGAACTGCCCAAAATGATTCCGGTTGAACGGGTCCTCCAACCAGTAAAGGGATATCGAAGACAGCATTTCCCTGCAGCTCTTCGGAGAGCACCTCTTTTACCTTAGTTGTAGAGGGATGATTCATAACTAAACCGAATGCACCTTCTGCATCATAACTGCACAACAGAATTACTGATTCCTCAAAATAAGTATCTTTGAGTGTGGGCATGGCGACGAGAATACCGGGGACTTCACTGACCAACATAACGCTTTTTGTCTGAAAGGAAAAAATAATATTTATGGTTAGTCTACCGTATCAAAATCAAGATCGCAATTTGCTAACGCAGTTTCTTCGAACGATCCATTATCAAAGCTCATCCGGAAAATCGACATACGCAAATGCTCTGTCTATCCTGCGAGCAATTTTTGAAGCATCAGGACAACAGCATCTGCTTTATCTTGTCAAACTACGCAAACTATGGTTTGCAGAGATAGACAATTTTTTGGCCAGGAACTCATACCCTCGTAATATTTCAGTCCTGCGCCAGTTCACGGTGAATGATGAATTTACGGAGGAATTGCTCAGAGCGGGAGTCTCTGCGGATTTTCTGAAGGCGGCAGAAAAATTAAAGGGTGAAAGTTTTAATGGGTCAGCGCAATTGAACGGTAAGTTACTAAAGCAACTGAAACGTTTATTGTCCACTGAAGAAACAGACCTGCTGAAACAAAAGGTCAGATTCAAGCCTCATCAGACAATTCTGCACTTAACAGTTTATGACGGTAGCATCTCCCAGGCCTTACGCTTTGAAACTGAAGCTTATATTCACATGTTTCAGCGATTGTTGCCAGAATTAAAATTAGACGATATACGCTGTCATGTCGGCGATTTAGGACAGGCACAATTTGATCAGACTCAGGTTGCGTCACTGGCGAAAGACTGGCATCTGCTCACTTCTGAAGGAGTACATCAGAACTGTATGCCGGCCTTTCTCCATCGTGTTTCAAGAGCTCACGCAGTTTTAGTGCTTTATGTTTCATCAGCGGAAGGTTTGGAGTTGCTGAATCGTATACCGGGGGCAGAGTGGCTTGTCCAGCATCTGCATAAACAACGTAGGGAACTGCAGGGTGTTCTGCAGAAAATCGCATTTGTGCCACGGCCTGAACTTGATCTGGAACAGGTGCGTTTGCGGTCTTTTGTACTTGGTGATATTCCGTTGGAAAAGTCTGCCGCGGCAGCAGCACAGGAAAGCAGTTGTTTAACTGTCGAATCTTCAAAAACGTCGATCTCAGCGCAGCAGCAGTTTGCTAAAATCAGCAGGCAATTAAGGGCTAAGCCCGTGGATACACAGACTTAAAGTTAAAGAGAATCATATAGACAGCAGTAACTGCGGTAGCGTTGTTCGGTGATTTTTTCTGCAGAAACGGCTTCTTTAATAACACACTGCGGTTCATGTCGATGGGAACAGCCTTTAAATCTGCATTGTCCGAGAAATGAGTTAAACTCCACAAAATGTTTATCAAGTTCTTCCGGTTTAACAAGTGGTGCGAATTCACGGATTCCGGGTGTGTCGACGATGAATCCACCCTGCGGAAGTGGAAACATTTCTGCCATTATTGTAGTGTGGCGGCCTTTTCCGGATTTTTTGCTGACTTGACCGATTCTGATTCCCCAATCAGGAAAAAGTGCTGCTATCAGCGAGGATTTTCCAACACCGGAGTGACCTGAGAGCACGGATATGCGTTCGCGCATCAATTCACGTAATGAATCCAGTCCCCTGGATTCAGGCACACTGGTCACCAAAACAGTACAGCCCAGAGATGAGTAAAGTTCTTGGATTGGTGTTATTTCTGCGCTGGTCGATAAATCAGCTTTGCTGAGGATAAGAAGTGGTTCCAGACCACCGCAGGAAGCTGCTACTAAAAAGCGGTCAACTAAACCTTCCTTGAAAGCAGGATCCCGCAAAGAGGCAACGATCAGGAGTATTTCCGCATTGCTGACTAAAACCTGTTCCGGAACACCTATGGCAGGTCGGCGTGCAAGTTTTGTGCGGCGGGGAAGCAGGCTGAGGATCCATCCCGCATCTTCTGCGACATTCAGATCAATTTCTACTTCATCGCCTACGGCTATTTTATTTTGATGGGGGTTACCTTTAAACAAGCTTCCGCGGATACGGCAAAGATGAGGTTCTGCTTCACCAACATCCACGTAGTAGAAACTTTTAGTGCGTCTGACGACGGTTCCTGTCTGAGGCAATGTATTTTTGAAAAGCGTGTGTTCAGTCTTCCGGTTCGAGTTCGAAATCTTCACCTTCCGCTCGATATTCATTGAGTTTGTTGCGTAAAGTACGAATGCTGATGCCTAATGTTTTTGCGGCATGAGTCCGGTTACCTTTGGTTTCATTGAGAGTTTTGAAAATGAAACGCTTCTCTGCTTCTTTCATCGACATGCCTACTTCAATTCCTAAACCTTCATTCTCTGTTGAAATCTGTGTTTCTGTAAAAGTCGAAGTATCATCTGCTGATTTATCTGCAGGAGTGTTTGACGTTCGAGTTTGTATTGCAGCCAGATCTTCATTGATGGATGCCTCTCCAAGTTGAGAAGACATGAGCAAATGGTTGGGTTGGATTTCTTCACCATTACAAAGCAGCAAAGCACGTTCCATGACGTTTTCCAGTTCCCGTACATTTCCACGCCAATGGTAATTTGTCAGGATGTTTAAGGTTTCACGACTGACGGCAGGGCAATCACGGTTATTTAATTTAGAATGCTTTTTGATAAAATATGTGACTAGTACCGGCACATCGTCCATCCTGTCACGTAAAGGCGGAAGCGCCAGTGGGATTACGTTTAAGCGGAAATAGAGGTCTTCACGAAATTTTCCGGTATCGACCATTTCCATTAAATTTTGGTTAGTTGTTGCAATCACTCTGACATCCACCGGAATCGGCTCTTTCCCGCCAACTTTGTCAATTTGATATTCCTGTAATACACGTAAGAGCTTTGCCTGCAGGGGTAAAGCCATCTCACTGATTTCATCCAATAGTATAGTACCTGTATGTGCCTGTTCAAACTTTCCTCGATAATCCTGAACTGCTCCGGTAAAAGCACCTTTCGCGTGTCCGAAGAGTTCACTTTCGAGTAGTGTTTCCGGAAGTGCAGCACAGTTAATCGCCACAAAAGGCCTCTTTACACGGTCGGAATTTTCATGGATATAATTCGCCAGTAGCTCTTTTCCGGTACCGCTTTCACTCTGAATCATCATCGTTGACTTGCTTTTAGCGACGTTCCTTGCAACGTCGAGTAAAGACAACATTACCTGGTTCTGCGTGACGATTTCCTTGCTCAAATTTACAGGTTTTGACTTTGAAGATTTCTTTTCTGCAACTGGAGCCGAATTTCCTGCTGTACCTTTATAATTCAAAGCTTGCTGAACAATAAACTGGAATGAATCAAAATTAATTGGTTTGCGGATGTAATCGAAAGCTCCGTGTTTCATGGCTTCTACTGCCGTTTCTACAGTACCGTATGCGGTTGCCATGATCACAGGTTTGGCAGGAGAGATACTTTTAATGTCTTTTAGTAATTCAAGACCGCTGCGTTTGGGCATGGTCATATCTGTAATGACCAGGGAATATTCATTTTGTTTGAACTTCTTGAGTGCGTCAATTGCGTTGTGCGATATTTCTACAGGATACCCGCAGTGCTTGAGAGTTTCGGACATGGCGATGCGCATTTCTACTTCATCGTCTACAATTAAAACGGGTTGGTTAACCATTATTAAATCCTTTCAATCGGTGTCCATTTAGTGCTCATCTTCTGTACGTTCTGCGTCATGCTCGGGAACAGGCTCGCACTTGAATTGATGGTAGTTATAAAAAATATTCAGTGTATGATGTTATCATACCCGGATTGGTTATGCACGATTCATGCGCAGTCATCAGTAATTAGTGATTTACTCGATCGGCCTGCTTCTCAGACTATATTTGACAAATAATTATGGCTGACGAAAGTCAAATTTTGTTGATCCTGCACAAAAATTACTCTCTATATAAGTTCCGTTTAAAGCTAAACAGGAAATCCCGCAGCCTTAAAATAAATCCACTCTCAAGATGATATAGGTTGAATGTCTGCGCGAGCGTCTAAACTGAGTTTTTGTATTGAATTTTCCAGGCGCTCTGTTAGTGTTTATAATACGTTTTAAACTACTAATAAGGAGATAACATGGCCCTTGATGACGAGTTCAAATCTGCAGCTGAACGTGTGACCCAGCTTAATAAGCGTCCACCAAATGATATAATGCTTCAGCTTTATGCTCTTTATAAACAAGGCAACGAAGGTGACGTTACTGGTGAACGTCCTGGATTTGCCGATTTTGAAGGTCGGGCAAAGTTTGACAGTTGGAACAAACTCCAGGGAAAATCTCTGGAAGACGCAATGCAGGAGTATATTGCGCTTGTTGTGCAGCTTGAACAAGAAGAAGCCTGATAAAAAATCATGCCTTTTGATCTTTCTTTAAGCGAACTGGTTGAACGCATCAAGTCGGGAGACATACTTGCCGAAGCAGTGATGGATGCAGTATATCTCCGGATCGATCAATACAATTCATCGTTGAATGTCTACCGCAGTCTTTTGCCACGCGAAAACGCAATTTCACGTGCGCGTTTAATTGACGAAAAAATTGCTGCCGGAAAAAGCGTTGGAAAACTTGCGGGAATTCCGGTTTCGATCAAAGATAACATATGTATCAATGATCCGAACTTGAGCAATGCGTGCGGTTCAAAAATACTCGGTGAATATCATTCACCGTACAATGCCACTGTTGTAGATAAATTATTAGCAGAAGACGCGCTGATAATTGGAACTACGAATATGGATGAATTTGCCATGGGTTCATCCACAGAAAACTCTGCATTTGGTGTTACACGTAATCCATGGAATACGGAACTTGTCCCTGGTGGCAGTAGTGGAGGAGCTGCGGTTTCTGTAGTTTCCGGAATGGCACTTTTGGCTCTCGGTTCTGACACAGGCGGTTCGGTTCGTCAACCTGCTTCAATGTGCGGAGTCACCGGACTGAAACCGACTTACGGAACAGTTTCACGTTATGGACTGGTTGCGTATGGATCTTCGCTTGATCAAATCGGTTGTTTTACAAAAAATGCTGCTGATTGCCGTTATGCCTTTTCCATTCTCCATGGAAATGATCCAAAGGAAAGTACTTCCGCAACAACAACATTAGCAGCCGCACCTGAAGTAGCAGAGCTTTCTGGTTTACGTATTTGTCTTCCGGATGAATATCTTGACGCTCAATCCGTAGACCCGAATGTTGTCTCGAGTGTTAATGAATTAGTTGAATTGCTGGAGAGCAAAGGTGCAACGGTTGAAAGATATTCGCTTGAGTTTCTGAAATATGTGATTCCTACTTACTATGTCCTCGCATTTGCGGAAGCAAGTTCCAACCTCGGACGATTCGACGGTATTCGTTACGGAATAAGGGAGCAGGAACAGTCATCTCTCAAATCACTTTATACAACATCTAGGAAAGAGGGATTTGGTGAGGAAGTGAAACGTAGAATTATGCTTGGAACATTTGTACTCAGTTCAGGTTATTATGATCAATATTACGGACGTGCAGTACAGGTGAGAGCCTGGATGGAAAAGCTGGTGGCAGAGCTTTTTGAGGAATTTGATTTTATCCTCGGCCCTGTTTCGCCTTTCCCCGCATTCAAATTAGGTGAAAAAACTGAAGATCCGCTGGCTATGTATTTGGCGGATATCTGCAGTGTGCTCGCGAATCTGACTCGGACACCCGCAATTTCAATTCCTGGAAAACCGACTGCTGATGGATTACCGGTTGGTTTACAATTAATGGGTCGCCGTTTTGAGGATCATAGTCTCTTAGCAACTGCCGCTGCGATTCAGGAGTTAACCGAATATCATAATCTGCGTCCGGAAAAATATTTCAGTTGAAATTGCTGAAACTGGAACATCTCCGGAAACGTTTCTAAGTAGATGAAGCGGACAAAATTCTTAAAACCATCAAACCCCAAATTGACTGCAACTGTAGTCAAGCAACTGAAACCTGAAACCTGAAACCTGACTGAATGCTTGATCTTAAATTAATCCGCAGTCAGCCTGAAGAAATTGCGGAGAATTGCCGTAAACGTAATGTTCAGGTTGATATTGAAAAATTGTTAATGCTTGACGAACAGGTCAGGCAGATTACAACTGAAGTCGATGCTGTCAGACAACGGCGGAATGATATTAGTAAAAAAATGAAAGGCAAAATTCCACCTGGGGAACGACAGCCGCTAATTGAAAAATCGAAAATATTACGTGAGGAAGAGTCTGCGAAAGAATCAATGCTGCGTGAACTGATTGAGCAGCGGCTTGATTTGCACAAACAGGTTCCAAATCTGACTCATCCAGATTCCCCTGATGGCTTTACAGACGAAGACAATGTGCCGATTCGTGAAGTAGGGACAAAACGTGAATTTGACTTTGAACCTAAAGATCACGTTGAGTTGATGGAAGCACTAGATCTGATTGACTTTGACGGAGGTGCGAAAGTTTCCGGTCAAAAGTTCTATTACCTAAAAAATCAGGCTGTGTTTCTGGAGTTGGCTCTGGCACAATATGCTCTGATTTTACTGCAAAAAGAAGGATTCACTGTACACATAACACCGGATCTGGCCCGTCATCAAATTTTGGACGGAATTGGTTTTAATCCTCGTGGTGCAGAAACGCAGATATACTCGGTAGAAGAATCAGAACTTTGCCTGATTGCGACCGCAGAAATAACTTTAGGTGGTTTGTTGATTGATCAGCTACTAAAGCCGGAACAACTGCCGATTATGTATGCGGGGCTTTCACATTGTTACCGTACAGAAGCAGGCGCGGCAGGACGTGAATCCCGCGGTTTGTACAGGGTGCATCAGTTTTCAAAAATTGAAATGTTTGCCTTTACTCATCCTGAAAAGTCCGAAGAAATGCATGAAAAAATGCGCGAAATTGAAGAGCAGATTTATCAGGATCTTGGGATTCCCTATCAGTTGGTAAATATTTGCGCAGGTGACCTCGGCGGTCCTGCATATCGTAAATATGACCTGGAAGCCTGGATGCCAGGACGCGGGAAATGGGGTGAAGTAACTTCAACCTCAAACTGCACGGATTATCAGTCACGTCGAATGAACATCCGTTTTAAAGATCCTGTTACAGGAAAAAATCGTTTTGTCCATATGCTCAACGGAACAGCGATTGCGGTTTCAAGAACCTTGATAGCTCTCATTGAAAATGGTCAACAAAAAGATGGTTCCATTAAACTTCCGGCATGCCTCAACATGGCTGACATTCCAGCACCGGTTTCCGGATAAATGTATTTTTGTCTTTCAATTGAACGAATTTAGGAATAGTGTGATTTTTTAAGATAACCTTTAATCCATAAAAAATAGTATGAGAACACTCTCCGTTTTAATGATTTTCCTGCTGTCTGCCTTACCGTTATCTGCAGAATTGCCTCTTGGTAAAATTCCACCAAAAATTGTACTTGAAGGGGATTTGGGTGGCCGACTGGATGGTACAGCGTGGAACAGTGAGGAACTGATTTCTGGAAAAGTCATGGTGCTTTTTTACGTTGACCCTGATGAATCAGATCTTAATAATCATGTCAGCGATGCTCTCAAGGCAGAGAATTTTCCCTTAGATAAATACGGTTCGGTTGGAATGGCAAATATGGGTGCCACCTGGTTGCCTAATTTCGCAATCAATATAAAATTGAAAAGTAAACAAGAAAAACATAAATCAACAATTTATGTCAAAGACCTTAAAAAAACCGTCGTTAACAAATGGGGATTAAGCGATGATAACAGTGACGTTATCCTCTTCGGAAAAGATGGGAAGGTGCTTTACAGTTTTGACGGAAAATTCTCAGACGCACAGGTTAAAGAAATAATTCAGGCAGTCAAGGACAATTTATAGCAGGTTTAACTGTTTTAGGGTGTGTCTGGTTTAATTGGACTTTGCGAGCTCCTTTCTGGCATTAACAGCAAGTTCGTCGCATCGGTCATTTTCCACATCTCCGGAGTGACCTTTAACCCAGTGCCATGAAACTTCGTGTTTTTGAGTGAGTTCAAGCAGTAGCAGCCAGAGGTCTTTATTTGCTACAGCTTTTCTCCCTTTACTTTTCCAGCCGTTGTTCTGCCAGTTTCTAAGCCAGTTTTTCTCAAACGCATTTTTTACGTAACTGGAATCTGTGTAGAGTTCAACTATGCAGGATTTTTTCAAGGCTTCCAGGGCTTTGATGGCAGCAGTCATTTCCATGCGGTTGTTGGTGGAGTCAACCTCTGAACCAGAAATTTCCGTGCGTAGATTGTGTTGCTTGGAAATCAAAACCGCACCCCATCCTCCTGCTCCGGGATTTGGTGAGCAGGCACCGTCGGTGTAAATTATAACAATGTCTTTGGGCATTTTTTTTGTGAATTAGTCTTTTGAAGAATAACAGTATAACAGAAAGAATAATTGACTGCGATTTCAAACTGTTCTTTTTTGGTTTTTTTCAGTGTTGATTAATGTAGTCGGATGAAACCTGATTTCAGTCAATATGGAAGCTGGATCTATGTGGATCCGGATGAGCAACAGGTCGAGCTGATTGAAGAAACACTTGATCTGGACATGCTTTGTGAACTGCTGCGCTGCGAGTCTACTGATATGGAAGAATTGGGCGGGCCTTATCTCTCGTATTTTGATGGAGAAGGAGCAGCACAAGAAAGACAAACTGAATGGGAGTTTAACGGAAATGCATGCTGGGGACCTCTGCTGATTGTTAAAATCGCCAAAGAAGAATCCTGGCTGGAGACATGTAATGAAAAAGACCTGGAGGTGATAGAACCGCTGGTTAAATTTTATGAATAATCAAACAGGTTTCTTTAAAAGACCTCAAACAGTGGCATTGCTTACGAAGATAGAACGCTTGTATAAGCAACGATATAAATCCCTTTTAGATTCCTCGTTTCGTCAGCAATGACAAAGCAGTGATTCAGACTTACAACTACTTTAACAAACAAAATATAGATAAAAACAATTATGAGTGATACCGTTTTTCGTGCTTTAGTGGTCAGTAAAACTGACGAAAAAACTTATACCCGTGAAGTAACCGAGCGTAAAATCAGTGATCTTCCGGAAGGTGAAGTTCTAGTAAGGGTACGCTATTCTTCATTGAATTATAAAGATGGGCTTTCATGCATCGGCAATCCAGGAGTAACCCGCAATTATCCGCACACGCCCGGAATAGACGCTTCTGGAGAGGTTGCGGAAAGTTCGGATTCACGCTTCAAGGAAGGTGACTCTGTGATAGTAACGGGGTATGATTTAGGAATGAATACCTCTGGCGGTTTTGGACAATACATACGTGTTCCTGCAGATTGGGTGATTCCGCTTCCAGAAGGAATGACTGTCAAAGAGGCAGCGATTTACGGTGTTGCAGGTTTTACGGCCGCTCTTTCAGTTGATGCTCTTCAAAAACACGGTGTCAATCCTGAAGATGGTGAAATTGTAGTTACAGGTTCCACTGGTGGTGTCGGCAGCGTTTCTGTAGCATTGCTTTCACACTTGGGTTACAATGTGGTGGCCTCAACCGGGAAAAAAGAGGAAATTGAATTTTTGAGTGGACTTGGCGCATCCGAAATAATTAGCCGTGAAGAAGTTAACGATGAATCAAAGAAACCGTTGCTCAGAGAACGTTGGGCTGGAGCAGTAGATACTGTGGGAGGCACAACGTTAGCTTCGTTACTTAAGGCGGCAAAACGTGGAGGGGCTGTTGCGGCTACTGGGCTGGTCGCATCATCAGAATTGTCAACGACAGTTTTTCCGTTCATTCTGCGTGGAGTAAGTTTGCTAGGAATTGATTCCGGATTTACACCGACAAAACTGCGACGGGAAATTTGGGGCAAACTGGCAGGCTTCTGGGAATTCCCGCAACTTCATAAGTTGACAATTGACTGTACTCTGGAGGGGCTGGATCCAGAGATTGACAAGATCCTCGCTGGCGGTCAGCGGGGCCGAGTGGTGGTAGATTTACAGTAAAATAGCCATCTTCTAATTTTTTTGACTAATAAGGAGACATTATGAGTGACACAATCAAATATTTGCTTCCTGAAGCTGAAATGCCAAAAAGTTGGTATAACATAGTTGCCGACCTTCCTGAACCTCCTCCTCCAGTATTGCACCCTGGAACAGGTCAACCGGTAGGGCCTGATGATTTAGCCCCATTGTTCCCAATGGAGTTGATTCTTCAGGAAGTCAGTGCAGAGCGCTACCTTGATATTCCTGAACCTGTCCGAGATATATATAGACAGTGGCGACCAAGCCCTCTATACCGCGCAAGAAGGTTAGAAAAGGTCCTCGATACACCTGCCAAAATTTTTTACAAGTACGAAGGAGTCAGTCCCACTGGAAGTCACAAACCTAACACTGCGGTAGCTCAGGCTTTCTACAATAAAGAAGCTGGGGTCAAACGAATTGCCACAGAAACAGGTGCTGGACAATGGGGGTGTTCCTTGGCTTTTGCAGGTTCAATTTTTGGGATTTCCGTTGATGTATATATGGTCAAAGTCAGTTTCGAACAGAAACCGTATCGTAAGGCTATGATGGAATCTTTTGGTGCATCCTGTATTGCATCTCCTTCAGAAAGTACTGAGTTTGGAAAGTCATATTTGGCAAAAAATCCTGATTCTACCGGTAGTCTTGGCATAGCAATTTCTGAGGCTGTGGAAGTTGCAGCCACTAATGATGATGTCAAATACGCTTTGGGTAGTGTCCTTAATCATGTGTTGTTGCATCAGACAATTGTTGGAGTAGAAGCATTGAAGCAGATGGATATGGCCGGTGAATATCCCGACGTTGTGGTGGGCTGTACAGGAGGTGGTTCTAATTTTGCTGGCCTAGTTTTTCCATTCATTGGTGAACAACTGCGTGGAGGTTCTAAGATCCGTGCGCTTGCTGTAGAACCTTCAGCTTGCCCGTCTTTGACACGGGGAAAATATGCCTATGATTTTGGTGATACAGGAAATATGACACCGTTAACCAAAATGCATACGCTTGGATCGACATTCGTACCTCCTGGATTTCATGCAGGTGGGCTACGTTATCATGGAATGGCTCCATTAATTAGCCACCTAAAAGAGCTGAATCTACTTGAAGCATCTGCATATCATCAGAATGCCTGTTTTGAAGCAGGTGTCACATTTGGACGTTCGGAAGGTATCCTTCCAGCTCCAGAAGCTAATCATGCAGTTAAAGGTGCTATAGAGGAGGCATTACGTTGCAAGCGAGAAGGAAAGTCAGAAACAATTCTCTTCAACCTTTGTGGACATGGTCACTTTGATATGCAAGCCTATTCTAATTATTCTGCTGGAAAGTTAGAAGATCTTAACTACAATGAAGAAGAACTTGCAATGGCACTTGCGGGCTTACCTTCAGTGGGTAGCTGAATTAATATTTGCAAATATTGAAACAGAATGTCTACCCAAACTTCCATTCTTGATGACGCAAAGCGTAAAATCCAAATTGAGCAAACCGTTCGCGGCTTTCTGGAGTTGTTGGATGAAAATGAACTAGATTTGGAAGATGGACTTGTCGCCTGGAACATGTTAGGATTTACCATCTTCCAAGACACATATCCTGAAGAAAAACATGACGCGATTCAACAGCGTATGAATGAATTTTCACAAGCTCTTTTTGCTTCAGGGCAAATTACCTGAAAAACAGACAACATTTTATTCATATGCGAGCGGTTTTTTTGCGTGTATTGCTATTGTTAAGCGTTTTGACGGGCTTATGGATTTTGTCGGCTCCATTGCTCCAGGCAGTGGAGCCGGTCTTTGTCCGTGAAAGTCTGCGTGCCCGTGGAATGGGGAATGCGTTTACCGCGGCGGCCAACGATGAAATGTTGTTCTTTTATAATCCTGCGGGTTTGCGCTCGGTTAATTACAACATCTATGAAGTCGTGGGATTTAATTTTACCACCAACCAGCATACGCTGGAAATGGGAAATTCTAGCAACAGCAATGCCTCCTCCCTTGGAGGTCTTGCAGGCAAAAAAATCTATGCTGAAGGTAATCTTGGTATCCTGAGTCACGTCAATTCGCGTTTTGGTTGGTCATTGTTTTCAGGAGTATTGCTGGACATCCAGGTCAGGAACCCTGTTTTTCCATATCTTGAGACAAAAGCTTACATGCAAACAGGAATTGCGGGTGGAATGGCATGGAGCTATATGGATTACCAGCTTGATGTAGGTCTGGGCGCAAAAATTGTGCAAAGATCAGGAATCGTCACGAAGCAACATGTTTTTGACGAAGCAATCATTGAAGTCACTGAAAAGAAAAAAACTACCAAACTTCAGAAAAAGTTCTCAAACAAAGCCTCTTTTGCACCAGATGTTGGTGCAACCTACCATTTTGACAGCGTCCACAACATGGAGCCTAAGGTCGCAGTCAGTCTGCAAAATATAGGCGGTCTTGATTTTGAAGGTGCGGGGAAAGTTCCGATGACAATGAATCTTGGTGTCAGTACAGAATCTGAGTTGAATGGTTTTGATTTCATCCTGGCTGCAGATTACCGTGATTTAACAAACTCGCAGAATCTGGTTTCCGAAGGCAGCATCATAACTACACGTAACTTAAAACTTGGCGCTGAAATGGGCTGGAACAGACTATTTAACGGACATCATCTTTTCTCACTGCGTGCGGGACGTAACGGTCCTTACAACAGTGTCGGGTGGTCCATGAACTTGTTCGGTTTTAAAATTGATTTAGCAAAATACTCCCAGGAGATAGGGGGTTATGGTGGTGAGGTGGAGGATAAACGAACCAGCATACAAGTATCACTTATTTTTTAATTACAATCTTCGTAAAGCAAAACATCTCATGAGAAATACTACCTTTGTGATATTAGCAGTATCATTTATGTGGTTAAGTGGCTGTGCCACGCAGGGGAGATTGACCTCTTTGACTTTTGAGCAGAGTTTCAGTTATGATTCTCTGCACTCCTCAATGGAGAAACTAAAGAGTCAATATGAGAGCTCACTGCAGCAGCAGCTCAGCGCTTTAAGGGAGATGCGTTATCTTTCAAAACATGCGGGAGAACCGGGCAAGCGCGAAATAGCCTTACGGGCGTTAACTTTTTTCGCATTTGCGAGCGATGACGCTGATATACGTGACAAGAGCATTTCTCGTCTTGAAAATGTACTCGAGTCTCCGGAATGGCCTTTACATTTAAAACATACTGTAATTGACAGTACTATCGATCTTGTAACAGGTGAGCTTGGATTTCAGGAAACGCATGATGGAATGATCATGCATTTTGGCGTTAAGTCCGCGCTGCGTGAAGACGCGTTGGAGTTTCTACTGAATGATTATGCTGAGCTGTCTCCAGAGCTTAAGTATCATGCTGTAAGTGCTCTGCGGCGTTTAGTGCTCACAGAACCAACATTGGTGAACTGTCCTGAGAACATTTGTGATGAAGATGTGCGGAAAAACCAGGAAGAATGGGAGCTTGGCCGGGAAGTAAAAGTAATTATCCCGTCCAATGCTGATCCAGTCGCGGTAGAAGCAGGTGCTTATGGACCGGCCACAAAACGTGAGATCCTTGGTGAACGTGAAGATTGGAATGAGGAAATGGACGAACTGAAGGAAATCGTCTGGAGCTGGATTGAAGATCCCCTGGAAGTTCTGGACAGTCAGTTTTTAATTCGAGGACGCTTGATTCGTTTAGCCGGAGAAATAGAAAATTTTTCGCTTCAGGAAGACATGGCAAATGATTTTCGGGAACAAATTTCAAAATGGGCCGAAAATGAGGATATTGCTGTTGATTTGAGACAACTGCTTGGTGCGTCACGTGACAAGGTAAAACTATATGGCTTTCCGGCAACAAAATCTCCAATACCGGCTGAGGAAAAATATGCGGGAATTATCAAAGGTCCGGTCAACTTTCTGGAGACTCATCTTGATTCAGTTCTAAGTCTGCAACAGGAACGTCAGCAAAGCGGTTTTGACACAGGGCAGCCTGATACAATTGAGCTGGCTTTTACTTCATTCAAAGAAACGGAAGATGACCTGCTCAAACGAGAAATAATGCTGGAAAATGTCACATCTGCTTTACATAATGGATTATTGGTTGACACTCAGGAAATAACAACACGTGTGGTGAAAGCTATAGAGAGAGCACGTTCAGAGACAGAACTCGTACCTTTGCTGAAAATGGTGGGAGCATTATTTCCTTCTTTGAAAGTGCAAAAACAAAAACCACGTCTTTTATTTGAAACTTTAGTGGAAAAAGCAAATGCAGCGGAAAATTTATCGCAGCGCCGACTTTATCTTAGCGCAGTACTTGCAGGCGCAAAGGTTTTTCCGGAAGAGGCAAGTTTCAACCTTGCCTCTGCAGGCGAAGATGATGTAGTGACTCAGCATCATATTGAAACAGAACTGCAAAAAGTGCAGGAAACTCTTTAACAACTTGTGGAAAAATACAATGTTTTTACTTTCATCCACAAAAGGCTTCTCATGAGAAATGTTTTCAGTATGATACTGTTCTTGCTGCTGTCTTTGTCACTTGTTTCGTGTACGGACAAGCAGGAATCTGCACAAAGTTGTGCGGTTCTTCTTGATAAAGAAAAATATTCTACGGTTGCCGCGAATACAAACTGTACAAATTATGAAAGAGGCAGTGCTTATCTGGGACAGGCAGGAGTATACTTTGGAAATTTTCTTAAAGAAGGAGCTACTGATAACCTGACAAAAACATTGGGGATTGAAAAACTTGGCCCTGATGACCCAAATTCCGCTCCTACTGACTATTCTACTGGTAATCGGGGATATATAACAAAAGCCCTATGTTTAATTGGTGCTGATACTTTTACTAGTTCCAGCAGTCGTTGCCCGGGGGCAAGTCCAAGATCAGGCTTAAGTGGTGAGATTGAAATATCATTGTTTGCCAATATTGCAGATTTAATTTACCTAAACTATGGAGTCCTTGATAATGATTCAAACGGTACTCTTTCCGACTCTGAGGTATCAGATTTCACCAAGTTACAGACTGATGGAATTAGTGTTGATGGAATGGGTACAGGCTTAGCCGCATATAATGATAATTTTGAAGTAGTAATTGGCACCAGTCACTTCATTGCGAATAGTACCCTGACAAATTGTGATGCCTATGATAATAATTATACGGTCAATCCAAGCTCGGGTATACCTTGTGCTGTTAGGGCTGGTCAACTTGGGGAATCTATTACAGAATTAAGGCCTATCTTCAAATTAGATAACATGACAGATATTACGGCAGGAGGGACTTTAAATAAATTAGTTTCAATGGTTAGTGAGCTAACAATGATTTCAACTGCACTTTCTTCAGATTTTGATGCGCTTGGAATTAGTTCAGAAAACAGTATTAGAAAGCAACTTACTTCAGGACTGAACAAATTGGATAATGGAGCAAAAGACAATAACCCAACGGCTAACGAAGCATGTTTGGGAGTTATTTTATTTGATGTAATGTTCTTACTAGTTAAAAACGCTGCAGATAATGATACGACTGCATCCGAGATGAAAAGTGAAAACCTGATAAGTACTGATGACTTAATAAATGCAGTGGACAGTAGTTTAAGTCTATTACCTGCAGGAGCTTCTGATATAATAAAAGAACTCCCAATGAGTTCTGCCAGAATCGTTTATGCCACCAACAGCCCTGGAACAACATATACTGACTCATACGAAAAAGCAGAGAGCTCACTTTACGAAGCCATGAAAAATACACGTAGCCTTGGAACTGAAGACAGCGTAACAGGTGACGGGAAAGTCACCTTCCGAGAATTAATTTGTGTCCCAGAAAATTAAAATGCAGGGTGTTGTTGCAGCTCTTTTTCTTTGGTGTTTATTAATTCCAAACCTCAGTCTTGCAGAAAATCCCCTTTTAATTTTTTCTGGTGATCTCCGCGGAGAAATCCAACCCTGCGGTTGTGCGGAAGAAGGTGACATGGGCGGACTTCCACGCAGGCTCACTTTTTTTAAGCAGCAGCAGTCTCTGCATTCTAGTCTTTTCTACTTAGATCTCGGCAATAATTTCCCGGAACCTTCAGAACAGGGTGATTTAAAAATACAGCTTATCCAGAATGCACTTAAGAAACTCGGTCCACAAGCAGTGCTGGTGGGACCTAAGGAATGGCAGAATGGGCTGCATAAGCTTGATCCGGAAATTCCGTATCTGCTTAGCAATCAAAGCCCGAAACTAACTTTTCTAACTTCAAAAACAATTTCTCAAGCCGGCCGGCAGACAATCAGCATTACAGGATATTTATCGCCGGAACTAGTCTACTTCAATCAGAATGAGCAGCCACAAATATTACCCTTAAATCCGGAATTGATAGCACGCTGGAAAGCAGAATTTGCAGAAACGAAAGATGCGTTTCGGATTCTCTTATTTCGCGGAAATGCTCAAGAGCTGAAAAAAGTTGAAGACTCAGGTTTGTTTGACCTGATTGTCGCAGGCAGTAACAATGATGATGAGTTGAAGCAGGTAATGGAACTGCGGACCAGTTCCTCGGTTTTCCCGATGATTCCAACGAAAGGTCAGGGTATCCTGAGTGGTAAATTATCTGCATCCGGCAGGTTCATTCCTGAGAATAATGAAACTGTACCTGCGGGTTTGACGCTGACCTGGTTGAGAGTCAGCTTTGAGGATGCTCCGGAATTAGCGGAAACATTCAGCAATTATGATGCTGCGGTCAAAGAATTGTTTTTTAGTAATTTGAACAGGATGGAAAAACAACGCCGGCAATCTCCGTTTGTCGGTAATGGGGTTTGCGCCGCATGTCATGCGGACATTGTTGCAAGTTGGCAAAAAAGTCGACACGCTCATGCTTTTGCCACCCTTGAAAAAAAAGGCAAACATTTTGATCCGGAATGTTTAGCATGTCATGTTGTTGGACTTAAACCGTGGATGGCCCCTGAAGATGCTTCGGCAACAGATAAAATATTCGAAGGAGGTACAGGTTTTCTGAGTCTTCAGACAACACCGCATTTGAAAAATGTGCAGTGTGAGAATTGCCATGGTCCAGCGCGGGCGCATCTTGAAAACAGTAAAATAAAACCAGCGAATAAGGATCCAAAAATAATTTGTGTGAGTTGTCACCAGGGCAGCCATTCACCAGCATTTAATTTTGAAACATACTGGCCAAAAATAAAACACTGAAGTTGAACTAGCTCATCCAGCGGTCACGCTCATTTTTTGCGTGCGTAAGCAGTTCTATTAACTTTTGCTTATCCTTTTCCCTGACAGCATCCTCAAGAGCGTTCAGAACATTTTTAAATGTATTTATCCTGAGCAGCAAATTTTGACTGTTTTCCAGAAAAATATCGGACCACATTTCCGGACTTGAAGACGCAATTCGGGAAAAATCCTTCAAACCCGCTCCGGAATGTCCAAGCACTTCCGGAGTCTCCGAATTGGCAATGGACTGAATACTCGCGTATGCCAGCAGATGCGGCAAATGGCTCACCGAGGAAAATATTTGATCATGTGTCTCCGCGTCCATCTCTGAAACAACAGCTCCCAATGAATCCCAAAGTCCACTAACTCTTTCGACAACATTCTGATCTGTTTTTTCATTAGGAGTAAGGATATAACGTTTTCCGGAAAACAGCTTTTCCTGTGCGGCACGTGGGCCGAAATGCTCTGATCCGGCAATCGGATGTCCGCCTACAAAGAGAATTTCTGCATACTCCGGAGTAGACATTATTTTTAATAAAGGAGATTTTACGCTTCCCGCATCTGTGACAATTGCTGATGCGGAAAGATGGGGACGTATTTGTGCGAGAACTTCGGCAAAGGCTTTTACCGGAACAGCCAGCAATACCAATTCCGCTTCCGCCAGTTTTTCATCCGGAGCAGCTGCGAGATAATCAACTAAATTCAGCGAGCTTATTTCTTCACGGTATGCTGTGTTATTGTCGTAGCCGATTAGCTGATGGGCCAGTCCCAAACGCCGCACATCCCTTGCGAATGAACCTCCGATCAATCCGAGACCTACGACGGCTAATGCCCCAAACGGTTTAAATCCGGAGGAAGACATTTATTCTACTCAAGTAGTTGCGGGAGCGGTTCCAGCAGGAGGAGCCAACTTTGTCAAAAACACGGCCACAGGGCTGGCAACATAAATGGATGAATATGTACCAATCAACACACCCACTAGTAAGGCAAACGCGAAATCGTGAATAATTTCGCCACCCAGTAAAAACAAGGCGAGTACCACAAGCAGCGTTGTTCCGGAAGTAATTAAGGTTCTGCTCAGAGTTTCCGTAATACTCAGATTGATCGTTTCTTCAAATGATTTTTTGCGGTATTTTCCCTGATTTTCCCTGATACGGTCAAAAACCACAATTGTGTCATTCAGAGAGTATCCGACCACCGTCAGCAATGCGGCCACAACAGTTAAGGAAAATTCTTTATCCAAAATGGAAAACATTCCGATAACGACAAGCACATCATGTACTAACGCGACAATCGCGCTGACTCCCTGTCTCCACTGAAAACGAATAGTAATGTAAAGTAGAACCAGACCAAGTGCAATCAAAATGGCCTGTACCGCGCTGATTTTCAGTTCATCACCCACTTTCGGACCGATTGTTTCGATACGCCGAATTTCAAGTTTTGGATGTTGCGGCAGCAGGATTTTGCGTAATTCCGAAGTAAGCTGTTCTCCTGTACCAAGCGGGCTGCCTGTCGGAAGCCCAAGTAAAATTTCCTTGTCCGCTGCATCTCCAAAAGTTTGCAGAATAACGTTCTTCATCCCTTTTTCTGCAAAGAATTGACGTAATTGATCCAGGTCAGGCGCAGTCGAAAATTGAATTTGGACATTCGTTCCTCCCCTGAAATCAATACCGTATTTCAAACCTTGGTGCGCGACTATTGAAGCGACTCCTCCCAGTATCAGGATGGCTGAGAAAACTGCGGCAAGATGTTTAAAACTGAGGAAGTCTATAAATTGACCTTCTTTAAAATTTAAAAATTGCATAATCTGTTTAGAGAAATATCTACAGAGTTAGTTAAATCAAATACTGAGTTTGTGTAATTTTGTTTTACGCAAATAAACTAAATCAAAAAAGAAACGTGTCACCACAATTGCGGTAAACATACTGGCAATGATGCCAATTGAAAGGGTAACTGCAAAGCCCTTGATCGGTCCTGTGCCAAACTGCAGAAGTGCGAGTGCAGCAAAGAGTGTGGTAATGTTCGCATCAAGAATAGTGCGGAATGCTTTACCGAAACCTTCCTGAATGGCTGCACGTGGGTTTTCTGTACGTTTTAATTCTTCACGAATACGCTGAAAAATTAAAACATTCGCGTCAACTGCCATGCCGATCGTCAGAACTATACCTGCCATGCCCGGTAGAGTCAGTGTCGCGCCGAACGCACCTAGGATTGAAATAATTAAAATTACATTGAAAATCAGAGCAACTGCCGCAAAAACACCTGCCAGCCGATAATAAAAAATCATGAAAATTAAAACCAGCACACTACCGATCATCAGTGAATTCAGCCCCTGTTCCACAGAGTCTTCTCCGAGGCTTGCGCCGACAGTGCGTTCTTCACGAATCTCAATTGGTGCTGGTAAAGATCCGGACCGCAACACAATTTTTAAAGTGTCTGCTTCTTCGACTGTAAACTGTCCGGAAATAGAGGCTTCACCTCCAGTAATGGCTTCGCGTATAACCGGTGCAGACTGTACCTTGTCATCTAGTACAATCGCCATGTTACGTCCCACGTTGCGCCGTGTGATTTTTGCGAAAAGATCAGCGCCGATTGAATCGAAAGAAAGCGCTACATAAGGACTGTTATCCCTTGAATCAATACGTACCCTTGCGTCACGGATAAATTCACCTGTCATTAAAATCTTTTTTTCCAATACATAAGGTCGTTTGGAAATCAATTTGTTCGTTGTCTTATCCCAGACTTCTTGATATTTGACGACTTCCGTCAGCCGGTTGTATGTATTTGGGGTGGCATTACTGTTGACAATTTGAAACTGCAAAACAGCCTGTGGACCAATCAACTCAATGGCGCGATCTCGGTCTTTTAAGCCCGGCAGTTGGATTACAATGTTGTTCGCTCCCTGCTTTTGTAGAGAAGGTTCGCTGATGCCCAAACTGTCTATGCGGTTACGCAAAACTTCGAGAGCTTGACTAACGGCGCTTTCACGAATACGATTTGCTTCATCTGCTTTGAGGCTTAAGTAAGTCAGTTCACCCTCCGGCTGCTGATCAAACTGAACTAGGAAACGGTCGTATGGGGGAAGTTCAAGGTTTACTTTTTTACCGGCTTCCATTTCAACAATCAGCGAGCCTGCCGTTTGACGAACCTCTACAAAATCAACCTGTTCGTCAATCAGCAAATCTTCCAGTTCCACTGCTGTGCGTCTAATAATTTCCTTAACTGCCTCCTCTGCTTTGATTTCAATATCGAGGTACATCCCTCCCTGTAAATCAAGACCAAGATTGACCTTGTCCTCCACTGTCTGCGGGTCGACTCCTGGTTGATATGCTCTGTAAGTTGGGAAAGCGTAATAAAGAGCGGCAATCAAAACGATCAGAATGATGCCTCCTTTGAATTTTATGTCCATGTATTTCGGTTGTATATTTACTGATTATAAGATTCGGTTTTACAAAAAAAACAAAAATGCTGCTTGGCCTATGCACAAACATTTTGCTGAAATCAGACGCAAAAATTTCCGTGCGGTTTAGAAATCTAATTATTCTTTTTCTTTGTCTTTCTTTTTTACTTCCTTTTTTTCAACATCATCATCTTCTTCTTTATCCTCTTTGCTTTCAGCAATTTTTTTATCCATCCTGGCCACCTGTTGGCGCTCAATTTGGATTTGCACTTTGCTGGCTATCTCAAGGGTAATACGGTCGTCACCGACCTTTATGATTGTACCAAAGATTCCGCCATTGGTGACTACCTTGTCGCCTTTTCTCAGGCTGTCAACCATATTCAAATGTTGTTTTTGCTTTTTTTGCTGCGGGCGGATGATCAGGAACCAGAAAACTCCAAGGATTAATACCAGCGGGATAAATTGGAAAAAAGGACTCTGTGGTGCCGCTTCTCCAGCGGATTGGGCATAGGCGACTGAAACAAATGGATACATGAAAATTACTCCTCAAAAAGTGAATTATTAAATAAAACATTAAAATATAGCACTTCTTGTTAAAAACTTCACGTCTAAATCAACTTAAAATTAAATTATTATTCTCTGATAAAAGTTTTGAATCTTAAGAGATGTCATTCCCGCGAAAGCGGGAATCCAGGAAAACAGCCTAATTTCTTGATTCAGACTGTTTACAGAATCGGGATCCCGGCTCAAGTCCGGGATGACAAGTGTTTCATATCTTCTAAAACTATTGTATGGATTTACTATTGTTCATGCCGCGCAAAGTATCGGTCACGTAGGAGGCGCAAACCGACTCCCCAACGAAGAAAGGGTTGCGGCGGCAGGAGCATAGGATCAGAGTTAGTTTGAATCATCCGGATCTCACTAGTCATTTTCTTGCTGGCAAGATTGGCAATTTCGGTTCCGAATAGGACTCCCAAACCAATTCCGCTGGCATTATAACATCCCGCCGCGAACATCCCATTATCCAGCTCTGCAAACACATTGGCGTTGTTGCCGCTGAGGCAGATTGTTCCCGACCAGGTGCTTTCAATTATATCGTCCCCAAGCTGAGGGAATCTCCTTTTAATCCCGATTAGATGTTTTGCTTTTCGCAACTCTAAATCCGGGCCGCTCATATTTTGTTCAGGCCAGATTTCGGCCGTATTGCGCATTAAGATCCGTCTGTCTTTCGTCAAACGCACGGTGGCTCCCATTGATTGCGCGGATAAAACTCCCCAGGCTTCTGGACGACCGATGGCGTCATCTTCTGCATCAGTCAAGGGGCGAGTCATGCTCGCCGTCAGAGTCAGCGAAAACGAGCGGTTCGGTTTTACACCGCAGTTTGTCATAAACCCATTCACCGCCACAATCAGTTTTCCGCAGCTAAGCTGCCCTTCCGGAGTTGACAATTGATAACCCTCAGAATTGCTCAGTTTGCTCCAGTTGATTACAGGTGAATTTTCAAATAATTCCACTTGCTGCGGAAGTTTTTCGAGCATGCCGCGCGCCAGTTTTGCGGGCTGCAGCATCACTCCGCCTTCTGTCCATAAACCCAAACGGTAATAAGAACTGCCAAGACGCTGCCGTAACTCTTTGCCTTCTAGAATATTGTGATTTAGATCCATCTCAGCCAACAATCTACTGAAATTTAGGATCTTTTTCTCATGTGACTTGACCGCTGTACAATGAATTTTTCCTTTGGCCTCCAAATCGCAGTTGATGCCTAGATCATCTACAAGACGCCGAACGGCTAAAACTCCGGCACGTTTTATTTGGTATTTTCGCCGATATAGCTCAAGACCGGCTGCAGAATAATGCCCCTCATTGAGAGTTGAATCCACCAGAAATCCGGAATTCCTGGCACTGGAACCTTCACCGGCACGTTCTGCTTCAAGCACAACAATTCGGGCCTGTGGATGTAAAAGAGCTAATTGCCTCGCAGCCGCAAGTCCGGTGAAACCTGCACCGAGTACAACCCAGTCAGCGTGCTGTTTTCCGGAAAGCGCAGGCTGAGCGCGACGAGGTGGGAGTTGTTTAATCCAACCGCAACCTTCGTCGTTTTTTGGTAGAGCTGAAATGATCTTAGCAGTCATTTTGAATCATTAATTATTATACTCAGTTCCAAAAAATAAATTATTGATGAAAGTCCCCTCATTGCTTGAAATGACATGTTCACAGGAATTCTTAGGATTACATCAGCAATAACTTAACCCGGAACAATTACGCACCGGCGGCTGATGAAAAGAGCGTAGGTTTTCAAAGTCTGCCGAACAGATTCGATGTGGACGGATTAATCAATTCCATTAATGTTACGGGCCACCGGTCCATAACAGGTTCCCCCTGTACGGTTATAAAAATGTAATGCACGGAGATCGGTGGTACATGTGGAAAGATAATCTTCTGTATCTGTTGCAGTCAGGCGACGGTGGCAGGATTCAAGCATCCGTATTCCACGCTGCTCCCAATCAAGTACCCTTCGAGACATCCTTTTTCAGAAAGTTATGCTGATCTGCAAAAGTATAGGTAAAATCCATCTTAACTGGTCCTTGGTCGCAGGTGAACGTACCAGTGTTTCTCTACCCATTTGAAAAACCAGATGATACAAAAAGTACAACAAAGATAAAAGAATCCTGCAGTGATAAACGATTCAAAAGGCACAAAATATCTTGAATTAACTATTTTTGCAGCGCCAAACAAATCAACAATCGTAATCACTCCTGCGAGTGCACTTCCGTGCAGCATAAAAATAACTTCGTTGCCGTATGCAGGTAAAGCGCGCCGGAAGGAACCTGGAAGGATAATGCGACGATAAAGCGTTGATTTAGACATTCCACTGGCATTCGCCGCTTCGATTTCACCGAATGGAGTTTGCTCAATCGCCCCTCGCAGGATTTCTGCTGTGTACCCAGCTGTGTTCAAGGCAAAAGCTATAATGGCGCACCAATAGGCTTCCCTGAAAAGCACCCAGAGTACGCTTTCACGAATAGCTTCAAACTGGCCCATGCCGTAATATAGCAAGAACATCTGAACCAATAAAGGTGTCCCCCGAAAAAAATATATGTAAGATTTAGCTGGATACCTTAAGATTGAATTTTTTGAAACTGCCATCAAGGCTAACGGAACTGCTAATCCAAATCCTGATATCAGGGCTATCAAGACCAATTGGATTGTCACCAAA
>Ga0208962_1000003_pt1 | contig 65983 bp, 64 predicted proteins | sample AOAMet2_C43A7_80_2_FD_188076 | JGI IMG/M metagenome (GOLD analysis project Ga0208962, IMG submission 188076) | Ammonia-oxidizing marine microbial communities from Monterey Bay, California, USA - C0912_C43A7_80 (SPAdes) | ecosystem: Environmental > Aquatic > Marine > Intertidal zone | place... | reverse complement strand
TTATCCGAAGCACCTCAAAGACATTTCTCTCTGCACTAATTCTTGACCTGGTCGAGGACGGCCAGTTCCAGCTCACCGACTCTCTCGAATCGGTCCTGTCAGCCCATCCTGACTACTCGTTGCTCGACCAGACGAAGATCAATGTCGCGGCAACTGTCCACGAGCTGTTGAGCATGCGTTCAGGTATCCGTCCCTATGCGGCGGGGGCGGACGAAGCGAACAACATGGATCTGCTCTGGGTTGTCATGAAGCCGTCTTGGAAACCAGTGGACACGCTTGGTCTAATCAACGACCCATGGGTTGAACCTGGCGAGCACGAGTACTCCGGTTCGAACAGCTATCTCCTTGGGATGATCGCTGAACTACACAACAACAAGGCTCTCCCTGTCCTCTACCGAGAACGTCTCTTCGATCCGCTTGGACTCGACGCCGTGCTATTCCCTGATGAACCAGTTCCCGAAGGCACGGCACGCCCATACACGGACCTTGATTACTGGGGGGGAAGCGGGTTCGGCGACCTGATCGAGTTGGACGCGCTCCTTTACGGAAACTCCCCTGACACATGGTACGAACAAGATGCGAGGCTGTCTTGGGCTACAGCGGGAATCACCTCCACGCCAGCCAATATTGCTCAATGGGGCTACGAGCTCTTTAGCGAGAACGGTTCCGCTCTCTCGGAGGAGAGTCGATCGATTCTTCTCGACTCGTTTAGCGACGAAATGACCCCACTTGCTGGACTACTCCAGCAATACGGCTACCACGTGGCGAAACGCAGTTTTCTTCTAGACGACGGAACCTCATTGTCAGTCGTTGGACATCCTGGAGGAGGAGCGGGCTACACCTCGCGGTTGTTCTACTCTCCCCGCCTGGATATATCGATCTCGATCCTGGCGAACTCAGATCTTCGATACGCCAGACGCGAAGGGGGCTGTAGCGAGTACGGCACAGCGGACTGCATCGGCTGGGGGCTTTTCAAGGCCTACGCCGAATAGAGCAGTCCGCAGGCTGACATCCACTGCGGCGTAACGCCTGCGCTTACCTACACCGAGGGCGTCAGGGACGCTCACCGGTTTAGACATCGGGCCGTTACTTCCACCATTCGTTCGGACAATTCGCCGGTGAGCAAAAGTTTGTTCTCTTCGTATTCGAAGTCGCTCTGAGTGAGCCGTTCTTCGATGCACTCCAGTGCGCTGATGCAAACCGACGGAGACGAGCCCGCGTACTCGCAGTTCGTCAGAAATGCGTCGCGCACTTCCTCGTCATAGTCCCGATTCCCTGAACACCCGATGGCTGTAGTTAGTGAGAGCACAACCAACATGGCCAGCGCTGCGAATCGACCGGTAAAAACCATCACAGTCTCAGTCTCAGTCTTCCAAAAATCGGAGGGAGGTAGGTCACCCTGCGTATCTACACCTGGGGGCTCCGAAGTCGACCCACCCCAAAACGGTGGAGAGAGGCGCTCCGCCTACCCCTGAGCGGTTGGATAACTCCCTTATCGGGGGCTGAAACACCGTTCGCTGGGGCGCAGTCACGCCTCTCACCAGTAACTCTACCTACCCCAGGCACAAGTCGACCCTCAAAGTTGGGACGCTTACGCGTAGCTACACCTCGGGGCTCCGCTGTCGCCCCCCATCCCCTGTAGCGGAGGGTTCGAAAAACTCTAGCTAGGGCGCCTGAATCCGATAGTCCGATCTACCCGCGCCACCTCGACCGTGTACTGGGCGTACCAGCGATTGCGGCCTTCGTCCTGGGCGTTCTCATGTTCCAAGTCGTTTCGCCAGGCGGTGATGTCCTCTTCGGTACGCCAATAGCACACGGTGATTCCGAGGCCGTCGTCTCCCCGAGCCGATTGCATACCTAAGAAGCCCTCACGGGCGTTAACCAGTTCGGCCATGCGGTCAGCCGTCTCTTCGTATCCGTCAAGATTGCTAGTCATACGAGTAGTGAAGATCGTGGCGTAATACGGAACCTCACCTACCAGGCCGAATTCGACTGCCTCATGTGCATCGTTCATGACGAAACCATATTTCGACAATGCCCCTACCCGCGCGTACCTACACCGGGGGCTCCGATGCCACCGCATCATCCCCGCAGTGGTGGGATGGCAAACTTAAGTGATGAGGACACTCGCCGTGGTTGTGTCACTGGTTCTGGTCGCATCGGCCTGTGGCGGAGGTTCGGACTCCGCCGAGTTGGAGGCGTTGCGGGAAGAGGTTTCAACTCTCAAGGCACAGGTAGCAGCAGCAGCCCCACACTCCGAGTGGCCAGATGAGTATCAGACCCTCTGGGTGGGTATCTGCGAACTGATCCTTGCCGACGCGGCAGATGGAGATGAACTGTCTGCTCCCGATATCTGCCGATGCGCCTTGGATGGACTGATGAAGGCCTTCTCATTGAAGGACTACGAGCAGTGGACACAGGACGTCAAAGACCGTGCGGCAGCGCCCTACGTCACCATGTGCTGGGGGGCGGGATAAGGCTGCCTGCGCGGATCTACACCTAGGGACTCCAAGTAGTGTCGCGGGTGCTCCTAGCACCGAGATGCCCTGGACGAGACGACTTCAACAAAGGTGGACACCGATGGCCCGAATCCAGATTTGCGGGAAGTACAGCCCAGGGGGATGGGAGGGAGTCGTCGCTGAAGGTGCTGTCTCCCGGGAAACCCACATGCACGCGATGTTCGAATCTCTGGGCGCCGAAGTCGAGTGCTACTACATGCTTCCAGGCTCTAACTACGACTTCACGATGATCCTCAACAACGCCGACGCCAAACTCCTCGCCGCAATCAAGAAGATGGTGGGCCCCTCAGGTGCGGTAATCGAGACTGAGGCCGACGTTCTGATGACCGCCGAGGAATGGGACGCCGTTGAAGGCCAGAGTTATCGGCCTCCTGGTAACTAACACCGCTCCAGAGGGCAGCCCAAGCGCGGCTTCGCGCATCTAAACCTAAGGGCTCGTACCTAGGTGTCGTAGCCCGACCATCATCGCGTTCCGGCTTTCGACCTCGGCGGGACTACCGTTTGCGGTGTGGTCGAGCCTGTTCACGACGATCCCCGGGGTCCCGGGCAGGAACCACTCGAATACGGCGCGCTGGCTTCCCGGTTCGAGGTAATCCGTGAAGCTGCCGATCGGTCACCCGACTCGCTGGTGCCGCGGTCGATCATGAGAGGGATCGCCGCCGGTCTCTCACGGGCGCCCGGCATTCGACGGACCGATCCCCTCAAGAGTCACCAGCAGCGATCACTCTGGGCTCGACTCGTCGACGAGGCCACGGCCCGGCCCGAACATGTCGGGTTTGTCCTCCTCGGAGCCGGCGGCATCCGGGAACTGGCCGAACGGCTCGGCGTGCCCCACAAGACCTTGGCCACCCGTCTCGATTCGTGGCGCCGGACTCGCCCCCGGATGGTGGTGACTTTCACCGGGCGTCGCGTCCGGGGAAGCACCCCGCTGCACGCCGTCCAGATACCTGTGGCGTCTGACCTCGTGCTTTGGGCGGCCACCACCCGGGCGGCGGTGGACGAGGTGGACGGGCGCCCTCCCCACCCGCTTTTGGTGGCCGATGCCGCTGAGCGCCTCGCCATGCTGGGTACCACCGGCCCGGCCTTCGGGACGTGGCCCGATTTGGACGATGCAGTGGAAGATCTCGGGAAGGCCATTGCTCGCCGGGGAAGCGAGGCGCCCCGTCGGCGCCTGGAGACCGGCCGCCACCGCTGACCGGCACGGATCAGCGGATTCTGCGGGTCTCGCCCATCGGTCACACCTCCGCCTACGGAGGCTCGCGGGGCCGTAACCTTTTCGTCGTGGCTAATTCTCAGACCTCCGATCCGACGCGCACGGGCAGCCGTCCCGACCTACGCAACGTCGCCGTCATCGCGCACGTCGACCACGGCAAGACAACCCTCGTTGATGCCTTGTTGCGCCAGTCCGGTGCCTTCCGGGACAACGAGGAAGTCGCCGAGCGTGTCATGGACTCCATGGACCTCGAGCGTGAGAAGGGCATCACGATCCTGGCCAAGAACACGGCCGTCGTCCGTGACGGCGTAAAGATCAACATCGTCGACACTCCCGGCCACGCGGACTTCGGCGGCGAGGTCGAGCGGGCGCTGAACATGGTCGATGGCGTGATCCTGCTCGTCGACTCCGCTGAGGGCCCACGCCCCCAGACCCGGTTCGTGCTTCGTAAGGCACTCGAAGCCGGTCTGGCCATCGTGCTCGTCATCAACAAGGTCGACCGTCCCGATGCCCGCCTCGACGAGGTGGTCGATGAGACCTACGAGTTGTTCCTGGACCTCGACGCAACCGAAGACCAGATCGAGTTCCCGATCGTCTACACCGATGCCCGGGCTGGTACCGCCACCCTGGATCCGTCCGTCCCCGGTGCTGATCTCAGCCCGTTCTTCGACGTGGTTCTCGAGCACGTGCCACCGCCTTCGTTCGACGAGACAGCCCCGCTACGGGTCCACGTCACCAACCTCGACGCCTCGCCGTACCTTGGTCGGATCGCCATCTGTCGCATCGACAGCGGAACCCTCAAGCGTGGCGCCGCGGTGGCATGGTGCCGCACCGACGGCACCGTCCAGCCAGCCAAGATCGGCACCGTCACCGTCACCGACGCCCTCGGCCAGGTCGACGTGGAGGAGGCCGGACCGGGTGAGATTGTCTATGTGTCGGGCATCGTTGATGTCACCATCGGTGAGACCCTGGCTGACCTGGATGATCCCCGTCCTCTTCCCGGCATCACCGTCGATGAGCCCACGCTGTCGATGGCCATTGGGGTGAACACCTCGCCGGTGGCCGGATCGGACGGCACCAAGCTCACCGCCCGCCAGGTCAAGGACCGTCTCGACACCGAACTGGTCGGCAACGTGTCGCTACGGGTGATGCCCACCGAGCGTCCTGACACCTGGGAGGTCCAAGGTCGTGGCGAACTCCAGTTGGCCATCCTGGTCGAGACGATGCGCCGCGAAGGCTTTGAACTCACCGTAGGTAAGCCGGCTGTACTGCTGCGAGAGATCGACGACACCCTGCACGAGCCCACCGAGCGCCTCTCAGTGGACGTCCCCGAGGAGTACGTGGGTGCCGTCACCCAACTACTCGGGGAGCGCCGGGCCCGCATGGGGGACATGACCAACCACGGCACCGGCTGGGTCCGCCTCGACTACGTGGTGGCCGCCCGTGCACTGATCGGTTTCCGGACCGAGTTCATGACCGAAACCCGCGGTACCGGCCTTTTGCACCACGTGTTCGAAGGTTGGGAGCCGTGGATGGGTGACCTGCGAATCCGCCAGACAGGCAGCGTGGTGGCCGACCGCATCGGTAGTGCCACGGCGTACGCCATCACCGGCATCCAGGAACGAGCTTCGATGTTCATCGGCCCCACCGAGGAGGTGTACGCCGGAATGATCGTCGGCGAGAACCCCCGGTCCGAGGACATGGACGTCAACATCTGCAGAGAAAAGAAGCTCACCAACGTGCGGGCCTCGGCATCTGACGACACGATCCGCCTAACACCGCCGCGGCGCCTCTCCCTCGAGCAGGCGTTGGAGTACATCGCTGACGACGAGTGCGTCGAGGTGATGCCGGGCGTGGTACGTCTCCGCAAGGTCGAACTTGACGCCACCGCCCGCGCCCGGACCGTCAAGCGCCTCAAGAACGCTCGAGCCTGAGGGTCCTCCGGGGCTTCGACCGATGGCCGTCAACGTGCTGGGAACGCCGCTCCAGGAATGCGGTGTCGACCCCCTGACCGGTTTCTACCGGGATGGTTGCTGCAACACCGGGGCAGACGACCTCGGGGTGCACACCGTGTGCGCTCTGATGACCGAGGAGTTTCTGGCTTTCTCCAAGGAAGCCGGCAATGACCTCTCGACGCCGCGGCCCGGGTTCCCGGGGCTGCATCCCGGTGACCGATGGTGTCTATGTGCACCACGCTGGCAGGAGGCTCACGAGGCCGGAGCGGCGCCTCAGGTCCTGCTGGCCGCCACCCACATCCTCAGTCTGGAGTGGGTCGATGCCGAGGCCCTACGAGCCGCCGGAGTCGATCGACCCGATTGATCGGTGTGGTCGGCCTCACTGGTTCACGCCGGGGACCTGACCGTCGAGTCGGCGACCAGTCGGTCGATCAGTGGTTCGAGGGCGTCACGCCAATCGGCGATCAGGCCCACGTCGCACCAGTTCCAGAGGTCGCATGTGGGGTCAGGGTTAATGCCCACCACCGTGGTGGCCCCTCGAAGCCCGACCGTGTGGTTGAACTTCCCAGACGTCCCGATGGCGATACACAGTCGGGGGGCAATGGCATGCCCGGTGATGCCCACCTGACGGGCCCGGGGCATCCATCCGGCATCGGTGACCTTTCGTGTGGCGCATAGTTCGGCACCCAGCCGCCCTGCCAACCTCTCCACGTCGGCCAACTCCGAGGGCTCGACGCCCTGTCCGACGCTGATCACCACATCGGCGTTGGCCAACAGGTCGCTGTCATCGTCGCGGCGACGCTCCAGAATCCGCACCAGCCGATCGGCTGACGCTCCGTGTCCGGACTCTCGTGCCAGCGAGCCGAGATGGTCCGCGGCGAATGGGGCCCCGGGTCGAGGCCGCAGCGTGGGCAGGATGCCGGAGCGGACGGTCGCCATCTGGACGGTCGAGGTGCAAGTGATCTCGGCTACCAGACGGCCACCGAAGGCGGGCTTCAGGGCGATCAGGCGTCTGTCACGTACCTCGAGCCCTACGGCATCGCCGGTTAGGCCGGCATCCAGGCGGATAGCCAGACGCGCCGCCACCTCGCGACCCCAGGCCGTCGACGGTGCCAGCACGGCCCACGGCGGGTCCTCGACCAGTGATCTAGTCAGCATCCGGGCCACCTCGTCGGCGCCGGTCACCCCAGCATGGTGAAGCACCCGATCTGCGCCCTGGCCGCTGAGGGCCTCCCAGTCGCGGACCACGTCGATGGTCAGCACCGTCCGGCCGCCAATGGTGTCGGCCAGACCGGCGGCCGCTCCCAGAAGTTCGGAGGTCGAGCGCTCTCGTCCGGGTTCGCCGATCACCACGATCTCGCCACCGTCGCCCGGGCCCGACGGACGGGCCACCTCTCCGACAGCGTCTTCGGACCCCCAGATGGCGCCGCCGGATCGGACCACTTCGACCACCCGGTCCAGATGGGCCTTGTCGGCGCCGGTGAGCGTCTCACCGGTCCGTTCGACGTCGAGTAACCGCACCTCACCGACCACCGTCGGACTGGCTGCCGCACCCCAAGGGCCGGGGCCCAGATCGACGGGTCCGAGGCGACGGATGAGGGAACCGTCCACGGTGGCCCACGCCTCAGGCTCCTTAACCTTGCACGGCTCGCACAAACGCTCGGCGCACGAGACCACGGCCGGCAGGTCGACCTCGGCACGTAGCCACTCGTCATCGTGTTCCAGTAGGGCTGCCAGCCCCCGGGCGAACTGCCCCGGGCCGGTTGTCAAGTCCAGTTCCCGGGCACCCACCAACAGGGGAAGGCCCAGGAGTTCCGCCACCTGAGCGGGCACCTGGCCGGTGTCGGCGTCGACCGAGTTGCGTCCGCACAGGACCAGGTCCCACGGTCCGGTGGCCTCCAGGGCGGCGACCACGGCCCTGGAGGTGGCCAGGGTGTCGCTCCCGGCGAACGCCGAGCCGGTCACGTGGATCCCCTCGATGCAGCCACACAGGATGGCTTCCCGTAGCACGGTCTCTGCGGCGTCGGGACCGAGAGTGATTGCCGTGCACGTACCGCCGGTGGCCTCGGCCAGATCGCAACCCGCCCGCACCCCGCGTCGGCAGTAGTCGTTCATGTGGAGTTCGAGGCCGTCGCGCACCAGACGGCCGTCGTTGCCGAGGCGCATCTCCTGGAATTTTGGGATCTGCTTGACCAGGGCTGCTATCCGCAGCGGACGAGGCGGCCGGTCGGTCACCGCGCCACCGTACCGGTGACACCACTAGCGTCCGGACGTGGCCAGCTTCGACACCGAAACGTTCCTCGTCGATTCCACCGACCCGACCGATCTCGTCGACGTGCTGGCCGAGGTGGCCAGCTCGCCCGGCTCGTGGATCAACGTGGAACCTGACGTGGACGACTCGCTCCGTGCCGACGTGCCGGGTCTGTTCGCATGGTTCTCGGCCCGAGGCCCTCAAGTCCCGGTGGCGACGTTCGTAGCCGGTTCTGGTCGAGACGTTCCGTCCGTCGGGCTCGACCACAGCACCGGGCGGGGCGCCGGTGACCGTCTACGAGACGCCGGCGTCATCGCCCCTGAAGGATGGTCGCTCCGCCAGGACAACCCCAAGCGGGGCCTCATCTGGGAGTCCGGTTCGCTAGACGTGCCCACAGGCCCGTCGTTGGCCGTGTTCCTGATGGAGGCCACGGCGCTCTTCTGCCCATTACCCACCGAGGGACGATTCCGGGTTTTGGTGCACACGCCACTGAACTGAAGCCCCAAAACTGGGGCCCGGCAACACTGACCGGGTCAGGCCTCCCGGACCGACTGCATCACCAGGTCGATGAGTGCCTCAGCGTCGGCCTCGTAGGCCACATCGCAGTTGAACGACACCTCGGCGCGGGGACCACGCTCGTCGACCACAGTCATGCCCCGGGTGTGGGTGCCGTCGACTTCCACGCGCACCGGGCGGGATGCCATCTCGAACAGGTGGGGGTGGGTGACGGCCAGGACGGCGCACGGGTCGTGGACCGGCCCATCCTCGGTCTCCTCCTCGGCCACGTGGAAAGTCGTGTAGAACTCGAGTAGCTCGGCCATGGCGTCACCCACCGGTGTTCCGAAGGTCGCACATACCCGACCGTGGGCACTGCCCATGCGGACCTGATGGGTGAGGTTGAGGCCCACCATGGTCAGCGGGGCGCCGGACCGGAAGACCTCGTCGGCTGCCTCGGGGTCGGCGTACACGTTGAACTCGGCGGCCGCCGTTACATTGCCGACGCTCAGGGCGGCGCCTCCCATCAAGGTGATGGAAGCCACCCGCTCAGCCATGCCGGGATCGGCCCGGAGGGCCAGAGCCACGTTGGTCAGAGGGCCGATAGGCACCAGATGTAGACCTTCTTCGGCCCGGGTCGTCTCGACCAGCCAACCGACGGCGTCATCGGAATCGGCACCCCTGGTCGGCTCGGGGAGCACGAGGCTCCCGAGGCCTGTTGCCCCGTGGACCTCGTGGGCGAACTCCTGGGCACCGACCAGCGGTCCTTCAGCGCCTGTATGGACCTCAACGTCGAGGCCCAGCAGTTCACGCATCCGACAGGCGTTGGCCGTGGTGTGTTCCAACTCGACGTTGCCGGCCACCGTGGTGATGCCCACCAGGTCGGCCCAGCGGGCCGCGGCGATGATGGCCATGGCGTCGTCCACTCCGGGGTCACAGTCCAAGATGATGCGAGGCCGTTTATCCGGCGAGAACGCCTCCGAAGCCGGATTCGTCGGGGTTGCGTTGTCTGGAAACTGTTTCGGCATGGCCGGAGTGTGCCCCGTCAGGAGGTGGGTTAGTCGGATCGGGCGCCCATCGAGCGGGCCACCTCGGTGGCCGTGGGCATCGATGGCTGGGCACCTGGGCGCGTCGCTGCGATGGATCCGGCATGGACCGACTCGTGGACGGCCTCGACGACGGTCATTCCGCGGGCCAGCGCCGCGGCCAGCGTTCCACAGAACGAGTCACCGGCCCCGGTGGTGTCCACCGGGGTGATGGTTGGAGCTGGCACCTCGATCGCCTCGTCGATGGTGACGACGAGGGCGCCGTCAGCCCCGCGGGTTACCACGACGGTCTCGACGCCCAGGCCACGGGCCGCCACCGTGAGGTCATCGACGTCATCGGACGGTTCAGATCCCGTCAGCTGGGCCAGCTCGATGAAGTTGGGGACCAGCACGTCCACCCGATCCATGAGTGCGACCGGGAGCGCCCCGGGGGTCGACGGGGCCGGCGCCGGGTTCAGCACCACGGTCCCGCCCGCGGCTAGTGCAGCATTGGTCACGGTTTCCGCCGGAATCTCCAGCTGGAGCAGAACCACCGCAGCATCGGCCAGCACAGCGGACGCACCGTCAAGGTCCGATGAGCTGACGTGGGCATTAGCACCCGGGCTCACCACGATGGCGTTGTCCCCGTCGGCGTTCACCCCGATCAGGGCGATCCCGCTGGGGGCTCCGGCATCGACCGCCAGATGGCTGGTGTCCACGCCCGACGCCTCAAGCGATGCCTTCAGAGTGGCGCCGGTGTCATCGGACCCCACGCGACCCACGAAGGTCACCGCCGCTCCCTGTCGTGAGGCGGCTACCGCTTGATTGGCTCCCTTGCCTCCCGGAACGAGGGCGTGGTCGCCGCCCATCACCGTCTCGCCGGTCATCGGGTGGTGGGGGACCGGCACGACGATGTCGAGGTTGACTGAACCGACCACGACGACACGGGGGGAAGGCATGTCCGAGAGCATGGCATCCCCGGCGGGTCGAACCCTGCCTGACGGAACGCTGGGTCAGGCCGTGCCGGGGAAGCGGCGAACCAGTGTCGACGAGGTACCCGCCCGATCGAGGAATCGGGCCACGTCACGCCCCACGGTCTCAGCCGACGAGGGCGTGGCGTAGAAGTTGTTCCGCCAGTCCTCCTCGGTGGCCAGCAGGATCTCCGAGATCGCGTCGCAGCCGGCCACGTTCTGAAGAGCTACGTGCTTGCGAACCACGTTCTGGCGATAGGCGCCGAACCCGTGGTGGGTGCGGGCCACCTCGGCGTGGGAGCGGTAACGCTCCACGAACGTGTCATCGTCCAGGTCGCCTCGTCGAGCCACCAGGGACACCATCAGGAGGGCGTCCGGCGAGAGCGCGGCGTCGCCGCGATCTCCGAGGCTGGCGCCCCACACGCGATGGCGATCCACCTCGAGCACACCCAGGAGATGCTCGGGGGTGAGGAAGTGAGTCTCGCCGGTGATCCAGATCAGCGCCGTCCAGGTCGGTCTGGCTACCGGCATGGAGCGAGCTCTCAGTAGGTGGAGCCGGTCCTGATCTACCAGGTCCACCGCCAGGACGCCGGGTCGGGACGCCAGCGCCTCAGCATCGGGCGCCGGATCATCCGTTAGCAGACAACGCACATTGTCCATCGGCCCAGCATCCCCCTGCGGGTCAACGGCTGCCACACTCAGGTCATGCTCCACATCGATGATGCCGACCGAGTCCGCCTCCTCCGGATTGACCGACCCGAAGCCCTCAACGCCCTCGACGAGGCCCACTACGACGCACTGGCCGACGCCCTCGATGGTGCCCGGACGTCGCCTGAGGTAGCGGTGGTGGTCCTCACCGGCACCGGCCGAGCCTTCTGCGCCGGGACCGACCTCGGCGACATGGAGCGCCGCAAGGACCCCGACTCGGGATTCGTGCCGGGTCGGCATGGCTTTGCTGGATTCATGGACCGACTGTCCACCTTCCCTAAGCCAGTCGTGGTGGCCGTCAACGGGTTGGGTATCGGTATCGGTGCCACAGTGATCGGCCACGCCGACCTCGTCTTCATGTCCAGTGAGGCCCGATTGCAATGCCCGTTCACCGCGCTGGGGGTGGTGCCCGAGGCCGCGTCCAGCTACCTGTTTCCCCGGCTCCTGAATCGTCAGGACGCCACTTGGGTGCTCATGAGCTCGGAGTGGATCGACGCGCAGGAATGCCTGCGGATGGGCCTGGCGTGGCGGCTGTGTGCCCCCGAGGCCCTCATGGACGAGGCCATGAGCCACGCCCGGCGTCTGGCGGCCAAGCCGGTGGCGTCATTAGTCGCGTCCAAGCAACTGCTGACCGCACCGCTGGCCGAAGCCATTGCCGAAGCCCGCGTACGCGAGGACCGGCAGTTCGCTGAACTGATGGGTGGCCCGGCCAACGCCGAGGCGCTCCGGGCGTTTGCCGAAAAGCGGCCGCCGGACTTCACCGGGATGTAGAAACCGGCCTAGGCGACCGGTCCGCCGGCCACTTCCTGAAGGCGCTTGACCGCGCCGACCATGACCTTGCGGGCCACGGTAGGGCTCTGGTCCAGCAGGCTGGAGAACTCGCGGCGGTTCAGGATCTCAACGACCATGTCGGCCTCGGCGGTCACCGTGGCTGAGCGGGGGGTGCCGGCGATGAGGCTCATCTCGCCCAGAAAGTCGCCGGCGCCGAGGGTTGCCACCAGGCGGCCGCCGCGGCGGACCGAGGCCTGGCCGTCCACGATGATCATGAACTCGCGGCCCGGTTCACCCTCGGTGGTCAGTGTCCGACCGGCGGGCACCTCGACACAGGTCATGAGGCGGGCCAGCGAGCGCTGTTGACCCTTGCTCAGCTCGGAGAAGAGGCCGACGCCGGCCAATGCGGACTGGCGGCGGTCGTGTCGTAAAGCCATGGTTGGTCTCCCGTGTCCAGGTCCCGGCCGGTCCGGGCCACCCGTCTAGCATCGCATCGGCCCGGTGGTTCCACGCCGGTTCGTGACGGCTATCACCTGTGTCATCGGACTCGTCGAACAGCGATTCCGGGAGAGACCTACTTGACGGCGACCGGTGCGACTGGGCTCCCCACGGCGTCCACGAAGGGCTCCGGAGTGGCGCTGAGGAGGAACTCGTACACACCGTCGGCGGCACAATCGTCCGAGAGGGTCTCAAGGTCCCAGTTCTGACCCTGGGTCAACCCCATGTCGACCAGTTGGAGTAGGTGCACGGCCAATGTGTCGGCTTCTGACGGGTACACCTCGAAGGCCAGGGTGTCGTTGGCAACCGCAGCGACGTCGTGATCGTGCATCCACGCCACGCTGGACAGCCCCATCCCGGCATTGGAGCCGTCCTGGCTGGGACCGAGGCAGTAGGCCATCCCACCCGACTCGTGGTAGATGGCCATCCTTCCGGTCCGGACTAGGACGATGTCACCCGACCGCACCTCCACGCCACCCAGCGCTGCCGCCTCGTCCAGGTCGTCGGCGGTGATGGCGTACGGACAGTCCAAGACGTCGACGCCCTTGGACCGGGCCACGTCCAGCAGCACACCACGGGAGATGACGCTCCGGAGGTGGTGGATCCCGCAGAGCGAGGCGCCGGTCCCTGTGATGGTCGCTGAATCGAAGCCGTTGTACATCAGGCCCGAGTAGGACACGTGGCCGAGGCCGTCCCAGTGGGTGCCGGCCTGCAGGCCCATGGTGACGTGGTCGTCACTGGTGTGGAACGCGTCGGGGCCGGCCTCTGGATCCAGGGCCTCGTTCACGGCATGCATGGTGCGGGTTGGGTTGTCGCGACCGGGGACGAACCCGGCCTGAACGCCCTCGTGTTCGAGGGGGACAGCCAAGGCAATGGTTCGTCCGTGTCGGACGCCGCCCGCAGCGGCAGCCACCACCTCGGGTGTGATTAGGTTCAGGGTGCCGATCTGGTCGTCGTCACCCCACCGCCCCCAGTTGCGGACACGGGCGGACAGCGCCTGGAACTCTTCGGACATCGGCATGTGGGCTCCTGCTTTCCTCAGTATCCGGTGTTTTCAGTAACCGGCTTCGACGTCGACTACGTCAACGAGGGGTTGTCCGGCCAGCCAGCGTTCGAGATTGTCGGCGAAGGCGGCGTGAAGCCGCTCGATGGCTCCGGGGTCCGCCCACGACACGTGAGGGCTGAGCCGTACCTTGGGGTGGTCGTAGAGCCAGTGGCCCGCGGGGAGCGGTTCGGGATCACAGACGTCGAGCGAGGCCAGCCCGAGGTGGTCGGCGTCCAGCGACCGTCTTAGCGAATCCTGGTCGACGATGCGGCCCCGGGCGATGTTGACGAGGTGAGCCCCCGGTTTCATGGCGGCCAGCAGGCCGTCATCGACCATTCCCTCGGTGGCCGGCGTGAGCGGAGCACCCACCACCACGTGGTCGGCATCGGCCACCGCGGCCCGCACATCGGTCGAGAACGTCATTCCGTCAGGCATACCTGGTACGGGGCCGGGGTCACCGGAGCGGGTCACCGCCATCATCTGGCATCCGAAGGGAGCAAGTCGCCGGGCGACGGCCCGGTTGATGGACCCAAAGCCGATGAAGGCCACCGTGGCGCCGTCCAGTGTGCCCAGGTCGGCCAGCACCCAGTGGCGGGGCGGCTCGGTGACCCACCGGTCGGGGAGCTGCTTGACCGCCGTCAACAGCATGGCCACCACCCATTCGGCGATGGGGACGGCGTTGACCCCTCGGGCACAGGTCAGCGTGCGATCGCCCAACTGGTCGAATGGGAAGTGGTCGACACCCTGGCCAAGCGCATGGACCCAGGTGACCCCCCGTTCCAGCACCTCCTTGAGGTTGCCGGTGGGGGCTGCCTGGGTGATGCAGGCCACGCCCGACACCTCGTCGGGCACCGGACCATCGGTGGGGACCGGGATGAAGTCCACGGTCGGGAACCGCGCCCGGATGGCATCGGAGGGAAAGTGCTCGCCCCACAGGTGGACGAGGACCGGGGTCCGGTCAGGGGAGTCCATGGCCGGGAGTCTGGCACGGTGTCGCGAGCGCCTTCTGACCGGCCAGAGTCTCGCTATGGCTGCAGGGCCAGCGCAGGAAAGGCGACGCCAGTAGGTACTGGAGATGGCGACCCGCCTGGCTGGCGAGGATTACGACGCGGTTTGCATGACGCAGGTTGCCGACGAGGCTGAGGTGGGCGTTGGCCACGCTCTACAGCTAGTTCACCGGCAAGAACCTCCTAATCCTCGCCGTGATGGACGGTCGACCATCCCGAGGGACGCCGTGCTACGACGCCTTCACCGTCGAACTGCTACAGAACTAGCCTGCTCTTCCTTCCAATCGGCGATCTCGTCGACCTGTTCGTCGATGTGCTCGACCGGGGGCGGTGGCGATGGCAGCCAGGAGCCCCTCGGGGTCGGCCGTGCCGATCGAGAACGTGCGCCGCTTGTCGGCCAGGGTGAGTTCGACGGAGTCCCGGCCCCAGACCCGCCACAGCGTGCCGCCGGGGACGAAGCGGATGCCCCAGCCGTAGCGGGCGCCGTGGGTGGTGACCCGCTGGGAGGTGACGTCAGCGAGCGCGATTCGTCTGCGGGGCCAGCCCCAGTGGAATACCGCCACGACCTCGCCGTCGGCGACGGAAATGGTGAGCGTCATGAAGGCCCGGATCGCCACGAGTACAACGAGCAGCGAAGGGACGCTCCAGAGGAGCACCTCTGCAGTCACACCGAACACCACCAGGGAAATTAGCCAAGGCAGCAGCACTGCCGGGTAGAGCAAGGCCCACGGCCGGGGCACTCGGTTGACGTACCGGTAACTCATGGCGCGGATCCAGCTCAGCGGGTTCGCTCGCGGATCAGGACCTCCTGGGCCACGGTGGCCACGTGCACACCTGACGGGGCGAACACCTCGCCCACGGCCAACCCCCGGGCGCTGGCCAGGCCATGGGACCGTAGGTCGTGGAGCAGCCACTGGTCGGGCGGCGGTGGCCGGTGAAACCAAATGGAGTGGTCGAGGCTGGCCCCGATGAAGATTTCGCCGTAGGTGGTCACCGAGTCGTCACGGACCTGGTCGATCCGGGGGTGGGTGCTGCCCACCGCATTTGTGGGGATGTCGTCGGACGTGTACGCCAACGCACACGCCTGAAGCCGGGGGTCGTCGCCCAAGTCGTCGAACACTTTTAGCCAGATGGCGGATCGGCCGACGGACTGGTGGGCCACACGGCGACCGAGGAGTTCCCAGTCCTCTACGGTGCCCGAACCGGGTTCGCCGACGTCGTCGGGAAGTTTCGACTCCTGGATGTCGGCCTGCTTCTCGTGGAGCTGGAACGAGCACGCCAGGTTCAGGATCGCTCCGTCGGACTGGCGGGCCACTACCCGTCGGGTCACGAACGATCGGCCGTTGCGGATCCGGTCCACCTCGTAACGAATCGGCTCGTCGCTCGTGCCGCCCCGGATGAAGTAGGCGTGCAGCGAGTGCACGTGATGGTCGGAGTCGACCGTGGCCTGGGCGGCCCGCAGTCCCTGGGCCACCACCTGGCCGCCGTAGACGCGGCCCCACGGGTATTCGGGGCTGATCCCGACGAAAACGTCGGGACCGTGGGACTCCAGCGCCAGGAGGGTAGCGAAGTCGGTGACGTCCCAGGCCATGTCAGGCGTTCTTGTCCAGAGCGGAGCCACCGTGGAGGGCCATCCCGACGTGGAGGGCAATGCCGTGGACCAGCCCGTCCTCGTTGAGGCGCATGCGGTTGGAGTGCAGCGGCGGAGCCTTGCGGGGGTCGGGTTCGTCGTCCGGGCAGACGCCGAGGAATGCCATGACCCCGGGAACCTTCTGGAGCACGTAGGAGAAATCCTCCCCGCCCATGGCCGGTGCCGGCATGACCCGATGGCTCTCGTTGCCGAGGGTCGTCGTGCAGACCTCAGCAAACCGGGCGGCTTCGGTGGGGTCGTTCATGGTGACCGGGTAGCCGTCGACCATCTCGAGGGACGCCGTACAGCCGTGGGCCTCGGCTACCCCGTGCACGGTCCGGGCCACCGCTTCGCGGATACGCGTGCGGGTGTGTTCAGATACGCATCGGATGGTTCCTTCGAAGAACGCCGTCTCAGGAATCACGTTGGTCGTGGTGCCGGCCACCAGATGTGCAATGGTCAGCACCGCCGGGTCGAACACGTCGATCTCGCGGGTCACAGCGGTCTGCAGCGCGGTGATGATCGCAGCGGTGGCCGGGATGGGGTCGGTGGTGTGATGGGGAGCCGATGCATGGCCGCCTCGGCCGGTGATGGTGACGGTGATCGAGGTGTCGCCGGCCAGCAGCGCTCCGGCCCTGCTGCTGGCGGTACCGATCCGCTGGTTGGGGCTGACATGGAGGGCAAATGCCCGGTCTACGCCATCCAGCACGCCCTCGTCGATCATGATCCGGGCGCCAGCGAAGCCCTCCTCGCCGGGTTGGAACATGAAGCGGACCCGCCCCTGAATCTCGTCCCGCCGGGTCGACAGGACCCGGGCGGCACCAACCAGCATCGCCGTGTGTGCGTCATGGCCACAGGCATGGGCCCGACCCTCGACCGTCGATTGGAAGTCCAGGCCGGAGTCCTCGGTCATGGGGAGCGCATCGGTGTCGGCCCGCAGTAGGACCGTCGGACCGTCGTGTGTGCCGACCAGGTCGGCCACCACTGAGGTACAGCCGGTTCCGGTCCGGACATCGAGACCGAGTCCGTCTAGCGCAGCCAGGACCCGGACTTGGGTGGACGGGTTGTCCAGCCCCAGTTCGGGGTGGCGGTGCAGGTCGCGTCGCAGGGCGATGATGTCGTTGGTGACGGCCGAGGCCGCATCGAGGAGTTGGTGCATGGCCCCATCATGGCCGTCCGAGCCGCACGCCGTCGGGGCCGGACGGGCAGAATACGTCGATGAGCGAATCGACCGAGATCTCCGGAGCACTGACTTCTGAGGCCATCCACGCCGCGCTCGACGCACTCTTGGACCGCCGGGATCCCGATGTGTCGGGCACGGTGCTGGGTGCAGGCAGCGACGACCTCGAGGGCGGGCGACGGTTCCTTGATGTGTTGGTCGATGGTGGTTGGATGGTTCCGTCCTGGCCGATTCGCCACGGGGGCCGGGGTGCTGGTGCTGCCGAGGTAGCCCGTATAGGCGCCGCCATGGGGGCCTATGACGTGGCCGACCTCTATCCCTACGGGGTGGGACTGAACCTGGTCGGGCCGGTGCTGTTGGAGCGAGGCTCGTCTGACCAACAGGAGCGGTGGTTGCGACCGATTGCTGACGGGTCGGAGATCTGGTGTCAGATGTTCTCCGAGCCTGATGCCGGTTCGGACCTGGCCAATGCCGGCATGCGTGCCGAACGCGACGGCGACGAGTGGATCTTGAACGGCTCCAAGGTCTGGACGTCGCGGGGGACCTATGCCCGGTGGGGGATGTGTCTGGCACGCACCGACGTCTCGCTGGCCAAGCATCGTGGGCTCACCATGTTCGCTGTCGACATGACGGCGCCCGGCGTGGAAATCCGACCGCTCGAACAGATCAACGGCGACCGGCACTTCACCGAGGTGTTCGTGTCCGACGTCCGGGTGGCCGACGCCGACCGGATCGGCGATCTGGGTGCCGGCTGGGGCCTGACCGTCGAGACGCTGGCCCACGAGCGGGCCACCATTGGCGGCCGGGCCTTCGGCGGCGGTGACGACGAGGCACACGGCCTGCCGTCCTGGATGGAGGACTGGCGGGCCGCTGGCCATCTGGTCGACCCGGTGGCCCGGCAGCGTGCCGTGCGGGCGTTCATCCTTCATCGTGTAAACCAGCTCACGGTGGCTCGGGCGGCTGCCGCACTGGTTGAGGGTGAGGCACCGGGGCCGTCGGGTTCGGGGGCCAAGCTGCGGAGCGTGGCGGCATTCAAGGCCCGGGCCTACCTGGGCAAGGACCTGAGCGGGCCCGCCGGAATGCTGTCGAATGCCGACGGCCACCTGGAGTTCCTGACCGCACCGTCGATGTCGATCCGCGGCGGTACCGATGAGGTGCAACGCAACATTGTGGGCGAACGGATCCTCGGCCTACCCGGTGAGCCTCGGGTCGACAAGGATGCGGCCTACGCCGACCTGAAGAAGAGCCGCTGATGCGGGCCGTCGTGCTAGACGGCCATGGTGGCCCGGAGGTCCTGACCGTCCATGACGTGCCAGATCCGGAACCCGCGCCGGGTGAGGTGCTGGTCGACGTGGTCGGCACGGCCTGTAACCGGGCCGACCTCCTCCAGCGCATGGGTCTGTACCCGGGGCCGCCCATGGACCCTGAGATCCCCGGCTTGGAGTTCGCCGGCCGTGTTGCCGCTCTCGGCGACGGCGTCTCGCGCTGGTCGGTGGGCGACGCCGTCATGGCCATCACCGGTGGTGGGGGGTATGCAGAGCGAGCCGTGGTGCACGAGGACCAGGCGGTCCGAGTGCCCGCCGGGATGGCACTCGATGTGGCCGGCGGACTGGCCGAGGTCTTCATTACGGCGTGGGACGCGCTCGTACTCCGGGGAGGGCTCGCAGCGGGAGGAACCGCCCTGGTGCATGCCGGGGCGTCCGGGGTCGGTACCGCGGCAATCCAGCTCTGCCGGATGATGGGTGCCGAAGTGATCGTCACCGCGTCGGCGGGAAAGCTGGATCGGTGCATGGGCCTCGGGGCCAGCCTTGCCGTGGACTACCGGTCCGAGGACTGGGTCGCCGCGGTGTCCGGGTACACCGGCGGCCGGGGCGTGGACGTGGTGCTCGACGTGGTGGGCGGCGACTACCTGGATCGCAACGTGAACTGTTTGGCCAACGCCGGCACCATTGTCCAGGTGGGGGTGATGGGCGGTGGGTCGGCCACCTTTGGTCTAGCCAAGCTCCTGTTCAAGCGGGCCACGGTGGTCGGCACCACGTTGCGTGCCCGATCGTTGGTCGAGAAGGTGGCCGTCAGCCGGGCTTTCGAGCAACGGGTCGTACCGGGTTTCGAGGATGGTCGCCTGACCGTGGTGGTGGACCGACGGTTCGCCCTGGACGAGATCGCCACGGCGCACGCCTACATGGAGACCAACGCCAGCGTGGGAAAGATCTTGCTCGGGGTGCGCCCTGCCTGAGCGAGGGGAACCATCGCCGGGAGAGCTGGCTTCAGCGCTCGTCGATGGTCGGGACGTCGCGGTCGGCTGGACCGGTGTAGCGCTGCCGGGGTCGGGCGATCCGGGAGTTCTGCGTGAGCATCTCGTCCCAGTGGGCAAGCCAGCCTGGGGTTCGTCCGATGGTGAACAGCACGGTGAACATCTCCACCGGGAAGCCCATCGACTGGTAGATCAGCCCCGAGTAGAAGTCGACGTTCGGGTACAGCTTCCGATCGATGAAGTAGGGATCAGCGAGGGCGACCTCCTCGAGCTTCAGCGCGATGTCTAGGAGCGGGTTGGTGCCCGTCACGTCGAACACCCGGTGGGCGGTGTCCTTCACGATCCTGGCCCGGGGGTCGTAGTTCTTGTAGACCCGGTGGCCGAAGCCCATGAGCTTCTGATCACCGGCCTTGACGCCGTCCATGAAGGCATCCACGTTTCCGTACTCGCCGATCTCGGTCAGCATGCGAAGTACAGCCTCGTTGGCGCCACCGTGACGGGGGCCGTAGAGCGCTGAGGCAGCGGCGGACACCGTTACGTAGGGGTCGGCGTGGGCGCTGCCCACCACCCGGGCCGTCGTGGTCGAGCAGTTCTGCTCGTGGTCGGCGTGCAGCACGAACAACATGTCCATGGCGTCACGCAAGATCGGATCCACCACGTAGGGAGCTTCGCCGGTCTTGAACATCATGGCCAGGAAGTTCGACGTGTAGTCGAGGTCTGGATCGGGGAGGACGTAGGGAAGGCCCTCGCTCCGGCGGTAGGCGCTGGCCGCCACAGTGGGCATCTTGGCAATCAACCGGACGATCTCGCAACGACGCTGGTCGGGATCCTCGATGTTCTTCGAGTCCGGCCAGAAGGTGGACATCGCGGCGATGCTCGACACCAGAACGCCCATGGCGTGGGCGTCGTCGCGAAAGCCCTCAAGGATTCGCTTGTGGAAGTTCTCGTGGATCGGTGCCGCCTCGGAGATTTCCGACTTCCAGGCCTTGAGCTGCGGGCCGTTGGGGAGCTCGCCGCGTACCAACAGGTGGGCGACCTCTAGGAACGAGGTGGACCCGGCCAGCTGCTCGATGGGGTAGCCGCGGTAGCGCAGGAGGCCCGCACCGCCGTCCAGAAAGGTGATGGCGCTGTCTGCCCCCGAGGTGGCGCTGAACGAAGGATCATCGAACCAGATGCCGGGAAGCAGGTCTCTCCAGGCCTTGGCGTCCACGGTGCCGTCGACAAGGGGGACCTCGATCGATTCACCGGTGCGGTTGTCAGTGATGGTGATGGTCTCAGCCACGGTCCGGTCCCTTCTGGGCGCTTCTGAACTACCCGCCCGAATCCTCGTACTGTTTCCAAGGTACCGGGAGGGGAGGGGTCTGGTCGTGGGCGATCAGCCCGAAGAAGCCGAGAAGTTCTGCCTAATGCGCGTACCTGTCACTGTTTCCGGACGCCCCAGCAACCACATCGCCGGTTAGAGGGGCGTGTTGTCGTGGCGGCGTCGGGGAAGCCGCTCCCGCTTGCCCGAGAGGACGTCGAGGGCGGCAGCCAGTTCGGCACGGGTGTCCGCCGGTTCGATGACACGGTCCACTGAGCCTCGTTCGGCCGCGATGTACGGGTTCAGAAGTCGATCCTCGTAGGCCGCTACCAGGTCGGACCGCTCGTCCTCGGTGGCCTTGCGGTGGAGGATCTCCACGGCGCCCTTGGCGCCCATGACGGCGATCTCGGCCGATGGCCAGGCCAGCATTAGGTCGTTACCCATGTAACGGGAGTCCATGACGATGTAGGCGCCGCCGTAGGACTTTCGGAGCGTCACGCACACCCGGGGCACGGTGGCCCGGGCGTAGGCGAACGCCATTTGGGCGCCGTAGCGGATCATGCCCCGCCACTCCAGGTCCTTGCCGGGGTAGAAGCCCGATGTGTCGACGAAGGTCACCAACGGCAGGTTGAACGCGTCGCAGAAGGCCACGAACCGGCCGCCTTTCTGGGACGCCGGAATATCCAGGGTGCCGGCCATCGACTGGGGCTGGTTGGCCACCAGCCCAACGGGACGGCCGCCAATGGTGGCGAACGCCGTCACCAGGTTGGTGGCCCAACCGGACCGCGGCTCGAGAATGTGGCCGTCGTCGACCACGGTGGCCAGCACGTCGCGGATGTCGTAACTACCGGTGGGCGTGTCCGGGATGAGTTCACCGGCTTCCGGCGTGGATCGATCGGTCGGGTCGGAGCAGGGCCAGCCGGAGGGGGCGACGTCGGCGTGGTCGGGCAGGTAGCCCAGCAACTCGGCGATCAGGTCGTCAGCCTCGGCTCGGTCGGTCACCGTGAAATGGGCCACGCCCGACGTGCCGGCGTGCATGGAGGAACCGCCGAGGCCCTCGTTGGAGAGGTCCTCGCCGGTGAATTGTCGGACCATGGCCGGGCCGCTCACGAACGCGTAGGAGTCGTCGACCATGACGACAAGGTCGGCCAGGCCCAGCAGGAGGGCCGGACCGGACACCGTCGGCCCGGTCACGCAGAAGATTGTGGGCACGATCCCGGAGTTGGCCACGAATTCCCGGGCCGCTGTGCCCCAACCGTGGACCGCCCCCACGCCTTCCTCGATGGCCGCGCCGCTGGAGGCCACGAAGCAGACCAGCGGAATCCGCTTGTCTCGTGCCGTTCGAGCCGCGATGGCCAGGTTCTCGCCGTCGGCCGGTCGCAGGGCGCCCCGGTTCTCGCCGGCGATCTCCACGGCCAGCACCCGCCGACCGCCCAGATCCCGGACCCCGAACGCCACCGAACCGCCGGTGCGGCTCCGCAGCGCCAGGCCACCGGGCCCCGCGGGATGCGATGACTCTGAGGGTCCGCCGTCGGTTGACGTCGCAGCGGTGTCGCTCATGGCTCCAGCGTGACATGGATTCCGGGCTGGTGGGGGGCGATCTCGCGGATCACGTCACGCAGGACATCCCGGGTGGCTAGCACCGGCATAGACGGCGTGGTGCGTCGGTTGCGGACCAGCCCCACGGACCGACGGGCCAGTCCCTCGACGTGCACCAGTGACCAGTCGCCCTCCGGGTAGCCCGACACGGCGCTGGCTGGGAGGAGGGCTGGCGCATAGCCCTGGTAGGCCAACGAGGCCAGCAGTCGGAGCCCGTCGACCTCGGCAGCCGCCTGGAGACACAGGCCCACGGCTTCGAGTTCCCGGTCGATGGCATCGCGAAAGGTGGTGCCCTGTGGGGTGAGCATGACCCGGTGCTCGGCCAGCGTGGCCAGGTCGATGGTGCCCGCTCCGGCCAAGGGGTGGTCGCCGGGGGCCACAACGATTCGCTCCTCGTCAAACAACGGCTCGGTCTCCAGACCGGCCTCCACGACCGGGGTGTTGACCACGGCCATGTCCAGATCGCCATTGAGTACACGAGGGGCAAGGGACGTGGTCGTGGCGTCCACCAGTACCGGTCGCAACGCCGGGTGGCGGTCGGAGAGTTCGCCCAGCAGGGGAGTGGCCATCCATCGGCCGGTGGTGCCGATGCAACCGATGCGAACCTCGCCTGCAACCTCGTGGCGCATCGAAATGATGTCGTCCTGAATGGCCTGCAGTTCGGTTCTTATCCGTCGGGCCCGCTCGACGACCGCCAGGCCTTCGGCGGTGGGCTGCATGGAGTGCCGGTCGATCAGGACGGTGCCCAGTTCCTTCTCGAGTTTGGCCACGTGGGTCGAGACGTTGGACTGGACGGTGTGGAGGGCGCGAGCGGCCGCCGAGAAGCTCCGGTGCTCGACGACGGCCAGCAGGTGGCCGAGTTGGCGAAGGTCCATCGCTAACGAGGATGCCACGGTGGAGATGCATCCGCGCCACCGATGAGTGATTTGACTCACGAGGAAAGACCTAATGGGGAACGGGTCCAACTGATTCCGGTGGCCCCGGTGGCCCCGGTGGCCGTGTCGGGCGTCGTAGGGTCGGACCGGATCCCTAGCCCTTCGTCGTCGACCGGTTCCCCGACTCGTTTCCACTGATGCCGACCGTCCTCTCACTCCACCTCGGTGCCACGGCAGTGCACGCCGCGGTCTCTGTCGACGGCCGGATCGATGTACTGGCCCTCGCAGATGATCGGGCATCGGTCCAGGCTCCCGACCCCACCGACGGGCGGGGCCTGGTAGCGCTGCTGGTCGATGCCTACGCCCGGTGCGTTCGCATCGCCGATGCCGTGCCCGACGAACTGGTGCTGGTGCGGGCAGACGGCGCCGGTGCCGTTGATCCGGTCTTGACCGAGGCGGCTCGACGGGCCCGGGTTCCCGAGCCGACCGTGCTCGACGAGATGCGAGCCGTCGCGGCGTTGGCCGCCTATGGGCCACGGGGTGTGAGTAGCGACCTGGCGCCCGTGCTTGGTGGGGTCTTCTGGAAGCGCAGCGGTGATGCCCCGACCGGGCCCAAGCCGATCGTGACCCGCGCTGACCTCGGGGGCGATTCCAGACCGGACCGGCCCCCCTCGGCGCCGTCGGTGGTGGCCGTCGGCCCGCGCACGGTTTTCGAGGAAGAAGGCGGATCGGCCGGGCGTCGTCGTGGGGTCTCGCTCCCGCTGGTCTCGGCCGTCGTTGTGGTGGCTCTTGGGGTGCTCGGAGTGTTTCTCGTTCTGCAGTCAGACGAGCAGCCCATTGCCCCGCCGCCCGCGACGGCGACCACCACGGTCCCTGCTTCGGCTACTCCACAGTCGACCGTCACGCCCACAACCGTGCCGTCGGAAACGGTTCCTCCGACCGTTACGTCCACCGTCGAACCGTTGGCGACGGTTCCCCCGACCACCCTCGGGGACGCCTCCGATGAAACCGATGGAGACACATCCGCCTCGGCGACGACCATGCCGGGTGAGACGGACGTGGATCCTGACTCCGACGGTCGCTCGGACGCCGATCAGGGAGCCGAAGTCGAACCTGACGGCGAGACCGGCAGTTCCGAATCGCCGACGACTACCGAGGCCCCCCGTCTTGGCACGGTGACGTTGTCCGGCGTCGGACTGACGGTGGACGCCACGACCGATGACGAAGTGCTGGTCGGCTTCGGAGACGACGCCGGCACGGCGCTTACCCTGGTGTCGGGCGCACTGGGTGAAGCGATCGGGGACAGCGGCTGGGGTGCCGACGGAACTTGCGCCGCGGCCGAAGTCCGTCGGCTGGGTTGGGGCGGCCTCCAGATTGTCCTGGCCCGCGGTTCGGTCGACGACCCGGGGCGGTTAGTCCAGTGGTACCTCGACGGTCCCGACTCAACCCAGACGTCGTGGTGGACTCTGGAGCGCATCGGTATCGGTTCCACGGTGGCCGACCTGCGGGCCGCCCACGGAGCCGGCATGTCCCTCGAGCAACCATCTGAGCGTGATCCGGCTGGCTGGTTCGACACCGAACCCGACCTGGGCGACGGGGTTCTCGGTGCGGTGGGCAACACCACCAACTCGGGACGGGTGCTGCTGATGTGGGCGGGAGACGGCTGCCAGCGCCGGTTCTCCTGACTCAGCGGGCTGCCGTGACCTCGTCGAGGGCGGCGGTCAAAGCAGGGATGAACAGGTCGGGTCGTAACACGCAGGCCGCGTGGTCGGTGGCCATCTCGTAGACGAAGGGTGCCGGGAGAGCGTCGACCAACTCGCGCTGGCGAACCGTCGGCACGATGTCATCGTCGTTGCAGACCAGAACTGCGTGGGGCACGTCAACCTCGCAGAGCCAGTCGGTGGCGTCGAACCCGCCGAGATCGTGTCCGACGGCCAAAACCCGGGACAACACGCCGGACCGGGTCTCGCTCCATGCCCAGTCATCAAATGAGGCGTCGTCAGTCGCTGCGCGACCGGCATGACGGTCGCCGAACCAGCGGGCGGCCCGCCACGCCAGTGCACTACAGCCCACGGACTCCAACAGGCGCGCCGGACCGATGCCCCGGTCCATCAGGGTGAAGTCCCTTCGCTGCCGGCCGCCGACGCCGAATCTCGCCGCGGTGGCGCCCAGCACCAGGCCGGCCACCAGGTCGGGGTGGCGTCGCCACGTGGCCTGGGCAACGGCTCCGCCCATCGAATAGCCGACGACTATCGCTCGCTCGATCCCCAACGCACCAGCGATGGCGGCCGTGTCGTCGGCCAGGTCGTCGATCAGTGCGGTGGTACCGGTGCGAAGTCCCCGGGCTCCGTGGGCCCGGTGGTCCCACGTCACGATCCGGATCTGCCCGTCCCGCCATCGGGCAAGAGGCTCGTAGGTGCGACACCAGTTGAGGTCGGTGCTGGTCGTCCAGCCGTGCAGCAACAGAATGGTCGGCTCGTCGGCAGAACCATTGCCGGAGCCGTGGAGGGGTCCCGAGTCACGTACCTCGATGGGGCCGAGTTCGGGAAGTTCGATACGACGCCACGGTGGAGCGGCGACCGCCGGATCACCAGCGAATGCGCTGGTCATCGCTCGATGGCGACGACCCTGACGGCCAACATGCCGCTTGGAGCCTCGAACGAGACGGTGTCGCCCACCGCTGAGCCCAGCAGGGAAGCACCCAGCGGAGACCTCGGTGAGACAACGAGCACGTCTTCGCGCTGCTCCTCGATCGATCCGACGAGCATTCGCTCGGGCTCGTCGTCACCCTCGTAGACGACGGCCACGATGGTGCCCGGGGCCACCACGTCGACGCTGCCAGTCGAAAGTTCGACGATCTCGGCCTTCTGGAGGATGCTCTCGAGATGGAGAATCCGGCCCTCCATCTTTCCCTGCTCTTCCTTGGCGGCGTGGTAGTCGCCGTTCTCGGAGAGGTCGCCGAGCTCGCGGGCCGTTTCGATCTTGCGGGCGATGTCGATCCGCCCGCGTGTGGTGAGGTCCTCGAACTCGGCGGCGAGCCGGTCGTGGGTCTCCTGGGAGAGCTGGTGCGCATCGGCCATCCCATGAGGGTAGCCACGGGGGCGCGAACACTAGTGACGATCTCCATGGCGGCTTCCTCCGGCGATACCCGTTTGACCTGCCGCGACACCGGAGCGGTACACTTGCGACCGTGAACGATCGACCCCGGGTAATCATCATTCGTTAGCGCACACCGCTCTGGTGTGCGCCCTGACCGTCCACCTCGGTGGGCGGTTTTTTAGTTCCCCACCCGCTTCCCGATACATCCCAAGAATTCCGTAGGAGTTGGAGACCATGGCGCACCGCATCGGCATCATCGGTGGCGACGGCATCGGCCCCGAGGTCATTGCCGAGGGCCTGAAGGTGATCGAGGCCGCCGGCGTGGCCCTCGACACCGTCGACTACGACCTCGGTGGTGCCCGCTACGGCCGTGACGGCACCGTGCTTCCCGACGAGATTCTCGACGAATGGCGTCAGCTCGACGCCCTGTACCTCGGAGCGGTGGGCACTCCCGAGGTGCCCCCGGGCGTCATCGAGCGGGGCCTTCTGCTCAAGATGCGGTTCTCCCTCGACCTGTACGTCAACCTCCGACCGTTCGTGCTCCCAGCCAAGGGGATCGACTTCTGCGTGGTGCGTGAGAACACCGAGGGGACCTACGCCGGCGAAGGGGGCTTCCTTCGTCAGGGCACACCGTACGAGATCGCCACCCAGGGCTCGGTCAACACCCGACACGGCGTCGAGCGGGCGGTCCGCTTCGCCTTCGACCTGGCCATGACCCGGCGCCGACACCTCACGCTGGTCCACAAGACCAACGTCCTCACGTTCTCCGGCGACCTGTGGGAGCGAACCTTCAACGAGGTGGCCGAGGACTACCCCGGTGTCGAGACGGCCTACAACCACGTCGACGCGGCCTGCATCTACTTCGTGCAGTCGCCCCAGCAGTACGACGTGATTGTCACTGACAACCTGTTCGGCGACATTCTCACGGACCTCGGCGGTGCCGTCTCTGGCGGCATCGGGCTGGCCTCGTCGGCCAACCTGAATCCCGATCGCACTTCCCCGTCAATGTTCGAACCGGTCCACGGCTCGGCCCCTGACATCGCCGGAAAGGGCATTGCCAACCCGAAGGCGGCCATCCTGTCGGGCGCCATGATGCTGGATTTTCTCGGCGAGTCCGACGCAGCGGCCCGTGTCGAGGCGGCGTGCGCCGATCCGTCCACCGACGTCGAGGGCACTGTGGCCATCGGCGACGCCATCGCCGGACTGCTGGCTTGAACTAGCTGGCCTGACCGCCACCACCACTTACCGAACCGAGAAGGGGAACCGACATGCCGATCGAGAAGTCGTCCAAGATCTGGATGAACGGTGAGCTCGTCGACTGGGACGATGCCACGGTCCACGTGCTCACCCACACGCTGCACTACGGCAACGGCGTGTTCGAGGGCATCCGGGCGTATGAGACCGACCGGGGTCCAGCGGTGTTCCGCCTCCGCGAGCACATCGAGCGTCTTTTCCGGTCCGCCAAGATCCTCTTCCTCGAGATCCCGTACACCGTCGACGAACTGGTCGAGGCCACGCTGGAGACCGTCCGGGTCAATGGCCATCAGTCGTGCTACATCCGACCGCTCGTGTACCTCGGGTATGGCGAGATGGGCCTCAATCCGCTGCCGTGCACCGTCGACGTCTCGATCGCCACCTGGCCATGGGGCACTTACCTGGGCGACGACGGTCTGGCCAACGGCGTGGACATGATGATCTCGTCGTGGCAGCGCCACGACCCGAACGCCATGCCGCCGGCAGCCAAGGGCGTCGGCCACTACATCAACTCCCAGATGGCCAAGATCCAGGCGGTCAAGGCCGGCTACGACGAGGCCATCCTGCTATCTCCGCAGGGCTACGTGTCCGAATGCACCGGTGAGAACCTGTTCGTCGTCCGCGACGGGGAAATCGTGACGCCCCCGTCAAGCGCCGGGGCACTCGAGGGCATCACCCAGAGCGCGGTGCGTCGTATCGCCGAAGATCTGGGGATCCCATACACCACGGGGAACATCCTGCGCAGCGACCTCTACACCGCGGATGAGGCGTTCCTGTCGGGTACGGCTGCCGAGGTGGTGCCGATCCGTTCGGTCGACGATCGGGTCATCGGAGCGCCGGGTCCGGTGACCAGCCGCATTCAGGAGATCTTCTTCCAGGCAGTCCGCGGGGAGCGTCCCGAATACTCGGAATGGAACGAGCATGTCGACGCCTGACGTACCCACGCTGCCGAAAGCAGTCGAGATATATGACACCACGCTGCGCGACGGCGCTCAGCTCGAGGGCATCTCGCTGACCGTCGACGACAAGCTTCGCATCGCCGAGCAGTTAGACCGGCTAGGCGTGCACTACATCGAGGGCGGCTGGCCGGGCGCCAACCCCAAGGACGTCGAGTTCTTCGAGCGCGCCCGCATCGAACTGGACCTGCAGCGTTCGACGCTGGTGGCCTTCGGTTCGACGCGCCGGGTCGGGGGCGAGGCCGACAGTGACACCACGTTGACCAACCTGCTCGAAGCCGGTACCGAGGTGGTGTGCATTGTCGGCAAGGCATCGGCGTACCACGTGACTGAGGCCCTGCGAACCGACCTGGACGAGGGCGTGGCCATGGTCGCTGACTCGGTCCGCCACCTGAAGTCCCACGGTCGGACGGTGTTCTTCGATGCCGAGCACTTCTTCGACGGCTACGCCGACGACCCGGAGTTCTCAATGCGGGTCCTGCTTGGAGCCGCCGAGGCCGGTGCCGACTGCCTCGTGCTGTGTGACACCAACGGAGGGTCGTTGCCCGGACGGATCGAGTCCATGGTCCGCGACGTGGTGGCCGCCGTCGACTGCGCGGTCGGCGTGCACCTCCACAACGACACCGGGTGTGGCGTGGCCAACGCCCTGGCTGGTGTGGCGGGTGGCGCCACCCACGTCCAGGGCACCATCAACGGCTATGGCGAACGGGTCGGCAACTGCGACCTGGTTCCGATCATCGCCAACCTGACACTCAAGATGGGCGTCGAGACCGTCACCGCCGACCGACTCGCCGAACTCACCCCGGTGGCCCACCACGTGGCTGAACTGGTGAACTTCGCTGCCGACCCCCAGCAGCCCTACGTGGGCGCCACGGCGTTCGCCCACAAGGCGGGCCTCCACACCAGCGCCATTGCCCGGCGTCGCGACGCCTACGAGCATGTGGATCCCGAGCTGGTCGGCAACGGCACCCGGTTCCTCGTCTCGGAGATGTCTGGACGGTCGACCATTGAACTGAAGGCGACCCAGCTGGGTATCGAACTCGACGGTGACACCCTGGGCGAGATCGTCGAGACCCTCAAGGAGCTGGAGTACGCCGGCTACCACTTCGAGGCCGCCGATGCCTCCCTCGAATTGCTCATGCGAGCCGCAGCCGGTTGGTCCCACGACTTCTTCGAGTTGGAGTCGTTCTCGGTCGACGTCGGACACCGGTCGGGGAGTGGGAGCCGGGCATGGAACGAGGTGGCTGTCGAGGTCGAGACCGAGGCCACCGTCAAGGTCCATGTCGATGGCGAACGCATGGTGGCCACCGGAGAGGGCAACGGTCCGGTCAACGCCCTAGATGCCGCACTCCGATCGGCGCTAGCCGATCGCCATCCACAGTTGGACCGCCTGCACCTGACCGATTTCAAGGTCCGGGTACTGGAGACCCGTGAGGGCACCGCTGCAGTCACCCGTGTACTCATCGACACCACCAACGGTGAACGCACCTGGACGACCATCGGGGTGTCGGAGAACATCATCGAGGCGTCCTGGCAGGCCCTTGTCGACTCGTTGGTCTACGGTCTGTTTCACACGTCAGCCTGAGACCGGACCGGGCTGAGGCTGACGTAGTGACATCGCGTTCGAGGGTCCTGCTGGCCGAATGCCTGGGAACCACGCTGCTTCTCATCGGGGTGGTCGGCTCTGGGATCATGGCCGCCCGCCTCAGCCCGGACGACGTGGGCCTCCAGTTGTTCCAGAACGCGGTGGCCACAGCAGCGGTGCTGGTGGCCATCATCGCCATCTTCGGCACCATCTCGGCTGACTTCAATCCTGCGGTAACCATCGGTGCCTGGCTGCTGGGCCACCGGGCGGGGCGGGACGTCGCCCCGCTGATCGTGGTGCAGGTCATCGGTGCGGTGGCCGGCACGGTGCTGGCCAACCTCATGTTCGACCTTGATGCCGCCACGTGGTCGACCACGTCACGTTCGGGTGGCCACCTATGGCTGTCCGAGGTGGTGGCCACCGTGGGCCTGTTACTGGTGGTGTTCGCCCTCGTCCGGGCGGGCCGCACCGCTCACCTGCCGTACGTGGTTGGTGCCTACATCGGCGGGGCCTACTACTTCACCTCGTCGACCAGTTTCGCAAACCCGGCGGTCACCGTGGGACGCACCCTGAGCGATACGTTCGCCGGGATCGACCCGTCGTGTGCGCCGATGTTCGTGGTGATGCAGTTGGTCGGGGTGGGCGTAGCCGTCGTTCTCCTGCGGGCGCTCTTCCCGACCGACTGAGCGTCAGGTGCCTACTCTTTTCAGCTACGGGGCACTTCGATCCACGGAACGTCCTTGTCGACGCGGACGTCACCGGGGAGTCCGAGGACCCGCTCCCCCAGGATGTTTCGCATGACCTCGGTGGTGCCACCCTCGATGGAGTTGGCTCGCACCCGGAGGAAGTACTCGACCAGCGAGTCGTAGTCCAGCGCCGGACGGGTCTGGTCCTGTTCGTAGCCGGCGTCGAACAGGGTGCCGGCCATTCCGGAGAGGCCCAGGGCGAAGGCGAAGGCGTCCTTGTTGAACTCGGCGGACAAGACCTTGCCGATCGACCCCTCGGGGCCCGGCGTACCGGTCTCCCGGGACTGCTCGGCCCGCATGTTGTTGAGCCGCAGCGCCTCGCTTCGCACCCAGAGGCGCATCAGGTCGTCCCGGCGTGCGGGATCGTCGTGCCCATGGTCCCGCCAGGCCTCCATTACCCAGTCGATGGTGCCCTTGTCCGACGAACGGGTCTCGCCGCCGATGGCCACCCGCTCGTTCATGAGCGTGGTCAGGGTGACCCGCCACCCGTCGCCCACGTCACCCAACCGGTCGGCCTCGGCCACCCGGGCGTCGGTCAGGTAGATCTCGTTGAACTCGGCCTGGCCCGTTAACTGGCGGAGCGGTCGAATCTCCACACCGGACTGGTTCAGGTCGATGGCGAAGTAGGTGAGTCCCCGATGTTTGGGCGCGTCGGGATCGGTGCGGGTGACCAGGAGGCCCCACCGAGCCAGATGGGCGTTGCTGGTCCACACCTTCTGGCCGTTGACCACCCATTCGTCGCCGTCGGCCACCGCCCGGGTCGACAGGCCGGCCACGTCGGATCCGGCGCCTGGCTCAGAGAACAACTGGCACCAGATCTCCTCACCGGTGAACAACGGCCGCAGCCAGCGTCCGTGCTGCTCGGGAGTTCCACAGGTCACGATCGTCGGCGCGGCCATGCCATAACCGATGTCGTACCGGGGTTGCGGTCCATCAGCGGCCACCACGGACTCATGGACGAGTCCCTGCAGATTTCGATCGGCATCGAGGCCGCCACTGCCCACCGGGAAGTGAACCCAAGCTAGGCCTAGGTCGTACTGGGCACCCAGAAACCCCAGGCGGTCGCTGGGATCGGCCTCTAGCAACTGGTCGATGCGGGAGCGGATCTCGGTCTCGGTGGCGGGCATGGCAGGCATGGCGGGATCCTAGGAACCGTCTGGGCCGGAAGCGGAATCGGAACCGTCCGCAATACGGGCCGCCGGTAGCGTGCGGCGATGATCAGGCGGGAGCAGACCGACGGAGCGGCGGCGGCCGAGGGCGCCCAACTGGGGACCATCGACTGGCTCCTCCTGTTGACAGCGGCCGGTGTCTGGGGTTCGTCGTTCCTCTTCATGGATGTGGCCCTGCGGGTCGAGCATCCCGGCCTGGTGGCCTGGTTGCGGCCTGCGCTGGGCCTCTGCTTTCTGGCGGTCGTCCCCGGCGCGTGGCGGCCGGTGGATCGGAGCGACCTCCCGACGATCGGCCTCCTGGGGTTGCTGTGGATGGCCATCCCGCTCACGATGTTTCCGCTGGCTCAGACATGGATCGATTCCTCGATCGCCGGGATGATGAACAGCGGCATGCCGATCATGACATTGATGGCCGGCGCGGCGTTCTTCGGGGTCCGAACCCACCGACTCCAGGTGGCCGGGGTGATGGCCGGCATGGTCGGCATCCTCATGGTCGGACTCCCCACGGCGATCGGGGGCGGGAGTGGTGGTTCCGGTACCGGAGTACTGGGCGTGCTCCTCGTAGTGGTGGCCATCTCCTGTTACGGAATCGCCGCCAACATCGCTGGGCCCCTGCAGCGCCGATACGGATCGCCGGCCGTGCTGGTCAGGGTGTTGATGGTCGCCACCGTGGCCACCCTGCCGTGGGGCATCGTCGGACTTGCCAACTCGGATTTCGCCTGGTCGGCCGCCGGATCCAACCTGGCCGTCGGGATCGGCGGGACCGGGGTGGCCTATGTGGCCGCAGCCACACTGATCGGCCGGGTGGGACCCGTCCGCATGTCGTCGGTGACCTACCTGGTACCCATCGTGGCCGCCGTCCTCGGGGTCGTGGTGCTCGATGAGGTCTTGGGCATCTGGGAGGTAGCCGGGCTGGCCACCCTCATGGCCGGGGCGTGGATGACGACGCGCACCGGCACACCCGCTGCCACGGACTGACCGCCTGCAGGTTGCTCAGATTCGGGTGTCGGCTCGACGGCGGCTGGTGCCGGGGCCGCTGTAGTAGAGGCCGTAGCCCGGCTCGTTGGGATAGTCCAGGTCGGGTGGATCAGCGGTCGCCGAGCGCCACCAGTCCAGAAGCCGATCCTCGCGGGCGTAGTCGAACGGATCCTCCAGGACGGCCTCCTGGGCACCGCCGGACTCCAACGGATTGTCGGCCAGCCAACGAGCGGAGATCCCGACGGCTTCACGGGCCGAGACGAGGTCCCGGTAGCCCAACACATCACGGGTGGCCGACAGATCCAGAATCCGGTGTCCCGGCTCGACCTGCATCATCAGGGGTCGGGCAGGCAGGGCGAGGTCGGTGGGCATCCCGACGACCTCCATGTCATGGCCCAGTTCGGCACAGATGAGGGCGATTCGTTGGGCGGTGGTGAGTGACTCCTCGTCACCCACGTTGAAGCACCGTCCGCCGGCCGCCGGCGTATCCACCGCGCACAGCACCACGTGTGCGGCGTTCTCGCTGTAGGCGCGGGTCTCGGCCATGAGCCCGGCGTCCGGGACGATGATGGCTGACCGTCCATCCAGGACCCGTCGCACGATGCACCAGTCCAGCGGAGCGATTTGGCGTGGGCCGTACACGAACGGGTAGCGGAGGTGGATGGCGTCCGGCTGGTGCTCGAACAGTCGGTCTTCGGTACGGGCCACCCGGTAACTCTTGCCGTCGTCGTCCTCGCCGGAGCGGGGTGCGTCCTCGCCGGTAGGTACGGGCAGGCCAATCGGATCGAAACGGGTGGGGTCGAAGTAGCCCCGGTAGGCCGGGGTGCCTCCCACCGAGACGAACCGGCCGCATTGACCGGCCAGGACCTCGGCGATGACGCGGAGGCGTCCGTAGCAGGCCACCACCACGTCGAATGTCCGGTCGCCCAGGGCGGCCACCACGCCGTCGGTGGAGAACGGGTCGCCGTGGATGTGTTCGACGTGGGACACCAAGTCGAGTTCGTGGCGTCCGGTGTGGAAGACGGTGACGTGGTGGTCACGGGCCTCGAGGCCCTGGACGATGGCCGGTCCCGTCGGTCCGGTGCCACCGATGACGAGCGCGGTGGATCGATCGGTCGACGTGGGCATGGGCGTGGATACTACGAGACGTTCCGGCGGCGGGAACTACGGTCGGTCTGGTGAGCGGAGAACATGGATTCCTGACGTCGCGTGGCCGGGTCCACCGGCATCGTGATGTCCAGGGTGGAGCAGCGAGGGCCGCGGTGTTCGGCGTGAGTGACGGCCTGGTGTCCAATGTGGCCCTGATCCTGGGCATCGCCGGAGCCAGCACCGATGCGGCGTTCGTACGGGTGGCCGGCGTGTCGGGCCTGCTGGCCGGAGCGGTCTCGATGGCAGCTGGCGAGTACGTATCGCTCAGGGCACAGGCCGAACTGGTGGAACGTGAGCTGGAGATCGAACGGATCTCCATTGCCGAGAACCCGGAGGCCGAGACGGCCGAGCTGGCCGCCATCTACATCGAGAGGGGGCTGAACCCCGAGCAGGCCCGGCTGGTGGCCACTGAACTCATGTCCGATCCGGAGGTGGCCCTCGACGTCCACGCTCGCGAGGAACTGGGCGTGGACCCGAACCAGTTGGGAAATCCTCTGACGGCCGCTGCGGCCAGTTTCTGGTCGTTCTCCATCGGAGCGTTCGTTCCGTTGGTGCCGTGGCTCGTCGGATCTGGCACCGGGGCGGTCTGGGCGTCGGCCGGTCTGGGCGTGGGTGCCTCCGCGGCGGTTGGCGGGTTGCTGGCCCGGCTGACCGAGCGGTCTGTCGTGCGAACGGTAGTTCGCCAACTGGTAGTGGCCTCCGGGGCCTGCCTGGCCACTTACCTCATCGGAGGGTTGCTCGGAGCGTCGGTGGCCTGAGCCTCGTCCGTCTCCCCCCCCAGCCCGATCGTTCCATTGTCGGGCAGGAAGGGAGGGGGCCTACGCGTTAGGGACGGTCCAGCAGGGGGCGAAGAGCCTCGACAAGGAAGAGGTGCCCGTTTCCGTTGGGATGGATGCCGTCGTCGTGCAGGGCGGGGTCCAGTCGGCCGTCTTGCCCGGCGAACCGTTCCGTGTGGTCGACGAACTCGACGTCACGTTCGACGGCTACCCGGGAAAGCGCGGCGTTCAGCGGAGCGACCAGCGGCTGGTAGCGGTCGGTCCTGGGGAGCACCGACTGGACGATGATCCGGGCGTTGGGAGCCGCTGCGGCCGTCCGGTCCAACAGGTGGGCCACGTTTCGGACTGTCTGGGCGTGGGGTACGCCGATGTTCAGGTCGTTGGTTCCGATCATGAACACCACGGTGGCTGGTGGGCCGTCGAGGGACTCGTCAAGCCGTTCCAACAGGTCGTCAGTGGTGTCCCATCCGATGCCCCGGTTGCGGGCCCCGAGGTCGGAGAAGGCGACCTCCCAGTCCCCATCGAACGTGATGCTGTCGCCGAGGAACACCGTCTCGCCGGCCCGGATCGGGTTGGCACGATGGACTGATCGGATCCGACCGCGGAGGTTGGCGGCTCGGGCCCGGCTCACCCGGTGCGAGCCGAGGTGGGCGTCAAAGGCAAGCCACGCCGCGACGACGGCGCCAATGGTCAGGATCCGACGGGCCAGTCGACCGTCGTGAGATGGTGACGCCGGTTGTTCCGTCATCGGTTCCCAAACTGAGGTCGGCGGGACTGTTCGAACGCGGTGATCCCCTCGACCAGATCGGCGCTGTGGAAGCAGGCTTCGGTCAGGACGGCGGCATCGGGTCGACCGGCCAACGCGGCCCGGGCGGCCCGGAGGGTCATCGGAGCCAGTGCGGCAATGGTGGTACAGCGTTCGGCTACCACCTCGTCGAGCTGGTCGGCGGTCACCACATCGTGGATCAGGCCGATCCGTCGGGCCTCGTAGGCATCCAGGCGGCGGGCGGTAAGCAGGAGTTCGGCAGCTGACGATCGGCCCACCGTTGCCAGCAGGCGTTCGACTGAGTCCAGCGAGTATCCGATGCCCAGGAAGCCGGGCGGCACGGAGAACAGGGCGTCGTCGGCTGCGTAACGGAGGTCGGCTGCCAGAGCCAGACCGACGCCGCCACCCATGCACGCCCCCCGAATGCATGCCACGACGGGGACCCGGCAGGCGGCCAGCGCGTCGGTGGCCCGGTGCTCGACCTCGTCGTACCCGAGGTGGGCGTCACCCAGCCGGTGATCCCGAAATTCGGCAATATTCGAGCCGGCGCAGAACGCCTCGCGGCCCTCGCCGCGTAGGAGCAGTACCCGGATGTCCGGGCTGCCATCTACCTCGGCCACCAGGTCGGGGATGGTGGCGTACATGGCCCGACCCATGGCGTTGCGTCTGGTCGGGTCGTCCAGTACCAGCGTGGCCACCTTCCCGCCGGAGTCCTCGTCTACCTCGAGGCGGACCGTTCCCGTCGAGGTCACGACGGGTTCCCGGATCCGGTGGGCTGGTCAGGGAGCGCAGCCTCCACGTAGATGGGATGGGCGGTCGGTACGGCGTCGCGCACCAGACGTTCCACATCGTCGACGGCCGCCGCCACCCCGGCGCTGTCCAACGTCGGATCGAAGCTCACCTGGGCACCGACCAGGATCTCGTCGGGCCCCAGATGCTGGGTGCGGAGGTGGATCAGGGCCACCACACCTGGCGCGGCCCCGATAGCGGCCGTGATGGCAGACCGGTCGTCGTCATCGGCCGATTCGCCGATGAGCAGGCTCTGCATCTCGCGGGCCAGCACCACGGCGATGACGGCCAGCAGCAGGCCGATGGCGATGGTGCCTACCCCGTCCCAGCGGGGTTCACCGGTGATGCTCGAGAGGCCGACGGCCGCCAGGGCGATGACCAGGCCGAGGAGGGCGCCGACGTCTTCGAGCAGCACGACGGGCAGCTCGGGGTTCCGAGACCGGATCACGAAAGCCCACCAGGTTCGGCCACGCCTCAGCGGGGAGGCCTCGACCACCGCGGTTCGCAGCGACCAGGTCTCGAGCACGATGCCGGCCATCAGGATGGCCACTGCCAATGCGGGGGCATCCATTTCGTGGGGGTGGCGGACCTTATCGATCCCTTCGTGGATGGCGAAGGCCGCACCTACGGCGAACAGGACCAGGGCGACTACGAACGACCAGAAGTAGCGCTCGCGGCCGTGGCCGAACGGATGGGTCTCGGTGGGGGCCCGACGTGACCGGCGACCGCCGAGCAGCAACAGGGCCTGGTTGGACATGTCGGCCACCGAATGGATGGCCTCGGCCAACATGGCCGATGACCGGGTCAGGGCGAAGCCGACGAACTTGGCCACCGCGATTCCGGCGTTGGCTACCAGCGCGGCGAGCACGGCTCGGGTCCCTCCAGATGCCGACATCGGACCTCCTGTTCCTCGTCCTCTTAGCGCCATTCCGTCGGCGGGCCCGGATCGGCCTACCGAAGGGACTGAGCGTAGTGTCGACCCCCATGACCACCGTCTTTGCCAGCCCCGATGACCTCGCCCCGGCCGTGGGGACCCATCTGGGTCACAGTGACTGGGTGGAGATCGACCAGTCCCGCATCGACCAGTTCGCCGAGTCGACGGGGGATAACCAGTGGATCCACGTCGACCCCGAACGGGCGGCCGCTGGGCCGTTCGGGGCCACCATCGCCCACGGGTACCTAACGCTGGCCATGACCAATCAGTTCCTGCCCGAGATCGTGCGGGTCGAGGGAATCTCCATGGGGATCAACTACGGCGTCGATCGGGTGCGCTTCCCGTCGCCGGTGGTGGTCGGCTCATGGGTTCGAGGAGGAGCCAAGCTGCTACAGGTCGAGGAGGTATCCGGCGGGGTACAGACCGTGATCCGGATCACCGTCGAGATCGAGGGATCGGACCGGCCGGCCTGCGTGGTCGACAGCGTGAGTCGCTTCCTTCGCTGACCGTTCCGAAACGGGCACGGCGAGCGCTGGGAGCGCCACCGGTAGCATTCGGCCCGTGGTCAAACGCAAGCGCCGTCAGGCACCCCTCGCACCGCGGTCCGAGCCGCCCGTCCGTCCCGGCCTGTTGAGCCCTATGCGGTACGTCCCGGCTTCCATCGGTCGTCCGCCGTACGCCGAGACCGGAGATCCGGGACCGTCGTCATCGTCCAACGTTCGAACCCCGGACGAGGTCGAACGCATGCGGCGGGCCGGCAGTGCGGCGGCCGAGATTCTCTTGGAGGTCGGCCCCCATGTGGTTCCAGGGGTCACCACCGACCGGCTTGACGAGGTTGTCCATCAGGCCACCATCGACCGCGGCGGCTATCCCAGCCCGCTGAACTACCGGGGCTACCCCAAGTCGGTGTGCACCTCGGTCAACGAGGTGATCTGCCATGGCATCCCCGACAGCCGACCGCTGGCCGATGGCGACATCATCAACGTGGACGTCACGATCTTCCTAGACGGGGTGCACGGCGACACCTCCATCACGCTCGCCGTGGGCGAGGTGTCAGATGCTGACCGTCGCCTGATCGCTGAGACCCGGGTGGCCATGGATGAGGGGATCGCCGCAGCGGGGCCTGGCCAGCCGGTGCACGCCATCGGCCGGGCCATCGAACGTCACGCCCGCCGCCACGGTCTCGGAGTGGTCCGTGAGTTCATCGGACACGGAATCGGAACCGAGTTCCACAGTGGACTGCAGATTCCGCATTATCACGACGGTCGGGCCACGACGGTCCTCGTGCCAGGCATGACCTTCACCATCGAGCCGATGCTCACCCTGGGTGATCCGGCATGCGGTATGTGGGACGACGACTGGACGGCGGTGACCCTCGACGGACGGCGCACCGCGCAGTTCGAGCACACGTTGCTGGTGACCGACGACGGGATCGAGTTGCTGACGGTGACCGCCGAGGGCACGGTCCCCGCCGATGTCTTCGCCGTCGAGTCGTCGATCGCGTCCGCCTGAACCAGGACGGAAGGGAGCTCAGTCCCGCCAGATCGCAGTGTCCTTCTTGGCCAACGCCACCCAGGTCCTGCCGGGAGCGAGGCGGATCACCTCGCCGTCGGCGGTGAAGGTGGCCGGCATTGACGCATCGGGCCGGTGCCACTGACCTCGAATCACGTGTCCGTCGGTGAAGATCCAGGCATCCCCTGTACCGATGGAGATGGCCTCCGGTGACCGGAGGTCGGCCAGGGACCGTCCGTAGCGGATGAACTGGACGACCACGTTGGCCGGTGCCACCCGGACACCGTCTGCGTCGTTGTGGGCCCGGTCACCGTGGGTACGCGCCCAGCCGGATCCGTTCCATGCGTAGTCGACCTCGGTGAGGCCGAAGTCGACCGACACGCCGGCGGCCTTCTCAGCCGACCGGTGGAGCTCCTGGCCGGGATAGCGGTACACGAAGGGCGCCGGTGGGACATCGGTCCGGTCGGTGTGGTGGGCCCACAGACGGTCGGTGTCGGTGTACAGGTTGTGGGGCGCCCGGCGCTTCCGGTCACGCCAGTAGTCCTGGTCGTGGGCGTCGTAGCCGGCGTCGACCAGCGGCGAGGCCCGCAACTGGTCGCGAGTACCGCGGTTGGCGCCCGAATAGGCGAACAGCGGCCGGTCGAAGCCTTCCAGCAGCGGCGGGTCCGACGTCCGTGCCGAACGAACCGGGCCGACGACGTTCGCCGAGGTGGACTGGAACACGGCTACCAGTCGGGTGACGCCACCCTCCACGATCTCCTCATAGACCACGTCGGCCTGGTTGAGGCCGGCCTGGGGATGGGCCCGGGTGACGTTGTCGATCTTGACGGCCAGTGCCGGACGGCCGGCGTCGGCTCCCTGGATGCCGGTCCACCGACGGGTCACGGCCATGCGCTCGAAGGCCAGGATCTCGGCCTCCAGCCCCGTGATGGTGGCTTCTGCCTCGGCGATGACCGTGCGGGTCACCGCAATCTCGGCCTGGATGGCCGGCTGCGAGCCGATCAGCTGGTCCCGGGCCTCCCGGGCACCGTCCTGGCGGTCTGCGGCCTCGGCGACCAGGGAACGGAGAGTGACTACCTCCCTGGCCGTCAACCGCATAGCGGCATCAACGAGGTCAATGCGTCGCTGGGCCTCGCGGATCACCGAGTCGTAGAGCATCCGGTGGCGGACACCCTCCAGCGCAGTGGACGTGAGCTGGGCCGACTGGGTGAGGACGTCATTCATCCGCTCGTCGTTAATGACGTAGGCGTCCACGGCCATGGTTCGGTGCAGCGAGGACGGAGCCTCTCGGGAGGCCAGGACCTGCACGAACCGATCGGCGGTCAGCTCGATGCGAATGGAGAGCAGGCGGAGTTCACGGTCGTCGTCGCCGATGAGTCCGTCGGTATCGGCCACCTCTTCGTCGAGGGTGGACAGGCGGCTTTCCAGTTCGGCGATGTGGCTTCGACGACCGGCAATGGTGGATTGCTGATCATCGATGCCGTCGCGGAGCGCGGCGATCTCGGCGTCGTAGGGACCGGCCACAGCCACCAGAGTGCCCGCAGCCCCGAGCACCACGATGGCGCCGACCAGGATCGTCGCGAGAGCGGACCGGCGACGACGAATTCGGGGCACGGCGCAGATCGTAGGGCTCGCTGTCGTTTGGGTCGGGGCACCCCCGGAGGGTCGGTCTGTCCTTGAGGGGCCCTTCAAATCAGTGGGCTTGGCAAGCGGGGCACCACGTGGCGGTGCGTTGGTCCAGCTCCCGCGAGGTCAACAGTGTGGCGCAGCGCCGACAGGGCTGGCCCGAGCGCCCGTAGCAGTCGAGGCGGAACTGGTTGCGGCCCGTGGAACGGTCGGGGGTGCGGTAGTCGCGCAAGGTGGTACCGCCATGGTCCAGAGCCTCGGCCAGCACGTCACGGATATGGCCCAGGAGGAGGTCGGCCCGGCCGGGGCCTACCCGCCGGACCGCGGGGTGGATCTCAGCCCGCCACAGGGCCTCGTCGGCGTAGATGTTGCCTACGCCGGCGATCGGGCGTTGAGATAACAGCTGGGTCTTGATCCGTTGGCGGCTGGCGGACAATGACCGGTGGAAGCGGATGCCGTCCAGCAACGGGTCGAACGGCTCGGGTCCGAGGTGGTGAAGGGTCGGCAACGACTGGTGGTCGCCGGCCCGGACGACGGCGATGCGGCCGAAGCGTCGGATGTCCCGGAACCACAGGGTCCGGCCGTCGGCTAGGTGCCACGAGGCGCGTTCGTAGGGGTCCTGGGGCGGGGCGTCGTCGACGTGGAGTGCGCCGGTCATGCCCAGGTGCACGATGAGCTCGCGGTCGGCGTGTACCTGTCTCGGGTTCGGGCCCGGGTCGGATTGTTCGGCTGCGGCGTCGGCCAGCCCGAACAGGAGGTACTTGCCGCGACGGTTGATCCCGGTGATGGCCGAGCCGATGGCCTCGGGGGCCGAGGCGAACTTGGGGGATCGGTGGGCCCGGGCATCGGTCACCACGGCGCCACGGACCAACGGTTCGAGTTGGGCTCGAACCGTCTCGACCTCTGGGAGTTCGGGCATGACCCGAAGGTATCGCCGACCATCGCAGCGGTGGGCGGGTAGTGGGCAGCCCGGTGAAGCCTGAGACACCCCGGTCCAGAAGGTTGGGTGGATTAGGTTGCGTGCATGTTCACAGTGGCTGTGGTGAACCAGAAGGGTGGCGTGGGCAAGACCACGGTCGTCCTCGGGCTGGCCTCGGCGGCATCGGCTCGGGGGATCGACACGTTGGTCGTCGACCTCGACCCACAGGGCAACGCCACCACCGGTCTGGGCGTCTTCGAGCCCGGTCCGGGGGTCGACGCGGTGTTGGCCGACGAGCGGCCTGGCGGCCTCGCTGGCGTGATCGAGCCAGGAGGCTGGCCTGCCGAGGTGGGGCCGGTGCCTAGCCTCGCCGCATCCTCGCCCGAGCTCTCGGTTCGCGAGCCCCTGTTGGCTACGGACCCGCTGGGTGCCCAGGACCGGCTGGCCATGGCCCTTCGACCGGCTCTGCGGGCCGCCCCCGACGCGGGTTCGACGGTGGTGCCCGATAGTCAACTGGTGTTGATCGACTGCCCGCCGTCCTTGGGTCTGTTGACGGTCAATGCTCTGTTCGCCGCCGATGCGGTGCTGGTGGTGACCGAGCCCGGAGCGTGGGCCGTCGACGGTGTGGGGCGCATGCTCCAGACCATTGATCGCATCCGGATGCGTCGACCCGACGGACGACCCGCGATCGCCGGTATCGCCGTGAACCGGTTGGGACGGACCCGTGACGGGCGTTACTGGAACGAACAGCTTCAGGAGGCCTACCCGGAACAGTGCCTGCCGCCGGTGCACCTCCGTGCCGCGCTGTCCGAAGCCGCGGCGCAGTCGATGCCCATCCATGCATTGCGTCGCCCTGGCGCCACCGAGGCGGCCACCGAGTTCGACGAACTTCTGGCTCGGGTGGCACCGCTGTCCGACCTGGCGGAAATAGGGGCGGGCGACCCCGGAGCGGTCGACGCCTCGGAGGCGCCCCCGTTTATGGAGCGTTCCGCCTGATGGCGGGCTACGACCCGCAGGCCCGACGGTCGCGCCCGACGCCGCCGGTCGACAGCCCGGTGGACGGCCTGTTGGACATGCTGCCGGACGAAGCCGAGATAGAGGCATCGGTCGACGGAACGGGCGAGGCTCCCGTCGTGGATCTCCTCGCGGAGTCGAACTCCGGTGCAGTCGAGGAGCGTATGGCCGGGGAGACGGTCGATCGGGGGACCGACGAGGAACTACTCCCGTTCGAGACCCCTCCAGTCGAGATGACCGACGAGCGGGCCGACCTGTTGCACCGGATCTGGGTACTGGCAGCTGTGGCCGCTCTGGTTCTGGTGCTGGTGGCGGTACGCCGCCGCCGTCGGAACGCCTGACCGTCCAGAGACCTACCTTTAGGTAACGGTCTCTCAGAGACCTGCCATCTAGAGACCCAGCAACGTGCGGGCCGGGGCATCGGCGCGCATGCGGCCCCGGGATACCCGGACCTGAACCTCGGCGGTGCCTTCTTCGCAGTCGGCCACGTAGGCGCACCAGCCGCAGAGAGGTCCGACCCGCGCTTCGAACTGATCCGATGAGCAGGCCTTCCCGACACCGTCCCACGTTTCGACGAAGCGACCAACCGCTGCCTCGAGGCCGTCCTCGGTCACCGGAGTCTCCACGATGCTGTTGCCGAGGAAGTAGAGGCGTCCGCGGCTGGGACGTTCGCCCCGGTGGTCCTCCACGGCGGCGGCGTAGAGCAGGACCTGGTCAAGCTTCTCGGGGACGTCACCCGGGCGGGGGGCCTTGCCTGTCTTGTAGTCGGTCACCACTAGCCCGTCGGCCGCGTTGTCGAGGCGGTCGATGATCCCGAAGAACGGCACGCCGCCGACGGTGGCCGACACCTTTGCTTCAGTGGCCTCCACCTCGACCTGGGCCGGGTCCTCGAACTCCCAGAGATTCTCGATGGCCGTCCAACCCCTCCACCGGAACTGCCGTTGCGCGTCATCATCGAGGGCCAGAGCGATGAAGTTCCCGTCGTCCCGAGTCTCGGGCCAGGCCGTGGCGGCCAACTCCCGTGCACGATCAGTGGTCCGACCTCCGGCCGGTTCGGCGCAGAGGAGCTCCAGTACCCGGTGGACGAAGGTGCCCAACAGGGCGGCCTCGCCCGGCGGGTCGGACCGCTTCTCGACGTAGCGGAACCGCCATCGTCGCTGGCACTGGTTGAAGAGGCCGGCCGACGAGACCGAAAAGGAGCGGGGAGGGGAGGGCATGGGTCGGGGGTTCCTAGACGTCGAGTGCGGCGGGATCCAGCAGGGCGCTGTTGGCAATGAGATAGTCACGGCGCTGCGTGACATCAGCGCCCATGAGAATCTCGAAAAGGTTCGCGGCGTCGGCCGCCGCCTTGCCGTCCTCCATGGTCAGTCGCTTGAGGACCCGGGTTTCCGGATCGAGCGCACACTCGGCCAACTCTTCGACGTTCATCTCGCCCAGACCCTTGAAGCGGTTCCACCGGAGGTTCTCGACCTTGCGTCCACCCTGGGCCAGCGATGCCGTGATCTCATCGCGCTCCTCATCGGTGAACGCCCGGTGGACGGTGTCACCGACCCGGAGTGAGTACAGCGGTGGCTGGGCGGCGAAGACCCGACCTTCGGTGAGGAGAGGACACATGTACTTGTGGATGAGGGTGAGGAGTAGGCAGCGGATGTGGCTGCCGTCCACGTCGGCGTCGCAGAGGATGACGATGCGCCCGTAACGCGCCGCGTCGATATCAAAGTCGTTACCCGATCCCGCCCCGATGGCTGTGAAGAGGGCCTGGGCCTCAGCGTTGTCGAGGACTTGCTTGAGAGTGGCCTTCCCGGCGTTCACCACTTTTCCCCGCAGGGGAAGAATGGCCGTGTTCGCCGAGTTCCGACCTGCCTTGGCTGGCCCGGCGGCCGAGTCGCCCTCCACGATGATGAGCTCGGAGTCCGGGCCGTGAGTCCGGCAGTCGGCCAACTTGTCGGGCATACCGGTCGAACCCATGCTGGCTGCCTTGCGGCGGGTCTCCAGCATCTGCTTGGACGTCACCCGGTTGATCACCGCGTTGGTCAACTTGTCGCGCACCGCGTTGATGTGGGTCTTGGGCCCGCCACCGCCAAACCAGTCGGTGAGGCCGCCCTTGACCACCTCGTAGACGATTTTCTCAACGGCCGGGGTGCCCAACTCCTGCTTGGTCTGGCCCCGGAACTGTGGCTCGGGGAACACCACCTTGAGCGCCGCAACCAGACCCTCCTGAACGTCATCCTTGGTGGCCCGGTGCTTGTTCTCCCTAGCCAGCTTGGCCAGCTTTCGGGTGTCCTTGAGGAGGACATCGTTGACGGCGCGGGTGAGTGCCCGATCGAAGCCCGCCGAGTGCGTGCCACCGTGGCTGGTTGGGATGGTGTTCACGAACGACTCGACCCGGGGGTCGTAGCCCTTGACCCACCGGAGGGCGACCTCGACGGTGCATTCCCGATCGACGTCGCTCATCTTCCCGTTGACCGGCACCCGTTCGGTGAACTCCGAGATGCCCGACAGGGTGATGATCTCGCAGGCGTTGTCGCCGACCGACAGATGGTCAACGAGATCTGCCAGGCCGCCCCGGGACACGAACTCGAACGGCTCGGCGCCGCCTGCTCGTTTGTCGACTAGGACGACCTTCACGCCCGGCACGAGGAAGCACGACTGCACGATCCGCTCACGGATCTCCTCGGCATCGACGTGGGCGCCCTCGTCGAAGATCTCCCGGTCGGGCCAGAAGCGGATGCGGGTACCGGTTTTGTTCTTGGAGAGCCGCTTGACCCGGACCAGATCGTGGCCGGCCTTGAAGGCCGAGCCAGAGAAGTGGCCGGCCACCCGTTCCTTGAACGAGAGTTCGTGGGTGTGGCCGTCACGGTCGACCTGAGCCACCAGCTTGGTGGACAGGGCGTTGACCACCGAGGCCCCTACACCGTGGAGGCCACCCGATGCGCCGTAGGCGCCACCACCGAACTTGCCTCCGGCATGCAGCTCGGTCAGGACGACCTCCAGCGCTGAGATCTTCCGCTTCGCGTGGCGGTCAACAGGGATACCCCGGCCGTCGTCGGCCACCTCGACGGAGTGGTCGCGGTGCAGGGTGATCTCGATCTTGCGGGCGAATCCGGCGGCAGCCTCGTCGACCGCGTTGTCGACCAGTTCCCAGACCAGGTGCATGAGCCCCGGTCCGCCGGTGCCGCCGATGTACATGCCGGGCCGTTTCCGCACGGCATCCAGCCCCTCGAGGGTCTGGATGGCATCGGCGTCGTAGCCCGATCCATTCGGCCTGCTCTTGGATTGTGCGGCGCCCACCGTCACCACCTCGCCGGCCCGATGGCCAGGATCTGCCGTTCCGACTCAGCGCTCACCAGATCGCGCTTCGTGGCCTCCAACATGAGCGGTACCGGTGCGGGGTCGGGCTTCTTCGCGTCGTCGTCGCTGGCCATGATGGCCAGCAGGCCGATGGCGGGCCCCACGTGGGCCACGCTGAGTGAGGCGCCGTCGGCCAGGCGGGAGACCCGGACACCGATACCGCCACGACCCTTGGCCTCCAGTTCGGACAGCGGCGTGGCCTTCACCGAGGAGTCGTCGGTGACAGTCACCAGAGCGTCGTCACCGAGGACGGCGGCCGCGGCGACCACGGTGGCCCCGTCGCGGAGCTTCATCCCGGCGACGCCGCTCGCACCCCGCCCCTGGACGCTGATGCCGTCGACTGCGGTTCGTAGCACCTGGCCGTCGGAAGCCACGAAGACCACGTCGACTCCGTCGGGAGCGGTGAACGCAGCGGCCACTCGGTCGCCTGTCTTGAGCTTCATGATCGTCCTACCGCCCCGGGTTTCACGGACCTCGGCCATGGTGAGGCGCTTGGCTGCGCCTTGGGCAGAGACCACCACGAGGTGTTCGTCACCGTCGGCTACCACGGTGTGGATGACCTCGCCTCGGTTTGTGCCGAAGGCCTGGGTGGCGCCAGCTCCCCGGGCCCGGCCCTCACCGTCGGCCAGTTCGGCGGGCAGGACCTGCAGGGCCCGACCCTCGGACGTGACCGCTGTGACCGTGGACGTGGTTCGGGTCAGCAGCTGGGCGACCAGCACGTCGTGGCGGCCCGGCGTGGCTCGCTTGGCCCCCTCCGCCGGCAGCCGTCCGATCTGCCCGGAGGTGGAGAGCGTGACCACGCAGGGCTCGTCGGCCACGTCGTCGGCCACCTCGATGGAATCGAATACCGGAAGGTCATCGGGGTTGACGATCTCAGTACTGCGATCCCGACCGAACTGCTTGACGGCCTCACCCAGCTCGTTAAGGACCAGCGTGCGCTGGCGAGTTTCGGACTCGAGGAGCTTGGTGTGCCCGGCAATGGCCGCCTCGAGCTCGGCCCGTTCGTCCTCGAGGCGACGGACCTCCAGGGCGGTGAGCCGTTTGAGCGGCATGTCCAGGATGTGGTCGGTCTGGACGCGGCTGAGTGAGAAACGTTCCATGAGGGCGTCGCGGGCTGTCGCCGTGTCCTCCGAACCACGGATGATGGTCACCACCTCGTCGATGGCTTGGAGGGCCACCAGCAGGCCGGCCACGATGTGGAGCCGCTCCTCGGCACGGTCCCGACGGTAGGCCGTCCGGCGGACGACGACCTCGAGTCGGTGGTCGATGTAGTGGCGGCACAGGTCGTACAGGCCGACGGTGCGGGGTTCGCCGTCGACCAGCACCACGTTGTTGATGCCGAAGGACTCCTCCATGGGAGTCAGGCGGTACAGCTCGCCGAGCACCGCCTGGGGGTTGTGCCCCGGCTTGACCGTGACCTGGAGTCGGAGTCCGGTGTGGCGGTCCGAGAGGTTCTTGAAATCGGCGATCCCTGCCACCTTCCCGGCTTCGTTCAACTCCTTGAGCTTGCTGATCACCCGCTCGGGGCCCACCATGTAGGGCAACTCGGTAACCACGATGGCCTGGCGGCCCTTCCCGACGTCCTCGACGTGGGCCCGGGCGCGGATCCGGATCGAACCCCGGCCGGAGGCGTAGGCGTCGCGGATGCCGTCGTCGACCACGATGCCGCCACTGGGGAAGTCCGGACCGGGGAGGACGGCCAGCAACTCGTCGACCGTCGGCTTGGGCCGTCGCTGCTTCATAACGAGGGTCACCGCGGCATGGACCTCGGCCAGGTTGTGGGTGGGCATGTTGGTGGCCATTCCCACGGCGATGCCTGTAGTGCCGTTCAACAGCAGGTTGGGGAGCAGCGCGGGGAGGTGGGTGGGCTCGGTGGACTCGCCGTCGTAGGTCGGTCGGAAGCCCACCGTGTCCTCGTCGAGCTCGCGGACCATGGCCATGGCGGCCTCGCTGAGCCGGCACTCGGTGTAGCGGGGTGCGGCCGGTGGGTCGTCCAGCGAACCGAAGTTGCCCTGCGGGTCGATCAGGGTCATGCCCCGGGAGAATGACTGGCCCATGCGGACCAGGGCGTCGTAGATCGCCGAGTCGCCGTGTGGGTGGTATCGACCCATGGTGTCGCCAACTACCCGAGCGCTCTTGCGGTGCGGGGTATCGGGCCGGATGCCCATGCGGAGCATGGAGTAGAGGATCCGCCGCTGGACCGGCTTGAGCCCGTCACGGATGTCGGGGATAGCCCGCGACGTGATGACCGACAACGAGTAGGCGAGGAAGGACTCCTTCATCTCCTGCGCGACGGAGACATCGACGACCTCGCGGGCGTAGTCCATCTCGTCGGGGATGAGCTTCTGCTGCTTGCCCATGGGTGCGGTCGGTGGTCCTGGTCTGTTCGGTCGACGGGCAGTCTGTCGCAGGAGTGTGACAGCGGTCGGTGGCCCGCTGGCGACCGTACAGGCGCGGGCCCGGCAGGCCGCGGCAGAAGGAGGCTGAGGTCAGTTCAGCCGCGGAAGCGGCAGCGGGTGACGCCGGTGACGAGCTCGTCGAGGGCGTCCAAGAGGGCAGACCCGCCGACCGAGCGGAGCCGGGCGGCCTCACCGGCCGTCCACGGGTGGTCGATGTGATCCGGTGTCAGGCCGGCCTGACACCAGGTTTCGCCAACCATCCGGAGGGCATGGTCCACCCCGGGGTCGCCGCAGGCCACGAGCAGCGCGCCGGCTTCGTCGGCGTTGAGGCCAGGCGGTGAATCGACCCGGGCGGAGAACGTTCCCAGACGAAAGCGGAGGGCTTCCGTGGCGATGCGAGCGTGGTTCATCACCTCTGAAAATACCCGTTCCGGGAGGGCTGGTCGGGGATGTCTCCGGTCGAGGAGCGGGGCAGGGTCAGTGGGGGAGCGGCGGACAGCAGTCGGCTCGGCAGGTCCGGGCCGACGCCGGGTCGTGTCCCAGAAACAGGTCGACGACCATGTCCACGAAGCGCTGGTCGTCATCAATCGCGGCGGCCCGCTGGAAGGCCACGCCGGCCCGTTCAGCTCGGCCGGCGGCCTCCACCTCGAGGTCCCAGACGATCTCGAAGTTCTCCACTGGGAAACCGATGGGCGAGACCACAACGGCATCCACGCCGGCCGCTGCCAGGGCATCGATCCGGTCGCCCACGTCGGGTTCCAGCCACGAGGTCTGGGGCGGGCCGCTTCGGGACTGCCACACCAGTTCGCGGTTGTGGCGACCGGCTGGATCCACTCGCTGGGCAACCAGCCGGGCCACCTCGTGGAGTTGGGCTACATAGTCACAGTTGGCGGCCATGGTGCTCGGAATGCTGTGGGCTGAAAAGAGCAGGTGTGCCCGATCGCGACGGTCGGCAGGCAGTCGGTCGAGCGCCTCGACGAGTCGATCCGCTGCCGGCCCGATCAGACCCGGGTGGTCGTGGTGGCCACCGATGCGGTCGACAACCGGGGCGCCGGCCCCCACGGCGGTCCGGGCCCTTTCGATGTCCTCGGTGTACTGGCGGCACGTGCTGTAGGAGGCGTAGGGCGACGCCACCCAGGCCACCGCTCGGCGCACGCCGGCGTTGCGCATCTCGGCGATCGTGTCGACCAGCAGGGGATCGGCGTTGCGGTTCCCCCAGAAGACCGGCGTGTTGACGCCACGGTCGACCAGTTGCTCCGCCACCGTCGCCTGCAGGGTTCGCAACCTTGCGTTTAGCGGTGAACGGCCACCGACGGAGCGGTAGCGGTCGGCAACCTGGGCCAGTCGTTCCGGGGGAATGGGTCGTCCAGCCGTGACCCGGGCCAGGAACGGAGCCACGTCGTCGATCGACTCCGGCCCCCCGAAGGCCACGAGCAGCAGTGCGTCGTACCCGTCGAAATCGTCGATCATCGGGTCACCCCTTCGGTTCTGGTTCGAGGCCTCAACCCTCGACCACGAAGTGCGACAGGTCCTCGGCCAACCCGGAGCGGACGGCCTCGGCAATCGCACCGCGCGTGGTAGTGCGGGTTCGCTTCATCGCACCGCGGCCGACCCCGCCGGCGACCCGGGCGTGGGCCACAGCAGTGTCGAGGAGATCCTCGGCATTGACTACCTCATCCAGGAAGCCCACGTCGATTGCTGTCTCGGGGTCGTACATCTGACCCAGAGTCGCCCTTGCCAGGTGGCGCTTGGACAGGCGGTCCCTCATCAACTCGGTGGCGAAGAAGGGCAGCGGCATGCCGATGGTCAATTCGGGCATGCCGATCTTGAACTCGCCGGCCGTACCGACCCGGAGGTCCGACGACATCAGGATGATGGCGCCCGCCGCGATGGCATGTCCGGTGCAGGCCACGACGACCGGTCGGGGGAACTGGTAGATCCGGAGGAACACATCGACGCCGGCGGCCAGCATCTCCTTGGGTCCGGTGCCGCCGGCCTTCATGACCGATAGGTCGAAGCCGGCCGAGAACCGGCCAGGGCGACCGACGATGACCACAGCGTCGGCACCGGAGGCATCCACCTCGTCCAGCGCATCCAGAAGGGCGCCCAGAAGGTCGTGGCCCAGTGCGTTGGCCTTGCCGTCGTCCATGGTGATGACCGCTATGCCTGCGTCGGTCGGGCCGTCCATGTACTGGATGGTCACCGGAGTCGGGGTCGTCTCGTCGCTCATGCCGGCGAACCTACCGGTGGAGGCTGACGGTCGTCCCAACCGGCCCGCCAGATGACAGCCCGCCAGAGAAGAGCCACCGGTACCCTTACCCCATGAGCGACATTCTCACCACGGAACGGGTCATGGAGGTCAGCGACGGTGCGCTGAGCAAGGTACTGGAGGTCCGCGACTCGCAGGACGACGGTGAGGACCCCACCACGCTGTCCCTCCTGATCGACGTGACCGGCGTGTCGGGCGTGGACTACGTCTATGACCTGGCCTTCGTACCAATCATCGAGTTGCCCGACGACTGCCACCGCTGGACGGTGAGTGCAGACGCTGATGGAAAGACCGGCGCGACCCTTGACATGGCGGTGGGTGATGAGAGTCGTTCCAAGTTGGCCGGCGCCACCCTCGACCTGCCTAGTAACCCGGTGCAGGGCGGGCTGGTGATCCGTAACCCCAACCGACCCAACCCTCTGGGGGACGTGGGTGAGCTGGAGTTGACCGGTGAGGTGCCCGAGCGCATCGAGCAACTCCTCGAGAAGACGGTCAATCCGATGCTGGCTTCCCACGGTGGTTTCGCCACCCTCATCGGGGTCGACACCCACACGGCGTACGTGACAATGGGGGGCGGCTGCCAGGGTTGTTCGATGAGCCAGGCCACCCTCACCGAGGGGATCCAGCGGGCCATCGTCGAGGCCGTGCCGGAGATCACCGAGGTGGTGGACGCCACCGATCACTCGGCGGGCGACAACCCCTTCTATTCCTGAATCACTGCACCGGACCGGCGTCTGAACGGCCGGTCCTGAGGGGTTCCGCCGGGCTCAGCCGAGGCGGAAACGGACGGAAGCGGCCACGCCGGGACCGTCGAGTCCGAACGACGCCAGCAGAGCGTCGGCCGGACCGTGGGCGTGGTGGGCCACCGGTACGCCAAGTACCGAGACACGCGGCATCGGTGCTTCGGCCCGTGGCGGCCGCGCCGCCAGGGCGTCGAGCACCCCGGTGCCGAATCCACCCTCACGGAATCCGTCCTCGATGGTGACCACGAGCCGGTGTTCGGCGGCGTTGTCCAGCATTTTGTCGTCGAGTGGGCGGATACACCGCGGGTCCCACACGGTGGCTTCGATGCCGTCGGCGGCCAGCTCGTCGGCCGCGGCCAGGGCGGCGGCCAGCATCTTCCCGGCACCCAGCAGGCACACCTGACCGTCCCCGGCACGAACCTGGCGGGCGGCCAGACCCCGTCCCACCTCGTCCCAGCCCACGTGGGGGGCCGGCGTCTTGGACCAGCGGATGGCCACCGGGCCGTCGGTGATGGCCATCGTGTCTTCGAACATCTGCTGCAGCTCCTGATAGGAGGACGGGGCCAGCACCGTCATCCCCGGCACCCGGGACAACAAGACCATGTCCAGCACCCCGTGGTGCGAGGGGCCGTCGTCGCCGGTGATGCCCGCCCGGTCCAGACAGAACACGACCGGGAGGCCGTGGAGGCCGACGTCCAGGTTGGTCTGATCGAAGGCCCGGCTCAGGAACGTGGCGTACAGGGCGATCACCGGGCGAAGGCCGCCCATGGCCATGCCGGCTGCCGCGGTCACCGCGTGCTGTTCTGCGATGCCCACGTCGAAGCAGCGGTCGGGGAAACGGTCTCGGAAAGGAAGGAGGCCCGTCGAATCGGGCATCGCCGCGGTGATGGCTACCACCTCCGGGTGGGACTCGGCGGCCTTGAGGAGCGATTCGGTGAACGCTTCGGTGTAGCTGCCGGGCTTCACACCACCCGTGTCGTGCATGTGTTTGATCGGATCCTGTTCGGCTGGGGCGTGGCCCCGACCCTTCTGGGTCAGCACGTGGACCACGACCGGTCCGTCGAACTCGGCCGCGTTGGTCAGGGCGTCCTCGACCTCGGCGATGTCGTGGCCGTCGAACGGGCCCAGGTAGTGGACGCCGAGCGCCTCGAAGAACGCCGTCGGCTCGAACATGTCGCGCAGCGCGGCCTTGGTGGCGCTGATGCCCCGCTCGACCAGTTCGCCCACCCACGGCAGGCGTTCGGCCAGGTCCTCGAGGTGGCGCTGTCGGCGCATGTAGGTCGGGTTGGAACGGATTCGGATGAGGCTCTCCGACAGGCGACCGACCGTTGGGGCGTAGGACCGCCCATTGTCGTTGAGCACCACGGTTACCGGCAGGCCGCTGTGGCCGAGGTTATTGAGACCCTCGAAGGCCATGCCGCCGGTCATCGAGCCATCGCCGATCACCGCCACGACCCGTCGGCGGTCGCTGGTGGTGGCCCGTGCCGTGGCCAGGCCGTGGGCGTACGACAGCACAGTCGACGCGTGGGAGTTCTCGATCCAGTCGTGGGCCGATTCATCTCGGGACGCATAGCCCGACATCTGCCCGGCCTGACGTAATCCGTCGAACTCGGCGACCCGTCCGGTCAGGAGTTTGTGGACGTAGGTCTGGTGGCCGGTGTCGAAGAGGATGGCGTCCCTTGGGCTATCGAAAACCCGGTGGAGAGCCAGGGTGAGCTCCACGGCTCCCAGGTTGGAACCAAGGTGGCCGCCGGTGCGGTCCACGGTGTCGATGATGCGTTGGCGCAATTCCGTGGCCAGCGCGGCGAGTTCCTCGGGGCCGAGGTCGCGGAGGTCGGCGGGGGACCGGAGGGCATCGAGGCGCACGACGGAAAACGCTATCGCGGTCCAGCCGGACCGGTTCAGCCGGACCGGTTCAGTTGGCGTGCGACCGGCGGTGGAGTCGGACCCAGACCCGGACCAGCACGCCGGCCAGCAGCGAGCCGGCACCCAGGGCTACCAGCCCGCCCGCGGCGTCCAACCAGAAGTGGTTGCCGGTGACGATCACAGCGAACAGTGTGGCCACCGGGTAGGCGGCGGCGAGCACCTTGACCGCTCGGGTTCGGACCGTTGGCCAGATGACCAGTGCACACCACGTGGCCCAGGCAAAGTGGAGGCTGGGCATCGCCGCGTACTGGTTGCTGACGCGTTGCATGGTTCCCGAGTCGAACGACCAGAGTCCGCCGACGTCGGTCACCGTGTCGACGTAGGGATACATGCCGGCCAGACAGGCCCCAAACGCCCCACAGTCCGAAAGCAGCCGTGGCGGCATGAGCGGAAACAGGGCGAAACCGATCAGGGCCAGCCCCGTCGCACACAGGAAGGTCGAGCGGTGCCGCGCGTACAGGTGGGGGAAGCACCGGTACACCCAGACCAGGGCGAACACCGTCACCGCGAAGTGAAACGTCCCGTAGAAGAGGTTCCAGAACTGGATGAACCACCGGTGGTCGAGGAAGGCCTGTTGGATCCCCAGCTCCCGGTAGAGGCCCATCGATCGTTCCAGGTCGATAATCCGTTCGGCGTTGGCCAGCGCGTCGGCCACCGACACGGACTCGGATCCGAAGAGGTTCCGGATGGTGGAGTAGACGGCGTAGAAGCCGAGGACGAGGAGGATCTCAACCCACCAGTGGAGTCCGCTGCCCGGCCCGGCTGCACGCCGGGGAAACCGGACCGGACCCGCGCCGGGAACCGTTTCGTCAGGCTGTGGTGCGGGCTCGGCCCCCGCGGGAACGACCTGCACGGTTCAGGTGGGGTCTCCGTCGACCCTGTCGAGGAACCGGTGGGTCTCGACGACCACGCGGATGATGCTGGCTGTGGCCACCACGGCGTCGCCCACTTTGGCCGTCGCCCCGAAGGTGAGACGCCGACCTTCGACGCCCTCGAGGACCGCCTCGGCGGTGACGCCGACGCCAGGTGCGGTGGGGGCCGTATGGTCGACGTGGATGCGCATGCCCACGCTGGTCTCGCCATCGGCCAGCGAGCCGTCGAGTGCCTCGACCGAGGCCTCCTCCATGAGAGCCACCAGTCGTGGGGTGCCGAGGACCGGCACCTCGCCGGAGCGGAGGGCGATCGCCGTGTCGGCATCGGTAACGGTGTGGGAAGCGCGACCGCGCAACCCTGGCATCGGGGGCACAGCGGTACCCTACGCATCCGCCCGGACCCGACCGGGACACCGGCCCGGACCGGGCGCACAGGATCAGGAGCATGATGATGGCTGACGGCAACGGTTCTTCCGGCATAGCGGATACCGGGAGTTTGGAAACGGGCCTTCTGGATGCGGGCCTGCTGGCCGACACGCTCTCGGTCGCCATGGCAACCGGTGGCGAGTTTGCCGAGGTGTTCGTGGAGGATCGGCGGTCCACCTCGGCGGTGCTCGACGACGGTCGGATCGAGGAGTTGTCCAGCGGCCGGGATCGCGGCGCTGGGATCCGTGTCGTGGTGGGGGAGACCACTGGGTTCGCCCATACGGCCGACCTGTCGCAGGCCGGCCTGCGAAACGCGGCGGAGGCAGCATCGGCAGCGGCCCGTTCGGGTGGCGGTGGTGTGCGCGAGGTGACCCTTGATGGCCCCTCGGGCCCCTCCTCGGCGGTGATCGGGGTGCTGCCCGCCGATGTACCCAAGGCCCGCAAGGTGGCGCTCCTCGAACGAGCCGATGCTGCGGCCCGGTCGGCCGATGGTGCCATAAGCCAGGTCTCGGCCCGCTACGGGGACTCGCAGCGGCGAATCCAGGTGGCTAACAGCGAGGGACTGTTGACCGGTGACCGCCAGATCCGCACCTTCTTTTCTGTCTCGTGCGTGGCGTCAGGCGACACCGGTCTGCAGACCGGCCGCGAATCAGTCGGCCACACCGTGGGGTTTGAACTCTTCGATCGGGTGGACGTTGATGATCTGGCTCGTCGGGCCGCCGGCCGGGCGATCACCAAGCTCGGATCGGTGCCGGCACCCAGCGGCGAGATGCCGGTTGTGGTCGGCCCGGGCGGCGGCGGGGTGCTCTTCCATGAGGCGTGCGGCCACGGCCTGGAGGCCGACCTGGTGGCCAAATCGGCGTCGGTCTTCGCTGGTCGGCGCGGCGAGATGGTGGCTACGCCGACGGTCAGTCTGATCGACGACGGCACGATGGCCGGGGAGTGGGGCTGCTTTGCCATCGACGACGAGGGTCGCCCGGCGCAGCGCAACGTGCTGATCGAGGACGGGGTGCTCACCGACTACATGTGGGACCGCCTCCGGGCCCGCAAAGAGGGACGCGAGGGCTCAGGCAACGGTCGTCGCCAGAGCTACCGACACCTGCCCATGGTGCGGATGACCAACACCTATCTAGAGGGCGGTCTCGACGACCCCGAGGAGATCGTGGCCGGAACCGACCATGGCGTGTACGTGGCCCAGTTGGGTGGCGGACAGGTCAACACGGCCACCGGGGACTTCGTGTTCGGTATGACCGAGGCTTACCTGATCGAGGATGGTCGCCTCACCGCGCCGATCCGTGAGGGAAATCTGATCGGCAACGGCCCGGAGGCCTTGTTGGCCATCGACGCCATTGCCGGTGACTTCGCCATGGGGTCACCGGGGACGTGCGGAAAGGACGGTCAGGGTGTCCCGGTGGGTGACGGTACGCCGACGCTGCGGGTGTCTCGGCTCACCGTCGGCGGAACGGCGGCCTGACGTGACGGGCACACGAGACGACGAGGCGGGTCTGTTGGCCATTGCCGAACGGGTGGTAGCCATGGCCGCCCCTGGCGAGGCCATCGAGGCCGTCGTGGTCCATGAACGTGAAACGGAGGTTCGGGCCTACGAGGGGGAGATCGAGTCGCTGACCTCGGCCGAGTCCCGGGGCATCGGCGTGCGGGTGGTGCGCGACGGACGCCAGGGCTTCGCCTACGCGGGCACGTTGGATGCCGATGCCCTGATCGAGGTGCTGGGCGAGGCCCGGGACAACGTGGAGTTCGCCACCCCAGACGAGCACTGTGCGGTGGCCGAGCCTGATGGTGTGCCGGTCGCCGACCTCGATCTGTACCGGTCGGCGTTGGTCGCCCACCCGACGGAGGCCAAGGTGGCCATGGCCCTCGAGCTGGAGCGTCTCACCCGGTCGGCTGACCCCCGCATCAGTGGTGTGGAGTCAGCTGAGTACGGTGACTCGACGTCGGCCAGTGCGGTGGCCACCACGACCGGCATCCGGGCCACCAGCCGGGAAACCGGCTGTTTCCTTTCGGCCTATGCGCTGGCCGAGCAAGATGGCGAGACCCAGACCGGCTTTGGCTTCTCGCTGGGACGCGAACCGGGCGACCTGGATGTCGCTACCGCAGCGGCCCAGGCCGCCGAACGTTCGACCCGCATGTTGGGGTCCGTCAAGCCTGCATCAGGGCGGATCGCCGTGGTGCTCGACCCGTGGGTGAGCGCCCAGTTTCTGGGGATCGTGGCCGGCACCCTCAACGGCGAGTCGGTCCAGAAGGGGCGGTCCCTGTTTGCCGACCGCCTGGGGGACGAAGTGGCCTCGCCGCTGCTGACCCTGGTCGACGATCCCACCGACCCGGCGGCCACCTCGGCTACGGCGACCGACGGAGAAGGCCTGGCTACGCGCCGAAACGTGCTGGTTTCCGGTGGTCGTCTCGAACGATTCGTGCACAACAGCGAGACGGCCCGTCGGGCTGGTACGACGTCCACCGGTTCGGCGGTCCGGGGCTACTCGTCCACGCCGGGCGTCGGGGTCCGGGCCGTGTCCATTCGGGGCGGGGACCGGACGCCGGCCGAGTTGGTGGCCGGGATCGATGACGGCGTGTTAGTCCAGGGCGTCAGCGGGCTGCACTCGGGGGTCAACCCGGTCAGCGGCGACTTCTCGACGGGCGCCGAGGGCCTGCGGATCCGGGGTGGCGAACTGGCCGAACCAATCCGCGAGTTCACCATTGCCTCGACCATCCAGAAGATGCTCACCGATTTGGTGGCCATCGGTGACGACGTTCAGTGGCTGCCCATGCGGGCGGCCGGCGTCACGCTGGTTTTCGGCGAGCTGACAGTCTCAGGGGTGTAGGGCCCAGCCCGCAGACCATGCCGATCCTGCACGCCATCCTGTTGGGCCTCGTGCAGGGCCTGACCGAGTTCCTGCCCGTCTCGTCCAGCGGCCACCTGGAGCTCGTGCCATGGCTCTTTGGTTGGGAGGACTTCGGCGGCGATGGTCGTCTGGAGGATGCCTTCGAGGTTGCCCTCCACGTGGGCACCCTGGTCGGAGCAGTGTTTTACCTGCGGGCTGACGTGGTCCGGTACCTGCGGGCCGCTCTGGCCTGGATCCGGTCCGGTGCCGGCACCGTTCCCGTCGGGGATGCCCGAACGGCCTGCCTGCTGGCTGTGACCGCGGTGCCTACGGGGATCCTTGGTGTGCTGGTGGCGTTCATGATCGAAGACCTCGGGGACCGGATGTGGTTGGTGGCCACCTGCCTGATCGTGTTCGGACTCGTGTTGTGGGCCGCCGACCGCCGTGGGGCGACCGCTGGTGAAGCGACGAGCCGGGGCATGGCCGATCTCTCCTTCGGCAACGCCATCGTTCTGGGCGTGGCTCAGGGCCTAGCTTTCCAACCTGGAGTGTCGCGTTCGGGGGTGACCTTGAGCGTTGCCCGGTCGCTGCGGTTGGAACGCACCGAGGCCGCCCGACTGGTCTTCCTGATGAGCCTGCCGGTCATAGCCGGGGCGGGCCTACTGTCGGCCGTTGACGTGACGGTGCCCGCCGGTTGGTGGCCCCCGTTCCTCGCCGGGATGGCGGCCGCCGCGGTAAGTGGCTGGTTCGCCGTCCATGGCCTGCTGCGCTTACTGGCCCGGATCGGACTCGGAGGGTTCGCCGCCTATCGCGTGGTAGTGGGCCTCGGGGTCCTGGCCCTGTTGGCTACCGGCGTCCGCTAGCAGGCTGGCGACGGTTCGGAGACCAGCGCAGGCATCAACGCCGGTATCAGATCACCCCAGTGGAGGGTGCCGGCGACCTAGGGCATCCGGTCGGCGGGTGCGACAACGGTCAGGGTGTGCTCGTCCAGGTCCAGCACCCGGCCGACTCGACCATTCGTCGTACCGTGGGCACACCCGGCGATCCTCCTGATGCTGCGCCGGGGGTTGGGTCGACGGCCCACAGGTCGACCAGGCCACGCGGTGGTGGGCGGGCCATGCTCGAGGTCGGGCGGTGGGACAGGACACGGTCCCCTCCCGGGGGGCTAGGTACGCCAGAGAGGGAAAGTGGAGGGAGGGGTCGGGCCCGAAAGGGCGTTCCTGGTCAGGTAGCGCCGGAGGTTTTGCTACCTGAGGAGCTGCTCGACGATGCCTTTTTCGCTGAGGGAGTCGAGGAGGCATCGCTGGTCGAACTGCTCGAGGAGGTGTCCTTCGTGCCGGACGAGTCGCCACCGGACGACGATGCGTCCGAGGAGGTTCCGTTCGAGGACCCCGAACCCTCCGATCCAGAATCTGACGAGCTGCTGGTCGACGAGGCCTTCTCCGAGGAACGTCCCTCGGCCGAGGACCCGTGGTCGTTCTTGTAGAAGCCGTCGCCCTTGAATGAGATGCCCACTCCGCTGAACACCTTGTTTACCGGACCGTGGCACTCGACATCGATGCAAGTGGTCAGAGCGTCGTCGGTGAACGACTGGCGTAGTTCGAACTCGCCCTCGCAGGTCTGGCAGCGGTACTGGTAGGTCGGCATGGCGGAGAGGCCTCGGCTCGTCGGGTCGTGGCAGTAGGAGGGGATGTCGGCAGGTGGTCGACTGGAGAACGGTGCAGCCTACCGGTGCCCGTCGGGCACACTGGCGGGGTGGACATTCCTGCTGGGCTCGGAGCCTGGGCCCTTGTGGTGGTGGCGTACCTGCTGGGCACGGTGCCGTCGGCCCAACTGGTGGCCGGTCGGCGTGGCGTGGACCCGACGACCGAGGGGTCCGGTAATCCCGGTGCCACCAACGTCTATCGCACGGCCGGTCGGCGGGCTGGGGTGGCCGTGTTCGTGGCTGATGCCGGCAAGGGCGCGATCGCCGCAGGGCTGGGCCTGGCCTTATGTGGGCGGCCGCTCAGCTTGGCCTGCTGGGCGGCGGCCACGCTCGGACATGTCCTCCCGGTGACCCGCCGATTCCGCGGTGGGAAGGGCGTGGCCACCGGTGGCGGGGGTGCCGTCGTGCTGTTCCCGGTTGTCGGTTTGGTGATCGTGGCGCTGTTCGCCCTGGTGGCCCGACTCTCGGGCAAGTCATCGCTGGGTTCGGTCACCATCTGCATCGCTCTACCCGTCGGCGTCGCCGCGACCGGCCAGGGTTGGCCAGACTTTCTGGTGGCGACCGGCATCTGTCTGGTGGTGCTAGTCCGACACCGGACCAATATCCGTCGCCTCATGTCAGGCGAGGAGCAGGGTTGGGGGCGATGATCTCCCTGGCCGAGGCCCGTGAACACGTCCTTGGTCGCTGCGAGGGGCCGGAGCCCGTCGAGGTGGCGTTGTCCGACGCTCGGGGCCTGGTACTGGCCGAGCCCGTCGACTCGCCCGAACACGTTCCTCCGTTCGCCAACACGGCCATGGACGGCTTCGCCGTGCGGGCGGCCGACACCGTGGGGGCGCCGGTGGTCCTCGACGTGGTGGGCACGGTGGCCGCGGGCGTGGATCCAGTGGTCGCAGGCATTGAGGTCGGATCGGGCACCGCAGCGCGGATCATGACCGGGGCGCCAATGCCGCCGGGCGCCGATGCCGTGGTGATGGTCGAACGCACCGAGATGGCGGCGGACGGGGCGACCGTCTCGGTGGCCATCGAGGTGCCGGTGGGTAATCACGTACGGTCTCCCGGCGAGGACCTGGTGGCCGGCGACCGGGTGTTTGAGGCCGGAGTGGTCCTGAGCCCTGGACATCTCGGAGTGCTGGCCAGCATCGGTGCCCTCGCGGTGGTTGTTCACCGTCAACTTCGGGTCGGGGTGTTGTCCACGGGAGACGAGTTGCGAGACGGGCCCGGGGCACTGGCTCCCGGCCAGATCCGGGACGCAAATCGACCGTCTCTCCTTGGTCTGCTCGATGAACTGGGCGCCGATGCGGTCGATCTGGGTCGGGTGGTCGATGACGAGACAGCCATCGAGGCGGCATTGCTCGACGGGGCTTCCCGGTGCGATGCCGTGCTGACCTCGGGCGGCGTGTCGATGGGCGACTTCGACTACGTCAAGGTCGTCCTGGACCGGATTGGTGACATGCGCTGGATGCAGGTCGCCATCAAGCCGGCCAAGCCCTTGGCCTTCGGTCGGATCGATGGAGTGCCGGTGTTCGGGCTTCCCGGCAATCCGGTGTCGTCCATGGTTTCCTTCGAGTTGTTCGCCCGTCCGGCTCTACGGGCCATGTCCGGCCATGCTGAGATCGACCGGACCTGCATTCGGGCGGACGTCGTCGGGGGCCTGCCTCGTCATGCCGACGGCAAGGTCCACTTCGCCCGGGTGGGCGTCGAGGTGGTCGACGGTCGGTTCCGGGTCCGGTCGGCGGGCGGTCAGGGTTCCCACCAACTGACGGCCATGGCGGCTGCAGGCGGCCTGGCCGTGTTGCCCGACGGTGACGGGATACCCGACGGCGGCGAGGTCGACGTCTTGTTGCTGGGTTGAGGGTTGTCGAACCGGTGTCCGCCGGATGCATCGTGCGACGGCGAGCCGTACGCTGGCCCAGTGGTCCTCCCCCTGATCGATGGCTTCGGCCGGGTGCACCGTGACCTCCGAATCTCGGTGACCGACCGGTGCAACTTCCGGTGTAGCTACTGCATGCCCGCCGAAGGTCTCCAGTGGCTGCCCCGAGCTGAACTGCTTACCTTCGAGGAGATTGAGCGGGTGGCCCGGCTGCTGGTCGAACGCCATGGGATCGACAGCATCCGTCTCACCGGTGGAGAACCGACGGTGCGGGCCGATCTGCGCCGCCTGGTGGGGATGCTGTCCGCCCTCGGGGTGGACCTGGCCCTGACCACCAACGGTGCCACCCTGAAGCAGGCTGCGTCCGGACTGGCCGATGCTGGACTTAATCGAATCAACGTCTCGTTGGATTCGCTGCGGGCCGACCGGTTCACCGAGTTGACCCTGCGCGACGAACTCGGTCGGGTGCTCGACGGGATCGACGCGGCGTTGGCCGCCGGTCTGGACCCGGTGAAGGTCAACGTGGTGGTGATGCGCGGCGTCAACGACGACGAGCTGGTTGACTTTGCCCGTTTCGGTCGGGACCGGGGTGTCATGGTGCGGTTCATCGAGTTCATGCCGTTGGACGCTGACGAGGCTTGGACCCATGAGTCGGTGGTGGGCATCGACGAGATCGTGGCCCGGGTGGGAGAGGTGTTTCCGCTGGAGCCGATAGACCGGACCTCGGCCCCGGCCAGCCGGTTCCGCTACCTCGACGGTGGCGGTGAGATCGGAGTGGTGGCCAGCGTCACCCGGAGTTTCTGCGATTCGTGCGACCGGATCCGCCTCACAGCGGATGGCCAGTTCCGCAATTGCCTGTTCGCCGTGGACGAGTTCGACGTCCGGTCGCTGCTGCGGTCGGAGGCCACCGACGACGAGGTGGGTGCCTTGCTGGAGCGTGCAGTGGCCGCCAAGTGGGCCGGTCACGGGATCGGGCGGGTGGAGTTCATCCGCCCGGCCCGTTCCATGTCCCAGATCGGCGGCTGATCCGGTGCCTGAACCGGCGGGGACAGACGGCTTCACCCATCTGGACGATGAGGGTCGGGCCCGCATGGTCGACGTGGGAGGCAAGGACGTGACCCGGCGACGAGCCGTGGCCCGGGCCAGGATCACCATGCAGGCCGAGACCGCCGAGGCCCTGAGGTTCGGCAGGGTGCCCAAGGGCGATGTGCTTGCCGTGGCCCGGGTGGCGGGGATTCAGGCGGCCAAGCGAACGTCGGAACTCATCCCACTGTGTCATCCGTTGATGTTGAGTTCGGTGGTCGTGGACCTGGTGGTCGGCCATGCTTGGGTGGACGTCGAAGCGACGACTGAGACCGTGGACCGGACCGGCGTCGAGATGGAGGCGTTGACCGCCTGTTCGGTGGCAGCCCTGACCATCTACGACATGTGTAAGGCCGTGGACCGCTCGATGAGCGTGGAATCGCTCGGCCTGCACGAGAAATCGGGTGGCCGCTCCGGCGACTGGCGACGGGACGACCACCCTGCGTGACTCCGCCGGGGATCTTCTCGCGCCCTGCGCGCGAATATTCGCGCGCTGAGCGCGTAGACATCCACCATTTAGCAGGGAAGCCCTACTACGTTCCCTCGTTATCCACAGGGGTACGAGCGGACCGGAGGGTGGATCCAAATGAGGCATCGTCAATGCTGATCCTGCTGGGACTCGGGATCCTCTGGGCTGCGGTCCTGTTGCCGCCCGTCATCCGCAATCGTGACGTCCTGACCCGCCCGCTGGCCGCCGTGGCCTCGGTCGGTCGATCAGCCAGCCGGGTAACTGTCGGATCAGCCGCCCGATCAGCGGGTCGGCCGAGGGTCGGCGCTTCGCTGTCCGGCGTCAGGTCGCGCCGTCTGCGGGCGTTCCGTTCGGCCGCCACCTCGGTTCCCGATGACGTCGGTTCGGCCCGCCGTCGCCGCCGCGACCTGCTCCTGACCCTTGGAGGCGTCGCCATCTTCACGTTCCTGGGTGGCGTGGCCGTAGGCGGCGCGGTCTGGATGGTCCACTTCCTCGTCGACCTGCTGCTCGTCGGCTACGCCATGCTGGTCACCCAACGCCACCAGTTGGAAGCCGAGCGACGCGAGACGGTCATCCCCTTCCGGATGGACGGCCCGCTCATGGGTGGGCTGACCGGTACGTCGGCCATGCGCGACGAGGCCGTGCTGAGCCGCCGGGCCAACTGATCCCGATACCATCGCCCCCGGTCGCGGGGGTGTAGCTCAGTTGGCTAGAGCGCTACGTTCGCAACGTAGAGGTCGTGAGTTCGATTCTCATCACCTCCACCATGACCGGTAAGAGTCGAGGTGTCCGTGACTACCCGTCCCGGATACTCGCCGGCGAGGCCTGTTGTCGTATGGGGCCAGGTGCCTCGGAGCGTTTGAGCTGCGTCTACCCCTGGAGTGGCCGATTTGGCCCGTTTTGGGGCTGAATCCGTACCCAAAACTGCACCCTGCTGCAGACCCCTGAAAAACCCCTAAACGCCCTCTATTTCAACGAAGTCGACGGGGCGTGCCAGACCTTCGCCGCTAGGGATCTGTACCCTGCCCACCCCCTCGGCGCGTCTGGTGCCCCGGCCTAAAGCCCTTGTACCGCCTACGCCCATCGTTCGGTGTCTATACGGCCGGTTGCAGGCTTCGTTGGAGACGAAGCGGGTGGAGATCCCGCCTACCCGACCAGGTCCGCCACGGCCCATTCACGAATGCCCTGCCGGTTTTCGTAACATCGGGGGGGTGACCGCACGTTCTGACCCGGCCCCCGGCGCCACCCGGCGTCGGCTGCGCACCGCCGTAACAGCGGTGCTGGCCGCGTCGGCGATGTTGTGGGTGTCTGGGGCACCAGCCGGTGCGTGGTCGTCCGATGACGGTGCGGTCGCTGTCTTCGGCGGCACCAACGCCGACTATGGCTATTCGGTGGCGGTCGATTCGTCGGGCAACGTGTACACCACCGGGTACTTCAACGGCACGGTCGACTTCGATCCGGGTGCGGGCACTGCCAACCTCACCTCGAACGGCTATAAGGACGTGTTCGTGTCGAAGTTGGACTCGTCGGGCAACTACGTGTGGGCCAAGAACTTCGGCGGCACCGGCAACGACATGGGCTATTCGGTGGCGGTGGACTCGTCGGGCAACGTGTACACCACCGGGTACTTCACGGGCACGGTCGACTTCGATCCGGGTGCGGGCACTACCAACCTCGTCCCGAACGGCAGTAGTGACGCGTTTGTTTCGAAGTTGGACTCATCAGGGGACCTGGTGTGGGCCAAGAACCTGGATGTCCAAATCGTCGGCTTCGGCCAATTCGACAGAACGGCCCTTTCGATCGCGGTCGATTCGTCGGGCAACGTGTACACCACCGGGTACTTCAACGGCACGGTCGACTTCGACCCGGGTGCGGGAACCGTCGAATTCACCGCGGCAGTGACTGACGCGTTCGTGTCGAAGCTGGACTCGTCGGGCAACTACGTGTGGGCCAAGAGCTTCGGCGGCGACGAAAGCTACGTCAAGGCCCTTTCGATGGCGATCGACTCGTCGGGCAACGTGTACACCACCGGGTCCTTCGCGACCTGGGGCACGACCGACTTCGACCCGGGTCCAGGCACCGCTGAACTCACCTCCGACAGCGGGTTCCACGACGTGTTCGTTTCGAAGTTGGACTCGTCGGGCAACTACGTGTGGGCCAAGAGCTTCACCGGACATGGCGACGACGAGGCCACATCGATCGCGGTCGACTCGTCGGGCAACGTGTACACCACCGGGAAGTTCCACTCCACGGTCGACTTCGACCCCGGTGCGGGCACTGCCAACGTCGGCTCGCCCGGCGGTCAGGACGTGTTCGTTTCGAAGTTGGACTCGTCGGGCAACTACGTGTGGGCCAAGAACATCGAGAGCAGCAACCACATCTACAGCTATTCGGTGGCGGTCGACTCGTCGGGCAACGTGTACACCACCGGGTCCTTCGGCGTCGGCCCGGTCGACTTCGACCCGGGTTCAGGCACCGACAGCCGCACCTCGAACGGCGTCCAACAGGACGTGTACGTGTTGAAGTTGGACTCGGCGGGCGACTACGTGTGGGCCAAGAACTTCGGCGGCACCGGCAACGACATGGCCAGATCGATCGCGGTCGATTCGTCGGGCAACGTGTACACCACCGGTCAGTTCTACGGCACCGGCCCGGTCGACTTCGACCCGGGTGCGGGCACTGCCAACCTCACCTCGAACGGCAACTACGACGTGTTCGTGTTGAAGTTGGATTCGTCGGGCAACCTCGCTCCAAGTGGCAGTGCGGGGGTGACCGTTGCCGTTACCGGCGGTTCGACGTCGGTGTCCGAGGCGGGGTCGACGGATTCGTTCACGGTGGTGCTCGATGCCCAGCCGTCCTCTGACGTGGTCATCTCGGTCGGGTCGGCTGACACCGGTGAGGCGACGGTGGCACCGGCCCAGTTGACGTTCACGTCGGGCAACTGGGACACCGCTCAGACCGTGACGGTCACCGGGGTCGACGACAGTGCCGTCGACGGCACCCAGACGACGGCGGTGACCGTGGCCGTCGTCGACGGGTCGTCAGATGATACGTACGACCCGGTGGCGGATTCGACGGTGAGCGTGACCACCTCTGATGACGACACCGCTGCGTTCACCCTGTCCGGGACTGCGGTGACGGTGTCCGAAGCGGGTTCCACGGCGACGTTCACCGCGGTGCTGGGCGCCCAACCGTCCTCCGACGTGGTCCTGTCGGTCGTATCGGCTGACACCGGCGAAGCGACCGTGGCACCGGCCACATTGACGTTCACGTCGGGCAACTGGAACGCCGCGCAGACCGTGACGGCCACCGGCGTCGACGACAATGCCACCGACGGCAACCAGACCACTGCGGTGACGGTGGCCGTCGTCGACGCCTCCAGCGACAACGCGTTCGACGCGCTGGCCGACCAGACGGTCACGGTGACCACCTCTGACGACGATTCTCCGGGAGTTTCGGTCAACG
>Ga0208962_1000001_pt1 | contig 66477 bp, 71 predicted proteins | sample AOAMet2_C43A7_80_2_FD_188076 | JGI IMG/M metagenome (GOLD analysis project Ga0208962, IMG submission 188076) | Ammonia-oxidizing marine microbial communities from Monterey Bay, California, USA - C0912_C43A7_80 (SPAdes) | ecosystem: Environmental > Aquatic > Marine > Intertidal zone | place... | reverse complement strand
GGGCAGCCCATCTTCCGCGAGCGACTCCAGGGCGTGGGCGTCATGACCCCGGCCGAAGCCCTCGCCCTGTCGGCCACCGGTCCCATCCTGCGGTCAACCGGCTACGCCTGGGATCTGCGCCGCGACCAGCCCTATCTGGCCTACGACGAGGTGGAGTTCGACGTGATCGTGGGCACCCACGGCGACTCGTTCGACCGCTACGCCATCCGCCTCAACGAGATCCGGGAGTCGTTGCGAATCGTCGAGCAAATCATCGACCTGATGCCTGAAGGTGACTACCGGACCCAAGACAAGAAGGTCACCCCGCCGCCGCGTGCCCGCATCGACGAGTCGATGGAAGCCCTCATCCACCACTTCAAGATCTTCACCGAGGGCTTCCACGTGCCGGAGGGTGAGACGTACGCCGCCGTGGAGTCACCCCGTGGCGAGCTCGGTTGTTACCTGGTGTCGGACGGGGGTCCGAAGCCCTACCGGATGCACATCCGTGGTCCCAGCTTCGTGAATCTGCAGACCCTGCCGCATCTGATGGAGGGTGGTCTGATCGCCGACGGCGTGGCTGTCGTGTCGTCGGTCGACCCCATCATGGGGGAGGTCGACCGGTGAGCTGGTTCGACGCATCCCACGAGCGGATCGCCCGCGAGATCCTGGCCCGGTACCCGAAGCCGAAGTCGGCGGTCATCCCACTGCTCCATCTCGCCCAGGAGCAGGAGGGATGGATCACGCCCGACGCCATGGCCGAGATCGCCGCCATGACCGGCACCACGGCCGCCGAGGTGCTGGGCACCGGCAGCTTCTACGAGATGTTCAAGTTCCATCCGGTGGGCCGGTATGTGGTCAACGTCTGCACCAACGTGTCCTGCCAACTGCTGGGTGGCGAGGAACTCCTGGAGCACGCCGAGTCGACCCTCGGGGTCCGGGCCGGTGGCACCACCGACGATGGCCTGTTCACCGTCGAGGACGTGGAGTGCGTGGCCGCCTGCACCGAGGCGCCCTGCTTCACCGTGAACTACCGCTACTTCCACCGGGCCGACACCGACACCTTCGATGAGGTGGTGGCCGACCTCCGGGCCGGACGCAGCCCACTGGTCCGCGGCGCATCGGGCGACGGCGGCGACATTCCAGACCACGGAACCCTCGGTCGGGTGCGACAGCACGTGCCGGATGATCGCCGGGCCGGCGTGGTGCCCCCCGAGGACGTCACCGGGCCACCCGCATGGATGCCTGCGGCCGAAGAGGAGGCGGCATCGTGACCGGCGCCTACGTCCCCCATGCAGCGGGCTACGTCGACAACGACGGGCCGAAGGTCGTGACCTCCCGCTTCCCTCACGAGGATTCCTTCACCCTGGAACGCTCCCTGGCCACCGGGGGCTACGAGGGCCTCCGGGCAGCGCTGACCATGGCCCCCGACGTCGTGCACGCCCAGGTCCGCGAGGCCACCCTGCTGGGCCGTGGTGGTGCCGGATTCCCGGCCGGCGTCAAGTGGGGCTTCTGTCCCGAGGGCGTGTGGCCCCGGTACCTAGTCGTGAATGGCGACGAGAGCGAGCCCGGTACCTACAAGGACCGCCTGCTTATGGAGCGCGATCCGCATCAACTCATCGAGGGCTGCCTGATCGCCTGCTACGCCCTCGGGTTGTCGCAGTGCTTCCTGTACGTCCGGGGTGAGATGGCTCTGGCCCAGGAGCGCATCGCCACGGCACTCAACGAGGCCTATGCCGCGGGCTACGTGGGCCGAAACGTCCTGGGCACCGACCTGTCGGTAGACATCACCCTCCACTGGGGGGCCGGCGCCTACATCGTGGGCGAGGAGACGGCGCTCATCGAGAGCCTCGAGGGCAACCGGGGCATGCCCCGTCTCAAGCCGCCGTACTTTCCGGCGGCCATCGGGCTCTACGGCCAGCCGACCATCGTCAACAATGTGGAGACGTTGGCCAACGTGCCGTGGATCATGACCAAGGGCGCTGCGGCCTACCGGGAGATGGGGTCGGAGACCTCGCCCGGTACCCGCCTGTTCACCGTTTCGGGACACGTGAACCGACCCGGTGTCTACGAGGTCGAGCAGGGCGTCACCACGTTCCGCGACCTGTTCTACGGCGAGGCGTTCTGCCAGGGAATCCGGGACGGCCACGAGTTGAAGATGTTCATCCCGGGCGGTGGATCCTCACCCTGGTTCTTCGCCGAGCACCTCGACCTGCCGCTGGAGGCCAAGGAGGTGGGCGCCGCCGGATCAATGCTGGGATCGGGCGCCATCATCGTCATGGACGAGACCACCGATGCCGTGAAGGCCTGCCATCGGATGGTGCGGTTCTTCGCCCGCGAGTCATGTGGCAAGTGCTCGCCATGCCGGGAGGGGACCAACTGGGAGGAGAAGATCCTGGCTCGCATCCTCGACGGCCATGGCCGACCGTCCGACATCGATCTGCTGCTCGACGTGGGCGACAACATCAGCCCCGGGCCGTATCCGGTGGCCGCCCATGCCGACGAGGGGCTCGAAGCCGTGCCGTTCCCGCCCCGCCAGACCACCATCTGTCCGTTGGGTCCGTCGTCGGTGGCGCCCATCACCTCGACCATCCGGCGATTCCGCCACGAGTTTGAGGCCCGCATCACCCGAAGCGACGGCATCCCAGTGTCGGCCGCCGCCCCCGGTGGGGAGGTTGGCGCATGAGTGGGGAAACACCCGTCGTCGAGATACAGGTCGATGGTGAGACGGTGGCCGCCCACCCGGGTGAACTGCTGATCGATGCCTGCGAGCGCACCGGCACGTACATTCCCCGGTTCTGCCACCACAGTCGGATGAAGCCGGTCGGGATGTGTCGCATGTGCCTGGTCGAGGTCGACACCGGGCGGGGCCCTGCCCTGCAGCCGTCGTGCATGCTCGAGTGCACGCCCGGCATGTCCGTCGAGACCGAGTCGGACCGCACCCGCAAGGCCCAGGACGGGGTGCTGGAGTTCCTGCTCGTCAACCACCCACTGGACTGCCCCGTCTGCGACAAGGGCGGCGAGTGCCCCCTGCAGGACCAGACAATGGCTTTCGGACCAGGCGAGAGCCGATTCGTCGAGGAGAAGCGGCACTTCGAGAAGCCGATCCCCGTCAACTCCAACGTCTACCTGGACCGGGAACGCTGCATCCTGTGCGACCGCTGCACCAGGTTCGCCGGCGAGGTGGCCGGCGATCAACTCATCCACTTCATGGACCGGGGCGGCCAGACCCAGGTCAACACCTTCCCCGAACAGCCCTTCTCCTCGTACTTCAGCGGTAACACCGTGCAGGTCTGCCCGGTGGGTGCGTTGACCGCTACTCCGTACCGTTTCAAGGCCCGCCCGTGGGATCTCGAGGAGGTCGAGTCGACCAGCACGCTGGACAGCGTGGGCAGTCGCATTACCGTGCAGTCCTCGAGCGACCGGGTGCTTCGGTTCCAGGGTGTCGACGCCGACGCCGTCAACTGGGGCTGGCTCTCGGACAAGGAACGGTTCGTCTTCGAGGCCTACGACCACGAGGACCGCCTGGCCTCACCGATGCTGCGGGGCGATGCCCTGGGCAACCGGACGGCCGAGGGCGACTCGCTGGTCGCTGCGCCGTGGAGCGAGGCGCTCGGCGTCGCTGCGTCGGCCTTGTCGGCCGCACCGGCTGATCGGATCGCCGTGTTGGGCGGCGCCCGGATGACCAACGAGTCGCAGTACGCGTGGGTCAAGTTGGCCAAGGGCGTGCTGGGCACCGACCACGTGGACGCCCAGTTGGCCGATGGTCTGCCCGCGGAGGTCGTCCTCGGCTTGCCGCGGGCCACCATCGATCGGGCCTGCACGCCCGGCGGAACGATCGTGCTCCTGGGTCCCGACCCCAAGGAGGAACTCGGGGCGCTGTTTCTGCGACTCCGACACGCCGTGGTCCACGACGGGGCAACTCTGATCGAACTCACGCCGCGACGTACCGGGCTGAGCCCTCACGCCGCCCATTCGCTGCGAGTTACCCCAGGTGATGCGGCTGGCGTGGTGGCCGCCATGTTCGGCTCCAGATCACCGGTCGGTGTCGGCGGCATCCCGGTCGACCAGTTGGCCGCTGCCGGAGCCACCCTGGCCGCCGCGGTGGCTGACGGTTCGCCGGTCACGGTGCTGCTGGGCCGACCCTCGCTGGCCGAGTCAGCCGGCCCGGTAGTGGACGGTGCACTGGCCCTCCACGACCATCTGCCTGAGGCCACATTCCTCTCGCTTCTCCGTCGCGGCAACGTCCACGGCGCCATGGACATGGGTCTGGCTCCCGGGCTCCTTCCCGGTCGCGCATCGCTGGCCGATGCCGGACGGGTCGCCGATGCGTGGCCGACCGTACCGACGGCCGCCGGCCATGACGCGCTGGGGATTCTCACTGCGGCGGCCGCTGGAGACATTGACGTCCTCGTCTTGCTGGGGGCCGATCTGCTGGCCGATGTGCCCGACCGCCAACTCGTCGAGCAGGCCCTGGCCGGGGCGAGAACCGTGGTGGCCATCGACCTGTTCGGCACCGAGACCGTGGCCCGGGCCGACGTGGTCCTCCCCGCCGTGGCCTCCACCGAACTCGACGGAACCTTCACCAACCTGGAGGGCCGGGTAAGCGTGGTGGCCCGCAAGGTGACCTCACCTGGAACGTCCCGACCTGACTGGGCGATCGCCGTGGATCTCGCCGAGCGTCTGGGTGGTGACCTGGGCTTCGAGTCAGTGGACGACGTGCTGGCCGAACTGGTCACCGTGTCGCCGCTTCACTCCGCGCTGACACCCGAGGCCCTCGCCGAGGCGACCCGCGAGGGGATCCTGATCGAGGGTTCGCTGGGTCTGGACCGGCCCGAACCGACCGGCGTTCCGGGACGCGACGGCTACGGCCTCCGCCTGGTGGTCGACCGGTGCATGTACGACGCCGGGGTCCTGGTGGCCCACAGCCCGTCATTGGCCGGTCTTGCCCCGGGGACGCGTGCCGGCATTGAGCCGACAGACCTGGCCCGCAACGGGATTGACGAGGGTGAGGTCGTGGACCTCATCAGCGCCCGAGGCACCATCCAGGTGGTGGTGGCCGCCGATGCCGGTGTGGCCCGGGGGACCGTGCACCTGAGGGCCAACCAGCCCGACATGGACGTCAACGCCCTGATCGACGCCTTGGCGCCGGTCACCGAAGTCCGGGTGGGTCGCCGGTGAGCGCCCTGGACACCGCCGTGCTGGCGCTGGATCCGCTGCTGAGTGGCGATCTGGACCTGGGCATCGTGGGCATCGTGGTCCTGAAGGTCGTTGTGGCCTTCACCCTGCTGCTCGTCTCGGTCATGCTCATGATCTGGTTCGAGCGCAAGCTGGTGGCCGACATGCACAACCGGATCGGCCCGGCCGTGGCCGGCCCGTTCGGCATCCTCCAGACACTGGCCGACGGGATCAAGCTGTTCTTCAAGGAGGACCTCATCCCGGACCGGGCCGACCGGGTGGTTTTCAAGTTGGCCCCCTATCTGTCGTTGGTGCCGGCCTTCCTGGTGTTCGCCATTGTCCCCATTGGGGGCGACTTCTCGTCGGGCGACGGCACCGTCACGTGGTTCGGTGAGCGCACCTACCTGCAGGTGGCCGACCCGCCGGTGGGCGTCCTATTCTTCCTCGCCCTCTCTTCGATCGCCGTCTACGGCGTGATGCTGGCCGGCTGGTCGTCGGGTTCGAAGTACCCGCTGCTCGGTTCGGTGCGGGCGTCGGCCCAGATGATCAGTTATGAGGCGGCCCTCGGCCTGGCCATCGCAGCGGTCTTCCTGACCTCCGGTTCGCTGTCCACGCACGACATCGTGGCCAGTCAGGTCAACGGCAGCTGGAACGTTCTGGCCACCGGCGTTGTCCCGTTCATCGTGTTCCTGGTGGCCGGGACCGCTGAGTTGAACCGCCCGCCATTCGACCTGGTGGAGGCCGAACAGGAGCTGGTCGGCGGGTTCCACACCGAATACAGCTCGCTGCGGTTCGCTCTCTTCTTTCTGGCCGAGTTCATGAACGTAATCACCATGTCGGCTATCGCCGTCACCTTGTTTCTGGGTGGCCCAGCCGGACCGATCCTGACCGACACCTTGGGCTGGGTGTGGCCAGTCTTCTGGTTCAGCCTCAAGGTGTTCGCCTTCCTGTTCTGCTTCGTGTGGCTCCGGGCCACGCTGCCCCGGCTGCGCTACGACCAGCTCATGGACCTGGGGTGGAAGGTGCTGATCCCGGTGGCTCTCGGATGGTTCCTGCTGATCGGGGCCATGAACGTGGCCGGTGACCGGGGATGGCCGCTGGTGCCGGTGGTGATGGTCGGCATGGCCGTGATGGCCGGCGGTGCTGCGCTCCTCATTGGTGCGGTGTCTAAGGCCCGGGCCGAGCGTCTGGCAGACCTGGATGGCGAGCGGGAAGGCGAGTCGGTCTGATGGGTTACTTCCGCGGCTTCGCCGTCACCTTCGGCAAGATGTTCGAGAAGCGGGTCACCACCTCGTACCCGAAGGACAAGCGTCCCAAGCCGGCCCGCTTGCACGGCCGCCACGTGCTGAACCGGTACGAGGACGGCATGGAGAAGTGCATCGGTTGTGAGCTGTGCGCCGGGGTCTGCCCAGCGAAGTGCATCTACGTGCGCGGCGCCGACAACCCGCCCGACGAACCGGTGTCCCCCGGCGAGCGGTACGGCTTCATCTACGAGATCAACTACCTGCGGTGCATTCACTGCGACCTGTGCGTGGAGGCCTGCCCGACCGAGGCCATCACCGAGTCGAAGCTATTCGAGTTTTCGTTCACCAACCGGGCCGACGCCATCTACACGAAGGACGAGTTGGTGGTCGATGCCACCACGGGTCGTCCTCAGCACCTCCCGTGGGAAGACTGGCGACCGGGTGACGACGCCATGACTTCGGGTTGGATGCGTGCCACGTCGCCCAGTGGGGACGCCTCGTACAGCGGACAGGTGTCGTGGTCGGGCGAGCTGGGTCATGGCGTGAGGGCCCCGGAGGTCGGGCAGTCAGACGGAGATGCCGGCGCTGAATCCGACGAACCCGGATCCGATGACGAAGGGTCGGATGCCCACTGATGGAAGCCTTCGTCTTCTTCGCCAGTGCGGCGATCGTGTTGACCGGTGCCGTGGGCGTGCTCACGTCGCGTAACCCGGTGCACGCCGCCCTGTTCCTGGTCCAGACCCTGTTCGGGGTCGCCGTGCTGTTCGTCCTCCAGGACGCCACCTTCCTGGCTGCCGTCCAGGTCATCGTCTACGCGGGCGCCGTGGTCATCCTGTTCCTGTTCGTGATCATGCTGCTGGGCGTCGACCGGGCCGAGAACCTCGGGGTGGAACCCATTGTCGGCCAGCGTCCCCTGGCCGCGGTGATCGGCGCCTCGTTGATGGGGATGCTGCTCACCCTCCTGCTGGTGGCCACCGATGGTCCGACGGGTGCTCCCGGTCGGACCGCGCCGCTGGGCGATGCCGGGGACAACACCCGGCGTCTCGGCGAGGCCCTGTTCACCGGGCACGTTTTCGCCGTGGAGTTGACCGCCCTGCTGCTGACCGTCGCGGTGGTCGGCGCTGTGGTGCTGGCCCGGACCGTCAAGGGCCCGATGCAACCGCTTCCCGTCGTGGTCGTGGCCACGTCCACCGAGCCCGCCGACGCCGATGCCGGGCCTGATACAGCGGCTGACGAAGAGTCCGAAGAAGCGGGGGGCGCCTGATGGTGGTGACCACCTCCTGGTATCTGGCGTTGGGGGCCGTGCTGTTCTCGATCGGCGCCGTCGGTCTGCTGACCCGCCGTAACCCGTTGGTCATGTTCATGTGCGTCGAGTTGATGCTCAACGCCGTCAACCTGACCTTCGTGAGCCTCGGCGCCGAACTGGGCGATCTGGGCGGCCAACTCTCGGTGTTCTTCGTGCTTGTCGTCGCGGCGGCCGAGGTCGTGGTCGGCCTCGGGATAATCGTGGCCATCATGCGCCGCCGCCAGGGTGCGACGGCCGATGACCTCTCGGTTCTGGGGGGTTAGGGCGTGCTCGATCTCGTCTGGTTGATCCCCTCGCTGCCTCTGGCCGGCTTCCTGGTGCTGACGTTCGGTGGGAAACGGCTCGGCGAACCGTGGGCTGGATGGCTGGCCACCGGGGCCATGGCCGGCTCCTTTCTGGCCACCGTCGGCGTATTCCTAGACTTGGCGGGGCGCGACGTGCAGGACCGGCGGGCGGTGACCACGTTGTTCGAGTGGATCCCGGCCGGAGATCTCCGGGTCGACGTGGGCTTTCTGGCCGATCCGCTGTCGCTCACCATGTGCCTGTTCATCACCGGTGTGGGCGCCCTCATCCACCTCTACTCCGTCGGCTACATGCACGGTGACGGCGAGTTCCCCCGCTTCTTCACCTACCTGAACCTGTTCGCCTTCTCCATGCTGATACTGGTCCTGGGTGACAACCTGTTGCTGACCTTCCTGGGCTGGGAGGGCGTCGGTGCCTGTTCTTACCTGCTCATCTCGTTCTGGTTCACCGACGAGGCCAACGCCACAGCGGGCAAGAAGGCCTTCGTGACCAATCGGATCGGTGACTGGGGCTTCATGGTCGCCATCTTCATGACGTTCTTCACGTTCGGGTCCGTGGCCTACGTCGACGTGCTGGACACCACGGCGGCCGGCACGGTGGCCCAGTCCACTGCCACGTTCATCGCCGTGATGCTGTTCGTGGGGGCCATCGGCAAGTCGGCCCAGTTCCCGCTCTACCTCTGGTTGCCTGACGCGATGGCCGGCCCCACGCCTGTCTCGGCGCTCATCCACGCGGCGACCATGGTCACCTCGGGCGTCTACCTATTGACCAGGGTCAACCCGATCATCGCCGACGCCGCTGACTGGGTGCCCACCATGATCGCCTGGACGGGTGCCGGCACGGCACTGTTCGCGGCGACCATTGCTGTGGCCCAGCGTGACATCAAGAAGGTGCTGGCCTATTCCACGGTCAGCCAACTCGGCTACATGTTCCTGGCGGTGGGCTGTGGCGCCTACGTGGCCGCGGTGTTCCACATGGTCACCCACGCCTTCTTCAAGGCGTTGCTGTTCCTGGGCTCTGGCTCGGTTATCCACGGAATGGACGGTGACCAGGACATGGCCCACTACGGCGGGCTGCGTCGTTTCATGCCGATCACGGCGGGCACGTTCATCATCGGCTGGTTGGCCATCGCCGGCGTGCCGCCCTTCGCCGGCTTCTGGTCCAAGGACGAGATCCTGGCCTTCGCCTGGAACGAGAGCCCCCTTCTGTGGGCCGTTGGCCTAGTGACCGCCGTGCTGACCGCCTTCTACATGACCCGTCAAGTGGTGCTCACCTTCTTCGGTCGTCACCGCTTCGCCGACCCGAGGTCTGACGAGGTGGATGCCGTCTGGGCTGCCCGTCTGGCCGGTGCCGACGAGGGCGTCGAGGCCGCACGCGCTGCGGTGGTCGATGCCGAGACTGCGTTGGAGGTCCGCCGTGGGGCGGCGACCGCAGCCGACGAGGCCGCGGTGACCGAGGCCGAAGGCGTGCTGTCTGCTGCCGTTGACGCCTTAACGGTTGCCGAGGCCGCGGTGGCGGATGTCCGTGCCGCGGCTGACGTGCGACCCGACCTTCCCGCCCTGGCCCTGGCTGGCGCCCCCGACGTTGGTGCGGTGGCTGACGAGCTACCCGACGCGGTGGCCGATCGCGCCGCTCATCACCCGCACGAATCCCCGTGGACCATGGCCTTCCCGCTCGTCGTCCTGGCCGGCCTGAGCGTGCTGGGTGGGCTCGTGCAGCTTCCCTTCTCATCGAGCACCAAGCGGCTCGAGCACTGGCTGGAGCCCACGCTGTTCCACAACGAGGTCCACCTGTCTATTGGAGCGGGGACCCTGTGGGTGCTGGCCGTCATTGCGGTGGCCGGCGGCGCGGTGGGCATCGCGGTGGCCGTAGCGGCCTACGGACAGCGTCGCATCGACCACACCGCCTTCGAGCGTCCGATCCTCGCCGAGGCGTGGCGATTCGATCGGAAGGTCTCGGACTTCATGGGCGGTCCGGGCCGTACCGGCTTCGACGCCACCGCGGCCTTCGACCGCAAGGTGGTCGACGGTGCGGTCGAGGGGATGGCCACCCTGGTTCGCCGGGAGGCCGGCCTGCTCCGGCGTTTCCACAACGGCCTGGTTCGGACCTACGCAGTGGGCATCGGCCTTGGGGCTGTGGGCCTCGTGCTCTGGTTCCTCTCGAGGAGCAGCTTCTGATGGGCGCCCTCTCGACCTTCGTGGTCGCCTCCTCTCCCGGTGTGCCGTTCGCCGTGCTGCCGGCGCTGATCGTGGTGCCCGCCGTGGGCGCCCTGCTGGTGGTCTGCCTGCCCCGTCGTCGCCCAGAGCTGCTCAAGTTGGTGGCCGTGGCCACCTCGGTGATCGTGGGTGGTATGTCGGTTTGGCTGTTGAAGGGTTTCGACGCCACCCACGGAGCCGAGATGCAGTTCACGTCACAAGCTGACTGGATCTCCGACCTGGGCATCCAGTGGCTGCTGGGCATCGACGGGATCTCGTTGTTCCTGGTCGTGCTGACCGGCGTGCTGTTCCCGATCGCCCTGCTGGCCGTCGACCCCGGGCACGACGACCGGGCCTACTACGCGTGGCTGCTCGTGCTGGAGGCCGGCGTCATGGGTGTGTTCTGCGCGCTGGACCTGGTGGTCTTCTTCCTCTGCTTCGAGGTCGTCCTGGTGCCCATGTACTTCCTCATCGGACGGTGGGGGCACGGCAACCGGGCATACGCGGCGACCAAGTTCTTCCTCTACACGATGGCCGGATCGGCTCTCATGCTGGTGGGGATCCTGGCCGTGGCCTTCCTCCACGCGGACGCCACCGGTACCTCGGTCACCTTCGACTTGGTGGCCATTGCCGAGGCCCAGGCCATCGACACCAATGCGGCCCGCTGGATCTTTGCCGCCTTCGCGCTGGCCTTCGCGGTGAAGGTGCCGATCTTCCCACTGCACACCTGGCTGCCCGATGCCCATACCGAGGCGCCGACGGCTGGCTCGGTGATCCTGGCCGGCGTGCTGCTCAAGTTGGGCACCTACGGTTTCCTGCGGTTCGGCCTCTACCTGTTCCCCGAGGCCTCCCACTTCTTCGCCCCGGTGTTCCTGACTCTGGGCGTGGTCGGCATCATCTACGGCGCCGTGGTGGCCACCATGCAGCGGGACCTGAAGCGCCTCGTGGCCTATTCCTCGGTGGCCCATCTGGGCTTCATCGTGTTGGGCACCTTCGCCCTGAACACCGAGGGCATCGAGGGCGGCCTGCTCCAGATGGTCAACCACGGCGTGTCGACCAGCGCCCTGTTCCTGCTGGTCGGCATGATCTACGAACGTCGCCACACCCGTCAGATTGACGAGTTGGGTGGCCTGCAGAAGTCGGCGCCGGTCATGGCCGCCGTGTTTACCCTGGTCATGCTGTCGTCGATCGGCCTGCCCGGTCTGAACGGCTTCGTGGGCGAGTTCCTGGTGCTGGTCGGAGCGTTCAACGCCCACCGTTGGTGGGCCGTGGTGGCCGCCGGAGGCGTGGTCCTAGCCGCCCTCTATCTGCTGTGGGCCTACCAGCGGGTCTTCCATGGCCCAGCCAAGGGCGACAACGCCGAGATGCCCGACCTGAAACTCCGTGAGGGTCTGGTGCTGGCACCGCTGCTGGCTCTCATCGTCTTCATGGGCGTCTACCCGAAGCCGGTGATCGAACGGATGGAACCTGCGGTGGATGCCCTGGTGGCCCACATCGAGGAGCACGTGGACGGCTTCCACGAGCCGACGTCCCGCTTCGGCGTCGACATCGAAGGCGCTGGCGACCACGGATCCGACCACGCCGACGAGGGGGACGATCACTGATGTCGACCGTCGTCACCCCCGAGGTCCTGTGGTGGGCCCTGATTCCGGTGATCCTGCTCTCGGCCGGTGGGATGCTGCTGCTGACCGTGGCCTCGATCGTCCGCCGCCTTCCCGACGCCCTGCCCCAGGCCTGGACGGTCATCACCGGCCTGGCCGTGCTGGTGGCCTCGGTGCCCATGTGGAACGAGGTGCGTGACGGTGGACCCCGCTCATATCTGGGCGGCATGGTCGCTGTCGACGGGTCCACGGTGCTGGTCACCGCGATACTGGCCATCGCGGTGGTGGCCACCGCCCTGTTGGCCCGTCCTTACCTGGCCCGTGAGGATCTGCCGGGCGTCGAGTTGTACGTCCTGCTCATGCTCTCGGCGACTGGTGGCGTGGTCATGGCGTCGGCCGACGACCTCATCGTCCTGTTCCTGGGCCTGGAGATCCTGTCGATCGCCGTGTACGTGCTGGCCGCCCTACACCTGCGCCGCATTGAGTCCCAGGAGGCGGCGCTCAAATACTTTGTGCTCGGGGCGTTCGCCTCGGCCTTCCTGCTCTACGGCATGGCGCTCCTATACGGCGCCACCGGTTCGACCCGTCTGGCCCTGATCGCCGAACACCTATCGACGGTGGTGCTGCTCCGGGACGGGATGCTGCTGGCCGGCATCGCCCTGCTGCTGGTCGGCCTGGCCTTCAAGGTGGCCGCCGTGCCTTTCCACGCCTGGACGCCCGACGTTTACCAGGGGGCGCCCAGCCCGGTCGTGGCGTGGATGGCCGCCGGGGTGAAGGCGGCAGGCTTCGCGGCGATGGTGCGGGTCCTCGTGGTGACCCTCGGGACTCACGCCTCGGACTGGTCGCCGGCCGTGTCCGTGCTTGCTGGACTCAGCGTGGTGGTCGGCGCCTCGGTCGCCGTGCTGCAGACCGACGTTCGACGGATGCTCGCCTACTCCTCGATTGCCCACGCTGGCTTCCTGCTTCTGGGCGTGCAGGCCGCTGACGCCCGGGGTACCGCGGCGGTCTACGCCTATCTGGTCGTCTACACGCTGCTGGCTACCGGGAGCTTCGCCGTGCTCACCGTCATGGGTGGTCCGGGCGATTCGGCCCATTCGCTCGACGACTACCGGGGCCTTGTCCGTCGCCGCCCGGTGCTGGCCGGGGCGTTTACCGTCCTGCTGCTGGGCCAGGCGGGTGTGCCATTCACCGGTGGGTTCGTGGCCAAGTTGGGCGTGCTGGCCGCTGCGGTTGAGGGCCGGGGCTACTGGGTGGCTGGCGTGGCCATGCTGGCCGCCGCTATCGCCGCCTTCGTCTACCTCCGAATCCTCGTCGCCATGTACTTGGAAGATGCCGGAGATGCCGGAGATGCCGAGGATGCCGGTGTCCCGTTGGGTGCCCGGGTGGTCATCGGCGTGGCGTGTGCCGGCGTGCTGGCCATCGGGATCGTGCCCGGACCCCTCATGGACCTGGCCCGCGACGCCGTCCCCGTGCTGGTCGGTAGTTGATCGTGGGCCCCGCTGACACCCTCAGGATCCCCACCGTGGGCCCCGTCAGCCGGGGTCGTTGGGTCTTCGTGAACCCGTTCACATCCGGTAACCTGCCCGGGTCGTCGGGCCTGTGGTCTCGTTCGCCGTCGCCCATCCGCCCGATTCGTTAGGTTCTCCCTTCGTGTCCGACTTCCTTCGTAGCTGGCTCGTGGTGGTCGTCTTCGGCGGCCTCGCCGTGCTGTTGGTGTCGGCGTTCCTGGGCTTGGGCAGCCTGCTTCGACCGTCGCGTGAGACCTCGCAGAAGGTCATGAACTACGAGTCCGGTGTCGACCCGCAGGGCGACATGTGGAGCCAGTCCAACATCCGGTACTACGTGTTCGCCCTGATGTTCGTGCTGTTCGACGTGGAAGCCGTGTTCATCTTCCCGTGGGCCACCCGCCTCGAGGTCTATGGCGTCTTCGGACTGGTCGAGATGGCCATCTTCATCTTCATCCTGGCGCTCGGACTGTTCTACGCCTGGCGTAAGCGTCTGCTCCGGTGGATCTGAGCGGGCGACGGTAGGGGAGTAACGAATCATGGGACTCGTCGAGAGCGGCAAGCTGCCGAAGCCGCTGACCAAGCTGCTCAACGTCAGCCGCAAGTACTCCCTCTGGGTGTACCAGTGGGGCTTGGCGTGCTGCGCCATCGAGATGGGCGCGGCGTTCGCCTCGCCGCGCTACGACGTGATGCGCCTGGGCGTCATCCCGTTTCCGGCCAGCCCCCGTCAGGCCGATCTGGTGGTTGTGTCGGGCACAGTGACCGACAAGATGGCGCCGGCCGTGCGTCGTCTTTACGAGCAGATGCCCGAGCCCAAGTACGTGATTTCCATGGGTTCGTGCGCCAACTGCGGCGGCCCCTACTGGGATAGCTACTCGGTGACCAAGGGCGTCGACCAGATCATCCCTGTTGACGTCTACGTGCCCGGCTGCCCGCCGCGCCCGGAAGCCCTGCTGGAGGGCATCGTGCTGCTCCAGGAGCGCATTGCCACCGAGGACATGACTGAACGTTGGACGGGTGATCCCATTGTCGTCACCTGACGCTGACACCACGGCGGACACCGACGAGGTACAGGCGGACCCGACTGACGAGCAGCGCGACGCGCTGGTCGCGACGCTGGCCGATGCGCTGGGAAGCGGCCTGGTCGAGAGCCACGTCGAGCCCGGTGTCGATGCCTGGGTACGGGTGACCGCCGACGCGTGGGTCGAAACAGCGACCGTCTTGCGGGACCGCTGCGCCATGACGTACTTCAACTTCCTGTCGGCCGTCGACTGGATGCCGTCGCCCTACGGACGCGACATGGACGCCCAGGTGGACCTCCCCCATGAGGCATCCGACGGGTCGGATGCTCCGGCTGACGCGTTCGAGACGGGTGTCGCCGGCGGCGAGACCCGCTTCCAGCTGCTGGCCCGGGTCCATGACCCGGTGGGCCATGTGGGCATAACCATCAAGTCCGACCTGACGGGCGACAGGCCCGAGGTCGACTCGTGGATCGGCGTCTACCCCGGTGTGGACTGGCACGAGCGTGAGGCCTGGGAGATGTTCGGCATCTCGTTCCGGAACCATCCCAATCAGGTGCACCTCTACCTGCCGTCGCACTTCGAGGGGAACCCGCTGCGCAAGGACTATCCGCTGCTGGCCCGCCGGGTGAAGCCCTGGCCGGGCATCGTCGACGTGGAGCTCATGCCCGGCGGAGATGACGATGCCGCGAGTGCGGAAGAGGGAGACGCATCGTGACCGCGGTGAGCGATCCCCGCCAAATGGCCTACATCGCTGGCCAGGCCAGCGATGCCCGAGTCAATGTCGAGATCGAGACCGAGGGCATGACCCTCAACATCGGTCCTCAGCATCCGGCCACCCACGGCACGCTGCGCATCATCGTCAAGTTGGACGGTGAACGGGTGGTTGCCGCCGAACCGGTCATGGGCTACATGCACCGGGGCTACGAGAAGCTCTCCGAGGTCCGGACGTACCCGCAGGTCACCACGCTGATCAACCGCATCGACTGGTTGGGCAGCTTCGCCAACGAGGTGCCGTTCATCCTGGCTGCCGAGCGGCTCATGGACGTCGAGGCGCCGCCCCGCGCCCAGTGGATCCGGACTGTCCTGTTCGAACTGTCCCGGATCGCCAACGTTGTGCTGTTCCTCGGCGACATGGGCGTCCAGTTGGGAGCCGTCACTCCGGTCTTCTTCGCCTTCCGCGACCGCGAGTTCGTCCTTAACCAGATCGAGGCTGTCACCGGTGGTCGGTTCCATCCCAACTTCGACCGCATCGGTGGGCTGAAGGACGACCTTCCCAAGGGCTGGATTGATGAGACGAAGGGCGTGCTGGGCCGCATCCGCACGTTCTGCGACGAGATGGAGGACCTCGTTACCGGCAATGAGATCTTCCAGTCCCGGACTCGGGGCATCGGCGTGATCCCGGCCGACGTGGGCCTGTCCTACGGACTGTCGGGCGCCAACATCCGGGCCTCGGGTGTCGACTGGGATCTCCGCCGCGACGGCGACATCGGCCTGGTCCACGACCAGTTGGACTGGAAAGTCTGGACGCACCCTGACGGCGACTCGTTCGCCCGCTACTGGGTGCGCCTCCAGGAGGTCCGTGAAGCCTGTGGCATGGTTGACCAGTTGCTCGATGGCATCCCGTCGGGTCCCGTCATGGCCAAGGTGCCGCGCATCATCAAGGTGCCGGCTGGCGAGGCGTACGTCGAGACCGAGAACCCGCTGGGCATCATGGGCTACTACGTGGTGTCCAAGGGCGACCTGGTGCCGTACCGAGTGAAGATCCGCTCAGCGTCGTTCAACAATGTCTCGATCACGCCGTGGCTCCTCGAGGGCACCTACGTGCCTGACGTGGTGTCGATCCTGGCCAGCCTTTACTTCATCCTCGGGGACATCGATCGATGAGCGGCGCCTTGACCTTCGCGGTCGAGCTGGCCTGGTGGCAGCAGACCGGGATCCGTGCCGTGGTCGGTCTGCTGGCGGTGCTCCTTCCTGCCGGCGCGCTCGTCTACCTGTTCCTCTTCAAGATGATGAGCTTCATGCAGAGCCGGCTCGGGCCCATGGAGGCTGGTCCGTTCGGATCGCTGCAGTTGCTGGCCGAGGTCGGCAAGTTCCTCCAGAAGGAGGACATCATCCCGGCCAAGGCCGACCGGGTCGTCTTCAAGGCGGCCCCGTTCGTGGTGCTCATCTCCACGTTCCTGCTGGTGCTGGTCATTCCTGCCGGACCGGACGCCTGGTTCATCGACGTCGACACCGGCATCTTCCTGGCGCTGGCCGTGTCGTCCATCTCGGTCATCGGGATCCTCATGGCCGGTTGGGCTTCGTCATCGAAGTACTCGCTGCTGGGAGGCCTGCGGGCCGCCGGGCAGCTGGTGGCCTACGAGCTGCCCCTGGTCCTGGCCGTCATGGGCGTGGTCATCCAGGCCGGCACCCTCAACGTCCAGGGCATCGTCATGGCCCAGGCAACCGGAGAGATCTTCGGGTGGGGCGGCATCGGCAATCCGTTCATCATCACCCAGTTCCTGGGCTTCGCCATTTTTCTAGTGGCCGTTCAGGCCGAGCTCACCCAGCCACCGTTCGACATGCCGGTGGCCGAGTCCGAGATCGTCACCGGCTACCTCACCGAGTACACCGGCCTTCGCTTCCTGCTGTTCTTCATCGGCGAGTTCGCTACGGCCGGTATCTTCTCGGCTCTGGCCGCCACACTGTTCTTGGGCGGCTGGTACGTGCCGGGCATCGATCCGACCAGCGATCTGTTCAACGTCATTGGCCCGGCCATCCTGCTGGGCAAGGTGATCCTGGTGGCTTTCCTGATCTTCTGGTTCCGCTTCACCTACCCCCGCTTCCGTGAGGACCAGCTCCAGCAGTTGGCCTGGAAGGTGCTCATTCCCCTGTCGCTGGCCAACATCGTGCTGACCGGCATCCTGAAGGTGGTCTTCTGATGTCCGCTCTCCCGAAACTGGCGCTCCCCAAGGTTCCCGGCCTGGTCAAGGGCCTCGGTGTCACCCTGAAGACCATGGTGCGCACCCTGACCAAGGGTTCCCACACCGTGCAGTACCCACGGGTAAAGGAGGCTCCGACGCCCCGGGCCCGCGGCGTGATCACGCTGCACGAGGACAACTGCACGGCCTGCATGCTCTGCGCCCGCGAATGCCCGGACTGGTGCATCTACATCGAGGGCCACAAGTACAAGGCGCCGCCGCGACGGCCGGGCGGAAAGCCCCGCCAGAAGAACGCCCTGGACCGCTTCGACATCGACTTCGCCCTCTGCATGTACTGCGGGATCTGCGTAGATGTCTGTCCGTTCGAGGCCCTGTTCTGGTCGCCGGAGTTCGAGTACTCCGAGCCGAGGATCGCTGACCTGCTCCACGACAAGTCCAAGCTCGGACAGTGGATGGAGACCGTCCCGGACTTCCAGGACTACGAGGCCGGCAGTGAGGCCAAGAAACTCCAGGTGCCCCGATGAGCACGCTGGCCGCACTCGCTGACATGGACCGTCTGACCAGCGGCGAGGCCCTGGTGGCCCAGAACGTGGCGTTCGCCGTGATGGCCATCACGATGATCGTCTCGGCGCTTCGGATGGTCACCACCCGCAATGTTGTCCACGCTGCCCTCTACCTGGTGGTCGTGCTGTCTGGGGTGGCCGGCATCTTCATCCTGCTGGGTGCCGAGTTCGTGGGCGTCACCCAGGTGATGGTCTACATCGGCGCCATCGTCGTCCTCTTCCTGTTCGGCATCATGCTCACCAAGGGCTCCTTCGGTGACGACGACGGCGTGTCGGGTGAGCGGCGCCTCATGGCTGGACTCGTTGGACTGCTGGTCTTCGGCGTCATGACCGCCGCCCTGGTCGACTCGTTCGCTGATGCCGAGTTGGACCGGTCGGCCCCCAGCACCACGGCCGAGATCGCCGACAGCATCTTCAGCGCCTACATCGTCCCCTTCGAGGCCGTGTCGGTCCTGCTGCTCGCCGCCCTCATCGGCGCCATCGTCGTGGCACGGCGGGACTGAGGGGGCTGAGATGCTGCTGAACCAGTTCCTCATCCTGTCCGCCGTGCTGTTCTCCATCGGTGTGTACGGCGTGCTGGCCCGTCGCAACGGCGTGCTGGTGCTGATGTCCATCGAGCTCATCCTGAACGCCGTGAACATCAACCTCGTGGCCTTCGGTGCCTTCCGGGCGTCGGTGGGCGGCGAGGTGTTCGCCCTGTTCGTCATCGCGGTTGCCGCGGCTGAGGTCGGGGTGGGCCTGGCCATGGTGCTGCTGTTGTACCGCAACCGTCGATCCATCGATCTCACCCTGATCGACCAGTTGAGGGGCTGATCACCGTGGACGCACTCCTCACCATCGCATCGGCGGCCGCCACCGCTTCGGCTACCGGCGACGGCCTGGCCCTCGGTATCACCGAGGGTGGTAGTTGGCTGCTTCGCAACGTCTGGCTGATCCCGTTGCTTCCCGCGCTCTCGTTCATCGGGATCCTGTTCTTCGGCAAGAAGATGCCCCGGGGCGGCTCGGAACTGGGCATCGCCGCGGTGGGCATCGCCTTCGTGCTGGCCCTGCTGACCGGCATCGCATGGGTCGACCACCGGGACAACTTCCACGGCGACGAGGTCCACGTGGCGGTCGTCCAGCTCGATGACCACGGGGTGGCCCACGGAGATGATCACGGGGCTGGACACGAGCCAGGCCATCCGTCGTTGGCCGTGCATCGCACCGCCACCTGGTTCCAGACCAACGGGGTGGAGTTCACCGTCGGTACCCTGGTCGACGGCCTGGCCGTGATGATGCTGCTCGTGGTGACCCTGGTGTCGCTGCTGGTTCACGTCTATTCCACCGACTACGTCCACGGCGACCGGCGCTACACCCACTTCTTCGCCTTCCTGTCCCTGTTCAGCGCGTCGATGCTCCTGCTGGTCGTGTCGGAGAACACGCTGCAGCTGCTGTGCGCCTGGGAGCTAGTCGGCGTCTGCTCGTTCGCCCTCATCGGCCACTGGTGGGAGGAGAAGCCCAACAGCGATGCGGCACTCAAGGCCTTCCTGACCAACCGGGTGGGCGACATGGGCCTCCTGGTCGGCGTGACCGTCCTGTTCTTCGCCGCCGGTTCAGCCCTGCCTGACCGCTTCGGATCGTTCTCCATTGCCGAGACCAACGCGCTGGCCAACAGCGGGGCGCTGTCGCACACCACGTTGGTGGTGGCCGCCAGTTGCCTGATGGCTGCCGTGATGTCCAAGTCCGGACAGTTCTTCCTGCACACGTGGCTGCCCGACGCCATGGCCGGCCCGACGCCCGTCTCGGCGCTCATCCACGCGGCGACCATGGTGGTGGCCGGTGTCTTCATGATTGCCCGCATGTACGGGGTGTTCTTCGAGGGCTTCCAGATCGGGGGCAGTTCGATCAACCTCATGGCCTTCATCGGTGGCTTGACCACCATCGTGGGTGCACTGTTGGCCTTCGTGCAGCGCGACATCAAGAAGGTGCTCGCGTACTCGACGATTTCCCAGTTGGGCTACATGGTCCTGGCTCTGGGCGTGGGCGCCTGGACGGCGGCCGTATTCCACCTGTTCACCCACGCCTTCTTCAAGGCCTGCCTGTTCCTGGGTTCCGGTTCGGTCAGCCACGCCGTGCACAGCTTTGACATGAAGTCTGACATGGGTGGTCTCCGCAAGGACATGCCGCACACCTATCGGACGTTCATGATCGGCACTGTGGCCCTGGCCGGCCTTCCGCCGTTGGCCGGCTTCTGGTCCAAGGACGAGATCCTCGTTGGGACCGGTGGTTGGGGCCTGATGGGAGGCACCGGGGGCAACGGGGCCTACACCCTGATGCTGGGCATGGGCATGCTCACCGCGGCACTGACTGCCGCCTACATGACCCGCTGCGTCTACCTCACCTTCTTCGGTGAGTTCCGTGGTCACGGTGAACCCCACGAGTCGGGCCCGCGCATCACCGGCCCGTTGTGGATCCTGGCCGGGCTGGCCGTCGTGGCCGGCTTCTTCAACATGCCCAAGGGCTTCCAGTTGGCTCCCGGGTCGCTCCAGGAGCGCTTCGGCCACTTCGTGGAACCGGTGGCCGGCTACTTCCCGGCCATCAGCCACGCCACCCCGAGCTGGTCGCTGGCCATTGTCTCGACGCTGGTGGTCATCGGTGGCATCGCCGCATCCGGGTGGTACTACTTCGTCAAGGTGGAGGCCGCGTCCAAGGCCGCTGGTACCAGCCTCACCGAACTGCCCGATGGGCCGACCACCAAGTACCCGCTGGCCAGAATGGGCCACACCCTGCTGTCCAACAAGTACTACCTCGATCACTTCTACAACGGCGTCGTGGCCGATGGCACCAAGGGCCCGTTGGCCCGAATGGCCAATCGGATCAACCAGGACGTCATCGACCGCACCGTGGACGTGGTCGGCGAGACCGCCGTAAAGGCCGGGACCGTCGTCTACGAAAAGATCGACCAGTTGGTGGTCGACGGGGCGGTTGACGCATCCGGACGCGGTGCATCCGGTGCAGGTGAAGAGCTTCGCAAGATTAACTCCGGAAAGGTCCAGAGCTACGCGGCGATCCTGTTCGCGGCAGCAACGGTCCTGGCCGGAATACTCATCGTCCTCGTCTAGGGAGACGCCGACATGGAAAATTTGCTCGACGGCTGGGGCATCACCCTCGCCACGTTTTCACCGCTTGTCGGTGCGGCGGTCATGATGCTCATCCCGAGGGAGCGAGAGGACCAGCACAAGCTGATCGCGCTCGTGACCTCGTTGTGGGTGGCGTTCGTGGGCGTCCTGCTGCTGATCCAGTTCGACCTGGATCACACCGACCGCCTCCAGTTCGGGGTCGACAAGGTCTGGATCGACGTGATCTCCAGCCGGTTCTCGGTGGGCATCGACGGCATGTCGCTACCGCTGATCCTGCTGACCATGCTGATCGTGCCGCTGTGCATCATCTACAGCTGGAACCACTTCCCGGATCCGGTCAACCCCAAGGCCTTCCTGATCCTGATCCTGATCCTCGAGACCGGGATGATCGGCACCTTCGTGGCCCAGGACCTGGTGCTCTTCTTCGTGTTCTTCGAGGTCGTGCTCCTGCCGATGTTCTTCATGATCGCCGTCTGGGGCGGCGAGGACCGGCGCTATGCCTCGCTGAAGTTCTTCCTCTACACGCTGTTCGGCTCGGCCCTGATGCTGGTCAGCTTCCTGGCCCTGTTCTTCCTGACCGGCGCCGAGACGTTCTCCATTGCCGGCCTGTCCGAAGCGGTGGCCGCCGGTGGCGTGTCCCGCACCGCTCAGTTGTGGATCTTCGGCGGCATGTTCCTTGGCTTCGGCATCAAGGTCCCGATGTTCCCGTTCCACACGTGGCTGCCTGATGCCCACACCCAGGCCCCGACCGTCGGTTCGGTCATCCTGGCCGCCGTCCTGTTGAAGCTAGGCACTTACGGCTTCATCCGGATCGCCATCCCGGTCCTGCCCGACGCCGCAGTCACGTGGGCGCCGTGGATCGGCCTGTTGGCCGTGGTCGGCATTATCTACGGCGCGTTGGGCTGTCTGGCCCAGACCGACGTGAAACGGCTCATCGCCTTCTCGTCTGTGGCCCACATGGGCTTCGTGATGCTGGGCATCGCCACACTGACCGACTTCGGAATCAACGCGGCGATCATGGGCATGGTCGCCCATGGCCTCATCACCGGCATGCTCTTCTTCCTCGCCGGTTCGATGAAGGAGCGATACCACACGCTCGAGATCAGCCGGCTCGGAGGCCTGCTGGTCCAGGCACCCCGCATGGGCTGGATCTTCGGCTTCTGCGTCATGGCGTCGCTCGGTCTGCCCGGTCTGGCCGGCTTCTGGGGTGAGTTCCCGGCCATCCTGTCGGCCTACAACCCGGCCAACGGCGTGCCCATCGAGACCTTCCGGACCTACATGGTCATCGCCGCGCTCGGCACGGTGCTGGCCGCCGGCTACCTGCTGTGGCTGCTCCAGCGGACCGCCTTCGGTAACCCGCCCGCGGAGTTCGCCGATGATCCGGCCATCACCGACACCACCAGGCACGAGTGGATCGCGTGGGCGCCGATCCTGGCCCTCATCGTGGCCATTGGCATCTACCCGAACCTGATCTTCCGGGTCTCCGACGGTGCGGTGGACGCATCGTTGAGCGACTGCCTGACCGTCGATGCCCATCAGTTGACCGACGAGGAGGTTGAGGCGCTCGGCTGTTCGGACGTCTACCGACTCGGTGAGGTCACTGGTCACGACGATGACCATGGCGACGATCACGCCGAGGAAACCAACGAGCATGCGGCGGCCGGGAACTAGCCGGTGACCGACGCCCTCCTTCTCCTGGCGTTCCAGCGCCCCACCATCGACTGGCACGGCATCGCGCCCGAACTGGTGCTGCTGACCGCCGGCGCGCTAATCACGCTGGTCGACATCATCTTCCTGGAGAAGGCACGTCCGTTCACCGCGGCGTTGGCCGGTCTTGGTCTGCTGGCCACCGCGGTGCCGCTGCTGACGTTGGCCGTCGACGGCACCGACCGGGTGATGTTCGATGGCGCTTACGTGGTCGACGAGTTCTCCCTCGTCGTCAAGGCCGTGTTCCTGCTGGCCGGGTACGTGGTGGTCCTGCTGTCCACCAACTACGTGGCCGAGGGTGACTACTGGGAGAACGAGTACTACGGCCTCCTGCTGGCCTCGGTCATGGGCATGGTGATGATGGCCTCGGCCCGCGACCTGGTGTCGATCTTCGTCGCACTCGAGTTGCTCTCCATCCCGGCCTACCTGATGGCGGCGTGGCGCAAGCGAGACCTGCACTCCACCGAGGCGGGCCTGAAGTACTACCTGATGGGCGTGTTCGCTTCGGCGGTCATGCTCTACGGGATGTCGCTGCTCTACGGCGTGAGCGGCTCAACGTTGTTGTCCGACATCGGTACGTCGGTGGCGGCCGCCGGCACATCAACCGCCGTGATCACCATGGGCATCGTGTTCATCGTGGCCGGCTTCGCCTTCAAGGTCTCGGCCGTGCCCTTCCACACGTGGGCACCCGACGTCTACGAGGGGGCGCCCACCCCGGTGACCGCCTTCCTCGCCGTCGCGTCCAAGGCTGCCGGATTCGTGGCCCTGCTGGCTCTGGTGTTCGTCGGCTTCTACGCCCGTAGCGAGGTCTGGGAGCCACTGATGTGGATCCTGGCCGCCACCTCGATGACTGTCGGCAACCTTGTTGCGCTGCGCCAGACCAATGTGGTTCGTCTCATGGCGTACTCGGGCATCGCCCAGACCGGCTTCATGATCGCTCCCCTGGCCGTGGCCGGCCATGGATTGTCCAACGGGGACCAGGCGCTCTCGGCAGTAGTCACCTATCTGGCCATCTACACCGCCATGAACCTCGGTGCCTTCGCCGTCATCATCGCCCTGTCCCGTAAGACCGGCTCGGCCGAGGTCTCCTCGTTCGGCGGGGCCTTTAGCTATGCCCCGGGCCTAACGGTGGCCATGACGATCTTCCTCTTCTCGCTGGCCGGGATCCCACCGCTAGGTGGTTGGTTCGCCAAGTTCGAGGTCTTCCGGGTGCTGGCCACTGCGGGTGAGCCGTGGGGCTACGTGCTGGCCGCCGTGGGCGCCGTCAACTCGGTCATCGCGCTCTACTACTACGCCTCGCTGGCCCGCCGGATGTGGGCCGACGACGTGCCGGATGGCGACCATTCGCCGGTTCTGGTGACCCCGTCGCTGGTCACGGCGCTGACCCTGTGTGGGGCTGTCACGTTGGCGTTCGGCGTCGCCCCCCAGTTGGTGGCCCGCTTCACCGACGTGAGCCTGCTGGCCCTCGGGGGCTGACCCGCCCACTGCCGTGGAGATCTCGCTGGGTGACCGGCTGGCCGAGTCCATCCGAGATGACGGCCCCATGGCGTTCGGCCCCTGGGTGGAAGCCTGCCTTTACGACCCTGACGGGGGCTTCTACGCGGCCGGGGGGAGTGCCGGTCGACGTGGCGACTTCCTGACCTCACCGGAGGTCGGCCCGTTGTTCGGCGCCGTCTTGGCCCGTTGGATGGACGCCCGCTGGGAGGCCCTGGGCAGCCCCGACGGGTTCACGGTGGTCGAGGCCGCAGCGGGGTCGGGCACGCTGGCCCGAGCCGTGGTGGCGGCCGAACCGACCTGCCTCACGGAGGGACGATACGTGATGGTGGAGCGGTCGGCTGCCCTTCGCTCCGTCCAGCCGACCAATGCCATGTTCCCCGGGGTCAGTCTGTCATCGGTGGCCCATCTGGCTGACGTGGGGTGCATCTCCCACGGGGTGGTGCTGGCCAACGAGTTGCTCGACAACCTGGCCTTCGGGCTTCTAGAGGTAGCGGGCGGCCGGTGGCACGAAGTGCTCATTGACAGGGAGCCGGCGGCTTCGGCAGGGGAGTTCCGGGAGGTACTGGGAGGTCCCGTTGACCCGCCGGCGCCCGTTGACGCCGCGGCGTGCGACCCGGGCGCCCGGATTCCGGTCCAGGCTGAGTCGGCTATCTGGGTGGACACCGCCCTTGGTCTGCTGGGGGTCGGATCCGTCCTAATCGTCGACTACACGTCCACGACGTCGGCCATGGCCGCCCGACCGCCATCTGAGTGGCTGCGGACATATCGGGGCCATGAACGGGGCGATGTCCCGACCAACGCACCCGGCACACAGGACGTGACCGTGGAAGTGGCCGTCGACCAGCTTCCAGACGGTGCCGTCGTTGCCACCCAGGCAGAGTTCCTGGGCGCCCACGGCATCGCCGAACTGGTCGACGAGGGGCGGCGGATCTGGGAGGAACGCGCCCACCTAGGTGACCTGATGGCCCTACGTGCCCGGAGCCGGGTGGCCGAATCTGAGGCGCTGCTCGATCCATCGGGCCTCGGTGGCTTCACGGTGCTGGAGTGGGTCCGTTCCTCAAAGGTTCGTTCCCAATAGGACCCGGGGGCCGGGCGACGGCTCGGACCGACGGTGCTGGCTAGGGTCCGGTCCCGCACGCCGTTCGACGACCATCGGGGACCCTGACCATGAGCGAACCCACGATCGAGGACTACTACGTCGAGGACCGCACCTTCCCGCCCTCGGCCGAGTTCACCGCCGCGGCCCTGCTTGGCGATCGTTCCCACCACGAGGAGGCGGCTGCCGACTACGAGGCGTTCTGGGCCCGTCAGGCCCGTGAACTGCTGATCTGGGACCACGACTTCCACACCACCCTGGAGTGGGACCTCCCGTTCGCCAAGTGGTTTGAGGGCGGCACCCTCAACCTGACCACCAACTGCCTGGACCGCCACGTCGATGCCGGGCTAGGCGACCGCATCGCCTACTTCTGGGAGGGCGAGCCGGGCGACACCAGAGAGATCACCTACGCGGACCTGCTCGACGAGGTTTGCCGGTTCGCCAACGTGCTCAAGGGACTCGGCCTCGAGCGTGGTGACCGGGTGGCCGTCTACATGCCGATGATCCCCGAGTTGCCGGTGGCCATGCTGGCATGTGCCCGGATCGGGGTGGCCCACAGCGTCATCTTCGGTGGCTTCTCCCCGGACTCGATCGTGGACCGTTGCGAGGACGCCGAGGCCCGCCTCGTGATCACCGCCGACGCCGGCTACCGCCGTGGCGAGCCCTCGGCCCTGAAGGTGAACGTGGACGCGGCGCTGGCCACCGGAGCCCCGTCGGTCGAGCACGTCGTGGTGGTGAACCGCTGCGACACCGAGGTCACCATGGTTGACGGTCGGGACCTCTGGTGGCACGAGCTCGTGGCCGACGCCTCGTCGGACTGCCCGGCCGAACCGATGGATGCCGAACAGTTGCTGTACCTGCTCTACACGTCGGGCACCACGGCCAAGCCCAAGGGCATCATGCACACCACCGGGGGCTACCTCACCCAGGTGGCCTATACCCACCGCTACACCTTCGACGTGCGGCCCGAGTCCGACGTCTACTGGTGTGCGGCCGACATCGGCTGGGTGACCGGGCACAGCTACATCGTCTACGGACCGCTGGCCAACGGTTGTACGTCGGTCATGTACGAGGGCACCCCGGACACGCCCCGACCTGAGTTCCGGTCCGGCGATCGGGCCTCGTGGCCGCGGGACCGCCTCTGGGACATCATCGAGCGTTACGGCGTGACACAGCTGTACACGGCACCAACGGCCATCCGGACGTTCATGAAGTGGGGGACGGCCGAGCCGTCCGATCACGACCTGTCGACGCTGCGGGTGTTGGGCACGGTCGGCGAGCCCATCAACCCTGAAGCGTGGATGTGGTACCACGAACACATCGGGGGCGGCACATGCCCGATTGTCGACACCTGGTGGCAGACCGAGACCGGCGGCCACATGATCTCGCCGCTACCCGGGGTCACCACCACCAAGCCAGGGTCGGCGTGCCAGACCATTCCCGGGGTGTTCGCTGAACTGGTCGACGATGCCGGTCAGCCGGTGGCCCAGGGCGGGGGATACCTCACCATCACGCACCCATGGCCATCGATGCTGCGGGGCATCTGGGGCGATCCCGAGCGCTACACCGATACCTACTGGTCCCGGTTCGAGGGCCGCTACTTCGCGGGCGACGGCGCCAAGCTGGACGAGGACGGGTACCTATGGTTGCTCGGCCGGGTTGACGACGTGATGAACGTGTCCGGGCACCGCATCTCGACCACCGAGGTGGAGTCGGCCCTCGTCGACCATCCGGCGGTCGCCGAGGCAGCCGTAGTGGGCGCCACCGATGACACCACAGGCCAGGCCATCGTCGGCTACGTCATCCTGCGAGGCACCCACGTCGCGTCACCGGAACTCGCCGAGGAGGTCCGGGGCCACGTGGCCACCAAGCTGGGCCCCATTGCCCGTCCCAGGGCCGTGGTGCTGGTGCCCGACCTACCCAAGACCCGTAGCGGCAAGATCATGCGGCGCCTACTGCGAGACGTCGCCGAGGGGCGGGACCTCGGCGACACCACCACCCTGGCCGACAGCGGCGTGGTCGACGAGATCCGTACCCGGGCCGCTGAAGCCCCCCAGGAGGACTGAGCCACGGCGTCGATCCGCCTTCTCCCTCCCGGACCGGCTGGGGGTCCGCCCGTCGGGCCGGTGCTGGTCGTCGACGTGGACGGCGTGCTGTCGGATGCCTCGGGACGCCAGCACCTGCTAGGCGGTGCCGAGCGACAGTGGGCGGCGTTCTTCGAGGCTTCCCTCGACGATCCGCCGATCGTCGAGGGGATCGGTTTGGTCCGGGCGTTGGCTGATATCGGCGATGGTGTCGGTGCCTCTAGGTGCCCCACCGTGTTGCTGACCGCTCGCCCGTCCCGGCTGGCCGATACCACCATGGCGTGGATGGCCCGCCACGGCATTGCCTGGGACCTCTTGGTCATGCGGGCCGACGACGACCACCGCAGCTCGCCGGACGTTAAGCGTGAGGCGGTGGCCGATCTGCGAGCCACCGGCTACGAGCCCGTTCTGGCTATCGACGACGACCCGCGTAACGCCGAGATGTACCGGGCCGAAGGTGTGCCCGTCGTCTACGTCCACTCGGGGTACTACGACCTGTAGTCCGGGACCTGTGACCCGCGGTGGTTGCCAGATCTGTGACCCCGGGCCGCGTGGATCGTTTCCACGCCCGCCTCTACGATGGATCTCCCCGATCGGATACGGAGCCCTTCGTTGCTGAACACCGCCAAGACCTTTGCCCTGCTGGCCCTGCTGGGCGGCCTGTTCATCGTGGTAGGTGGCGCCATCGGCGGCAGTGGCGGCATGGCCTTCGGCCTCATCCTTGGTCTGGTCATGGTCGGTGGTTCCTACTGGTTCAGCGACCGGATCGCCATTGCCTCGGCAAAGGCGGTGCCGGCCGACGAGACCTCCCATCCCGAGTACTACCGCATCATGCGCGAGCTCTCGATGGCTGCGGAGATGCCCATGCCCAAGCTCTATGTCTCGCCCAATCCGCAGCCCAACGCCTTCGCCACCGGCCGCAACCCCGACCACGCGGCCGTCGCTGTGACCGAGGGCCTGTTGGCCCACATGGAGTGGAGCGAGGTCCGCGGCGTGCTGGCCCACGAGCTGATGCACGTTCGCAACCGCGACATCCTGATCGGCTCGGTGGCCGCCACCGTGGGCATGGCCATCACGATGATCGCCCGCATGGCCATGTTCGCCGCAATGTTCGGTGGTGGGCGTGACCGGGATCGGAACCCGATCGGCGAGATCGCCTTTGCCATCCTCGCCCCGGTGGCCGCCATGTTGATCCAGGCGGCCATCAGCCGCAGCCGGGAATTCCAAGCCGACGCCTCGGCGGCCCGTTTGATCGGCGATGGCGAGCCGCTGGCCCGGGCGCTCGAGAAGTTGGAGCTGGCTGCCGGCCGGATCCCGTCGGGCGTCGACCCGAACCAGGCCTCGAACTACATCATCGACCCGCTCAAGGCCCAGGCCCGTGGCGGCGCACGTGGTGGTTCAAAGTTGTTCTCGACCCATCCGCCGACCGCTGATCGCATTGCCCGCCTGCGTGGCGGCGACTGGACCAACGGGCCCATTTCCTGACCCGTTTCCTGATCTGGTCGCGGCAGTGCCCCGGGTGATCAGTCCCGGAAGTTCTCGAACTGCAGGGGGATGCCGAGGTCTGCGGCTTTCAGGGCCGCTATGACGTCCTGAAGGGCGTCACGCTTCTTGGCCGTGACCCGGACCTGGTCTCCCTGGGTTTGGGATTGCACGCCCTTGAGGCTGAGGTCCTTGATGGCCTTGTTCACGCCCTTGGCCTTCTCTGAATCGATGCCGGCCTGCAGTCGGGCCAGCTGACGGGACCGGGCCCCGCTGGCTGCTTCGACCTCGCTCCAGTCCACGGACTTGAGCGAGACGTTCCGACGTACCAGTTTCTCTTCGAGCACCACGACCAGGGCGGCCAGGCGGTCCTCGGTCGAGGACTCCAACTTGATGGCGCCCTCCTGGAGTTCGATCACCGACTCGGTCCCCTTGAAGTCGAAGCGGGTGCGCACCTCGCGAGAGGCCTGGTCCACCGCGTTGCGGACCTCCTGCAGGTCAATCTGGGAGACGACGTCAAAGCTCGGCATGGCGCGCAGGCTAGTCAGCGGCGGTCGTCGTGGACCGCCCCGGTGGTGGGTATCCTCCACGTCTTCTGGGTCGGTGCCCGAGTGGCCAAAGGGAACGGGCTGTAAACCCGTCGGCATTGCCTTCGGAGGTTCAAATCCTCCCCGGCCCACCAACCGTCGTTTCAGGCGGCGGTAAGGGGAACGGTTGACGGGTCCGCTCCGGCGGGCCCGTTTCCCGTTCCGGGAAGGCCCGTTCGCCGCATCCGGAGGGCCTGTATCTGGAAGGCGGGCGGCTCAGTATCTGGAAGGCGGGCGGCTCAGTCGTCGAAGACGAGCTGCATGATGGTCACATCGACCCATCGGTTGAATTTGCGACCCACCTGACGTTCCACACCCACCTCGACGAACCCGTGCTTGGCATGGAGGGTCGTGCTGGCCTCGTTGCCGCCCCCGATCCTGGCGATGACCGAGTGGAAACCGCTGGTCCGTGCCACCTTGACGAGGTCGCCCATCAGTCGGTCGGCCACACCCCTGCTCCGGTACCCGTCGGCGACGTAGATGGAGTTCTCGACGGTGCTTCGGTAGGCGGCCCGCTCCCGGAACGGGGACAGCGAGGCGAACCCCATGATGACCTGTCCGTCGGGCCCATCGTCGACGACCTGGTCATCGGGCCCGCCTTCGACGGCCACCAGCACGCTGAACGCCCCCGACCGGTCGGCCATCCAGATCTCCTGAGCAGCGACGCTGCGTTCCACGATGTCGAACGTGGCTGTCGAGGTACGTACCTCGTGGTTGTAGATGGCCCGGATCGCTTCGGCATCACCGGACCGGGCCAGCCGGATCTCCATGGGCGCTGACGGTACCCGGTGGCGGAACACCGGTGGGATTGGTCGGATCGCGTGGCATCCTTGTGCCCGGTCATCGTGAGGTGATCAGGCTCCCTTAGCTCAGTCGGCAGAGCGTCTCCATGGTAAGGAGAAGGTCGACAGTTCGATTCTGTCAGGGAGCTCGCTGGCGACGTAGCTCAGCTGGTGAGAGCGCTCGACTCATAATCGAGAGGTCGACAGTTCGAATCTGTCCGTCGCTACAAGCATCGGTTCGGGTCAGCCGCCGATGACGAGATACGTTCGCTCCGGCGGATCAATGAAGGAATGAGGCCGAGATGGCGTCCGATAAACGAGTGCAGGTCACCCTGGAATGCCAGGAGTGCAAGCGCCGCAACTACAACACCACCAAGTCCAAGGTGAACACCCGCGAGCGCATTGAGCTCAAGAAGTACTGCCGCTGGTGTCGCAACCACGTGGACCACAAGGAGACGCGCTGAGAGCGTTTTCCTGTCGGCAGACCCCCCGAGGTTCTTCCTACGGGACGTCTGATAGCCCTATGGGAGGCCAGATCCCCCCTGCGGGAGGTCGGAACCCCGCTGGTAACCTCCGGGCGTACCGCCCCCCGATTCCGACCTCGGGTCGGAGGTCGGGACACAGGGCAGTGGCTCAATTGGTAGAGCACCGGTCTCCAAAACCGGCGGTTGGGGGTTCGAGTCCCTCCTGCCCTGCAAGACCGGTCCGACGCGGACCGCTCCCGGACACAGCCACCAGAATTTCACGAGGACATCCCCCATGTCGATGAACCGCGAACAGAAGCGCATGATGCAGCGTCAGGGCGAGGTCGACGCCGACGGCGAGCCGATTCGCCAACGACGTCAGCAGCAGAACCGCCCGGCCGAGGAACGTGCCGGCTTTCGCCAGTTCGCCCGCGAGGTGCGGGCCGAGCTGCGAAAGGTCGCCTGGCCGTCCCGTGCTGAGACCGGCAACTACACCACAGTGGTGATCATCACCATCGTGGCCATCACGGCCATCGTGGCCGGCCTCGACTGGGTGTTCTCCCAGTCTGTTCTCGAACTGTTCGACGTCTGATGCCCACCAGCGGAGACCCCATCGTGAATATTGATCCGGACGTCCCAGCCTCTGACGCAGCCGGCGCCGACGCCCCTGCAGAAGCCGTCGACCTACTACCCACTGGGACTCTGGTCCTGGATCCGACTGACGCCGGCCCGGAGGCCGCATCCGAGGCGGCCCAGGCGGCCGACCAGTTGGACGAAGAGGCCGCATCCGAGGCACTGGTTGAGGAATCAGCCGAGGAAGTAGTCGTCCCGGATGAGCCGGTCATCGACGAGGACGAGCTCCTCGATAGGGATTCCGATGAGGAGCCGACGCCCGTCGTGGAGAGCGCCTATGACCGGCGCGGCAACTGGTACGTCGTTCACACACAGTCGGGCTACGAGAAGAAGGTCCGCCAGAACCTCCAGGCCCGGACCGCTTCGATGCATTTGGAGGATCGCATCCTCGAAGTTGAGATTCCGATGGAGGATGTCGACGAGTTCCGCAACGGTAAGAAGGTCACCGTCTCTAAGAAGGTGTTCCCCGGCTACCTGCTGGTGCGCTGCTATCTCGATGACGAAGCATGGGCGGCCATCCGCGACACGCCGGGCATCGTGAACTTTGTGGGCGCCGGCGGTAAGCCGTCACGCCTGAGCCGCAAGGAGGTCGAGACCTTCCTGCCGGTGGCCGACGAGTCCGAGTCTGTGGTGCCCAAGCGCTCCAAGGCCCGGTTCGGCTTCGGCGTGGGCGACACCGTCCGCGTCAAGGAGGGGCCGTTTGCTGACTTCTCCGGCGCCATCCAGGAGATCAACGAGGACCAGCTCAAGGTCAAGGTGCTGGTCAACATCTTCGGCCGGGAGACCCCGGTCGAGCTGGAGTTCGCCCAGGTGGCCCAGCTCTGATCCGACGTCCGTACCGGACGACCGGCGACAGCGTGACCCCCATCGGGGTGCAGGTTGCCGATCGACCGCTCCGGCACCAGACTTGACCGTTCCCCCGATCGGCCCCGACGGCCGATGACCAGGACTGGAGGCGTTCAGCCTTCCGTTCCGGCGAGAAATCCCACCACGAAACCCCGATCACGAACAGAGAATCCGAGACATGGCGAAGAAGAAGATGATAGCGGTCGTCAAGATCCAGATTCCGGCCGGTCAGGCATCGCCGGCCCCGCCGGTGGGTACCGCGCTCGGCCCCCACGGTGTGGCGATCATGGACTTCTGCAAGGAGTACAACGCCAAGACCGAGGACAAGCGCGGCCAGATCGTTCCCGTCGAGATCACCATCTACGAGGACCGGTCGTTCACCTTTGTCACCAAGACGCCGCCCACCTCGTTCCTGATCCGTCAGGCCGCCGGCCTCGACAAGGCATCACAGAATCCGGGGCGGGAAGAGGCCGGTTCGATCACCTGGGCCCAGGTGACCGAGATCGCCGAATCTAAGCTGCCCGACCTGAACGCCATCGACATCGAAGGCGCCAAGCTCCAGGTCGCCGGCACCGCCCGCAGTATGGGTATCGCCGTCAGCTGAGCTGGCGGCTCCCGGTTCGACCGGGAATCTGAAAACTGAGACCGAGGGTCACCGCAACAGCGGTTCCGGGATGGGGGAGGACCTCGCCCCACCGGAGACATCGACCCGCCCGAGGGAGCTGGAATAGGAAGAAGGCGACATGGGTAAGCAAGGTAAGCGGTACACGGACGCATCGTCCCGGTACGACCGCGATCAGATGTATTCGGCGACCGAGGCTCTTGACCTGGCCTCGTCATTGGCCGGGGCGAAGTTCGACGAGGGGATCGACCTGCTGGTCCGCCTTAGCGTCGACCCCCGCAAGGCCGAGGAGATGGTGCGTGGCACCGTCGCCCTCCCGTCGGGAACCGGCAAGGACGTCCGCGTCGCCGTGTTCGCGCAGGGTGAAGCCGCCAACGCAGCCCGTGAGGCGGGCGCCGACCACGTGGGTGGTGACGATCTGGCCGCCGAGGTCGAGGGCGGCATGCTCGACTTCGACGTGGCCATCGCCACCCCGGACATGATGCCCACCGTCGGAAAGCTCGGTCGGGCCCTCGGCCCGCGCGGGCTCATGCCTAACCCGAAGTCCGGCACGGTCACCGATGATGTGGCCAAGGCGGTCGGGGAGTTCAAGGGTGGCAAGGTGGAGTTCCGCACCGACCGGTACGGCAACGTCCACCTGCCGATCGGCAAGGTCAGCTTCGACGCCGCTGCACTGGGCGCCAACCTGTCGGCGGCCCTCGACGAGATCGAGCGCCTAAAGCCATCGTCGGCTAAGGGTCGGTACTTCAAGAAGGTGTCGATCTCGTCGACGATGGGCCCTGGTATCCGCATTGATCCGGGCCGCCTCACTGACTGATCCGGTTTTCCCGGCAACCTGGATCGCCGGGTAACGGGACCAATCCCCGGTGGGGGCACCGGCCGTCGCCGGTACCCTGACCGACACAATCGACACGCTCACCGAAGACCTCCGGGTTGCGCCACGGCGCAGAACGAGTCCCGGTGCCCACCGGATCCGTCCGGCGCACCGATCGACCGCCCGAGCAGGGGAGACCTCCTGATCGGACCCGGGTTTGCCCGGGTCCCTGTCTGCGGTGTGCGGCCGACCACCTGGTCGGCATGACAGGACAACCGCAAACCGGGTGGGTACGGCAGCGCCGGCCCGACCGAACAGAACAGACGAGGAGGTGTGAGCGTGGGAGAAGCCCGATCCGAGAAGGTCGCGGTGGTTGACGAGGTCCGAGAGAAGTTCTCGGCCAGCGATGCCGCGGTCCTGACCGAGTACCGGGGCCTTGATGTCCCGGCCATGGCCGAACTGCGTAGGGCCCTGCGCGAGTCCGGCGGCGAGTACAAGGTGTACAAGAACACCCTGGTGCGCTTCGCCGTCGAGGAGCTGGGCCTCGAGATCGACGATCTGCTGACCGGCCCGACGGCTATCGCCTTCGTGGGCGAGCAGGCCGACGGTTCCGCCGGCGATCCGGTAGGTGTGGCCAAGGCACTCAAGGAGTTTGCCAAGGCGAACGAGGCTCTGATCATCAAGGGTGGCCTGCTGGACGAGAAGCGGCTGACCGCCGAGGAGATCTCAGCACTGGCCGAGATCGCCCCGCGTGAAGTGCTGCTGGCTCAGCTGGCCGGCGCCATGGCTGCCCCGATGCAGCAGTTCGCCGCCCTGCTCAAGGCACTGCCGCAGAACATGGCCTACGCACTACAGGCCCTTATCGAGCAGGGGGGTGCCCCGGGCGCTCCCACTGCGGACGAGACCGATGCGGCACCCGCCGCCGAGGAAACCGATGCTACTGAATCCTCCACGGAGGAGAAGGCAGCGGACGAAGGCACCGACACCGTCGGTGCACCTGTCAGCCAAGACGACAACGAAGAAGAGGAGTGATCATGGCGACGAAGGAAGAGATCCTGGACGCGATCGCCGGGATGACCGTGCTGGAACTTAGTGAGCTGCTGTCGGACTTCGAAGAGAAGTTCGGCGTGACCGCTGCGGCCCCGGTGGCTGTGGCTGCTGCGGCCCCGGCCGGCGGCGACGCTGGTGGCGAGGAGGAGGAGAAGGACTCCTTCGACGTCGTCCTGACTGGCGCTGGCGACAAGAAGATCCAGGTCATCAAGGAGGTGCGTTCGTTGACCAACCTCGGTCTGAAGGACGCCAAGGACCTGGTCGATGGCGCTCCGGGGAATGTGCTGGAAGGCGCTACCAAGGAAGACGCCGAGAAGGCCAAGGAGGCCCTCGAGGCCGCCGGGGCCAGCATCGAGCTTAAGTAGCAACTCGTTGAGCGCCCCATCGTCGGGGCGTTCGTACGGACCCCGGGTCCCCGTCTTCGGACGAGGCCCGGGGTTCCGTCGTTTTCCATGAGTTACCTGTCGCTTCGGGTTACCCGTCGGTTCCGTTCACCTCTCGATCGGGGACGGTCCTTGACCGGCGCGCGCTGAACCCGTACCGTTCGCGTCAGATCAGCCCTATGGGGCTTGATGGTGCTGCCCCGCAGGGGTTGTGCCTGCCTGCGCGCGACCGTTAGGATCCACAGTTGCCGTGGTCGCGCCCGCCATTCGTGCTGTTTTCTTGGCGTTCGTCGACGTGTCCACGGTGATCACCACGTCCGTTTACCCTGGCCAGGAGTTCTAGGTGTCCTCTGCTCGCCCCCTCGTCCGGGACCGTTACTCGTTTGGCAATCTGGAGGAAGTCCTCCCGCTGCCCCATCTCATCGACATCCAGCGGAAGTCGTTCGAGTGGTTCAGCGCAGAAGGCGTTGCTGACACGTTCCGGGACCTCAGCCCCATCACCGACTTCAGCGAGACGCTCTCGTTGGAACTCGAGTTCGACCCGACGGATGAGGACCTGTGCCCGCCGCCGAAGTTCACGATCGAGGAATGCAAGGAGAGGGACATGACCTTCTCCGCGCCCATCTTCGTGCGCGCCGCTTTCAAGAACGAAAACACCGGTGAGATCAAGGAGCAGACGGTCTTCATGGGGGACTTCCCCCGTATGACCGAAAAGGGCACCTTCGTCATTAACGGCACCGAGCGTGTCGTGGTGTCCCAGCTCGTGCGTTCCCCTGGCGTCATTTTCCAGCCCGGTGACCGGTACCGGCTGCGAAACATGTCCAAGCATCAGTTGGTCACCGGCACCATCCACCCCTACCGGGGCGAGTGGATCGAGTTCGACGTCGAGCACAAGCCCGGCAAGCACGTCACCGCCGGAACCCGGGTAGCCCGTAAGCGCCGCATCTCGATGTTCACCCTGCTTCGTGCCCTCGGTTACGACGAGGAGAATGAGCCGGGATTCCTGGACCGCTTCGTCCGGTACTTCGACTACCTCGAGGGCCAGTGGGAGAAGGACCAGCTCCCCGAAGGGTGGCAGGATGCCGTCGAGGCCGGTGAGCGCAAGTCGCCACAGGAAGAGGCGCTGCTCGAGATCTACAAGCGGGTCCGTCCCGGTGAGCCACCGTCCGTCGAGGCCGCCCGTGCCTACCTTCGCAACGCCTTCTTCGAGTCGCGTCGCTACGACCTGTCCCGGGTCGGTCGTTACAAGCTGAACCGGAAGCTCGGCCCCGAGATTGAGAAGATCGAGGAGATCTTCGGCCTCGAACTCGAGCGCCCCGACCCCGACTCGCCGGTCCTGACCCGGTCCGAGGTCTTGGCCACCTGTACCTACCTGCTCCACCTGGCCAAGGGTGAGCCCGGCTACCGCCTCGACGATCAGGACCACTTTGCCAACCGTCGCATCCGTTCGGTGGGCGAGTTGATCCAGAACCAACTCCGTATCGGCCTCTCTCGTATGGAGCGGGTCGTGCGCGAGCGCATGACGACCATGGACGTGGAGGCCATCGCCCCGCAGAACCTGGTCAACATCCGACCGGTGGTTGCCGCAATCAAGGAGTTTTTCGGCACCAGTCAGTTGTCGCAGTTCATGGACCAGGTCAACCCGTTGTCGGGTCTGACCCACCGTCGTCGCCTCTCGGCACTTGGCCCCGGCGGCCTGTCCCGTGAGCGGGCCGGCTTCGAGGTTCGTGACGTCCACTTCTCGCACTACGGGCGGATGTGTCCGATCGAGACCCCTGAGGGTCCCAACATCGGCCTGATCGGTGGTCTGGCCACCTACGGCCGGGTGAACCCGTTCGGCTTCATTGAGTCGCCGTACCGCAAGGTGGTCGACGGTTGCGTCACCGACGAGATCGTCTACATGGCGGCCGATGACGAGGAGGAGTACGTCGTCGCTCAGGCCAACGCGCCGCTTAACGACGATGGCACCTTCCGCAACGACCGCGTGCTGGTGCGCCGGTCGCCGCAGGCTGCCTCGCTGAACGACCTCAAGCTGCAGCTCGAACAGGATGTCTTCTTCGGTGCCACTACCGAGATCTCCTACGTGCCGGGTACCGAGGTCCAGCTAATGGACGTCTCGCCCAAGCAGATCGTGTCGGTGGCCACGGCTCTGATTCCGTTCCTCGAGCACGACGACGCCAACCGGGCCCTCATGGGCGCCAACATGCAGCGTCAGGCGGTTCCGCTGGTCCGGGCCGAGGCTCCGTACATCGGCACCGGCATTGAGGCCAGCGCGGCTCACGATGCTGCCGACATGCTGCTGGCCGATGAGGCCGGCACAGTGATGGCCATCGACGGCGTGTCGGTGACCATGAATTACGCCAAGACCGGCACGGTCACCCACCAGTTGCTCAAGTACGTCCGTTCCAATCAGGACACCTGCGTGAACCAGAAGATCCGGGTCACGCCGGGCCAGAAGGTCAAGGCTGGTCAGTTACTGGCCGATGGTTCGTCCACCGATGGTGGCGAGCTCGCGCTGGGCAAGAACTTGCTGGTGGCCTTCATGTCATGGGAGGGCTACAACTTCGAGGACGCCATCATCCTTTCGGAGCGCCTAGTCAAGGACGACGTTCTCACGTCGATCCACATCCACGAGCACACGATCGACGCCCGCGATACCAAGTTGGGCGCCGAAGAGATCACCGGCGACATCCCGAACCTGTCCGACGAGATCCTCGCCGACCTCGACGAGCTGGGCATCGTGCGCGTGGGCGCCGAGGTGTCGCCTGGCGATGTGCTGGTCGGCAAGGTAACCCCGAAGGGGGAGACCGAGCTCACCCCGGAGGAGCGTCTTCTGCGGGCCATCTTCGGGGAGAAGTCCCGCGAGGTGCGCGACACATCGCTGAAGGTCCCGCACGGTGAGACCGGCAAGGTCATCGACGTCCGGGTGCAGAGCCGCGACGACGGCGACGAGCTGCCCCCCGGCATCAACCAGTTGGTCCGGGTCTACGTGGCCCAGAAGCGCAAGATCAGCGTGGGAGACAAGCTGGCCGGCCGCCACGGCAACAAGGGTGTGATCTCCAAGATCCTCCCCATCGAGGACATGCCGTACCAGGCCGATGGCACACCGGTGGACATCATCCTGAACCCGCTTGGCGTACCGTCACGGATGAACGTTGGCCAGGTGCTGGAAGCCCATCTTGGCTACTGCGCCCGGTGGGGTTGGGAGATCGACGGCGAAGCCGTGGGGTCAGAACCGGTGCGGGGTATCGAGAAGAAGACCCGTCCGTCCACCGAGCCCTCGGTCCACGTGGCCACACCTGTCTTCGATGGCGCCAAATGGGACGAAGAGGATCTTGCTGGTAAGCACCCGACCATCCAGAAGATCCTCGGCAATCTGCGACCCGAATCGGTCGACGGGGACCGGATGGTCCAGCTGGATGGCAAGACGACTCTCTACAACGGTCGGACCGGCGAGGCGTACGACAGCGAGATCATGGTCGGCTACGTCTACATCCTGAAGCTGGCCCACCTTGTGGACGACAAGATCCACGCCCGGTCGACCGGCCCGTACTCGATGATCACGCAGCAGCCTCTCGGCGGTAAGGCCCAGTTCGGCGGCCAGCGATTCGGCGAGATGGAGGTGTGGGCACTCGAGGCGTACGGCGCCGCCTACTGCCTCCAGGAGCTCCTGACCATCAAGTCCGATGACGTGTTGGGCCGGGTCAAGGTCTACGAGGCCATCGTCAAGGGAGACAACATTCCCGAGCCGGGCATCCCTGAGAGCTTCAAGGTGCTCATCAAGGAGATGCAGTCCCTGTGCCTCAACGTGGAGGTCCTCGCCGAGGACGGCCGCGAGATCGAGATGCGGGACTTCGACGAGGACGTCTACCGCGCCGCCGAGGAACTCGGCATCGACCTGTCCCGCCCGGAGCGGGGGTCCGACGAGGAGGATGAGCGGCGCGCCGCCGGCCTTCTCGCCCGCTGACCCGCCCCTGAGCGACCGACACCAGCCAGACACCAGCCACGCACCGCAACGAGACGCAGGAAGACACAGTGCTTGACGTAAACGAATTCGATCAGCTCCGAATCGGCCTGGCCACTGCGGACGGAATCCGCATGTGGTCCAACGGCGAAGTCAAGAAGCCGGAGACCATCAATTACCGCACCCTCAAGCCGGAGAAGGACGGGCTCTTCTGCGAGAAGATCTTCGGTCCGACGAAGGACTGGGAGTGCTATTGCGGCAAGTACAAGCGGGTCCGGTTCAAGGGCATCATCTGCGAGCGTTGCGGCGTTGAGGTGACCCGGTCCAAGGTGCGGCGCGACCGCATGGGGCACATCGAGCTGGCCGCACCAGCCGTCCACATCTGGTACCTACGGGGCACCCGTTCCTGGTTGGCCTACCTGCTCATGGGAACCGAGCCCCGTGAGGAGCTCAAGGCCAAGCAGTTGGAGAAGGTCATCTACTTCGCGGCCAACCTGGTCGTGTGGGTGGACGAGGACAAGCGTCACGAGGATCTTCCGGAGTTGGAGTCCGAGTTGGCCGAGGAGCGCCTCGCCATCGAGGAGGAGCGCGACCGCGAGCTCAACCGTCGCCAGGAGGACCTCGAGTCCGAGCTGGCCGAGATGGAGGCCGAGGGCTCCAAGGAGTCGGACCTCAAGGCCCGCGCTAAGGCCGCCGACAAGGACCTCCAGTTCATTCGCGACCAGTACGAGCAGGAACTCGACGTTCTGAACCGCGCATGGGACGAGTTCACCAGCCTGTTCTCCCGCCAGATCATCGAGGAGGACATGCTGTGGCGTGAACTCGAGGATCGCTGGGGTGAGTACTTCGAGGGTGGCATGGGCGCCGATGCCCTGGCCCAGCTCATCGAACGGATCGATTTCGACGACGAAGAGGTCAAGCTTCGTGTGCTGATCGATCCGCCGGAGGGCCAGAAGCCCCTGTCGGCTCAGCGCAAGCAGAAGGCCATCAAGCGCCTCAAGATCGTGGCTGCCTTCAACCGTCGTGACGAGCACGGCCGCCGGGTCAACGAGCCGCGCGCCATGATCCTCGACGCCGTGCCGGTCATCCCGCCCGAGCTTCGTCCCATGGTCCAGCTCGACGGTGGTCGCTTCGCCACCTCGGACCTCAACGACCTATATCGCCGGGTGATCAACCGGAACAACCGCCTCAAGCGGCTGCTCGACCTGGGCGCCCCGGGGATTATCGTCAACAACGAGAAGCGGATGCTCCAGGAGGCCGTCGACGCACTGTTCGATAACGGCCGTCGCGGTCGCCCGGTGACCGGTCCGGGTAACCGCCCGCTGAAGTCCCTCTCGGACATGCTCAAGGGCAAGCAGGGTCGGTTCCGTCAGAACCTCCTCGGCAAGCGCGTCGACTACTCGGGCCGTTCGGTCATCGTGGCCGGCCCGACCCTCAAGTTCCACCAGTGCGGCTTGCCCAAGGTCATGGCGCTTGAGCTGTTCAAGCCGTTCGTCATGAAGAAGCTGGTCGACGAGGAGCTGGCCCAGAACATCAAGTCGGCCAAGCGTATGGTCGAACGGCGCAAGCCTCAGGTGTGGACTGTCCTTGAGGACGTCATCCGTGAGCACCCGGTGCTGCTGAACCGTGCCCCCACCCTGCACCGTCTAGGCATCCAGGCCTTCGAGCCGGTCTTGGTCGAGGGCAAGGCCATCCGTATCCACCCGTTGGTCTGCGCGGCGTTCAACGCCGACTTCGACGGTGACCAGATGGCCGTCCACCTGCCGCTGTCGTCCGAGGCTCAGGCCGAGGCCCGAGTGTTGATGCTGTCGGCCAACAACGTGCTCAGCCCGGCCCACGGTCGCCCGCTGGTCACCCCGACCCAGGACATGGTCATTGGTGCCTACTACCTGACCGCCGAGGGCGAGGGCCTGACCGGTGAGGGCAAGGTCTTCCGGGACATCAACGACCTCCAATGGGCTTGGGAGACCGGGGCCGTGCACCTGCACGCCCGCATCCAGTACCGCTCGCCGGAGTACCCGGAGCTCATCGAGACGCCGGCAAACGGCGTGGCCGCCACGTGGCACACCACTACGCCGGGCCGCGTGTTCTTCAACGCCGCCCTCCCGGGCCACGAGATCGAGCCCCTCGAGGTCGGTGGCCATCGAGCCAACATGATCATGTTCGTTAACCAGCAGGTCGGTAAGTCCGAGCTGGGCACGATCGTGGACGACCTGGCCCGTGGCTACCCGAAGAAGGTGGTGGCCGAGTCCCTCGACGCCATGAAGGACGCCTGCTTTGACTTCGCCACCCGCTCAGGTCTGACGGTGTCCATCGACGACGTCAAGACTCCGCCAGAGAAGGCGGCCATCCTCGACGCGCACGAGAAGCGTGCCGAGAAGGTCGAGGCCCAGTTCCGGAAGGGCATCATCACCGACGGCGAGCGTCGGCAGATGGAGGTCGAGATCTGGAACTCGGCGACCGCCGAGGTGACCGACAAGATGGTTGACGCCCTGGAGGCCGACGAGGCCAACTCGATTGACATGATGGTCAAGTCGGGTGCTAGGGGGAACATGATGCAGGTCCGCCAGATCGCCGGCATGCGCGGCCTAGTGGCCAACCCCCGTGGTGACATGATTCCCCGCCCCATCAAGTCCAACTTCCGTGAGGGACTGGCGATGTTGGAGTACTTCATCGCCACACCGGGTGCTCGCAAGGGTCTCGTCGATACCGCCCTGCGGACCGCCGACTCCGGTTACCTGACCCGTCGACTGGTCGACGTGTCCCAGGAACTCATCATCAACGACGTCGACCCGTTCGCATCCGAGATGGGCGTGCGTGGTATCTGGATCGACGAGGTCCGCCCCGATGAGTCCAACCGACGGAGCCACCTCGAGACCCGGCTGTTCAGCCGGACCCTGGCTGACGACGTGACCCTGGGCGACGGCACCGTTTTCGCCGCCGGGATGATCGTGGGCGAGCCGGAGATGATCGCCATGCGCGATGACACCACCATTGACCGGGTGCGGGTGCTGTCGCCGCTCACCGATGAGTCGCCTACCGGCGTCTCGGCGGCCAGCTACGGCATGTCGCTGGCTACCAACAAGGCCATCGAGGTCGGTGAGGCGGTTGGCGTGATCGCCGCCCAGTCGATCGGCGAGCCCGGTACCCAGCTGACCATGCGCACCTTCCACACCGGTGGTGTGGCCGGCAAGGACCTCGCTGGCGGTCTTCCCCGGGTCGTCGAGCTCTTCGAGGCTCGCGAGCCCAAGGGCAAGGCCACCCTGGCCCGTATCTCCGGTGTTGTCCGTATTGCCGAGGACGAGGGTCGTGGTCGTGAGATCACCGTGGTCGCCGATGACGGCACCGAGGACGTCCATCTGATCCAGGGCCTGGCTCGTCTCGAGGTCGCCGACGGCGCCGAGGTGCGGGCCGGTGACGCCATTGTCGAGGGCCCCCGGGATCCCAAGGAACTTCTCGAGATCAAGGGTGTCCGGGAGACCCAGCAGTACCTCGTGGAAGAGGTCCAGCGGGTGTACCGCGACCAGGGCGTGTCGATCCACGACAAGCACATCGAGCTCATCGTGCGGCAGATGACCCGTCGGGTGAAGATCAACGATCCTGGTGAGTCGGACTTCTTGCCCGGCGAGCAGGTCGACCAGCGGTTGTTTGCCGAGACGAACCGCCTCTTGGTGGCCGAGAGCCGCCGTCCCGCCGAGGGGCGCCCGGAGCTCATGGGCATCACCAAGGCCTCGCTCGCCACCGAGTCGTGGCTCTCGGCGGCCTCCTTCCAGGAGACCACCCGGGTGCTCACCGAGGCGGCAATCGAGTGCCGGAGCGACAAGCTCATCGGCCTCAAGGAGAACATCATCATCGGCAAGCTGGTGCCTGCGGGTACCGGCATGGAGGAGTACCGACGGGTAGCTACCCACGCGCCGGACTACAAGCCCATGGACTTCTACTCGTCAGCCGACGAGGAGCAGGATCTCGCCGAGTGGTTGGCCGGACAAGCCGGCCCTGGGGAGGATGCCTTCGCTGGTGCCTACGAGGCCGACGTGATCGACCTGGCTGGCGCCATGGATGCACCGGCCGGTGCGGATTCCAGCGGGGAGGCCACTCCTGTAGCCGACTGACCGGCCGCCGGACCGACCCTTCCGGGAGGCGGGTCGGCCTGTGTCGTCGGTCTGGCCGGTGGTCGACGTTTGGACCCGGTAGGGACCACCCGTAGACTCGTCCGTTGGCCGGTGCCGCGACCCGGTTCTGGGTGTGCGATGCACCCCAGAGACAATCTGAGTTTTAGTTCGAGTAAGAGATTTCCATCAGAAGTGGCCCCTTTCGGGCCGACACGAGGAGCACAAGTGCCCACCATCCAGCAGCTGGTCCGCAAGGGCCGCCAGTCCAAGCGCCGTAAGGAAGCCACACCGGCGCTGAAGGGCGCGCCCCAGCGACGCGGCGTGTGCACCCGCGTGTACACCACGACGCCGAAGAAGCCGAACTCCGCCCTCCGCAAGGTGGCTCGTGTTCGTCTCACCAGTGGGAGCGAAATCACGGCTTACATCCCCGGTGAGGGCCACAACCTCCAGGAGCACTCCATCGTGCTGGTGCGTGGTGGACGTGTGAAGGATCTCCCCGGTGTCCGCTACAAGGTGGTCCGTGGAACTCTCGACACCTCGGGTGTTAGCCAGCGCCGTCAGGCCCGTAGCCGTTACGGCGCCAAAAAGGAAGGCTGACCGTGCCGCGTAAAGGCCCCGCCATTCGTCGTGAGTTGACCCCGGACCCCGTCTACCGGTCGACCGTTGTCACCCAGCTCGTCAACAAGGTGCTGCAGCGCGGCAAGCGCTCCACCGCCGAGCGCATCGTCTACAGCGCCCTGTCCACCGTCGAGTCCAAGACCGGCTCGGAGCCGGTCGGCACGCTGAAGCGGGCCATCGACAACGTCCGCCCCCAGCTCGAGGTGCGTAGCCGCCGGGTCGGTGGCGCCACCTACCAGGTTCCGGTCGAGGTGCGTCCCCGTCGGGCTAACACGCTTGCCGTTCGCTGGCTGGTGAACTACTCACGGGATCGCCGCGAGCGGACGATGGCCGAGCGACTGGCCAACGAAATCATGGATGCCTCCAACGGCCTCGGCTCGTCGGTGAAGCGTCGCGAAGACCTGCACAAGATGGCCGACGCCAACAAGGCGTTCGCCCACTACCGCTGGTAGGCGGTTACCCGACCATCCCCCCACCTAGACCGGCCTGGGGCGCGCACCAGATGCGTACTCACTGGCCGCCGCCGTGGCGCTCCGACGTCTGACGGTGAACCACTTCGGGCCCCGACCCGGGACCTGACCGAACACGTCCACCGAGACAGACGAGACACCGAGCACTGAGATGGCGACGCGACACCCCCTCCAGAAAACCCGCAACATCGGGATCATGGCCCATATCGACGCGGGCAAGACCACGACGACCGAGCGGATCCTGTACTACACCGGCGTGAACTACAAGATCGGCGAGGTCCACGACGGCGCCGCGACCATGGACTGGATGGAGCAGGAACAGGAGCGGGGAATCACCATCACCTCGGCTGCCACCAGCTGCTTCTGGGACGACCACCGGATCAACATCATCGACACGCCGGGCCACGTGGACTTCACCGTCGAGGTGGAACGTTCCCTACGCGTGCTCGACGGAGCGGTCGCCGTGTTCGACGGCGTCGCCGGCGTGGAGCCCCAGACCGAGACGGTGTGGCGCCAGGCCGATAAGTACAACGTCCCTCGCATGTGTTTCATCAACAAGATGGACCGCACCGGTGCTGACTTCTACTTCGTTCTGGACACCATCCGTGATCGCCTGGGCTGCAACGCGGCGGTCATCCAGCTGCCCATTGGTGCCGAGGGCGACTTCGCCGGCATTATCGACCTCATCGAGATGAACGCTCTCATCTGGCAGGGTGAGGACCTCGGCGCATCCTGGGACGTCGTGGACATACCCGAGGACCTGACCGAACTGGCCGAGCAGTACCGGGCCGAGTTGATCGACGTACTGTCCGAGTTCGACGAGAACATCCTCGAGAAGTTCGTTGGCGAGGAGGAGATCACCTCCGAGGACGTTCGCAGTGCGGTCCGCTCCGGCACCCTGTCCGGCGACTGCGTGCCGATCCTCACCGGGTCGGCCTTCAAGAACAAGGGCGTGCAGCCGCTGCTGGACGCCGTCGTCAAGTTCCTGCCGTCGCCGGTCGATCTTCCGCCGGTCGAAGGCGTGCACCCGCGCTCGGGCGACACCCTCGATCGTGAGGCATCGGACGACGCTCCGTTCTCTGCCCTGGCGTTCAAGATCATGACCGACCCGCACGTCGGCAAGCTCATCTATTTCCGGGCCTACAGCGGTGTGCTCGACAAGGGTTCAGCGGTGCTCAACACCCGGACCGGCAACAAGGAGCGCATTGGTCGCGTGCTCGAGATGCACGCCAACGACCGCGAGGATCGCGACGAGGTCCGGACCGGCGACATCGTGGCCGGCATCGGCCTCAAGAACACCCGTACCGGCGACACGCTGTGTGCCCCGGACCATCCCATTGTCCTGGAGCAGTTGGAGTTCCCGGCGCCGGTTATCCACGTGGCCGTCGAGCCCCGCTCCAAGGCAGACCAGGACAAGATGAGCAAGGCGCTCTTCTCCCTGTCGGAGGAGGATCCCACCTTCACCGTCCGAAGCGACGAGGAGACGGGCCAGACGATCATCGGCGGCATGGGCGAGTTGCACCTCGAGGTGCTGGTCGACCGCATGCTCCGTGAGTTCCGGGTGGACGCCAACGTGGGCAAGCCTCAGGTGGCCTACCGCGAGACGATCACAAAGCCGGTTCTCGACTACCGCTACACCCACAAGAAGCAGACCGGTGGCTCCGGCCAGTTTGCTGAGATCGTGGCCAGCCTCGAGCCCTACGAGAACGAAGAAGAGGACTACCTCTTCGAGGACAACGTCTCCGGTGGCCGTATTCCCAAGGAGTACATCCCGTCGGTGGATGCCGGCGTCAAGTTGGCCACCACGAACGGCCCGCTCGCCGGCTTCCAGGTGCTGGGCCTCAAAGTCAGCCTTAACGATGGCAAGGCTCACGACGTGGACTCCTCTGAGATGGCGTTCAAGATCGCCGCCCAGGCGTGGTTTCGTGAGGCCATGCGTTTGGCCAAGCCGGTACTGCTCGAGCCCGTGATGTCGGTCGAGGTTGTGACGCCCGAGGATTACATGGGTGACGTGGTCGGCGACCTGAACTCCCGACGTGGGCGGGTGGGTCAGATGGAAGCCCGTGGGGCCAACCAGGTGGTCAGTGCACTGGTGCCGCTGTCGGAGATGTTCGGATACGCTACCGACCTGCGGTCACGCACTCAGGGGCGTGCGACGTACACGATGCAGTTTGACTCGTACCAGCAGACGCCCGGGTCCGTACAGGAGGAGATCACCCGCCGAATCCACGGTGAGTGACCTGCCCAACCCTCTCCACCAGCAAGTCCAGTCCACAGAGAAATAAGAGAACCGAGGAAGAAGCGAAATGGCCAAGGCCCAATTCGAGCGAAACAAGCCCCACGTAAACGTGGGCACCATGGGTCACATTGACCATGGCAAGACCACGCTGACCGCCGCGATCACCAAGGTCCTGTCGGATCGTGATCCCAACTCCACCAACTTCACTGAGTTCGCGGACATCGACAAGGCACCCGAGGAGCGGGAGCGCGGCATCACGATCAACGTGAGCCACGTCGAGTATGAGACCGAGAATCGGCACTACGCCCACGTCGACATGCCGGGTCACGCGGATTACATCAAGAACATGATCACCGGCGCCGCCCAGGTCGACGGTGCGATCCTCGTGGTGTCGGCCGCTGACGGCCCGATGCCCCAGACCCGTGAGCACGTGCTCCTGGCCCGCCAGGTCGGCGTGCCCAAGATCATCGTGGCGCTGAACAAGTGCGACATGGTCGACGACGAGGAACTCCTCGAGCTGGTCGAGATGGAGGTGCGTGAGCTCCTCGGCGAGTACGACTTCCCGGGTGACGACACCCCGATCGTGCGGGTCTCGGCGCTCAAGGCCCTCGAAGGCGACAGCGACGCCGCCGACCAGGTCGTTGACCTGATGGCCCAGGTGGACGAGTACATCCCCCAGCCCGAGCGTGACATCGACAAGCCCTTCCTGATGCCGATCGAGGACGTGTTCTCGATCACCGGCCGCGGCACCGTGGTGACCGGTCGTGTCGAGCAGGGCGTCGTCAACACGGGCGACAACATCGAGATCATCGGCCTCAAGGACACCCAGACGACGACCTGTACCGGCGTCGAGATGTTCCGTAAGTTGCTTGATCAGGGTGAGGCCGGCGACAACATCGGCGCCCTCCTGCGTGGCATCGACAAGGAGGAGGTCCAGCGCGGTCAGGTTCTGGCCAAGCCCGGTTCGATCACTCCCCACACCCAGTTCGAGGCCGAGGTGTACGTGCTGACCAAGGAGGAGGGTGGCCGTCACAAGCCGTTCTTCTCCAACTACCGCCCGCAGTTCTATTTCCGGACCACTGACGTGACCGGCATGGTCGAGCTGCCCGCCGGTACCGAGATGTGCATGCCCGGTGACAACACGACCATGACCGTCGAGCTCATCGCTCCGATCGCCATGGACGAGGGCCTTCGCTTCGCCATCCGTGAAGGTGGCCGCACCGTTGGTGCTGGCGCCGTCACCAAGATCCTGAAGTAGCAGGACGACACAGATGCCTGCAGGGCAGAAGATCCGGATCCGGCTGAAGGCCTACGACCACGAGGTCATCGACCAGTCAACGAAGAAGATCGTTGAGACGGTTCGACGGACCCAGGCCGACCTTCGCGGTCCGATCCCGCTGCCGACCGAGAAGCACCGCTATACGGTTATCCGCGGCCCTTTCAAGGACAAGGACTCCCGGGAGCACTTTGAGATGCGTATCCACAAGCGTCTGCTCGACATCCTGGATCCCTCGCCCAAGACGGTGGACTCGCTGCAGCGTCTGGACCTTCCGGCCGGCGTCGACATCGAGATCAAGATCCAGCAGGTGTAGCGCCTCCCGGGTCTGTGACCCGAAGAACGAGAGTGGAAGCGTCCCTCCGGGGGCGCTTCCACCGTTTTCAGGCAGGTTCGGGCTCGGGTTCGGGAGCGTCGGGTGGGGCGTCGCCTCGGTCGCCGTGGCCCCGCCGTTGGCTGCTGGCCTCCTGGAGGTCCTCGGACACCTCGTGGCGTTCGGCTTCTGCGGCGATCACGGCCTGGATGGTGGCGGCGGCTGGGAGGGCGAGCAGCGCCCCGACCACGCCGAGGACGGCCGCCCCGGCGATCACAGCGCCGAAGGCCACCGCCACGTGCAGTTGCATGGTGTGGGCAGTGATCCGTGGCCCCAACACGTAGTTCTCGACCTGCTGGTACACGGCGATCACGATGACCACCCAGAGCCCGTGGACCGGCTCGCCGAGCAGGGCGATGACCAGTGGCAGGGCGCCGGCGATGAACGTCCCGACGACCGGTACGAACTGGGACATGATCCCCACCCACAGGGCCAGGGCGAGTGCCGACGGTAGGCCGATGATCTCGAAGGCCGCCCAGTGGACGAGCGACGATGCCAACGCCAGGATGCTCCGGGAGAGGATGTAGCCGCCGGTCTTCTCGATGGCCAGGTCCCAGACCTCGAGCACGTGGCGCTGATGGCGCTCGGCGAGGAACGAACAGACCAGCCGCCGCAGCTTGGGTCCCTCGGCCACCAGGTAGAAGGTGAAGAGACCGACGGTGAACAACTGAAACAGGACGTTGACCACGGTGGTTCCGAAGCGGGCCAGATCGTCGGCCACGTCACCCAGCCACCCGGCCAGGGCACCCGAGTCGTAGTTGGCCCGCAGATCGGCCAGGGCATTGTCGATGCCAAACGAGTCGGTCAGCCACTGGTCGGCGTCGGCCAGGTAGATGGGGACGTCCTCGCTGAAGTCGGTCACCTGCTCAGCCAGGAGACTGCCCACCTGGACGCCGAAGCCGCCCATTCCGACTACCAGCACCACCATGGTGATCGCCGTGCCCATTCCTCGGCGGAGGCCGGCCCGTTCGAGACGGTTGACCGCGGGCTCGAGGGCGAACGACAGGAAGAAGGCCACCAGCACCACCAAGATGAGCGGCCGGAGCGCCTCGAGGAGCCCTCGGAGGTAATAGAGCGCGGCGATGCCGCCCAACAGGCTCAGGATCGCCCGTCGCGCCCACGACGGGAGAGATCGCCCCTCGCCGCCGGGTGAGAGCCGGGGGTCGGGGTTACCGGTCATGTGCCGAGCCAGGCCAGGGCCCCGCGATCGTTGGAACTGGAGGGATCTCGCACCGCTGGCGACGCTATCGGCCGGCTCGGAGGCGGCCGGGGACCCCTGGTCGGTGGGAGTGTTCCGGTTGGCCGTGGCGCGTGGCACAACGACCTGATGGCCAGCCGGTTGTGGCCCAACCCGGACCGCCGTATCGTTGTCCTCTGCACTTCAGGCAGACCGTCCGTGGTCGGCCTGCTGTGTGAATCGACGTCCGGGTAGGCGGCGGTTTCGGGAGACCGGAACCGGCGAACCGCACGGCAAAACAGAATCGCCGCTCCGCCGGGCTTGTGCCCGTGCGGAGCGTTCGCGTGAACGGTCCGTCAGGGCCACCAATGCCGGCAGATCACCGGCACCAGTCGCAGGAGCCATCATGGCCAACAAGGCAATCGTCGGCGAAAAGGTCGGCATGACACAGGTGTGGGACGAGGACAATCGTGTCCAGCCCGTCACCGTGCTTCGTGTCCGTCCCAATCGAGTCGTCCAGGTCAAGACCACCGAGCGCGACGGTTATTCAGCACTCCAGGTCACGGTTGGCCATCGTGACGCCGAGAAGCTCACCCGCCCCGAGGCCGGCCACTTCGCCGCCGGGGGGGTCGAAGCCGGCGAGCGTCTAGTGGAGCTCCGGCTCGACGACGTGGCCGGCTACGAGGTCGGCCAGGAGATCACCGTCGAGTCGCTCGCCGATCAGGGTCACGTTGACGTGACATCGGTCAGCAAGGGCAAGGGTTTCGCCGGCGCCATGAAGCGCCACGGATTCAAGGGCCAGCGGGCCTCCCACGGTGCGCACAAGGTGCACCGCAAGCCGGGCGCCATCGGCCAGTGCGCGACCCCGTCCCGGGTCTTTCGAGGCAAGAAGATGCCGGGCCGCATGGGCAACCAGAAGACCACCATGTTGAACCTCCAGATCGTGCAGGCCGATGCCGAGCGTGAGCTGTTGCTGGTCCGTGGTTCGGTGCCCGGTGCCCGTGGCGCCACCGTCCTCATCCGTGATGCTGTGAAGGGAGGCCGGTGATGGCGAAGATGGACGTTCTGAGCCAGACCGGCGCTGCGGCAGGCTCCGTTGATCTCGACGATGCCACGTTCGGCATCGAGCCGAATGTTGCCGTGATGCACCAGGTCGTGACCGCTCAGTTGGCTGCCCGCCGGTCGGGCACCCAGAGCACGCTGACCCGGGCCGAGGTCCGGGGTGGCGGTGCCAAGCCGTGGGCCCAGAAGGGCACCGGCCGTGCCCGTCAGGGTTCGATCCGTTCGCCGCAGTGGCGGGGTGGCGGTGTGGCGCTGGGCCCCAAGCCCCGTAGTTACGCCCAGAAGACGCCCAAGAAGATGGTTCGCCTCGCCCTGCGTTCGGCGCTGAGCGACCGGGCGTCAGAGGGCAAGGTTGTCGTGATCGATGGCTGGGCCTTCGATGCGCCCTGCACCAAGGACGCGGTCGCCGCTCTGGCAGCCCTCGGTATCGAGGGTCGCGTCCTGGTGGTGGCCGAGCGCTCCGACGAGAACACCTGGAAGAGCTTTGCCAACCTGGGCACCGTCCACGTGCTCTCGCCCGGCGAGCTCAACGCCTATGACGTGCTGGTGAGTGACGTCGTGGTCTTCACCAAGGCCACCTTGCCGGTTGCTGCTCCGGCGGCGTGGAAGACGGCCCCGGCCGCACCGGTTGAAGCTTTCGATGACTCCGACACGGGAGAAGAAGAGTGAAGGACGCACGCGACGTCATCGTGAAGCCGGTCGTGTCGGAGAAGTCCTACGCCCTGCTCGAGGAGAACGTCTATACCTTCGAGGTCGCCAAGTCGGCCTCCAAGCCTGAGATCCGTGACGCCGTCGAGTCGATCTTCGATGTGAAGGTCCTCAAGGTAAACACCCTGAACCGCGCCGGCAAGCGGAAGCGGAACCGGCGCATGCCGACGTTCGGCAAGCGTCCGGACGTCAAGCGGGCATACATCACCCTCGCCGAGGGTGATTCGATCGAGTTGTTCGAGGTCTAGGAATATGCCGCAGCGAAAGCGCAAGCCCACCAGTCCCGGCCGTCGGTTCCAGACCGTCGCCGACTTCTCCGAGATCACCAAGACGATCCCGGAGCGGTCGCTGACCGAACAGAAGAATCGCACCGGTGGCCGTAACAACTATGGCCGCAAGACTGCCCGTCATCGCGGTGGCGGCCACAAGCAGCAGTACCGGGTTATCGACTTTCGTCGCAACAAGGACGGCGTGCCGGCCAAGGTGGCGGCCGTCGAGTACGACCCGAACCGCAGTTGCCGCATCCTCCTGCTCCATTACTTCGACGGCGAGAAGCGCTACATCCTCGCCCCCAAGGGCGTACAGGTGGGGGAGACCCTGCAGTCCGGCCAGGGCAGCGAGATCAAGCCCGGCAACGCCCTGCCGTTGCGCTACATCCCCGTCGGTACGGTCGTGCACAACGTCGAGTTGCAGCCTGAGGGCGGCGGCAAGATGGCCCGCAGCGCCGGCGCCAGCGTTCAGCTGGTGGCCAAGGAGGGCGACTACGCCACCCTGCGACTCCCCAGCACCGAGATGCGGCGTGTCCGCATTGACTGCCGGGCCACGGTCGGCGAGGTGGGCAATCAAGAGCACGAGCTCATCAAGATCGGCAAGGCCGGTCGCAACCGCTGGAAGGGCGTCCGCCCGCAGTCCCGTGGTGTGGCCATGAACCCGGTCGACCACCCTCTGGGTGGTGGCGAAGGCAAGTCTTCGGGTGGTCGCCACCCGGTGTCACCCTGGGGCAAGCCTGAGGGCCGTACCCGTAAGCAGGGCAAGCAGTCCGACAAGTTGATCGTGCGCCGTCGTCGTCGGCGTGGATCGCGGAGGTAATCGGCGATGCCGAGGAGTCTCAAGAAGGGTCCGTTCGTGGACGACCACCTACTCAAGAAGGTGGACGTGCTCAACGAGTCCGGCGAAAAGAAGGTCATCCGAACGTGGTCCCGTCGGTCCACCATCGTGCCCGACATGGTCGGTCACACGATGGGTGTGCACGACGGCCGCAAGCACGTGCCGGTGTACATCACCGAGTCGATGGTCGGCCACAAGCTGGGCGAGTTCGCTCCGACGCGGACCTTCCGACACCATGCCGGCCAGGAGAAGGGTGGTCGTCGCTGATGGCCGGCCTGAAGACCAACGAGCGTCCTGGGACGCGTGCGGTCGTGAAATACGTCCGTGTGTCGCCTAGCAAGGCCCGTGCCGTGCTGGACCTCGTGCGGGGCGAGTCCTACGGTCGTGCATCCGAGATCCTTGCCTTCTCCGAGCGATCGGTGTCCGAGGTGGTCGGCAAGTGCCTGGATTCCGCAGTGGCCAACGCCGAGAACAACGACAACATTCCGGCCGAAGAGCTCTTCGTGTCGGCGTGCTACGCCGACGAGGGCCCGACGTTGAAGCGCTGGCGCCCTCGTGCACGTGGACGCGCCACGCAGATCCTGAAGCGCACCAGCCACATCACGATTATCGTGAGCCGCTACGACGACGCCACGCTCGCCGACCTGCGTGAGCGCGAGGAGGCCAAGGGCCAGGCCGGGTCGAGCGCCCATGCCGCGGAGGCCCGTCGTCAGCGTGTGGAACGCAGCCGTGCGGCCGCTGAGGAAGCTGCGGCCGCTGAGGAAGCTGCCGACCACGACCACGACCATGCCGATGAGGTCGAGGCCGTGGAAACCGTCGAGGCAGAGGTCACCGTGGAAGAGCAGGCCGTCGATCAGGCCGAAGAACAGGCCGAAGAGCAGGCCGTCGATCAGGCCGAAGAACAGGCCGAAGAGCAGCAGGACGAAGAGCAGGCCGTCGAACAGGCCGCCGAACAGGTCGAAGAGCAGCAGGACGAAGAGGAGTCCAACTGATGGGCCAGAAGGTCAATCCGTACGGCTTCCGCCTGGGAATCACCACCGACTGGAAGTCACGGTGGTTTGCCAGCCGAAAGGAGTACGCCGACAACGTCCTTGAGGACTGGAAGATCCGCGAGTACATCATGGAGGATCTGGCGCACGCGGCGATCAGCCGGATCGAGGTCGAGCGGACTAGCAACAAGTTGCGAATAGACGTCCACACGGCCCGCCCGGGCATCGTCATCGGGCGCAAGGGTTCGGAGGCCGATCGCCTCCGTGCCGGTCTGACCAAGATCAGCGGCAACCATCAGGTCCAGCTCAATATTCAGGAGATCAAGGAGCCCGAGCTCGAGGCTGCGTTGATCGCCCAGGGCGTTGCCGACCAGTTGGCTGGCCGTGTTGCCTTCCGTCGTGCCATGAAGCGGGCCGTCCAGAACGCCCAGAAGGCTGGCGCTCTCGGCATCCGTGTGCAGTGCTCGGGTCGCCTCGGTGGCGCCGAGATGTCCCGGACCGAGTGGTACCGCGAAGGTCGGGTTCCGCTGCACACGCTGCGGGCTGACATCGACTACGGCTTTCGTGAGGCCCGCACCACCTACGGCCGCATCGGCGTGAAGGTGTGGATCTACAAGGGCGAGATCCTGCCCTACAAGAGCGTGCTCGAGGACAAGATCACCAAGGAGGCGGCCATGGCCGTCGGCGAGACCTCAGGGCAGACCAAGCCTCGCACCGTGGTGTCCTCGGCTGCCGCCCCCCGGCGCCCCGAGGTTACTGAGGTGGCGGCCCCCGAATCCCCGACGCCGGAGGCCATCGAGGCTGATCCGACGCCGCTGGTGAAGGAGGGTGATGCCGAGTTCGAAAAGCTGCTCGCTGAGGAAGAGGCCATTGAGGCATCCACCAAGGAAAACCACGAGACGCCGCACTTCCGTGGCGGGGATGGTGACTGAGCCGTGTTGATGCCGAAGAAGGTTCGTCACCGCAAGCAGCATCGCGGTCGCCTCAAGGGAAATTCCAAGGGCCAGACCGAGATGACGTTCGGTGAGTACGGAATCCAGGCTCTTGAGCCGGGTTGGATCACCGCCCGTCAGATCGAGGCTGCCCGTATCGCCATGACCCGCCACATCAAGCGTGGCGGCAAGGTGTGGATCAACGTCTTTCCGGACAAGCCCGTCACCGAGAAGCCGGCCGAGACCCGCATGGGTTCTGGCAAGGGCAATCCGGAGAAGTGGGTCGCCGTGGTCAAGCCCGGACGGATCCTGTTCGAACTGTCGTACAGCGACGCGGTTGTGGCCCGCGAGGCCCTCGACCGCGCCATTCAGAAGCTGCCCATCAAGGCACGCTTCGTCGAGCGTGAGGAGGGCTTCTAGCCATGGCGAAGAAGGAGACCCTGAACACCCTCGGTGACACTGACCTCCTGGAGCGTCTGTCCGACGCCAAGGAGGAGTTGTTCAACCTGCGCTTCCAGCTGGTCACCGGCCAGCTCGAGAACTACGCAAGGGTCGGACGGGTCAAAAAAGAGGTGGCCCGCATGTTGACCGAGCTGCGAGCCCGTGAAATCGACGCTGCGGAGGCCATTGTGGCCGGCGGCGAGGAGGTGGCCGACTGATGGCCGAAACGACCGAAACGACCGAACGTCCGAACCGCCGCAAGGTGCGTGAGGGCCTCGTGGTCTCCGATGTCCAGGATAAGACGGCAATCGTCGAGACCGTCGACCGCGTCCGGCACCGTCGGTATGCCAAGACGGTCCAGCGGACCAAGCGACTCCACGTCCACGACGAGGACAACCAGCTCAGCGTGGGCGACCGCGTGCGGGTCCAGGAGACCCGACCGTTGTCCAAGTTGAAGCGATGGCGTTTGGTCGAGATCCTCGAGAGGGCGAAGTAATGATCCAGCAGGAGACCCGACTCCGGGTCGCAGACAACTCTGGTGCCCGCGAGGTGCTCTGCATCAAGGTGCTGGGCGGCTCCAAGCGTCGTTACGCCTCGATCGGCGACGTCTTCACCGCGACGGTGAAGGACGCCAATCCCGGAGCGGCCGTCAAGAAGGGCGAGGTCGTCAAGTGCGTCGTCGTCCGGACCAAGAAGGAACGTCGTCGTCCGGACGGGAGCTACATCCGGTTCGACGAGAACGCTGCGGTGCTCATCAACGACCAGAACCAGCCTCGAGGCACCCGCATCTTCGGCCCGGTCGGGCGAGAGCTACGAGACCACAAGTTCATGCGAATCGTGTCGCTGGCGCCGGAGGTGCTCTGAGATGAAGATTCGCAAGGGAGACAAGGTGCGGGTCCTGACCGGCAAGGACGAGGGCAAGGAGGGCAAGGTGAGCCGAGCCATCCCCGCTGACGACAAGGTGATCGTGGATGGCGTCAACATCGCCAAACGCCACCAGAAGCCCACGAGCGCTACGGACCAGGGCGGCATCATCGACAAGGCGATGCCGCTGCACGTGTCCAACGTGGCCATCCTGAGCCCGTCGGACGGCAAGCCGACCCGCATCGGGTACCGATTCACCGAGACCGGCGACAAGGTCCGGATCTGCAAACGCACGGGGGTGGATATCGATGGCTGAGACACTCATTTCTGATTCCGGTACCACCGCAGCGGTGCGGATGCGTGTGCGTTACAACGACGAGATCCGGAGCGCGGTGCAGGCCGAGCTGGGCCTCGCCAACGTGATGCAGGTTCCGAGGCTGTCAAAGATCGTCGTCAACATGGGTGTCGGTGACGCCGCCCAGCAGGCGAAGCTCCTGGATGGTGCGCTGACCGATCTGGAGGCCATCACCGGCCAGAAGCCGATAGTGACTCGGGCCCGGACATCCATCTCGAACTTCAAGCTCCGCGAGGGCCAGCCCATCGGGGCCAAGGTCACGCTGCGGGGCGACCGCATGTACGAGTTCCTGGATCGCCTGATCACTCTGGCGATCCCCCGTATCCGTGACTTTCGCGGGCTCAGCCCTAAGTCGTTCGACGGCAGCGGTAACTACACGTTCGGCGTGACCGAACAATTGATCTTCCCGGAGATCGACTACGACAAGGTCGATCGCACCCGGGGAATGGACATCACGATTGTGACGTCTGCGTCCGATGACGCCGAAGGGCGGGCCCTGCTCGCGGCGTTTGGTTTCCCATTCCGGAAGGAAGGGCAGTAGTGGCTAAGAAAGCACTGGTCAACAAGCAGCAGAAGACCCCGAAGTTCAAGGTTCGGGCCTATACGCGGTGTCGCCGTTGCGGCCGACCGCGCTCGGTCTACCGCGCCTTCAACCTCTGCCGGATCTGCCTGCGGAGCATGGCCCACGCGGGAGAGATCCCCGGGCTCACGAAGTCGAGCTGGTGAGGAGGATCTGACATGACCATGACCGATCCCGTCGCTGACATGTTGACGCGCATTCGCAACGCCAACGTGGCGATGCACGAAGGCGTCAACATGCCGTCATCGAAGCAGAAGGTGGCGCTCGCCGACATCCTCAAGTCCGAGGGTTACATCCGCGACTATGCGGTGTCGGAGGCCAAGACCGGCCCCGGCCACGTGCTGAACATCGAGATGAAGTACTCCCCCGAGCGGGAGCGCGTCATCAGCGGCGTGAAGCGGGTCTCCAAGCCCGGCCTTCGCGTGTACAGCGCCTCCAACCAGATTCCCCGCGTGCTCGGAGGTCTCGGCGTCGCCGTGATCTCCACGAGCCGTGGACTTATGAGCGACCGCGAGGCCCGCCGCCGAAGGATCGGTGGCGAGGTGCTCTGCTACGTCTGGTAGAGGAGGAGACGACATGTCCCGAATCGGGAAGGCTCCTATCACCGTTCCGTCCGGTGTCGAGGTCAAGATCCAGGGTCGCCAGGTGGCGGTCAAGGGTCCCAAGGGCGAGCTCGACATCGAGGTTCCCGGTGACATCACCGTCCGCCAGGACGGCGAGGTGCTCCTCGTGGAGCGCCCCGACGATGAGCGTCAGAATCGTGCCCTGCACGGTCTGACCCGGTCGTTGGTGAACAACATGGTGCTCGGCGTGACCGAGGGGTTCTCCAAGGAACTCCAGATCGTCGGCGTCGGCTACCGGGCCGCAGCTAAGGGCACCAATGCCCTAGAACTGCAGCTCGGATTCAGCCATCCGGTGAACGTCGAGGCCCCGGACGGCATCTCGTTCGACGTGCCGGAACCGACGCGCATCATCGTGTCAGGTACTGACAAGCAGGTTGTCGGCCAGGTGGCCGCCAACATCCGTTCGTACCGCAAGCCGGAGCCCTACAAGGGCAAGGGCGTGCGGTACCTCGGCGAGCACGTGGCCCGCAAGGCCGGAAAGGCAGCCAAGTGAGCAGCCTGGATCGTTCCAAGGCGCGTCAGCGTCGACACCGTCGGGTCCGCAAGTCGGTCCGGGGCTCGGAGTCCCGTCCCCGTCTTGCGGTCTTCCGTTCGGCCCGTCATATCTCAGCCCAGGTCATCGACGACCGTTCGGGTCGGACCGTGGCCGCGGCATCGACCGTTCAGGACGGTGTGGCCGAGGGTGCGACCGGGGTGGCTGCGGCCACCGAGGTCGGCCGGGTGGTCGCTGAGCGAGCCCGCGAAGCCGGAATCGCATCGGTGGTCTTCGACCGGGGCGGATACAAGTACCACGGCAGAGTGGCGGCGTTGGCCGATGCCGCCCGTGAAGCCGGACTGGAGTTCTAGTGGCACAGCACAATAATGACGATGCCTCCCTTAGGGAGTCGCGGGTCATCCACATCAACCGCGTGGCCAAGGTGGTCAAGGGCGGCCGTCGGTTCTCGTTCACCGCACTCGTGGTGATCGGTGATGGCGCCGGCCGGGTCGGCCTGGGCTACGGCAAGGCCAAGGAGGTCCCGCTGGCCATCCAGAAGGGGACTGAGGAGGCCAAGCGAAACCTGTTCAAGGTGGCGTTGACCGGTTCGACCATCATCCACCCGATCCTCGGCGTCATGGGCGCCGGCCGGGTGATGTTGAAGCCTGCCGCTCCCGGTACGGGGGTCATCGCCGGTGGCGCCGCCCGCGCCATTCTCGAAGAGGCCGGCATCCACGACATCCTTTGCAAGTCACAGGGTTCGTCCAACCACATCAACGTGGCCCGGGCCACCATCGCCGGCCTCAAGGGGCTGCGACGGCCCGACGAGATCGCCCGCCTGCGTGGCCTGGACCCGGAGGAGTTCGTGCCAGGTGCCCTGCTCGAGGCGTACCGTCGTACCGAGGCCGGCGTCGGCGTCGGCTCAGACGACACCGCGGGACGGTGAGTGACATGACCCAGTTGGTCGTTACCCAGATCCGCAGCGCCATCGGCGCCAAACCCAAGCAGCGGGGCACGCTCCGCGCTCTCGGCTTGGGTCGGATCGGACGAAGCAACACTCTGCCGGACCGTGGTGAGATCCGCGGCATGATTGCCCGGGTTCCGCACCTGGTCCGGGTTGAGGAACTGGCCGGGGAGGCCGAGTGACATGAAGGTTCATGATCTACAGCCGGCTCCCGGCTCCAAGAAGCGGGCCAAGCGTGTTGGCCGAGGTATCGGCGGGAAGGGCGGCAAGACCGCCGGTCGCGGCAGCAAGGGCCAGCGGGCCCGTAACACCGTCCGCGTTGGTTTCGAGGGTGGCCAGATGCCCCTCCACCAGCGGATTCCGAAGCTCAAGGGCTTCAAGAACCCGTTCCGCGTGGAGTACCAGGCGGTCAACCTCGACACCATCCAGGAGTGCGGCCTCGACGAGGTCTCGCCCGAGGCGTTGCACGCTCAGGGCCTGGTCGGCAAGAAGTCGCTGGTCAAGGTGCTGGGTCGTGGCGAGTTGTCCCGTGCGGTCACCGTGAAGGCCCACGCCTTCTCGGCGTCGGCCGAGGGGGCTATCACGGCTGCCGGTGGGACCATCGAGAAGCTTCCGCTCCCCTTCGCAGTACGTCCCGCAGCCAGCGGTAACGCGCTGATGAACCGCTAACCCGACCCATCCCGGTCTCGATCCGATAGGCGACAGGAGTCCACGTGCTGTCCAGCATGCTGAACATGTTCCGGGTTGCCGATCTGCGAAAGCGGATCGTCTTCACCCTTCTCATGATCCTGCTCTACCGCATCGGCGCGTTCATGCCCGCTCCGGGCATCGACGTCGAGCAGGTGCAGTTGCTGCGCGACCGCGCTGACCAGGGCGGCGTGCTGGCCTTCCTGCAACTCTTCTCCGGCGGGTCGCTGACCAGTTTCGCCGTGTTCGCACTGGGCGTCATGCCCTACATCACCGCCTCGATCATCATGCAGGTGCTCGGCGTGGTCGTGCCCCGCATCGAGCAGTGGCAGCAGCAGGGTGCTGTCGGCCAGCGCAAGATCACCCAGTGGACCCGCTATCTGACGGTGGTCATCGCTGTCATCCAGTCCACGAGCTTTGCCTTCCTGTTCAACGACCGGGGTAACTCCATCTCCGGCCAGTCGGGTGCGAACCTGCTGCCCGACTTCCACATCGGCACGGTCAGCGTCGTCGTATTGACCTTGACCGCTGGAACGGCACTGCTGATGTGGATGGGCGAGCTCATCACCCAGAAGGGGATCGGCAACGGCATGTCGCTGCTGATCATGATCTCGATCGTAAGTGGCTTCCCGGCTCAGGGTTCGTTGATCCAGGCTGAGAACGGGGCCATCGTCTCATTGGTCGTGCTGGCCTTCCTGATGCTGATGGTGGCGGCCATCGTGTTCGTCGAGCAGGGCCAGCGCCGCATCCCCGTGCAGTTCGCCAAGCGCGTGGTGGGGCGCCGGATGTACGGCGGCCAGAACACCTACATCCCCCTGAAGGTCAACCAGTCGGGCGTGATCCCGATCATCTTCGCCTCGTCGGTGCTGTACCTGCCGGTCCTGGTAGCTGCGGCCCTTCCGTGGGACGGTTTCCGTGGCTGGATCGACAACAACCTGGCCCAGCCCGACAACGTCTTCTACTTCACCATCACTGGGCTGCTGATCGTCGGCTTTGCCTACTTCTACACGGCGATCACCTTCGACCCGGTGAAGCAGGCCGACACCATCCGCAAGCAGGGTGGTTTCGTGCCCGGTATCCGGCCCGGTCACCAGACCGAGCGGTACCTGGCCAGGATTCTGTCCCGCATCACGCTGCCCGGCGCCCTCTTCATCGCCGGTGTGGCCCTTGTGCCGTCGATCTTGATCAACATCTTCCTAGACACCAGTGCTGGTGTGGGTGCGGGTGGAGCGGCTGGCTTCGGCTTCATCGGTATCTCGATTCTCATCGCGGCGGGCGTGTCGCTCGAGACGATGAAGCAGGTCGATTCGCAGCTCACGATGCGTAACTACGAGGGCTTCCTCAAGTAGATGACCGCCGTCCGACTCGTCATTCTCGGCCGCCAGGGATCCGGCAAGGGGACCCAGGCGGGGCGTCTGGTCGAGGCATACGGACCGGTCCACATCTCCACCGGCGACATGCTTCGTGCTGCAGTGGCTGCCGGAACCGAGTTGGGCCTCCAGGCCAAGGCGCTGATGGACGCAGGCGACCTAGTGGGCGACGACCTCATCAACTCGATCGTGGCCGAACGCTTGGTGGAGGGCGACGTGGTCGAACGTGGCTTCCTGCTCGACGGCTATCCCCGCACCCCGGATCAGGCCACCGCGCTGGAGGGATTCCTGACCGAGGCTGGCACGCCGTTGGACGTTGCAGTCAACCTCGATGTCCCGGTCGACGAGGTCACCGCCCGCATGGTTGCCCGTGGCCGCGCTGATGACACCGAGGAGGGCATCCGCCGCCGCCTCGACCTCTACGAATCCGAGACAGCGCCGCTCCTGGCCTGGTTCGCCGAGCACGACCTGCTTGAAGTGGTCGATGGCCTGGCCGACGAGTCGACAGTGTTCGACCGCCTCACCTCGGTAATCGACGGTCGCCTCCGTGTCGGAGACGCCAGAGGGACGCGGTCGGGGATGCCTGTCAGATGCGCCCCGGGAGCCTGATGACCAGTCGTTCTGTCCGCCATACCACCGAGTCGCGGGTTGGCCCCCCGGAGGGCCCCCGATAGCGTTGTCCACTGGTCTGAGCCGGGTGTGCGCCCTTTGGAGCAGCCCCCGAAACCGGGTCCGGCGGATACCCATCCACCAACTCACCGAACATCCGACCACCAAGTCCGAAACCAACCAGGAGCACCACGCTGTCGAAGCCCAAGGAAGATGCGATCGTGATGGAGGGAACGGTTCTCGAACCGCTGCCCAACGCCATGTTCCGCGTCGAACTGGAGAACGGCCACAACGTCCTGGCCCACATCTCCGGAAAGATGAGGATGCACTACATCCGCATCCTTCCCGGCGACAAGGTCCAGGTGGAGCTCACCCCGTACGACCTCCAACGAGGTCGGATCACCTACCGCTACAAGTAACCGCTACCCGTAGCCGTCACGAAGAGCAGAAGAGAACAAGCATGAAGGTCCGAGCGAGCGTCAAGCGCATCTGTGACAAGTGCCGGGTGATCCGGCGTCATGGACGTGTGCAGGTCATCTGCAGCAACCCCCGTCACAAGCAGCGTCAGGGTTAGAGGAAGCATCTCATGGCACGTATCTCAGGCGTCGACGTCCCCCGCGAGAAGCGGGTGGTGATCGCGTTGACTTACATCCACGGCATCGGCCGCACCTCCGCACTGAACATCTGCGAGGGCACCGGCGTCGACCCCACCACCCGGGTGCGTGATCTCACCGATGACGAGGTCACGGCGATCCGGGCGTTTGTCGACCAGCAGTTCAAGGTCGAGGGCGACCTCCGGCGTGAGGTCTCCCAGAACATCAAGCGCAAGATGGACATCGGTTGTTATCAGGGCCTGCGTCATCGCCGTGGCCTTCCGGTCCGCGGGCAGCGCACCCACACCAACGCCCGGACCCGTAAGGGCCCCCGCAAGACGGTCGCGAACAAGAAGCAGGTCACGAAGTAATGGCGAAGCCAAGCGCTGGGGGCCGACGCCCCCGCAAGAAGGAACGCAAGAACGTCCCCCATGGCGTTGCGCATATCAAGAGTTCCTTCAACAACACGATCATCACCATCACCGACCAGGGTGGGAACACTCTGGCGTGGGCCTCTGCCGGAAACGTCGGCTTCAAGGGCTCTCGCAAGTCGACGCCGTTCGCTGCTCAGATGGCGGCCGAAGAGTGCGCCCGGCGGGCCATGGAACATGGTGTCCGCAAGGTCGACGTGGTGGTGCGTGGTCCGGGATCCGGTCGTGAGACCGCCATCCGGACTATCCAGAACACCGGCATCGAGGTGACGGGGATCAAGGACGTCACGCCGATTCCCCACAACGGCTGCCGGCCGCCCAAGCGTAGGAGGGTCTGACTAAATGTCTCGTTACACCGGCCCCCGGGCCCGCGTCTCGCGGCGTCTGGGCACCAACATCTTCGGTACCAAGGGTGAGGTCGTCGCGCTGGACAAGCGTCCGTACCCGCCCGGCGAGCACGGCCGTACCCGCCGTCGGGGCAACCCATCCGAGTACCTGCTGCAGCTTCAGGAGAAGCAGAAGGCTCGTTTCTCGTACGGCCTGTCCGAGCGTCAGTTCCGTCGTCTCTACGAGGAGGCGAACCGCCGCCAGGGAGTGACCGGCGACAACATGCTCCAGTACCTGGAGCTTCGCCTCGACAACATCGTCTACCGGGCCGGGATGGCCGCTACTCGGCCTCAGGCCCGCCAGTTGGTCAACCACGGCCATGTGGACGTCAACGGCAGCCGGGTCGACATTCCCAGCTACCGCTGTAGCAAGGGTGAGGTGATCACCCTGCGTGACAAGGCCCGCAAGATGGTCGTGGTCCAGTGGAACATCGACGTGCTGGACCGTCAGGCTCCGGCGTGGATGGACATTGACGACGACGGCCATCGGGCCACCATCCGTGAAATCCCGGTCCGCGAGCAGATCGACATTCCGGTCCGTGAGCAGTTGATCGTCGAGCTCTACTCCAAGTAGGGCGTCCGCCTCGCGGCGCCTCCCACTCTTTTCCGATCCCCCCGAAGCGAAGGACAATCTCATGTTGGTCATTCAGCGACCCACTGTCACCGCGGTGGCAGATGCCGACGGCAACCGTCAGCTGTTCTCCATCGAACCTCTCGAGCCCGGCTTCGGCCACACGCTCGGCAACTCCCTACGTCGGACACTGTTGTCGTCCATCCCGGGGGCTGCGGTCACCCAGGTCAAGTTCGATGACGCACTCCACGAGTTCGGCACCATCGACGGCGTGGTCGAGGACGTGACCGACATCGTGTTGAACCTGAAGGACGTGGAGCTCCGCTGTCACAGCGACGAGCCCGTCACCCTGCGGGTCGACGTGCGAGGCGACACTGAGGTGACCGCCGCGGCACTTGAGACCAACGAGCAGGTCGAGGTGCTGAACCCCGACCTCCACCTGGCCACGGTGACCGGCAAGGGTCGTCTGGCCTTGGAGCTGACCGTCGAGGTCGGCCGCGGCTACCTCGGTTCGGACCGCACCAGCGGCGATGCTGTCATCGGGGTCATCCCGGTCGACGCCCTCTTCTCGCCGGTTCGCCGGGTCTCCATCGAGGTGGAGCCCGTGTCGGTCGGTCAGACCAGGGACATGGACCGCCTTGTGCTGGACGTCACTACTGACGGTTCCATCACCCCCCGTGATGCCCTGGCTTCGGCTGGCGCCACGTTGCGGACCCTCGTCCAGCTGGTCGAGGACATGAGCGACGAGGCCCGTGGCCTCGAGCTGGGCGAAGCCGAGGAGGTGGGTGGTGGTTCTCCGGACCTCGACCTGCTGATCGAGGATCTCGACCTTTCCGAGCGTCCCCGAAACTGCCTCAAGCGAGCTCAGGTTGACACCGTCGGCCAGCTCCTGGAGAAGACGGAGGACGACCTGCTGGCCGTCACCAACTTCGGCCAGAAGTCGCTCGACGAGGTCATCGAGAAGCTCGACGAGCGCGGCCTGACGCTGCGGGTCCGGGACTGACGTCATGCCGGCAACCCCCAAAAAGGGCCGTCGCTTCGGCGGCAGCTCGGCTCACCAGAAGTCGATGATGGCCAACCTCGTGGCGTCGCTGATCGCCGCTGAGGGCATCACGACTACGGAGGCCAAGGCCAAGGCTCTGCGCCCCATCGCCGAGAAGATGATCACAAAGGCCCGCAAGGGCGGTGTCCACAACCACCGTCAGGTGGTCTCGTTCCTCCGGGATCGTGAGATGGCCGCCAAGCTCTTCGACGAGATTGGTCCCCGTTACGTCGACCGTCCGGGTGGTTACACGCGGATCCTCAAGGTCGGTCCCCGCCACGGTGACAACGCGCCGATGGCTCGCATCGAGCTCGTCTGACCCAGCCCTTCTAGGGCACATCCCGCTCCAGCATGTTCGGACCGGGGTGGGAGGACCAGTTCATGAGGGTCCTGTAATGAGGGCTAGGGCAACCGTCGCCTATGACGGAGCCCCGTTTCACGGGTTCGCCGCCAACACGGGCGTACCCACCGTCGCCGGCCTGCTGGTCGACGTGTTGTCACGCGTCCTACGGACCGAGGTGACCCTGACGTGTGCTGGCCGTACGGACCGCGGCGTGCACGCCGCGGGCCAGGTGGTGGGCTTCGACCTCTCGGAGCGTTCGGACGCCGAACTCGAGACACTGCGCGACATCGTGAACCGGCGGATCGGACCCTCCGTGGTGCTGACCTCCATCCATCGGGCCGCCGAAGATTTCGACGCCCGGTTCTCGGCTACCAGTCGGACCTACCGGTACCGGATCCTGGATCGCCTGGAACCCGATCCGCTGCTGGTCACCCGGGTCTGGCACGTGGCCGAGCCCCTCGACGTGGCCGCCATGGAGGCCGCATCGGCCGACCTGGTGGGCCTGCACGACTTCACGTCGTTCTGCCTTCAGCAGGCTCCCCGGCCGGACGGCTCGATGCCCACCATGATGCGGAGGGTGACCGCAGCCTCGTGGCGGAGGTTGCCCGATGGCCCGTCGGGGGCGGACCTGTTGGAGTTCGAGGTGTCCGCGTCGGCCTTCTGCCAGCGAATGGTTCGAACCATCGTAGGAACGCTGGTGGATATCGGCCGCGGCGAGATGGCCGTTGACGTGATCCCCGCCGTGCTGGCCGCCGAGGATCGACGCACTGCGGCGGATTCCGCTCCAGCCCAGGGTCTCGTCTTCTGGTCGGTCGCCTACGACTGACGGTTTCTGCGGGCACCGGATCGGTCACACGGCCTGGAATGAGGCGTGGCGCTGGCAGTGGTTGCCGAATCCCGGTTCTGGGCCCGCTGTGGCACGCGTCCCATCCCAGGTCGACGGGTTGCCGGGGTCCTGGGCCGGCCCTAGCCTTGACCCCCGGTCGTGCCGCGTCCTCTAGGAATCCTCCTGCAGGCTTCCAGCGGCCTTCCCAACCAGTCTCCGATCAAGTACAGGCGGTCAACCGTGTCCACCTACACCCCTAGGGCCAGTGAAATCGAGCGCGTCTGGCACGTCGTCGACGCCGAGGGCATGATCCTCGGTCGTATGGCGTCCGAGGTCGCAGCGATCCTGCGCGGCAAGCACAAGCCGACCTTCACGCCCCATATCGACACCGGTGACCACGTGGTGATCATCAACGCCGAAAAGGTCGTGCTGACGGGCGCCAAGAACACCGACAAGAATGTTTACGACCACTCGGGCTACCCGGGCGGTCTGCGTACCCGGGCCTACGGCACCTTCCTGGCCGAGAAGCCCGAAGAGGCCGTCCGCCGGACCATCCGGGGGATGATTCCCAAGAATCGCCTGGGTCGCCAGCAGCTCACCAAGCTGAAGGTGTACCGCGGCGCCGATCATCCCCACGAGGCACAGCAGCCCCAGCCGCTGGCCATCGATCACGCACGGGCCCGCACGGCCTAAGCGGCCGGCCCTGACAGGAGCACCTGATGCCCAGCCCCCTCATCCAGTCCACCGGTCGTCGCAAGGAGTCGGTCGCTCGTGTGCGCCTGCGCCCCGGCAACGGCACGGTCACCGTCAACGGTCGTACGGCCGAGGACTACTTCCCATCGGAGAGCCACCGTTTGGTGTTCACCGAGCCGCTGCGGGTCACCGCCACGGAGGGCGCCTACGACATCGACGCCACCCTGCACGGCGGCGGCATCGCTGGCCAAGCGGGGGCCATGCGCCTCGGCATCGCCCGTGCGCTCGAAGCCCTAGAGCCCGAGCGTCGTCCGGCTCTCAAGGAGGCCGGCCTGCTTACGCGCGACGATCGCAAGAAGGAGTCCAAGAAGTACGGGCTCCACAAGGCCCGCAAGGCTCCGCAGTACTCCAAGCGCTAATCGGCGGCGTGGGGGGTCGGGGATTGGTCCCCGGCTGGCTCCTACGCTGCCCGACATGACCGGACGCGCAGTGCATCCGCCTTCTTCAGGACCGGCAGCATCAGGACAGGTACTGCGATTCGGTACTGACGGCATCCGCGCCCGGGCCGGTTCCGTTCTCGATGAGCCGGCGGTAAGGGCCCTGGGGCGTGCAGCGGC